>Ga0307409_100002240_pt1 | contig 9995 bp, 7 predicted proteins | sample 322Ometagenome_2_FD_203888 | JGI IMG/M metagenome (GOLD analysis project Ga0307409, IMG submission 203888) | Maize rhizosphere microbial communities from greenhouse at UC Davis, California, United States - 322HYB-O-2 | ecosystem: Host-associated > Plants > Roots > Rhizosphere > Soil | place... | reverse complement strand
CTTGGTCACGTGGTCGAACACGATCTCGGCCATGCGCTCAGCCCTCCTCGCCGATCCCGAGCGGCCCGCCGGGGAACCGGACCATGGTCACGTCGTGGCGGCCCGTGCCCTCCAGGATCAGCACCAGCGCCCGGGTCGGCGACTCGGCCAGGGGGGCGCCGTGCCACACGGCCCGGTCCATGACCACCCCCGACCCCGGCGGGACCCGGAACACCCGGAACCGGTCGGGGCCGGGGAGGCGGGCCGGCTCCTCGGGGTGGTCGGCCGGGGCCACGTACACCAGCAGGTCGGCCGAGGTGGCGAACACCGCCTCCTGGGTGCGGAGATGCCGTTCGGCCCAGTCGAAGGTGCCGTCGGCCGGCCACAGGTCCAGGTAACCGACCCCGAACTGGCGGCCGTCGCCGGCCAGGTAGGCCGTCTCGGCCCACCACCGCCAGCCTGGGCCGGCGGCGTCCTCGGACCGGGACGGCCGCTCGACCACCCGGCCGTAGGGGGCGAACGCCTCGGCGGTCAGCGGCTCCACCGGCAGCCGGATCATTCCGCCGCCTCCACCAGCCGGGGCCGGCCGGCCAGCCCCGAGGGTCGCGGGGTGCCGTTGAGCAGGTTGGCCGGGGTGTTGGCGACCCGCAGGGCAAGGTCGTTGGGGCCGGGCCGGACCAGCCCGGTCACCTCGACCACATACGGGTCCCAGAGCCGGACCCCGGCCCGCTGGCCGTTCACCTCCACCTCCAGGACGTCGTCGCGCATCGGCACCTCCAGGAGCAGCCGCCGCCCGGCGAGGTCGCCGGGGACCCCGACCCTGGTCCGGTACAGGCCCCGGCCGGAATAGAACGGGTAGCCCTGCCCGGTCCATGACCCGGGCTCGGCCGGCCCGTCGGGCCGGGCCACCATCCGGTACCCGGTTTCGTGGTCGCCGGCCAGGGCGAACGACCCGACCAGCTTGACATGGTCGACCAGCCCACCGGTGGCCTCGCGCAGGACCAGCCGCACGGCCAGGACGTTGCCGCCCTCGCGGGCGGCCCCGGTGAGGTCGACCTCCCCCATCTCGGCGTCGATCCGGCTGCGGACCGGCGCCCACGGGACCGCCCGGCCGTTCAGCCAGACCTGGGGGTCGTCGCCGTCGAACCCGTCGACCAGCAGGGCGAGGCGGCCGGGCAGGTCGCCGACGTCGAAGCGGACCCGGTACCACACCGGGATGGGCCAGGACCGGTCGGGCTCGACCGGCAGCTGGTACGCCCACGCCCCGGCGACCACCGGCTGCCACCCGGCCTCGTCCAGCTCGGGGGCGGCGTAGGCCCCGGGGCCCGCCCCATCGGCCTCGGGGCAGGCCACCCACCCGGTGACCACCAGGGCGTTGTCGTCCTCGGCGGTGAACGTCCAGGACCCGGCGAGGTCCAGGACCGGGGCGGCCGGGCTGACTGGGGGGCTGTGGACAGCCGCGTCCGCCTCGTCCCGGGGTGGGCTACCCTCCCGTTCGGGAGCGGTGACCACGAACACCGACCCTACCGCAGGGAGGGTGAGGTCGAAGCTGGTCCAGCCGTCGTTTGTGGAAGCTCCGGCTGGGCGGGTCTCGCCGGTGGTGGGGTCCCACAGCTCCGGGGGAACGTCGCCGGGGAGGCGGACCCGCATCGTCTGAGGCTCGAAGGTGGTGTTGACCAGGAAGTACAGATCCTGGCCGTCGCGGCGGCGGTGCAGGCAGAACACCTCGGGGTTGGAGACCTCCACGTCAGGCTCGATCAGCGAGCCGACGGCCCCGGCCAGGGCGGCGGTCAGGGCGTCGCGGCCCGGACCCGGCGGCTCCGACAGCACGGCCGCGTCCCCGGCCAGGAACGCGCCCGACCCGCCGCCGGGGTGGTCGCGCCGGGACAGGCCGAACCCGCCGCCGGCCCCGGCCGGCTCGCCCAGCAGGGCCGCCAGCCGCCCGCCGGCGTCCTCCAGGCCGTCCGGGCCGAGGGCGGCCTCCGGGGCCAGCAGGACCCCGAGGACCTTGCCACCGGCGGCGGCGAACCGCTCCAGGGCGTCCAGGGTGGCCGCCCGCAGATGGGCCATGGGCGGGACCACCACCAGCTCGTAGTCCTCGTCGGCGACCCGGACCCGGCCGCCGTCGACCTCGACGGCGGCCAGGACCTCCTCGTCCAGGTAGTCGAAGTCGTGGTGCAGGCGCAGCAGGGTGTCGGTGAGGACGTTCAGGCCGGTCTCGATGGCCGTGCCGGTCGGGGTCCGGGTCTGGGGCAGGTAGCTGGCGAACATGGCGTTGATCGGCCACAGCACGGCCACCTTGGCCACGTGCCGGCCGCCGCTGAGCAGCTCCGAGGTGCGGCTGATGTAGGCCGAGAACTCGCCGTACCAGGGCCACCAGGGGTACTGGTAGAACATCGACGGCGGCCAGTCGCGCTTGCGGGCGCCCTCGAAGGTGTAGTGGAACCCGTGCGGGTTGAGCAGGTTGACCCCGAGCACGTACTCCCAGTCGGCGATCCACTTCATCCGCTGCATGGTGGCGTCCATGAAGATGCCGCCGAAGCTCTCGCAGATGAGGCGGGGGCTGCCGGTGTGGTGGGCGGCCGAGGAGGCGACCTTCATCGCCACGTGCTGGTCGGGCTGCTCGCGGGTGCCGATCACCGGGTACAGGTGGTCGACGGCGGTCACGTCCATCTGCTCGTAGTGGCGGAACAGGTTGCCCTCGACCCGGACCATGGCCCGCAGCCACTCCTCGTACAGCAGGTGGGCGGTGAACAGCACCCCGCGCTGGCGGCACCAGTCGCGGATCTGGCGGTAGTAGGCGTCGCTGTAGAGCTCGGTGGTGGTCGAGTAGAAGTCGTGGCGGGTCCGGGCGGCGTCCGGGCGGACGTCGAAGAACAGGTCGATCAGCCGCGAGCGCAGGTCGTAGCCGTTGCGGTCGGCGAAGCGCCGGAACATGTTCCTGGTCCAGGGGACGATCGGGTTGTCGCCGGCGGTGAGGAAGTAGTGCATGGCCGGCTCGTCGGAGTAGAAGCCGACCAGCGACCGCCCGTCGGCGTCCCGGTCGCCGTCGCCCAGGGCCTGGACGTAGGGGGCGTAGCCGAGGCGGAGGAACTCGGCCGTGGCCTCGGGGTCGAGGGCGTCGATGTAGTACTCGGCCCGCTTCTCGACCATGTAGCACAGCCGCCAGGTGCCGGGCGGGACCTCCCAGGGCACGACCTTGGAGAACGACAGGTTGGAGGTGAGGTCGACCACCTGGCCGTCGGAGCCGATGGCGAACGCGGCCACCGGGGTGGACCGCTGGAAGTCCAGGTAGCGGCTGTCCTCGCCGGTCAGGCACATGAACCAGGGCCCGACGATGGTGAACGACACGCACTCCAGGTAGCGCTGGGCCAGGTCGGGCCGGGCCTTGAGGACGCGCTTGTCGGCGGTGCCGCTGGGCCAGTTCATCTCGTCGTAGATCCAGGCGGCCAGGCCGAGCCGGTTGGCCTCGGTGACGCCGAGGCGGATGCGGTCCAGGTAGGCGTCGGACAGGTACGGCAGCTCCAGGCCGTAGCGGCCGTGGAACACCACCCCGTGCATGCCCTTGTCGCGCAGCTCGCGGAGCTGGAAGCGCATCTCGTCGGGGTCGAGCCGGCCGTTGAGGAACCAGAACGGCAGGATGCCGAAGTCGCGGTTGGGCTCACGGAACGTGGCCGAGTCCAGCGGCCGCGGGGCCGGCAGGGGCGGGGGCGGGGCCGGGGTCCGGATGGGAGGGTCTTGCAGCTGTGTCATGGGGTCACCGTCGCCTTCACGAACCCTTCCGGCTTGTCGATGGCGGTGCGGAAGGCCTCGTCGATGGTTGCCAGGGGGAAGCGGTGCGTGACCAGGCCGTCCAGGGAGACGCGCCCGGAGGTGACCAGGCGCATCCCGGCCCGCATGCCGCCGAGGATGGTCGCGACGTCGCGGAAGTGGGCGTTGGCGATGCGGAAGGCGTTCCAGTTCCAGTCGGCCAGGGGCACCTGGCGGGGCGGTCCCTGGTGGTAGCCGGCGATCACCAGGGTCCCGCTCATGCGGGTGCAGCCGCCGATCGCCTCCAGGGCGGCCTGGGTGCCGGTGAACTCGACGGTCACGTCGGCGCCGGCCCCGTCGGTCAGCTCGCGGACGGCGTCGGCCAGGTCGTCGCGGGCCGGGTTGACGGTGGCCGTGGCCCCGGCGGCGGCCGCCCGGCCGAGGGCGTCGTCGCGGGTGTCGGCCACGATCACCCGCCGGGGGCCGCGGAGCAGGACCAGGCGCTGGACGAGCTGGCCCATGAACCCGGCCCCGACGATGACCACATCGTCGCCGAGCCGGATCCCGGCCAGCTCGACGGCGTTGACCGCGCAGGCCAGGGGCTCGCCGAGGGCGGCCAGCTCCAGGGGGACGTCGCCGGCCGGGAAGCAGTGGGCGGCCGGGACGGCCAGGTACTCGCCGTACCCGCCGGCGGTGGCCCAGACGGCCACCGGGTCGCCGGGGGCGGGGGCGTCCACCCCGCCGCCGGCCCGCTCGACCACCCCGCCGACCTCATGCCCCGGATGCCAGGGGTAGCTGGCGTGGCCGGCCGCACCCCGGTAGATGTCGAGCTCGGAGGCGCAGACCCCGCAGGCCGCGACCCGGACCAGGACCTCGCCGGGGCCGGGGACGGGTTCGGGGGCCTCGGCGACGGTGAACCGCTCGGGCCCGGTCAGCACGGCCTGGCGCATCAGCCGTCCTCCGAGGTGAGCACGTGGGCCGAGGTGGCGGCCATCCGGACGGTGACCGTCTTGGCGCCGACGGCGACCGGGACCGGCCGGTGGTCGAGCAGGTCGGTCAGGCCGGCCCGGCCGGCCAGGGCCGCGTCCAGGGCCGGGGTGCGGGTCAGCTCGACGGCCGCCTTGGCGCCGAAGTTCAGCACCACCAGCACCGGCCGGCCGCCCGCCGGGGCCGGCCGCAGGTAGGCGAACGACCCTCCGGGGTCGGACGCCAGCACCTCGACCCGCCCGGTGTTGAGGGCTGGGACGGTGTGCTTGAGCTCGGCCAGGCGGCGGTAGAGGGGCCGCAGGCCGTGCCGGTCCGTCCAGGTGACCGGGGTCAGGTTGGAGTAGGGCTGGTAACTGGCCCCGATCTCGTCGCCGGCGAACATGGCCGGGAGGCCGGGGACGGTGAACTGGAGGGTGGCCGCGACCCGGGTCATCCCGGACCCGTGCTGGTCGACGAAGCGGACGTCGGTGTCGTTGTTGTTGAGGAACCGCAGGACGATGGCGTCCTTGGCGTACCCCTTGGGGTCGTTGGTGATGGCCGGGCCGAGCAGCCCCCCGATCTCGGAGGGGAAGTCGAACACCGAGGTCCAGGCCCACTGGCCGAGCTCGTCGGTCCAGTCGTAGGCGACGTCGAAGCCGTGGGAGAAGAAGGAGGGGTCGGTGGCCGACCCCTCGGCCAGGAGCAGGAGGTCGGGGTCGATGCGCTTGAGCTCGCGGCGCAGCCCGGGCCAGAAGTCGGGGCGGCGCTCCTGGACCGCCCAGGCGGCGTCGACCCGGAACCCGTCGATCCCCCGCTCGCGCACCCAGGAGGAGAAGGCCTCCACGATCATGCGCCGGACCTCGGGGTTGTCGTAGTCCAGGTTGGGCAGGTGGTCCCAGTCGAAGTAGTGGGTGGGCTGGCCGGCGGCGTCGCGGTCGAAAAACCCCCAGTAGTGCGACGCCTTCCCGTTGGCCTGGGCGTCCTGGAAGTACGGGCTCTCGACCGACAGGTGGTTGGGGACGATGTCCAGCAGCACCCGGATCCCCAGCTTGTGGGCCGCCTTGACCATCGAGTCGAAGGCGGCCGGGGGCCCCCAGGAGGGGTCGAGCTTGAAGTAGTCGGTGATGGCGTACTCCTCGCCGGGGGCGCGCTCGCTGGCCGGCGGCCACAGCCACAGCGCGTCCACCCCGAGGTCCTTGAGGTACCGCAGGCGCCGCTCGACCGCGGCCGGGCCGTCGTCGCCCCACAGGGCGGGGACCGGGGCGTAGATGACGGCCGAGTCGATCCAGCGGGGGTGCTCGCGGGCCATGTCCACGGCCCGGGCCTTGCCGTGCTCGACCACGAAATAGGTGGCGGCGGTGTCGGCCCGGCCCTCGGCGTCGGTCACGGTGAGGCGGGCGTAGTACTCCCCGTCCGCTGCTGGGACCCGCAGCTTCAGCTGCTCGCCGTCCACCCGGCCGCGGAACGGCCGGCCGGCGCTGGTGGTGAGCCGGGCCGGGTGGGCCGGGTCGGGCGACCAGGTCCGGTGGACGACCTCGGCCCCGTCGGGCGAGGCGGCCTCGCTGGCGCCACCGTCAAGGGTCACGGTGCCGCCGTCGACGGCCACCTCGATGCGGGCGGTGGGCCGGGCCGTGAGACGCCCGGTGAAGGTGAGGCGGGCGGTGTCGTCCCGCTCCGAGGCCCGGCAGCGGGCGGCCACGTCGTTGCGGCCCTCGACCAGACCGACGGCGGCCGAGAAGCGGCCGTCGTGGACCGGCACCGGGTCGGCGCCCGGGACCGGGTCGCCGTTGACCAGCAGGGTGACCTGGTCGCAGGCGGCCGTCCCGCTGACCTGCTGGCGCCAGGCGAAGGAGTCGCCCCCGCGCTGGTCGAACCGGATCTCCGGCTCCCGCCCGTTGCCCCGGCCGCCCAGGGTGCAGGCGGCCGGGACGGCCATCAGGAGCGCGAGCAGCGCCCCGGCCCGAGCGCGCCCGCCGGCCCGGCCGGCCACGCTAGCCCTTCATCCCCGAGAGCGAGATGCCCCGGACGAACTGCCGCTGGAAGACGAGGAACAGCACGATCAGGGGCAGGGAGGCCAGCACCGACCCGGCCATGATCAGGTTCCACACCGTGCGGTTCGCGTCCTGGAACAGGGCCAGGCCCAGCGGCAGGGTGTACAGCTCGGGGCTGGAGATGATGATCAGCGGCCAGAAGAAGGCCCCCCACCAGAACTGGAAGGTGAGGATGGCCAGCGCGGCCAGGGCCGGCCGGGACAGCGGGAGGACGACCTTCCAGTAGATCTTGAAATGGCCGGCCCCGTCGATGCGGGCGGCGTCCAGCAGCTCGTCCGGGATCGACTTCATGTACTGGCGGAGCAGGAAGATCCCGAACGGGTTGACCAGGTTGGGGACGATGATGCCCCAGTAGGAGTCCAGCCACCCGTGGCCGCCCACGCCCATGACGTCGTTGCCCCCGAACAGCGGGACGGCCTTGAGGATCAGGTAGTTCGGGATGATGGTGACCTGGGTGGGCAGCATCATCGTGGCCAGCCCGAGGAAGAACAGGAAGTCGCGGCCGGGGAAGGTCCGCTTGGCGAAGGTGTAGGCGACCATCGAGGAGAAGAACAGCTGCAGGACGGTGATGGTGACGGTGGTGAAGGCGCTGTTGACGATCCAGCGCCCGATCGAGTGGCCGGAGCCGAAGAAGTCCCGGTAGTTCTGGAGCGTCGGGTTGTCCGGGATCCACTTGGGCGGGGAGGAGAAGAGCTCGGACAGCGGCTGGAACGACGACGACACCATGTAGAGGAACGGGGCCACGAACAGGATCGCGCCCGCCGACAGGATGAGGTAGCGCACGGCCCTGGTGGGCCGGAACCGCCGCTGCTGGGCGACCGGGGTGCGGGCTGCCACGGTGGCCACAGCTAGCGCTCCACCTGCTTGAGGTACCAGCGGAACTGGACGAACGAGACCACGAACAGCAGCGCGAACAGCACGTAGGCCATGGCCGAGGCGTAGCCCATCCGGAAGAACCGGAACCCCTGCTGCCACAGGTAGTAGACGACCGTGGTGGTGGCCCCGCCCGGCCCCGGCGGCCCCCCGTTGGTCATCACGAAGATCTGGTCGAAGGCCTGCATCCCCCAGATGGTCTGGACGATCAGCAGGAAGAAGGTGGTCGGCGCGACCAGCGGGAAGGTGATGCGCCGGAACCGCTGCCAGGCGCTGGCCCCGTCAACGTCGGCCGCCTCGTACAGCTCGTTGGGAATGGCCTGGAGCCCGGCCAGGTACACGATCATGTTGAAGCCGACGCTGATCCAGATCCCCATCACGATCACCGCCGGCATGGCCAGGCCCCGGCTGCCCAGCCAGTTCACCGGGTCGTCGATCACTCCCAGGCGCAGCAGGTAGTAGTTGGCCAGCCCGTAGTCGGCGTTGTAGACCCACTTCCAGATGATGGCCGCGATCACCAGCGGGGTGATGGCCGGCAGGTAGTACATGGCCCGGAACAGCCCGAGGGCCCGCATCTGGGTGTTGAGCAGCAGGGCCACCCCGAGGCCGATGGCCATGGCCGGGAGCACCGAGCCGACGGTGAAGTACACGGTGTGCCAGATGGCGGCCCAGAAGGCCCCGTCACCCATGACCTCGCGGTAGTTGCCGAGCCCGATGAACGGCCGGTCGGGCTCGATCAGGTCCCAGTCGTGGAGCGAGATCCACAGCGACACGATGATGGCGTACAGGGTGAAGGTGACGAACAGGATCAGGCCGGGCGCGTTCATCAGGTACGCCGTCCACTCCCGGCGCATCTCCTTGAGCACGCCACGCAGGCCCCGCCGCGGCTTGCGCCGCGGCTGTGGCCGCGCCCTGGTGCCCGGGACCGCTACCTGTGCCACGAGCTATTCCGCCAGCAGCGTCTGGCCCTTCTTGGCCGCCTTGTCAAGCGCCTGCTGGGCGCTCTGGTCGCCGTAGATGGCCTTGCCCAGCTCGGTGTTGAGGGCATCCGAGGCCTGCCCCCAGTTCGGATTGGTGGTGGTCTCGTTGACCGCGCACTTCATCTGGTCGGCGAAGCCCTTGAGCCAGGGGTTGTAGCGGCCCAGCTGGGGGTCGGACAGCAGCGACTGGCGCGGCGGCAGCAGGGTCGCCGTCGGGGTCCCGAAGGTCCACAGCTTCATGTTCTCGGGCCGGGACAGGAACTCGATCCACAGCCAGGCGGCGTCCTTGTTCTTGCTCTGGGCGGTCACGACCAGGCTGTCGCCGGCGATGGTGGTGGCGCAGCGGGCCGGTCCGGCCGGCAGCGGGGCCACGCTCCACTTGCCCTTGATCTTGGGGAACGAGGAGGACATCTCGCCGCCGAACCAGGCGCCGGCCACGTACATGCCCACCTTGCCGGTGGCGAAGGCGACCCGGCCGTCCCAGGAGTTGGAGGCCAGGAAGTCCGGCGGGGAGTACTTGCGCAGCCCGACGTAGAAGTCGGCCGCCTTGACGCCCTGGGGGCTGTTGAAGGCGATCGTCTTGCCGTCCTTGGAGAGGAGGTTGCCGCCGGCCTGCCACAGGAACGGCAGCCAGTAGTACTGGGCCTCGGGGGCGAACAGGATGAACCCGTACTGCTTCTTGGCCGGGTCGGTGAGCTTCTGGGCGTCCGCCTGGAGCTCCTCCCAGGTGGCCGGCGGGTTGGTGATCCCGGCCGCCTGGAACAGGTCGGTGCGGTAGAACAGGCCGGTGGTCTCGCCGTCGAAGGGCAGGGCGAACATGCTGTTCTGGTAGACGGCGGTCTGCTTGAACCCGGCCACGTAGTCGTCCAGCTTCACCGCCTGGCTGCCGGCGATGTAGCCGTCCAGGTTGACCAGCGCCTTGCGGGAGGCGAAGTCCTGCACCGTGCTCGAGTCGACGAAGGCCGTGTCCGGTGCGGTGCCGCCCGCGACCTGGGTGGTCAGCTTCTGGGTGGCGCTGTCGGCGGGGACGTTCGTGAACTTCACGGTGATGTTGGGGTGGGCCTTGTGGAAGTCGGCGGCCAGCTTCTTCATCTGGGCGGCCTCGCCGACCCAGGATTGGAAGGTGATGGTGACCGGGCTGGTCGGCTCCTGGGGGGTGACGGCCTGGACCTTCTGGCCGGCCTGGGTGTCCTCGCCGCCCGAGGACCCCCCGCCGACACAGGCGGTCGCGACCAGCGCGACCACGGCGACCGCGGCGAGCGCGCGCGGCCGGCGGGCGAAGACGACTGTCCGTGAATGCACCATGCCGGCCTCCCGTGGCCTGGGCCGCAGCGTTGCGGTTCGCTGCTCCCACCAGACAAAGCAAACCGATTTGCCCCCACTGAGGCGGAGCATG
>Ga0307409_100002237_pt1 | contig 10001 bp, 8 predicted proteins | sample 322Ometagenome_2_FD_203888 | JGI IMG/M metagenome (GOLD analysis project Ga0307409, IMG submission 203888) | Maize rhizosphere microbial communities from greenhouse at UC Davis, California, United States - 322HYB-O-2 | ecosystem: Host-associated > Plants > Roots > Rhizosphere > Soil | place... | reverse complement strand
GCCCCCTTGAGCGCGACGAGCGCCCCCGTTTCCGCCGCGAGGCGGCGCGCCGCGCCGAGCCGGTCGCGATTCACCTCGGCGGGCGTGCTGCCGAGGAGCAGCGCCGCCTCGCCGGGATGAGGCGTCAGGATCGTGGGCGCCCGGCGCGCGCGCAGCTCGGCGAGCGCGCCCTCGAAGGCGACGAGGCCGTCCGCGTCGAGCACGAGCGGGCTCGCGAGCGCGCGCGTCACGGCGCGGACGAAGGCGCGCGTCTCCGGCCCGCGTCCGACGCCGGGACCGAGCGCGACCACGTCGCGCGCCGCGGCCAGCTCGAGCACGGGCTTCTCCGCGGCCCGGCCGAAGCAGCCGCCGGCCGCCTCCGGCACGGGCGCCGTCATCAGCTCGCTGCGCGACGCCGCGAGCACGGCGAGCGTGCTCGCCGGGCAGGCGATCGTCACCAGCCCCGCCCCGGCCCGCGCAGCGCCGAGCCCCGCGAGGGCCGCCGCGCCGGTCTTTCCCTCCGAGCCCGCCACCACGAGCACGTGGCCGAAGCGGCCCTTGTGGCCGTCCCGGGGCCGCTGCGGGACGCGGCGCGCGGCGGCCGCTCGCGTCCACAGCTCTGCGCGCGCGGCGCCGCCCGGGGCGTCGTCCGCGATGCCGATGCGTGCGACCACGATGCGGCCCGCGAGACTGCGCCCCGGCTCGAGCGCGAGCCCGAGCTTGGGCAGCCCGATCGTGAGCGTCACGTCGGCCGCCACGGTCTCGCCGAGCGGCTGGCCCGTATCGGCTGCGAGACCCGAGGGAAGATCGACGGCCAGCACCCGGCAGGCGGGGCGCGCCTCGCGGATGCGCCGGATGGCCCGCGCGGCGGGTCCCTCGACGGCGCGGGCGAGACCCGTGCCGAAGACGGCGTCGACGATCAGCGCGCCCGGCTCGGGCGTCGCCTCCGCGTCGGTGAGGCGGACGCCGAGGGCCTCGAGGCGCTTCGCGTTCGCCGCCGTCTCGTCGCGCCACGCGGCCGGATCGAAGACCGCCACCACGCGCACCGGGACGCCGCGCAGCTGGAGGTGCCGCGCCGCGACGAGGCCGTCGCCGGCGTTGCTGCCCGCGCCGCAGACCACCCAGACGGGCGCGCCCGCGCCGCGCAGCCGCTCGGCCTCGCGCGCCACCGCCGCGCCGGCGAGCTCCATCAACAGCGCGGCGGGAACGCCGAGCGTCTCGATCGTGTGCCGATCGAGCGCGCGCATCTCCGCCGCGGTCACGAGCGGCCAGGATTCCCCGAGCATGCGCAGACTCCTAGCGGGCCGGGCCCGCCGCGCCTAGCTCCGCGCGAGGGCCCGCTCGCGCAGGTCGCGGACGGCGCGATCGACGCCGACCAGCGCGGCGCGCCGCACGAAGGCGCGTCCGACCGCGACCGAGGTGGCGATGGGCGCCGCCTCGAGCACCGGGCCGAGGCTGTGCTCGTCGAGGCGGCCGCCGATGCCCACCTCGAGCCGCAGCTTGGCCGCGAGGCGCGCGGCATCGCCGAGCCGCGCCAGCGCCTCGGCCCGCTCGGCGAGCGGCAGGTCGACCAGCGCGCCGGTGTAGAGCTCGACGCCGCGCGCGCCGACCGCATGGGCGGCCTTCACGTGCGCGAGGTCGGGGCCCACCAGCGCGACGCTCGCCAGGCCGGCTTCCGCGAGCGTGCGGAGGGTCGGCGCCAGCACGTTGCTCCAGGCGCGGAAGTCGAGCGGGAGCGCGGCTCCGCCCTGCGCGGAGGCGAGCAGCACGCGCACCGGCCGCGCCTCGAGGGCCGCCTTCACCAGGCTCGGGATCGGCGGCATGCGCAGCTCGAGCGCGGCGCCGGCCGCCGCCACCTCGCGCAGATCGCGCTCGCTCACGGTCTGGAGCTCTTCGCTTAGACCGAGCCGCACGGCATCCGCCCCGGCCACGTCGGCGAGCGCGGCGGCGGCCGGCAGCGACGGGCCGCCCACCGCTTCGCGCAGCCGCGCGAGCCCGTCGAGCCCGAGCACGAGACGCCGCATCGTCACGCTCCCCCGAGCACGCGCCGCAGGGTCGCCGCCAGATCTTCGGCGTAGGCGCGCACGCGCTCCTCGTCTTCGCCCTCCACCATGATGCGCGCCTTGCGCTCGGTGCCGGAGTAGCGGATCAGCACGCGCCCGCGGCCTGCGAGCTCCGCCTCCACCTGCTCGATGTGGAGCACCAGCTCGGGCAGCTGCTCGATCGGCCGCTTCTCGCGGACGCCGATGTTGAGCAGCACCTGCGGGAAGCGCTCGACGCCCTGCACCAGCTCGGACAGCGGCCGCTCCTTGCGGCGCTGGACCGCGAGCACCTGGAGCGCGGTCAGCAGGCCGTCGCCGGTGGTGTTGTGATCGAGGAAGACGACGTGCCCGGACTGCTCGCCGCCGAGGTTGTAGCCCGAGCGGCGCATCTCCTCGACGACGTAGCGGTCGCCTACCTGGGTGCGGATCAGCTCGAGCCCCAGCTCGGCGAGCGCACGTTCGAGGCCGAGGTTGCTCATCACCGTCGCGACCACGCCGCCGCCCCGCAGCTTGCCGCGCTCGTGCAGATCGCGCGCGCAGAGCGCGAGCAGGGCGTCGCCGTCCACCACCTCGCCGCGCTCCGTCACGAGCACGACCCGGTCGGCGTCGCCGTCCACCGCGATGCCGACGTCGGCCCGCAGCTCCTGCACCTTGGCGGCGAGCCGTTCGGGATGGAGCGAGCCGCAGTCGCGGTTGATGTTCCGCCCGTTCGGCTCGATGCCGATCGGGAACACCTCGGCTCCGAGCTCGGAAAGCACGATCGGGCCCACCTTGTAGGCCGCGCCGTTGGCGCAGTCGAGCACCACGCGGAGCCCGTCGAGGGTCAGCTCGAGCGGAAACGTCTTCTTGAGGAAGACGACGTAACGTCCGGCGGCGTCATCGATTCTTCGCGCCCGTCCGATCGCGTCCGGGTCTGCACGCAGGCGTTCGAGGTCGCCCGAGGCGATCAGCGCCTCGATCCGGGCCTCGAGCTCGTCCGGCAGCTTGAAGCCGTCGTGCGCGAAGAACTTGATGCCGTTGTCGTGGTAGGGGTTGTGGCTCGCCGAGATCATCACGCCGGCGTCGCAGCGCATGTCGGTGGTGAGGAAGGCCATCGCCGGCGTCGGCATCGGGCCCACCTGGATCACGTCGACGCCCATCGAGCACAGCCCCGCCGCGAGGGCGTCCTCGAACATGTAGCCGGAGAGCCGCGTGTCCTTGCCGATCAGGATGCGGTGGCTGCCGCGGCCGCTGCGGAACACGTGGGCCACGGCCTGCCCGAGCTGGAGAGCCACCTCGGCCGTCATCGGCCAGACGTTCGCCGTGCCCCGCACGCCGTCGGTCCCGAACAGCCGCGGGCGCGGCGCGCCGCTCAAGGCTTCCCCTTCCGCTTCGGCTTGGCCGCCGTGGGAGCCGGCTCCGGCTCGGGTGCGGGCTCGATCGCAATGCGCACGGTCACCTCGTTCTCCCCGTCGATCCAGACGTGCAGGCCTCCCGGCGTGGCGCGGACCTTCTTCTCCAGGCTCGCGTTCGCGCCGGCCACGTCGATCGTTTCGGTCAACACCTCCGACAAGCGGAGCACCTCGCTCCGCGCCCCGGCGATGCGCAGGCGCGCCGGCTCGATCGAGACGTCGCCCACCACGAAGCCGGCCGCCGGCTCGCCGTCGATGTCGGCCCGCACCTTGACCGCGCGCGTGCTCTTCCGCTCGAGCATGAACTCGAGGCTGGCGGGCGAGCGGGAGACGATCTGCGCCCCGCGCGGCAGGCTCATCGCGGCCAGCTCCACCTCGCGCTCGGTCGTGCCGGCGCGCGCGCCCGCCAGGTCCACGGGGTAGGAGAGATCGGCCACCGACAGCCGGCGCAGCGCCGCATTGGTGGCGCGCACCCGGATGTTCACGGCATCCGTGCTCTGCCCCGTGATGACGAGGTCCTGCGGGACGTTGCCGGGCACGACCGGGATGTCGAAGCCCCGCTCCACCGACGAGGTGGAGTGGGACACGCCCCAGAGCAGCAGCGCGGCCACGAGCGCGACGAACTTGTAACGGAGGTTCGAGAACATGCTCAGCGCGTCCCCGCCTCGGCCGTGGGCGTCGGGGTGGTGGCCGCCTCGGTGTCGGGAAGCTCCTCGTCGGGCCGGGCCAAGGCGTCGCGCAGCACCACGCGCAGCCGCGGCGCGTCGAGCCCGCGGATCATCTCGCCGCCCAGCACGACGGAGATCGAGCCGGTCTCCTCGGAGACCACGATCACCGCCGCGTCGGTCTCCTCGGTGATGCCCACCGCGGCGCGGTGGCGCGTGCCGACGCCTTCGGGCAGGTCGGTGCGCAGGGTGAGCGGCAGGATCGCGCCGGCGTGGCTCACGCGGCCCTGCTGGATCAGGACGGCGCCGTCGTGCAGCGGCGAGGTGGGCTGGAAGATCGTGGTGAGCAGCTCCTTGGTGACCGCGGCGTCGAGGGGCGTGCCGGACTCCACCTGGTCGTCGAGGCCGGTGCGCCGCTCGAGCACGATCAGCGCGCCGGTGCGCCGCGCGGAGAGCGCCTGCGCCGCGCGCACCACCTCTTCCACGATCTGCGACTCCTGGCGCTCGGACAGGCGCGGGAAGAAGCCGCGCCCGAGCCGCCCGAGGCCGCGGCGGATGTCCGCCTGGAACAGGATCACGACGATCAACACCGCCGGACCGAGGAAGTTGTCGAGCAGCCAGGCCAGCGTGAGCAGCTCGAGGAAGTCCGCCGCCACGCGCAGCCCGATCAGCGCCCCGAGCCCCACCAGGATCTGGATGGCGCGCGTGCCCTTGATCAACAGCAGCAGCCAGTAGATGCCGACCGCGACCAGCAGCACGTCGAGCGTGTCGCGGACCGGGTCGAAGTTCGCCGCCAGGAAGTTCCAGAGCTCGTCGAGCTGAGCGCCGATCAGATCGATCACGTACTCGATCATGCGGGCGCCCTCCGGGCCGCGCGCAGCGCCGCGCCGATCGCCACCGCGCGCCGGGCGCCGCCGACGTCGTGGACCCGGACCGCGTCGGCGCCCGCGAACACCGCGATGCCGCAGACCACCGCGGTGGCGAGGTCGCGCTCGCCGACCGCGTCGCCGGTGAGCTCTCCGAGGAACGCCTTGCGGGACGGGCCCACCAGGATCGGCAGGCCGACCCGCCGGCGCAGCTCCGCCAGGTTCGCGAGGAGCGCCAGGTTGTGCGGCAGGCGCTTGCCGAAGCCGAGGCCGGGATCCGCGACCAGCTCGCCGCCGAAGCCCAGCACGCGGGCCTGTGCCTTCGAGGCGGCGAGCTCCTCGGCCACCTCGCCGAGCGCGTCCGCGAAGGCGACCTCCTGCTGCATGGTCGCCGGCTCGCCGCGGAGGTGCCCGAGCACCAGCGCGGCGCCGGCAGCGCCCGCCACGCGCGCCAGCGCGGGGTCGTGGCGCAGCCCCGACACGTCGTTCACCACCCGCGCCCCGGCCGCGAGCGCGGCCTCGGCGACGGCGGCCTTGCGCGTGTCGATCGAGATCGGGATGGGCAGCTCCTTGGCGAGCGCCTCGATCACGGGGCAGGTGCGCGCGATCTCGAGCGCGACCGGAACCTCGCCGGCGCCCGGGCGCGTCGACTCGCCGCCGACGTCGAGCACGTGGGCGCCGGCGCGCATCAGCGCCTGCGCCGACGCGAGCGCCGCCGCGAGGTCGGGTGCGCCGTCGTCGCGCAGCAGACGGCCGCCGTCCGAGAAGGAGTCGGGCGTCAGGTTGAGCACGCCGACGATCGTCACGCGGTCGGGGGGGAAGATCGGCGCCGCAGCCATGGAGCCTCCGCTGCGAGCTAGCCGGGAATCGGCTCCGGGTCCGGCAGCTTGCCGCCCGAGCGCGCCGGGCTCTCGCCGGCGACGCGCACCGGCCGCGCCTCGCTCGGCCCGGCATGGACGGCGGGCGGAGGCGGAAGCGGCGGGAGCACCTGCCCTTCGAGCAGCCGCTTCAGGTCCGACGTCTCGAGGGTCTCGCGCTCGAGCAGCGCCTCCGCGATGCGGTCGAGCAGCGGCCGGTTCTCCGCGAGCAGCGCCTTCGCCGCCTCGTAGAGCTCCGACAACAGCCGCTTCACCTCGCCGTCGATCTGCTCGGCCGTCTTCTCGCTGTAGTTCTTCCGGGTGACGAAGTCGCGCCCGAGGAAGACGTCGCCGGAGTCATCGTCGAAGGAGACGGGGCCGATCGCCTCGCTCATGCCGAAGCGGCAGATCATCTCGCGCGCCATGCGCGTCGACTGGAGCAGGTCGTTCGCCGCGCCGGTCGAGAGGTGCCCGAACACGAGCTCCTCGGCCGCGCGGCCGCCCATCGCGTGCTTGATCATCGCCAGCATCTGGCGCTGCGTGAGGTTGTAGCGGTCCTCGACGGGCAGGGTCTGCGTCACGCCGAGCGCCATGCCGCGCGGGATGATCGTGACCTTGTGCACCGGGTCGGAGCCGGCGGTGAGCAGCGCCACGAGCGCGTGCCCGCCCTCGTGGTACGCCGTCACGCGCTTGTCCTCGTCGCTCAGAATCAGGCTGCGGCGCTCCGCGCCGAGCAGCACCTTGTCCTTGGCCTGCTCGAAGTCGACCATCGCGACGCGCTGGGCGTCGCGGCGCGCCGCCAGCAGCGCGGCCTCGTTCACCAGGTTCTGGAGATCGGCGCCCACGAAGCCGGGCGTGCCACGGGACAGCACCTCGAGATCGACGTCGTCGGCCAGCGGCACGCGCCGCGTGTGCACCCGCAGGATCGCGAGCCGCCCGCGCAGGTCCGGCCGCGGCACCACCACGCGGCGGTCGAAGCGGCCGGGGCGCAGCAGCGCGGGGTCGAGCACGTCGGGCCGGTTGGTGGCGGCGATCAGGATCACGCCGTCGTTGCTCTCGAAGCCGTCCATCTCGACCAGGAGCTGGTTCAGCGTCTGCTCGCGCTCGTCGTGGCCGCCGCCGAGGCCGGCGCCGCGGTGGCGCCCCACCGCGTCGATCTCGTCGATGAAGATGATGCAGGGCGCGTGCTTCTTGCCCTGCATGAAGAGGTCTCGCACCCGCGAGGCGCCCACGCCGACGAACATCTCGACGAAGTCCGAGCCCGAGATGGAGAAGAACGGGACGCCCGCCTCGCCGGCCACCGCGCGCGCCAGCAGCGTCTTGCCGGTCCCCGGCGTGCCCACCAGCAGGACGCCCTTCGGGATGCGCCCGCCGAGCCGCGTGAACTTCTTCGGCTCGCGCAGGAAGGCGATGATCTCCTCCAGCTCGAGCTTCGACTCCTCGACGCCGGCGACGTCGTCGAAGGTCACGCGCTGCTGGTTCTCGGTGAGCAGGCGCGCCCGGGACTTGCCGAAGCTCATCGCCTTGCCGCCGCCCGCCTGCATCTGGCGGACGAAGAAGACCCAGAGCCCGATCAGCACGAGGAAGGGCACCCACCAGATCAGCATCTGCTGCCACACCGAGCTCTCGCGCTTGGGCCGCGTGGTGATCTTGAGATCGGGGTCGCTGTCTTCCAGCCGCCGCAGCTCGGCGCCGAACTCGCCGTAGAGGAGCTCGGGCACGTAGGCCGTGAAGGCCGTGCCGGCGTCTTCGAACTCGCCGCTCACGTGGCCTTCCTCGAGCGTGAGCTCGCTCACCTTGCCGGAGCGCAGCTGGGCGAGCAGCTCCGTGTAGCTGAGGTCGCGCGGGGCGGGCTGGTTGGTCTTCAGCACCGTGACCAGGAGGATCATCAGCACGAGCAGGACGACCCACACGGCCATGTTCTTGTAGAACTGCTGGTTCATGCGCTCCTCACGGTCGGCCGGGGCGCTCCGAACGGCCGAAAACCGTGGTAATCGGCCGAGCTTAGCATCCGCGCTGCGCTCGACCCCCGCGCAGCCGGACGCGGCCCCGTTCGCGCTCGAGAACCAGGCCGCCGGGCAGCTCCAGCTTCGCCCCCGTTCGCGCGCTCGCAAGGAAGATCAGCATGCGCTCGAGGTGCACCCGCGTGACATCCCGCCCCGCCCCCGCCTCGTGCAGGGCGCGCCGCGCCAGCCGCCGCGCCAGCGCGACGGGCAGCGCGTGCCAGCCCGCGCAGGCGAGCGTCCACCCCTCGCCGTCCCGGGCGAGCCGCGTCTCGGCTTCGTGTGTGACGAGCGGCTCGATCCACTCCGATTCCCTGCGCTGTGCTTCGGCCAGATCGCCGATCGCCCTGAGCCAGCGTGGGTTGAATGCTTCGCCGAGCCCCCGCAGCCAGTCGCGGCGCAGGCGCGCGCGCGCGTAGGCGGGGTCGCGGTTCGAGGCGTCCTCCCGCCAGACGAGACCCCGCGCACGCGCGAATCGTTCGATCTCGGCGCGCGAGAGCGCGAGCAGCGGCCGCACGATGCGTCCGTCCGGCGAGCGCTCGGGGATGCCGCCGAGGCCGGCGGGCCCGGTGCCGCGGAGCAGCCGCAGCAGCACCGTCTCGGCTTGGTCGTCGAGCGTGTGGGCGGTCGCGATCCGCTCCGCGCCCGCGGCCGCCGCCATCTCGAACAAGGCGTCGTAGCGGAGCCGGCGCGCCGCCTCCTGGAGCGTCGGACGCGAGCGGCTCGGGCCGCCCTCGCGCAGCCGGCGCGGCGCCACCCGGCGCACGTGCGTGGGCACGCCGAGCGCGACGCCGAGCGAGCGCACGAAGGCTTCGTCTGCGTCGGCCTCCGCGCCGCGGAGTCCGTGGTGGACGTGGCCGAGCACGAGCGCGATGCGGAGCTCCGCCGCGAGCGCCCGGACGCCGTGAGCGAGCACGCTCGAGTCGATGCCGCCCGACGCGGCCACCAGCACGGTGCGGCCCGCGCAGTCGAGCGCCTCGAGCGCGCTGCGGAGCCGCCCGAGCAGCGGCTCGCGCTCCTTCTCGTCCTTCGACTCCGTTCGCTTCCCTCGCTGCGCTTGCTCGTCTGACTCCGTTCGCCTGCGGCTCACTGCGCGCTGCGCTTGCTCAGGCGCTTTCGAGCGCACTGGCGTCGCCGAGCAGGATGCGCGTGCCGTCGTCCTTGTCGACCCACACGTCGCAGTGGACGCGCACGCGCGTGCCCTCGGGCGTGCGCTCGCGGATGCGGGCGCGCGCCGTCACGGCCTCGTCCACCCAGAGCACGTTGGTCAGCTTCAACGACATGCGGCCGCCTTCGAGGAAGCCGCGCCCGAAGGCGTCCAGCATCACCTGGGCCGCGAAACAGGTCGACATCATGCCCTGCACCACGATGTTCGGGAAGCCGAGCTTCTTCGCCTGCTCGGCGTCCGTGTGGTAGTTGGCGCCGGGGCCCGAGAACATCCAGCAGCGGCGCTGGTCCACCTTCTTGTGCACGGCGCCGAGCTCGGGGCCGGTCGCGGTCGGGAACGGCGCGCGCGCCTCGCGCTCCTGCTTCTGCTTCGCGGTGGACTGGTCCACCACGAAGTGGCCGCCCTCGCCCTTCGGCCTGGGCGGCAGGAAGGACTGGTGCGTGCGGCCGCGCACGAGCAGCCGTCCGTCGGCGGCGTCCATCAGGTCGGTCTCGTTCACCACGTAGTCGCGGCCGCGCTTTTGGTAGCGGTCGACGATCGTGGAGCGCGTCCGCACGCGCGAGCCGATCCGGACCGGCGAGAACAGCTCCCAGTCCTGGCGCGCGTGCAGGTTTCCGAACAGGTTCGCGAGGTACCACTCGCCGAGGAGCTTGTAGCACTCGGAGTGATGGAGCAGCGGCGGCGCCAGCTCCGCATAGAGCGGAGAGCGGTCGTCGAGCGCGTCGGCGTAGAAGTCGACCCCCTCGCGCGTGATCTCGTACTCGTGGCTGCCGCAGTGGCGGCCGACGAAGGCGGGCTGGCCGAGCAGGTTCATCGCGTCCTCCGGATGGGCTCCCAGGATACGCCCCGGCGCCCTTCCTCGTCGCCCGTCGCGGCGCCCGACGCCGCCCGCATCCGCTGACGGCCTTCCTCGTCGCCAGTCGCGGCGTCCCACGCCGCCCGCATCCGCTGACGGCCTTCCTCGTCGCCAGTCGCGGCGTCCAAAGCTTGCTGCTAGCCACCCGGGCCGCATGCGCTCCGAGGCGGACAA
>Ga0307409_100002236_pt1 | contig 10001 bp, 6 predicted proteins | sample 322Ometagenome_2_FD_203888 | JGI IMG/M metagenome (GOLD analysis project Ga0307409, IMG submission 203888) | Maize rhizosphere microbial communities from greenhouse at UC Davis, California, United States - 322HYB-O-2 | ecosystem: Host-associated > Plants > Roots > Rhizosphere > Soil | place... | reverse complement strand
CCCCTCCCGCTCCTGTGCGTAGACGGCGTCGACGGCCCCGAAATGATTCGTCAGACGCTTGCGCAACAGCTCGAGGCCGAGGCCAACGCCGCGGGTGCGGGCCCGATCGGGATCGCAGGGGTTTTCCAGGGTGATCGTCAGCGTCGAACCGCTGCAGGTGGCGGCCACCCGGATCGTTCCTCCTTCGACGAGTTGCGCGATGCCGTGCGTGACGGCGTTCTCGACCAGCGGCTGCAGCAGCAAGGGCGGCACGAGACAGCTGGCGGCGCTGGAGTCCGCGTCGCGGGCAACGTTCAGCCGCGCGCCGAGCCGCACCTGCTCGATCGCCAGGTAGCGGTCGGCGAGGGCGAGCTCCTCGGCGAGCGGGATCTGCTCGTTTCCGCCGAGGCGCAGCGTCTCGCGGAGGAAATCGGCGAGGAGCAGGCACATGCGCCGCGCGGCAGGCGGATCGGTCGCGGTCAGCGCGCTGATGGAATGCAGGCTGTTGAAGATGAAGTGTGGGTCGATCTGCGCCCGCAGCGCCTTGAGCTCCGCTTCACGCGCCAGCAGCGTCAGCTCGACGTTCGCGCGCTCGGCGTCCTTCGACGCGTCGAAGGCGATGAGCAGATAGAAGAAGACGGAGACCAACCAGAAGAGCAACGCGCCGACGACGAACAGCAGCGGACGCTGGGGGTCGTACATCGAACCGGCGGCGTCGACGCCCATTGCCGCCAGCGTTCGCGCCCACGCGCCCGCCGCGGCCACCCAGATTCCGCTGGCGAACACTGCCGCCAGGATTTGCGCGCTGGCGACGTGCCAGCCACGCGAGCGGACGAGCGGAAAGATGCGGCAGACGTACCAGGCCGACTGGGTGATCAGCGCATAGACGACGCCGAGCGGCACGAAGAAGAGAACAGCGGTCACCCAGTCGCCGCCGCGGCCGAAGCCGAGGCCGGCGGACAGCAGCAGACCAATAAGGACCCACGCCAGGAGGTAGAACGCCAGCCGGCGGGCGCTGCCCAGAATCGGGTGCATTGAGCGATGCTAATCCGTGACCTTGAGCTCACCCATGACGACGGTTCCGCGCACGATCAGGGTGGGCGGCGCGCCGGCGAGCGGCGGCGGCGTGACCGCGGGAACACGCTTGTCCTTCACGTCTCCCATGATCGGCGTCACATCCAGCGTGACGTTCCAGTCCTGCGGCACCTTGATGTCGTGCCCCACCATGATCCCGAATACTTCCACCACCCGGGTCTCACCCGGCGGCACCATGGCCCGCCGCAGGTCGAGCACACAGCCGCCCATGAACGCCGTCATGTAAGCGCCGTCGAACGGCTTGCCGTCGAAGCGGCGCCTCGACTCGCTCATGACTGCAAACAGGCGGTTGCCGGTCACCGGACTCGGGACGAGATGGCCGGTCTGGCGCAGCTGCTTCAGAATCAGGTTCCCGCCAATGAAGATGAACACCGCCGGCCAGAACAGCTGCCAGAAGCCGACGTGAACCACGTTGAGGCTCCGCAGCAGCAGCCAGCTGCCGCCGATGATCCAGACGAAGCCCCAGAAGCGCGAGTGCGCCTCCGCCCGGCTGGCGATCGTCGTTCCGAGGAGGATCAACCCGACGGGCCAGAACCGGAGGAGATAGCTTGCGTCGGCGATGCCCATTGAGTCGAGCCCGAGGATGACTCCCAGGCCCATCACGAACAGACCAAATACGAGCTGCGGCGTAACGGGCGTCGACAGTGAGCCCATGTTCACGAAGTCACCTCGACCTTACCCATCATTACGAAGCCGCGCAAGCGCAGTCGCGGGGCGGGCCCGGTGGCGGGCGGCTGCGCCGGCTTCACCTCCGGCGGCGCCGGCGGCCCGATGGTCGACAGATCACGCTCGTTGCCTTCCTTCCCGTTCGATTCGAGTTCGGCGGTGATCTCGTCGGTCAGCGACTTGAACCGGTCCTCGTCCACAGACCCCATCACCGGCAACGCCGACAGGTCCACGACCCAGTGATCCGGAATCCGCACCGTCGCGCGCCCCATCGTCACGAACACGTCAACGGTCATGGCCTCCCCCGGGGCGAGATTGACCTGCCGGAGATCGAGCGTCGATCGGCCCATCACCGCCGCCACACGCGCGTCGCGGGCGTCGCCGGGCACGTTCGTCTCCGCGCGGCCCATCACTCCGGTGGCGGTTGCGCGCCTGCCGGACGCTTGTGTATCGATCACGCCCGGAAGCCCGAACGTCCAGAACATGGCGACGCCAAGCAGAAACAGGAAGAAGCAGGGGACGCCGCCCTGTCGCTTCGGCGCCGCCGGGTCAACCGGTCTGAACGCCTGCGCCACCAGGCTCGCCCCGAACAGCACGATCAGAAACGGCCAGTACCGCATGAAGCTGCCAACCTCGCGGATCCCCAGCGTGTCCAGCAGCAGCACCACGCCCACCGCCATGATGGTGAGACCGACGACGAGGTTCGGGGTGAAGAACATTTGCGCCTCCAGGCCCGGCTGCGCCGGACCAAATCCACGGCCAATCTGACGGGACTGATCTGACTACGAGCGCGGCGCCGCCGCTCCGGTGAATCGGTAAACTGCGGTCCACTCCCGGCGAACATCGTCGAGCCAGCCCAGCGCGGCATCAATCGGTTGCCGCCAGCCGTCGACGACGGCGGTAATCATCGTGGTCAGCACGCGAACGGCCTCGCGTCCGAGGCTTGCGGCTGCCTCGAGGATCGGCGGCTCTCCCGCTGTCAGGCCCAGGTCGGCCGCCGTCAGCGTGGCGGCGGCCACCGGCGTGGCAGGTCCCGCAGCACCCCAGGCCTCGAGACCCGCGAAGATGGCGATGCTCAACAGGGCGAGAACGATTCCCACGAACACCCTGCCGACGCGCTTCGATGACCGGTTTGAACTCGAGAACATCCTGCTGCCTCCTGCGACCTTACGGAAGCATGAGACTCCAGGGGCTGTCGGGGGGTTCCTGTGAATCGGCGAATGGTACGGGGTTCCCGGCGAACGGCAGCGGTCGAGCCGCCGTTCGCCGGGGGTTGGGGCCAGGGGTTATCTCTTGAGCGTCACGATCACGGTGTGCACCGCGCCATCAAGCAAGTCGATGCGGATCTGCCACGTGCCCTCCGACGCGGCTAAGCCGCCACCGGCGAGCTTGGTGCCCCAGTTGTAGATATAGAGCTGACCGGACGGGTCATAACGGAACTGATTGCCCGCGTCGGCGTTGGCATTCGTGAGCGCCTCGAACTCGGAACCGGCCACACCGTCCGAGACCTTCGCGACCCAAATCCGCGCGGCAAGGTTGGTGATCGAGGCGCTCGCGCCGGTCAGCTTGAACTTCACCGGTATCGTGCTTCCCAGCTTGAAGATCGAACTGCCGTCCTGGTTGATCGGCTGGAGGACTCCCGACCACGTATACGTGGCGTTGAACGACTGGGGAACGTTCACCGCGGGATGGTAGTTGCCGTTACCAGCCTGCGACGCGGTGACGGTGCACGTCGCGACGGAGTTGACCGTGACAACGGCACCTGCGACGCTGCAGCCCCCACTGGCAGCAAACGCCACCGCCAGACCGGAGCTCGCGCTCGCTGACACGGTAAAGACATCGCCGTAGTTCTTGGGGCCGATCGCAGGGAAGATGATCTGCTGGGTGGCCTTTACGATCTTCAGCGTGCCGTTCGTTGCCTGGATTGTGTAGTTCGGGTTTGCGCCAGGCGTCAAGGTTACGACGATCGGGTATTCGCCAACGTCGGTGGTCTTCGTTGCCGCAGTCGTCACCGTGTAGCTGAGGACGTCGCCGTTGACTGTGCCGGTGACAGCTACGTCCAGCGCCGGATTGTCGGTGTTGTACGGCCTCTCCTTGTCGTTGGCCTTGACGCTTGCGGACCGGGGGCCGATCGAGAGCGTGCCACCAATTGGCGTCACGAGGTAGTTCGGATTCGAGCCGAGGTTGACCGTGATCGGATAGCTCCCAATCCCGGTGAACTGACCAGCCGCGGTCGACAGCGAGTAGTTCAGGGTGTCGCCCGACACGGCATCCTCGACCGTGGCGGTCAGCGCAGGATTCGGGTCCCCGTAGGTCTTTGCCTTATCGTCGGCCTTTACAGAGGCGGCTTTCGGTGCGATCTCGATGGAGGCCGTGCCGTGCTGATTGTTGTAGTTGGTGCCGCCGTCGAACGTCCAGTTCGCCGTTCCGCCGGGCACGTTCGTGAAGCTGGCGCCCAGGTTCAGCCCTGGCAGATCGACGCCGCCAACACCCTTCGCCGTGCCGGACGCACCGTGCGGGTTGCCGTCATAGGTGCCGCTATGGCCATTCACGACAACCGTCGCATCGGCCTTGTTGATGACGATCTGCACGTCGCCCGATTCATCCTCGTAGTTGGTGCCGCCCTCGAACGTCCAATGCGCTGTGCCGCCGGGAGCATCGGTAAAGCTGTCGCCCAGGTTGAGGCCCGCCAGTGGAACGTCGCCAAGGCCCGTCGCGGAGCCGGTCGCTCCATGTGCCTGCGCGTCATACGTGCCGGTGTATCCGGTCACGGTGACGGTTGCATCGGCCTTATTGATGACGATCTCGACGCTGCCGTATTGATCCTCGTAGTTCGTGCCGCCGTCGAACGTCCAGTTCGCGGTGCCACCGGGCACGTTCGTAAAGCTGTCACCCAGATTCAAGCCGGGCAGCGCGACGCCACCGATGCCTGTGGCTGTCCCTGTCGCCCCGTGCGCGTTGCCGTCATACGTGCCGGTGTAACCGTTGACGCTGACGTTCGCAGTCGCCTTGTTGATGACGATCTGCACGTCGCCCGATTCGTCCAGATAGTTGGTGCCGCCGTCGAACGTCCAGTGGGCGGTACCGCCCGGAACGTCGGTGAAGCTGTCGCCCAGATTCAGTCCGGGCAGCGTGACACCGCCCACGCCCGTGGCCGTTCCAGTCGCGCCGTGCGCGTTGCCGTCAAACGTCCCCGTGAAGCCGCTGACGCTGACGTTCGCATCCGCCTTGTCGATGACGATCTGCACATCACCGGATTCGTTCAGGTAGTTCGTGCCGCCATCGAACGTCCAGTGCGCGGTGCCGCCCGGAACGTTGGTGAAGCTGTCGCCCAGATTCAGTCCGGGCAGCGTGATACCGCCCACGCCCGTGGCCGTTCCAGTCGCGCCGTGTGCGTTGCCGTCATACGTCCCCGTGAAGCCGCTGACGCTGACGTTCGCGTCCGCCTTGTTGATGACGATTTGAACCGAGCCGGATTCGTCGAGGTAATTCGTCCCGCCGTTGAACGACCAGTTCGCGGTGCCGCCCGGCGCGTCGGTGAAGCTTGCGCCGAGGTTCAACTGGGCGAAGAGGTTGACGCCACCGACGCCGGTGGCCGTGCCGCTGGCGCCGTGAGCCGCCGCGTCGTAGGTCCCGGAGTAACCAGTGACCGACACAAGCGCGTCGGCCTTGCTAATTTCGATCTCGACCGAGCCTGATTCGGTGACGTAGTTGTTGCCGCCGTTGAACGTCCAGTTCGCGGTCCCACCAGGGAAGTTCGTGAACGTGGCACCGAGGTCCAGCTGGCTGTTCAGATTGGCTCCGCCGACGCCCGTCGCCGTACCGGTCGCGCCGTGCGGCTGAGCGTCATACGTTCCGCTGTAACCGTTGACGCTGACCGTCGCATCGGCTTTCTCGAGAGTGACGGTGTTCGGCCCGGCGGTGGCGACGAGGTAATCGTTGTCGGCTGCCTTTTCCGCGCTGATCGCGCAGGTGCCCGAGGCGTTGGTGACTGTAGTCGCGCCCGCGGCCGAATCGATCGAACAGCCGTTCGAGGAGCCGGCGCTGAACGTCACCGCGCCGCTGCCGCTGCCGCCGGTCACCGACGCGTTTGCTAGCGTGCCATAGACGAGGCTGGCTGGCGTCGTCAGGTTCAGAGTGGCCTGTGCTGCCTTGACGACGGTGAGAGCGAACGGCGCCGCAGCATTCGAGCTGCTCGTATGGCTGCTCGTCGGCGTGTAGCTGCCGGTGATTGCGTGCGTGCCCGTGCCGCGCGCGGTCGCAGTGTAAACGACGGCGCAGGCCGCGGGGCTTCCAGACAGGTTGCACGACGCGAAGTCGAACGTGCCTCCACCGTTGGTGGAGAACGTCACGCTGCCGGTCGGCGCGGTTGGCGTTCCGGTTCCCGTGTCGGAGACTGTCGCCGTGCACGTCGATGACGCGTTCACAGCGATGGAATTCGGGGCGCATACGACAGATGTCGACGTCGTCCTGACGCTCGGATCGAGAAGAAAGTCCTTGTTCGAAACGATCTGCTGGTGCGCCGTCTGAAACGACGGCAATGTCTGAGCCACGTACCCGGTCGCCGACGCGCTCAGCGTAATGGTCGCCGTGCCATTTCCAGGGAATGGCACCTTAAACGAGTAGAACCCAGCGGCATCGGTCGTCTCCGAAGCCGGCGCGTCGCACCCGCCTGTACATGAGACGGTGGCGTTCGCGATCGGCGCATTTGTCGCACTGCTGCGCACCGTGCCGCTGATTGTGGAGTTCCCATCCGAGAAAGTGTTCAGCGCCGTGGACGCCGCTCCCGTCGCCGTCAGGTAGAACCGCATGCCGAAGTGATGGAACACCTCGTCTTCGATCGGCGCGAACTGGGCATTGATGATGTTGCCCTGCGCGTCGGCAACGGCCGTGTAGGTGAAGTCGTTGTGCGTGTCGGCGTCCTCTGAGATCTTCAGCGTGACGGTCTCGCCAGGCTGCCAGCCGGAGCCGGTGATGGTCACGGTCTCACCCGGCCAGTAGTCGGCACGGTCGGTCTTCACCGTGGCGTAGCCGAAGTACTCTCCGCTGGTCGAGCCGCCGCCACCGACGAACGCGAGATTGTGGTACGGGAGGGCGCCGGCGACGGCGCCGGTGCGCGCCTGCGACATCGGATTCGGGACAGCCGTGAAGCCGTCACGCCAGTCGGCATACAGCTCGGCCGAGAGCGCGGCCGCGCCGGCGCCGCCGGCAATCAGCACCTGGTTGTTGTTCGGAAGGAGCACGGCGGCGTGGCCGCTCCGCGGCGTGCGCAGTGAACCGGTTTCGAAGATGCTCCGGCTGCCGGACACGAAAATCTCGGCAATCGCCAGGCTGCCCGACTCGTTGCGCCCGCCGGCGATGAGCACATGGCCGTCGAGGAGCCTTGTCGCCGTGAGCCTGTCGCGCGCGACGGTGAGGCGGACGGCCTGACTCTCGGTCTGGCCGGTTGCCGAATCGAACAGCTCGACGTAGTCGAGGAAGCCGCTGCCGTTGGAGCCGCCGACGATGAGGACCTGCCCGTTGCCGAGTTCCGCCGCGGCGTGATTGACGCGCGGCACCCACATGTCGCCGGCGTGTACGGACTGACGAGTGTTCGGGTTGTAGATCTCGACGTCGAACGACGGGCCGTTCTCCGTACGCCCGCCCGCGATCAGCACCCGGCCGTCGTGCAGCGCGGTCACGGTGTGTCCAGTCCTGGCCACCGCCAGCTGGCCGCCGTCCTCCCACGACTGCGATGCAGGGTCGAAGATCCCGACCTGTGAGACGAGCGTGCCGTCGCTGTTCTGCCCGCCCGCAACGACGATGCGTCCGTCGGCCAGCGAGGCGGCCGCAGTGCCGTCGGGCATCGCGCCGAAGCCCCCGGCCGACGCCCACGTGTTCGCCGCAACCTGCGGCACGTCGGCGCTAAGCAGCAGCCACTGTCCCGCACCGATCATCATCGCCAGCGCCGCCACGAGGGCAACGCGTCGTCCAGCACGAACTGTCACGTTCTGTCTCCCTTATTCGCTGATGGGCACACCTCTCCCGACCTGGCCGTGCGGCCGTCTGATTCCGGATTGGTTGGAAAGGTCGCCGGACGAGGTGGGGGCAAGCGACGTGCCCACGCGGACGTGACGGAGATGGCCCGAAAGTGTGACTCAGGTCATCTCGGGCTGCTGGAAAGGCATGGCGCGCGCAGAATTCTTACTGAAGGAACACCGACAGATCGGGCGCCGACCTGATTTCCGCCCGCTTTACCACCTGATGCGAATTCCTGTGTAAGCTATGACCGCCTTCGGCACATCAGCTCGGCGGGTCCAGCCGCGCCGTGCCGAGGCGAGGCCTTATTCGCATCCACTCGGAGGTTGTTCGATGCGTGCACGATACATCCTGCTTTTGACCGTCTTTGCCCTCGCCGTGAGCGTGAAGCTCGCGCCGGCGCACCATTCATTCGCCGCCGAATTCGACGCGAACAAGCCGTTCAAGATGACCGGCAAGGTAACGGAAGTCAGGTGGATGAATCCGCATACCTTCTTCTACATCGACGTCAAGGATGAGAAGACGGGCAAGGTGGTCAACTGGGGCATGGAGATGGGGAGCCCGAACATCCTGATGCGTCAGGGCTGGCGGCGCGACACGTTGAAGGTTGGCGACGAGGTGACCGTGGACGGCAGCCTGGCCAAGGACGGAACTCCCACCGGCAACGCCCGCAGCGTGGTGCTGGCATCAAGCGGAAAGCGTCTGTTCGCTGGATCGAGCCAGGGCACCACACCGTAGCCGCGGGCACCCCTGAAGGGGCGCCCTACGTGTGGTAGAAGGCGTGCCCCGCGTCGATAACCGGTAGAGGCCGACGTTTACGTCGGCCTTTCACTGATACCGGAAAATCTTCGACCCTCCCCAACCGCACGCCATCGCCGTTACCGCGAGCGCCGCGACGTGCGGCGCGGCTGACCCGGCTCCGTACCCGAAGTTCACCAGCTTGTGCATCGCATCCATCGTCCAGCCCGTGGGCAGGGCGAGCGCGAGCGACTGCATCCACTCCGGCGTGATCTCGATCGGCCACCAGCACCCGCCGAGCGCTGCAAGGACCATCGTGGTGAGGACTCCGCCGCCGGCCATCTGCGGCTGCGTGCGCGCGATATTTCCAAGCAGCAACGCGAACGAAGCGTTGAACGACGCCCATGCCGCAAGGACGGTCACCACCATCGGCAGAGACGGTCCCCAATCCACGCGGAAGAGCACCCTGCCAACCAGCATCGCGAAGGCGATCTGCACGAGGCCGAGCGCCATCCGTGACGCCCATTTGCCAGCCACGACAGCGCCCGGCGTGATCGGCGTCGACGCGAGGCGGCGAAGCAGCCCGTGCTGACGCTCCACCACCAGCAGGATGGCGCCGCTCGTCAGCAGGATCAGCATGGTGAACATCACCATCGTGCCGGGCACGGCCTGCGCGAACCCCTCGGGCGGATCCTCCCGCCTCCCGGCGGACGTGACCGCCAGCGTGACCTGGCGTGGCGCCGAAGCGAGCGATGCGAGCGCCTCAGCCGTGACCGGCTGCCCGGTCGTTTTCAGCACCGCGAGATCGCCGACCACGCTGTAGAGCGCGCGGGAGACGCGGAATTGATCGAGGCTGGCGGCAATATCGTCGCCGCGCAGTTCGAACGTTGCCTGCACCTGCGTCCCCGCGCGGATGCTGTCGTCGGTGAACGCTGGAATGCGCAGCCGCCGGGAATACTCCTCGAGCGCCGCAGGCGATGCCGGACGCTCAACGCGGAAGTCCTGTTGACGGAGCCTTTGGACGATGGCATCGAGAATGATGCCGTCCACCGCAGGCGTTTGAAGCGCAATCGGATCGGGCCGATTGGGATCGCCGCCGCCAAATCCTCCGGTCACGGTGCCAATGAAATAGAAGAACAGCAGCGGCATCGCGAACGTCCAGAGGAGCGTCTCGCGCTGCCGCAGCATGAACGAAAGATCGCTGCGCGCGATGAAGGCGGCGGAGCGAATCCACTCACGCATGGGCGAAGCGCCGCAGCCGGCGCCAGGAGAGCATAAAGGCGATCGCCGCCGGAATTCCGATGCCGAGCGCTGCGAGTCCGAGCGACGTCACCGACACGTCGCCCCAGAGGAGTTCCTTCAGCCGTGCCACACCAAGACCGTTCGGTGTCCAGCGCCCCACCGAAACCATCCATGCCGGCATCGCCTCGAACGGAAAGAACGAGCCGCCCAGCATCATCAGCGGGAACGTGACGACGCCGGACAGCATCTCGGAGCCGCGCTGA
>Ga0307409_100002235_pt1 | contig 10001 bp, 11 predicted proteins | sample 322Ometagenome_2_FD_203888 | JGI IMG/M metagenome (GOLD analysis project Ga0307409, IMG submission 203888) | Maize rhizosphere microbial communities from greenhouse at UC Davis, California, United States - 322HYB-O-2 | ecosystem: Host-associated > Plants > Roots > Rhizosphere > Soil | place... | reverse complement strand
GAAGCTCGAGCGCGAACGCACAAAGGTCGCACGCCGGCTCCAGCAGCTCGATTCGCGCATCCACGCGCTGGGCGGGAACGGCAGCGGCCGCGGCGGACGCGGCGGGGCGGGCGGCGGCGGCGGCGCGGGCACGCGCGTGCGCAACGACAAGAGCCTGATCGAGATGATCGAAGGCGTCCTCGGCAAGTCCAGCAAGCCGATGAAGGTCGGCGACATCGCCGACGCCGTGCAGGGCGGCGGCTACCGCACGAACAGCGCGAACTTCCGCGGCATCGTGAACCAGACGCTGATCAAAGATAAGCGCTTCACGTCGGCGGGACGCGGGCTGTATCAGATGAAGAAGTGATTGTGATTTGCGATTTGCGATTTGCATTTGCGATTGAACGACGGGCACGGCTCTGTGTTCTGAGTTCAATTGCAAATCGCAAATTGCAAATCTTCAATGTCGCGCGGCGAGCTGGCCGCCTTCGACCCTGATGTCGCGCTTCGCGTTGCGCTCGTCCTTGAAAACGCGCCCGTCGTGCAGGTGAATCACGCGCGAGCAGCGGTGGGCGACGGTCGGGTCGTGCGTGACGAGGATGATCGTCTTCCCCTGCGCGACGAGCTCGTCGAACAGTTCCAGAATCGCCTGACCGGTCTTGCTGTCGAGCGCGCCCGTGGGTTCGTCGGCCAGTAGGATCAGCGGCTCGTTGATCAGCGCGCGGGCGATGCAGACGCGCTGCTGCTGGCCGCCGGATAACTGCATCGGGCGGTGGTCGCCGCGGTCTTCCAATCCGACCTTCGCCGCCAGCTCCAGCGCGCGGCGGCGTCGCTCGGCGGGCGGAATGCCGAGGTAGAACATCGGCACTTCGAGGTTCTCCAGCACGGTGAGCTGCTGGATTAGGTTGAAGTTCTGGAAGATGAACCCGATGCGGCGCGAGCGGATCTCCGACAGCTCGTCGTCCGGCAGCGCGCTGATGTCCTGTCCGCCGAGGATGTACTGCCCGATCGTCGGCTGGTCGAGGCACCCGAGCACGTTCATGAGCGTGGATTTGCCGGACCCGGACGCGCCCATGATGGCGGTGAACTCGCCTTCCTCGAAATCGAGATCGATCGTGCGCAGCGCGTGCACCTCGACGTTGGTGCCGGGCTTTCGGTAAATCTTGCTGAGGTTTCGAACGGATGCGACGGAAGGCATTTTAGGTACTCGTTCTACCATCATAGTCCGGGAAAGTTGCAATTCGCGCGGGGGAGCCGGGGATTCGTTGCTCGCTTGGCTCGCATCTCATCCCCGGCGTGAAGGGCGGCTCACGCTGTGTAGTCGCGATGACGGTGAAGTGCCGATAGTCTCTTCTGCGTGGCGCTCCCGCTCATTCTCAGTTTTCTGGCGACCCTTGCCGCCGCGGTGATGGCGTACGGAACGGATCCGCGCTGGGTGGAGCAGGGCACGTGGGGGCTCGGGCTGATTGTGCTGGCGCGGCGGCTTCAGTGGCCGCTCGTCGCGCTGGCGCTGCTGCTTTGCCTGGGGTTGCTGGCGCTGGTGATCTCGGGAAAGCGGCGGGCGTGGTGGCTGATCGCGCTGCTGCCGGTGCTGGCGCTGTTCGTGCACCGCTTCCTGACCGCGCCGACGAACCGCTACGACGTCCTCGACTCGCCCGCCTTCGTCGCCGCCGCCGACGCCAGGCACGTGCGTGACGAAGATTACGTCGTCGGCGTGATCTTCAACGAGCAGCCGTACGCGTACCCGTACGCGTCGCTGTTTCGCACGCCGGTGATCGTGCAGTCGGACCGCGAGCGGCGGATGGTGCTGATCTGGTCGGCATACGCGAACGCCGCGACGCCGATCGAGGTCGCGCGCGAGGTGAAAGCGCGCGACCTCGACATCGTCTCCGACCCGATGGACACGCTGCTGCTCTACAACGGCCGCACGGGTCAGTTCATCGTCGGCCTGACCGGGCGGACATACCACGGCGGCAAGCCGGCGGGATTTGAAGCGCACATTCCCGCGATCGCGCAGCCATGGCGGCAGTGGCGGACGGCGCATCCGGAAACGCGCGTGCTGATGACGAATTCATCGACCGGCCCGACGCAGCCGCTCGCCCCGCGTCACGGGAACGCCAACGCCGGCACGCCGCAGGTCATCTTCATCGGCGACGGCGGCGAGTTGTCGATCCAGAGCAACCTGATCACCGCGTTGCCGATCAACGTGAAGGTCGGCGACACGCCCGCCGTCGTCTTCCGCGACGCGCCGACCGGGCGCGTCAAGGCATTCGACCGTCGGCTCGAGCAGGACCTCATTCCGCAGTTCAAGCCCGTGGTGGACGCGAAGGTGAAATTGAAAGGCGTCGTCATGACTGACGCGGACACCGGCAGCGGGTGGGACGCGCGCGGCGTCGCGGTCGACGGTCCGAAGGATTGGCGCGGCAAGAAGCTCCGGCCCATCGAGGTGCGCGAAGATATTCATCGCGGCCCATCAGACTTCTGGTACGGCGACATCCCGTGGTACGTCCCGTAGCGCGCGCGCGTCGCGCGCCCCTCTTGCCGCGCGCCACGCGCCCCTAGCCTTTGCCCGGCCCGCGCGTATGCTACCCGCCTCTCGGTTGGCCCGTGGGGGGTGTTGTACGACACGAGGCAGGGAAGGAAATGGACGAACTGAGCCTGTACTGGAAGAACGCCACCAGCGATGCGGTCGGCGAGAAGCACGGCGTTTCCGACAATGACCTCAAAGACCTCGCCCCGCGCATCAAGACGATCCACAACCAGATCGCCGCCGACCGCAAGGCGGGGAAGCTGCGCTTCCGCGACCTGCCCTACGACGAGGACATGGTCGCCGCCGTCAATAAAGAGGTCGAGCATTTCCGCGACCGCTGCGAAGTGCTGGTCGTGCTCGGCATCGGCGGCAGCGCGCTGGGGAACATCGCGCTCCAGAGCGCGCTCAACCCGTACACGTACAACCTGATGTCCGATCGGACGCGCACGGGGCCGCAGTTATTCGTGCTCGACAACGTCGACCCGGACCAGATCAAAACGGTCGTCGAGCTGATCACGCCGAAGATCAAGAAGACGATCGTCAACGTGATTTCCAAGAGCGGGGAGACGGCGGAGACGGCGTCGCAGTTCTTATTGTTCCGCGACCTGCTCCAGCAAAAACTCGGGAAGAAGTACAAGGAAAACATCCTTGCCACCACTGACCCGAGCGGCGGCACGCTCCGCGCGATCGCCAAGGCCGAGGAGTACCGCACGCTCGAGGTTCCGGCGGGCGTCGGGGGGCGTTTCAGCGTGCTCAGCGCGGTCGGGCTGTTCAGCGCCGGCATGTGCGGGATCGACATCGAGGCGATCCTCAGCGGCGCGACGGCGATGGACAAGCGACTGAAGGACGCGGACGTCTATAAAAACCCCGCCGCGTTGCTCGCCGCGATTCATTACGCGCTGGATCGCAAGGGTAAGAACGTCACCGTCATGATGCCGTACGCGACGAGCCTCTATTACCTCGGCGATTGGTTCCGCCAGCTCTGGGCGGAGTCGCTCGGGAAGAAGGACGGCTTGACGAAGAAGAACGTCTTCGTCGGCCAGACGCCGGTGAAGGCGCTCGGCACGACGGACCAGCACTCGCAGGTGCAGCTCTACCGCGAGGGCCCGTTCGACAAGATCATCACGTTCCTCGAGGTCGAACGATTCAATCAGAAGCTGGCGATCCCGGGCGGGCTGAAGAACGCGCCGACGCTCGATTACCTCGACGGCGCGAATTTTCAGACGCTGATCAACGCGGAAAAGCTTGCGACGGAGTACGCGCTGCTCGAAAGCCAACGACCGACGATGACCGTGCTCTTCCCGCGCATCTCGCCGGAGACCGTCGGGCAGTTCATTTACCTCTATGAGTCCGCAATCTCGTACGCCGGCGCGCTGTGGGACATCGACCCGTACGATCAGCCGGCCGTCGAGCTGGGCAAGCAGGCGACCTACGCGCTGATGGGCAAAAGCGGCTACGCCGACCTGGCGAAAAAGATCGAGGTCGTGCGGAAGCGGGATAAGAAGTATCTGGTATGATGACTTCGTTCGTTGTTAGTTGTTAGTCGTTAGTGGTGACAGACCATGCGGCTTGCGAACAACTAACCACTAACAACTAACCACTAACCAATCATGCAATACGGCGTCATCATGGCTGGCGGGGCGGGCACGCGTCTCTGGCCCGTTTCGCGCAACAACCGACCGAAGCAGCTCATCAGCGTCGTGCGCGGCAAGAGCCTCTTGCAGCTCAGCTACGACCGCCTGCGCGGGATGCTCCCGCCCGAGCGCATCTTCGTCTGCACCGGGGCGGCCCACGGGAAGATCGTACTGGAAAACCTCCCGGAGCTCCCGAAGGAGAACCTGATCGGCGAGCCGGAAGGCCGCGACACCGCCAACGCCGTCGGCTTCATGGCGGCGATTCTCGCCAAGCGCGACAAGGACGCCGTCGCCGCGTTCGTCACCGCCGATCACGTCATCGAGCCGGTCGACACGTTTCAGCACGCGATCAAGACCGGATTCGACGTCGTCGCCGAGCACCCGAACGCGCTCGTGACCTTCGGCATCGTCCCCACGCACGGGCACACGGGCCTGGGTTACATCCATCGCGGCGAGCCGCTGCCGGTGAAGGGCAAGTCGACCGCCGGCGCGTACAAGGTGCAGGCGTTCAAGGAGAAGCCGGACAAGCCGACCGCCGACCGCTACGTCGAGTCGGGCCGCTATTACTGGAACAGCGGGATGTTCGTCTGGCGGTGCGACACGGTCTTCAACGAGCTGGGCCTGCACCTGGGCGAGAACCACAAGCAGCTCGTGAGCATCGCCGACGCGTGGGGCACGCCGCGGCAGGACGAGGTGCTCAATGCGACCTACCCCAAGCTGAAAAAGATCAGCGTCGACTACGCGATCATGGAGCCGGCGAGCCAGCACAAGGGCAAGTCGCAGGTCATCGTCGTCGAGATGCCGGTCAAGTGGCTCGACGTGGGCTCCTGGCCCGCGCTCGCCGAGACGTTGACCATGGACGATCACGACAACGCCAGCGACGCCAAGGCCGTCGTCCTGCTCAACTCCGACGGCAACATCATCATCAGCACCGACCCCGAGCACCTGATTTCGACGATCGGCCTGAGCGAGATGATCATCGTCCACACCAAGGACGCGACGCTCGTCTGTCCGAAGGGCGACGCGCAGAAGGTGAAGGAGCTCGCAGAAAAGGTCAAAGAGAAATTCGGGGACCGCTATCGCTGATGCGCACGCTCGCGATCGATCTCGGTTCGCGGCGAGTCGGGTTTGCGTTGAGCGACGAGGGCGGGCGGTTCGCGACGCCGTACGAAGTGTTTCAGGTCACGTCTCCCGCGCAGGCCGCGGACCGGGCGATTCAGATCATCGAAAGAGAAGGCGTCGAGCGCGTCGTGCTCGGGCTGCCGCTGAACATGGACGACTCGATCGGTCCGGCGGCGAGGCAGACGATCGCGTGGGGGCGCGAGCTCGCGAAGCGGGCCGGCAAGCGGGTCGTCTTCGTAGACGAGCGCCTCAGCAGTTTTCAGGCCGAGCAGAGTCTGATCGACCGCAAGCGCGGCGGTGAAAAGATCACCCGCAAGCGGAAGAAGGAACGATTGGACGCCCTGGCGGCGGCCGCGTTCCTTCAGGCGTTCCTCGACGGCAAGCTCGCTGCGCTCGAGGTGTGAGCCGGCCCTCGTGGCATGGGCGCCTCGCCCATGCAGTTCGCCGCGCAGCGGCTCTTTGCCTTGCTGAAAGCGCGGCTGGCCGCCGCAAATGCATGGGCGGGGCGCCCATGCCACGTGAAAATGTCGCCAGCCGTCGCGTCACTTCGTTCTCAACTGATAAATCCCCTATCCTCGCCGCACGAAATGCCGACTTTTTCCAGCACGCCGGCCGAGCGCCTCCAATCCCTGCTCGGCCTGTTCGCCTTCGTCTTCCTCGCATTCGTGATCGGCCGCCTGCGCGGCGCGAAGAAAATCCCGTGGCGCGTGATCGTCTGGGGCCTGGCCCTCCAGTTCGCCTTCGGCGCGATCGTGCTGTTCGTCCCGCGACTGCTCGAGCACATCCAGTTCGCGATCCAGCGCCTGCTCGACTTCACCCGCGCCGGCGCGACGATGGTCTTCGGCGATCTGGCGAGCGGCGGCGGCGCCGTCGTTACGGCGACGAATGGAAGCCAGACGGTCGGCTACGCGAAGAGCGTCGGCTACTTCGCCTTCTTCGTCCTGCCGACGATCATCTTCTTCTCCGCGCTGACCGCGATCCTCTACCACAGCGGCGTCATGCAATACGTCGTGCAGGCCCTCGCGTGGGTGATGGCCAAGACCACCGGCACGAGCGGCGCGGAGACGCTGTCGACCGCCGCCAACATCTTCGTCGGCCAGACCGAAGCGCCGCTGATGATCCGCCCGTTCGTCCCGACCGCGACCAACTCTGAGCTGATGGTGATCATGGTCGGCGGGTTCGCGAACATCGCGAGCGGCGTGCTCGGCTTGTACACCGACTGGCTCAGCCCCTACATCCCCAACGTCGGCGGCCACCTCGCCGCCGCGTGTTTCATCTCCGCGCCGGCCACGCTGGTCGTCGGGAAACTCTTTATGCCCGAGCGTGAAACGCCGGTGACGGCGGCCGGCGTGCAGTTCAAGGTCGAGCGCATCGACGCCAACCTGATCGACGCCGCCGCCCGCGGCACCAGCGAAGGGCTCACGCTCGCCCTGAACGTCGCCGCGATGCTGATCGCGTTCACCGCGCTGGTCGCGCTCATCAACGCGATCATCGCCTGGACCACGACGAAGCTCGGCCTCACGCAGGCGGGCCAGCCGGTGACGCTTCAGGACATGCTCGGCTACGCGATGTCCCCGCTGGCCTGGCTGAGCGGCTGCCGCTGGGCGGACTGCCGCGAGGTCGGCGCGCTGCTGGGTGTGAAGACGGTGCTGAACGAGCTGATCGCCTACAGCGACATGAAGGACCGCTTCGCCGCCGACCGCAACTTCATCTCCCCGCGCTCCGCGCTGATCGCGACATACGCGCTGTGCGGTTTCGCGAACTTCGCGAGCGTCGGCATCCAGGTGGGCGGGATCAGCACACTTGCCCCGAATCGACGACACGATCTGTCACGAATCGGTTTGCTCGCGATGGTGGGCGGCGCGATCGCATCGTTCATGGGCGCGTGCGTGGTCGGGGTATTGATGTAGAAAGCCCCTCGCCCGCGTACGGGAGCCCAGCGGCTCCGCCGCGGGTTCTTCTTTCGGAGGTGCGAGCGATGCCTCTATACCCGATGGCATTTCACATCACCGGGGGCACGTACGGCGCTCGTCTGCACGGAGCTTCCAAACCACATGTCGACCGCGATCACAATGAGTACGGTCAACCGTTTCCTCCGACTGATCCGGACCGCGAAGAGGAATCGCGCGAGCGGATGACTGGGGACGTGGTGCACCTGACCTTTGAACAACGCAAGGTGGTAGAAGATGCGATCCGCGACGTCGCGCGCCGCTACGATTGGACGATTCACTCGCTCGCCGCGCAAAGCGACCACGTGCACGTTGTCATCACCGCTGCGCGGAACGGAGAACAACTGCGCGACGCATTGAAAGCAGTCGCATCGCGCGCCCTCAACAAGCAGTTCGAGAAGCAAACGTGGTGGGCGGAAAAGGGGAGCGCGAAGTATCTTTGGGAGAAAGACTACTTCGTCAACGCGAAGAACTACGTCGATCGTCAACGCGACTTTTGATTCCCAGAACCCGCGGCGGAGCCGCTGGGCTCCCGTACGCGGTCGGGCGGTTTTGTGGGTCGACTTCGCGCGAGGACCGCGTTTACCTTCGACTGATGCGATTTACCAATACGCTCGTCCTCGGAATCATGCTGCTCGTCCCGGTTGGCTGCGACGATTCCCCCGCCGAGCGCGAGCAGAAGGTCGACAACGCCGCGGATGCGACGGGCGATGCGCTGAAGAAGGGGGCGGAGAAGACGGGGGACCTGCTGAACAAGGCGGCGGACAGCACCGGGAAGGTCATGAACGATATCGCGGAGAAGACGCCGCGGGTCGACGTGGACGTGGATGTCACGACTCGGCCGTCGGCGACGCAGCCGATGCGGAGCACGACGACTTCCGCCACGCGGCCGGTGTCACCCTAGGTTGGACTTCGTGCCGCCGGTCTTGCGGATCAGGCGGACGCCGTCGATCGACATCGTCTTGTCGATGGCCTTGCACATGTCGTAGATCGTGAGCGCGGCGACGCTCACGGCCGTCAGCGCTTCCATCTCGACGCCGGTCTTGCCGGTGATGCGGGCAACGCTCTCGATGCGGATCTTCACGCTCCCGCCGCCGCCGCCGCCGGCATCAAGTGGCGGCAGCTCGAAATCGACGGTCACGCTCTCGATCGGCAGCGGGTGGCACAGCGGGATCAGCCCGCCGCAGCGCTTGGCCGCGAGGATGCCGGCGATGCGCGCGGTGTTGAGGACTTCGCCCTTGGGGACGTCGCCCGCCGTGATCGCGCGCAGCGTCGCGGGCTGGACCGAGATGAAACCCTCGGCGACGGCCTCGCGCGCGGTGACGGGTTTGCCGCCCACGTCGACCATCTGCGCCTTGCCGGCGTCGTCGAGGTGCGTGAGCTTGTCGGGCTTGTTGTCGGGCATGCGAAAAACAATCCTACCGCCACGGCTGCTGCGGATACTGCGGCCCGCCGTAGGGCTGCTGGCCGTACGGCTGCTGGCCCGGCATGACGGGGTTGACGCCCAGCGACATCGCCGACGCCTCTTCGGAGAAGAACTCCGCGCGAAACGTCGGCCGCTGCGCCATGACGATCGCGGGGATCGTGTACGCCAGGCCCACGCAGCTCAGCCCCGTGAGGCACGCGGCGACGAGGTGGACGTAGTACGCCCAGCGGCGGCGCTTGAGCATGCCGAACGCGGCGATCGCGTAGAGCGGCGCGCCGACGACCGCGGGCGCGGTGAGGATGATCGTCCCCAGGACGCCGTCGCGGATCTCGTCCGGCGGGTCGCCGGACATGAGGACGCCGAAGATCATCACGGCCAGCCACAGCACCAGCCATCCGAGCGCCAGCGCCGCGAGCGTGAAGTTCAGCGCGACGAAGACGGGAATCGAACTGTCGCGCGGCTGCTGTTGCATCGTCATCGGATGATCACCGCCAGTTCTTCCGCAGCTCGACGATCTGCCGGCACGACGCCAGCAGCGGCTCGACGTCCGCGAGGGTCATCATTGTCGCCGCGTCGCTCTTGGCGTTGCGCGGATCGGGATGACATTCGAGAAACAGTCCGTCGACCCCCGCCGCGCACGCGGCTCGCGCGAGCAGCGGGGAGAACTGCGGGTTGCCGCCGGATTGATTCCCCAGGCCCGCGGGCTGCTGCGTGCTGTGCGTCACGTCGAACACGACCGGCACGCCGAAGCCTTTCATGACCGGCAGGGCGGTGAAATCGTTGACGAGCCGGTTGTAGCCGAAGAACGTGCCGCGCTCGGTGAGCATGACCTGTTCGTTGCCGGTTGAGCGCACCTTCTCGACCGCGTTGCCCATCTCCTGCGGCGACATGAACTGGCCCTTCTTCACGTTGACCATCCGACCGGTCTTGCCGCAGGCGAGCAGCAGATCCGTCTGCCGCGCGAGGAACGCCGGGACCTGGAGGATATCGACGACTTTCGCCGCGACGGGGGCTTGATCGCTTTCGTGGATGTCGGTCAGCACCGGGACGCCGATCTCGCGCTTCACACGCTCCAGTATTTTCAAGCCGTCTTCGATGCCCGGCCCGCGAAAGCTCGCGTTGCTGGAGCGGTTCGCCTTGTCGAAACTCGCCTTGAAGACGTAGGCGATGCCGAGCTTGTCGCACACGCCTTTCACGTGCCGCGCGACGCTCAGGCAGAGATCCGCCGACTCGATCACGCACGGCCCGGCGATGACCAAGAGCGGCGAGCGGGTGAGATTCAGGTCCGACATCGGCGGCGATTCTACAGGCTGTGCGCGTCGACCTATAGGGGCGACGCCTGCGACGCGGTTCCTGTAGTG
>Ga0307409_100002234_pt1 | contig 10003 bp, 10 predicted proteins | sample 322Ometagenome_2_FD_203888 | JGI IMG/M metagenome (GOLD analysis project Ga0307409, IMG submission 203888) | Maize rhizosphere microbial communities from greenhouse at UC Davis, California, United States - 322HYB-O-2 | ecosystem: Host-associated > Plants > Roots > Rhizosphere > Soil | place... | reverse complement strand
GGTGAGCTCCCAGCCGAGCCGGTTGCCGGTTACGGCCTCGACGATCATCCCGGCCAACACATAGTTGGTGTTGGAGTACTCGAAGCCGGTGCCGGCGGCGAAGGTGGGCGGCTGGTCGGTGACCAGTGCCACCAGCTCCCGCGGAGTCCAGGTCCGTAACCGGGCCGGTGTGAGCCCGAATGTGTCGATCGCGATCGGGCCGCGCAGGTACTCCGGTACACCGCTGGTCATGGTCAGCAGGTGGCGCACGGTCACCCGGTCGCCATACGGCAGAATCCCTGGCAGCCAGCGGTCGACGGTGTCGGTGAGCGCGAGCCTGCCCTCGCCGACCAGCTGCAGGACCACGGTGGCCACCATCGGCTTGGTCAGGCTGCCCGCCCGGTAGTTCAGCTCCGGACGCATCGGCCGGTTCCCGCGCAGGTCGGCCTGACCCGCTGCCGCGGTCTGCACACGGCCGCCGAAATCGAGGCGAACCGCCGCGCCCGGCGCCCCGGCGGCCACGATCGGATCGAGCAGTTCGCCGAGTTCCGACTCGCCTAACCGGTCACCGGCCGGTGTGGCACTGCTGCCCTCCGAGGCCGTCGCCGACGCGGGAGCGCCAAATGCCAGTAGGACGACCGTCATCGCGACGGACAGGACGGCTCGTCCCCTGACCAAGCGATTCGCCATGATTGCTCTCCTCTAGGGACGACCGTAGGGCCAGCCCGCACGCCGTCGCTGGGCCCCAGAAGGTTCAGACATGGACTGTGGCATTGCTGTCATCCTGTCGTGGGACCTCGCGGAGCGCCAGCACCCGACAGCTTCCCTCCTGCCGGAGACCGCTCATGCCTTTTGTCGTATCGTCGCCATGGGTTCGAGGCCCACCGGGGGCCAGCGCCCGGCGAAGGCCGTTGCGGGCGGCGTGACCCGCGCGGAGGTGGCCGACCTCATCGGGCGGCTCGCCGACAAGTCCCGCGTTCCGCGCGAGCGTAAAGGACGATGCCGTCGCGTGGGCTGCCGCGGCATAGCCGCTCGGCGACGAAACGCGGACCGGCGTGCCTGCGAAGCCGCTCGCCGCGACGAGCGCGGGACGTGAGGCCCGCGCCGGCGGGCGCCCACGCCGTCGGCAAGTCAGCTGCCCCTGGCCTCAATCGACCGGCCGACCGCGGCCGCAGTACCTAGCGGCGGTACTCGTCGTCCAGCGGCCCGTCCTGGTCTTGCTCGGCGAAATCGGCCGGATCGGCCTCGAACGGGAACCGCAGCCGCCGCATCGCCTCGTGGCTGCCATCGAACCCCGACGACACACCCTCACCGGCCCGCTCACCCGGCGGCTGACGGAACAACGCGGCACCGTCAGCTTCACTCCAACCCATCATGAACCCCTAGTTCTGCTGGCGGTCGCTGTCGACACCGACGGTACGGGCCGAGCACCGGCCGTCGTCGTGCACCCCCAACTGCTTCCCCCTCCAACCATTTCGCTACGCGGACGTCTTCCCGATGCCGGGTACCGCGGGATTCCGGCCAGCCGGTACCGATGTTGGGTGCCCGCGTTGACGACGTGGGAGCGGCCGAGCCGCATCGTTACACCTTATGAAAGCGCTCACCGACCTACCTGGTAGGGGCCCTGGCGGTACGAGTGGTCTGGGTTGCCCACCACAGGCGACCGTGATGACGGTCCCGACCGATCTCGACGCGGATCCGGCCATCGAGCCCGGCCGGGGGCGGCTGATCGCCGGCCGCTACGAGCTCCAGTCGGTGCTGGGCCGCGGCGGTATGGGGTTGGTCTGGCTCGCCGAGGACGAGCTGCTGGATCGACCGGTAGCGCTCAAACAGCTCATTCCGAACGATGCGGTGTCGGAGAAGTCGCGCACGGCGGCGCTGCGGCGGGCCCTCGCCGAGGCGCGCGCCGCCGCACGTGTCCATCACGACGGAGCCGTCGCCATTCATGACCTGGTCAAGCACGACGGTCGTCCCTGGATCGTCATGGAGCTGCTGTCGGGGCGCACGCTCGCCGAGACGCTGCAGGCCGGTGGGCCGCTGTCGGTCGAGCAGGTGACCCGCATCGGGCTGCGCCTGCTCGACGTGTTGCAGGCCACCCACCGGGCGGGCATCGTGCACCGCGACGTCAAGCCCGGCAACGTACATCTGTGCCACGGCGGGCGGGTGGTCCTGACCGACTTCGGTATCGCCTGCCCGGCCCAGGGCGATGCGCGCGTCGCGGAACACGTGTTCGCCGGCAGTCCGGCCTACGCCTCGCCGGAGTGGTTCCGCGGCGCGCCACCCGAACCGGCTTGCGACCTGTTCTCGCTGGGCGCAACGCTGTTCACGGCGGTCGAGGGCCGGCCGCCGTTCGACAGGGGCGATCTGCTCGCCACGCTGACCGCCGTGGCCGAGGACGCGCCGGCCCCCTTCTTGCGGGCGGGTCCGTTGCGCCCGGTCATCGAGGGCCTGCTGGCCAAGGACCCGCACCGGCGACTGAACGCCGACCAGGCCCGCGCCGCCCTGCACGCCGTCCAGCGCGCCAACACCCGACGCTGACCACCGACGATCGCCGTCACACAGCCGGGAGCCGGCGTGAGCACGCCGCACCCGCAGACGGAGGTCGTCCATCCCGCCGACGTGTCGCTGAGCCCGGCGGCATGAGGCACACAGCGTCCTCTATCGACAAGACGGCGAATCCGTCGTCGTCCCGAAGGTCGGAACGCTGCTGCGTCGGCCGGCGACGATCATGCGGCAGATCACCCGGTGGCCTTGCAGGTGGCACCCATCCCGGGATTCCGGTTGGCCTTGCCGGGACTCGGACGCTAGCGGTGACGACGCCCGACCCCGAGGGGCGCACCCTAAATGGCGGGAGCTTACGTCGGAAGCGGCGTCCCTTGCACACGGAGCATCAGTTGCCAATGGAGTCGACATGGGATTGATCGCTAACCTGCGAGCCCGAAGGCCCGCACCGGCCACTACCAACACCTCACTGTCGACCGTGGCAACAAGAGGCACCAGACGGTGGGCGTGTGGGCTGATCGTAGCCACCGCCGCGTCTCTGCTAGCGGCGTGTGGTGGCGCCAACCGGACCGGTCCGCCGACGCTCAACTGGTACATCTTCCACGAGCCGTCCGGTAGCTTTCAGGCCGCCGCTGCCGACTGCTCGACCGCGGCGCGCGGCGGCTACAACATCAGGATCCAGGAGCTCCCGGCCGCGGCGGACGCCCAACGCCAGCAACTGGTCCGGCGCAGCGCCGCCAAAGATCACTCGCTGGACATCCTCGGCCTGGACGTGGTCTGGGAGCCCGAGTTCTCCGAAGCGGGCTGGATCGAGAACTGGACCGGCCAGCGACGACAGCAGGTCGAGGGGAACGCGGTGAAGGCCGCGTTGGCCACGGCCACCTGGCGGGGCAACCTGGTGGCGGCGCCCTTCAACAGCAACACGCAGTTGCTGTGGTACCGCAAGGACCTCGTGGCTACCCCGCCTGTGACCTGGGATGACATGATCCGGCAGGCCGAGGATCTGGCCCGCCAGGGCAAGCCGCACCATATCGAGATTCAGGGCGCAGCGTACGAGGGCTACACCGTCTGGATCAACGCGATGATCCAATCCGCAGGCGGGCAGATCCTCTCCGACGACGGCCAACGGGTCATCCTCGGTCCGCAGGCGAGCCGCGCGGTCTCGCTGATCGGGAAATTGGCCCGGTCGCCCGCGGCGGATCCGTCGCTGTCGGTACAGATGGAGGACCAAGCCCGGCTGGCGTTCGAGTCCGGCGATGCCGCATTTCAGATCAACTACCCCTTCATCTACCCCTCCGCGCTGCAGAACGCTCCTCACCTGGCCAAGCAGATCGGCTGGGTGGAGTACCCGAGGGTTGACGCGAACACGCCGTCACGACCGCCGGTCGGCGGCATCGACCTCGCGGTCAGCGCCTACAGCAAACACAAGGACCGAGCGTTCGACGCCATCATGTGCCTGCGCAACTCGGCCAACCAACTCCGCAACGCCATCAAGGGAGGACTGCCGCCGACCCTGGCCAGCCTCTACCAGGATCCGAGGCTGATCGCAGGCGGCTATCCATTCGCCGCGCAGATCCTGGAGTCCCTGCAACGCGGCGGCGTCCGGCCCAAGACGCCCGCCTACCAGTCGGTGTCCATCGCCATCTCCACGACGTTGCATCCACCGTCCTCGGCCGACCCCGCCCGGCTCAATCAGCTACGCGGCAAGCTGCAGGACGCCGTCGAATCCAAGGGGTTGATCCCATGACCAGCCAACCCGGCCACGCCGCGGTCCTCGATGCGCCCGCTGTCGCGCGGCCACGACGCCGCAACCCTCCGGCGAAGCCGGCGCTGTCGGAGGGGACCCGGGCCGAGCGACGGCTCGGCTGGCTGCTGTGCAGCACCGCGGTCGTCGTCATGCTGGCCGTGACCGCCTACCCGATCGGCTACGCCGTCTACCTGTCGCTGCAGCGCTACGATCTGCGCTTCGCGAGCCAACAGCGGTTCGTCGGTCTGGCCAACTACGCCACCGTGCTGACCGACGGCCTGTGGTGGACCGCACTGGGGATCACGCTGTTCATCACGGTCCTCTCGGTCGCCGTCGAACTCGCCCTGGGCATGGGGTTGGCACTGATCATGCGGTGGGCGCTGGTCGGCCGGGGCGCGGTACGCACCGCGATCCTGATCCCGTACGGGATCGTCACCGTGGTCGCCGCCTACAGCTGGCAGTACGCCTGGACGCCCAACACGGGATATCTGGCCGGCCTGCTGCCCTCCGGCAGCGCACCGCTGACCCAGCAATGGCCGGCGATTCTCCTCATCATCCTCGCCGAGGTCTGGAAGACGACACCGTTCGTCGCGCTGCTGCTGCTCGCCGGATTGTCGTTGGTGCCGGACGAGTTGCTGCGGGCGGCCACGGTCGACGGCGCGAGCAGGTGGCAGCGGTTCACCCAGATCATGCTGCCGCTGATGAAGCCGGCGATCCTGGTCGCGTTGCTGTTCCGTACGCTCGATGCCTTCCGGATCTTCGACAACATCTTCATCCTGACCACCGGAGCGAACAACACCCGCTCGGTGTCGGTTCTCGGCTACGACAACCTGTTCACCGCACTGAACCTGGGGGTCGGCTCGGCGATCTCGGTGCTCATCTTCATCGTGGTGGCCATCATCGCGTTCCTGTTCATCCGGGGCTTCGGGGCGGCCGCGCCCGGCCAGGAGGTGAGCTCCCGATGAGCACTCCCAGCCGCAAGAACATCCGCGCGAACACCCTTTGGGCGGCCGGGAACACCGTGGTCATCCTGCTGGCGGTCGTACCGGTGCTGTGGATCGCGTCGCTGTCCTTCAAGGACCCGAGCACCATCACGGACGGCAGCTTCTTCCCTCGCAAATGGACCCTGGACAACTACCGCGGCATCTTCGCCACCTCGCTGTTCACCCGAGCGCTCGTCAACTCGATCGGCATCGCCGTGATCGCCACCGTGCTGGCAGTACTGGTCGCCTCCATGGCCGCCTACGCCATTGCCCGGCTGCGCTTCCCGGGCAAGGGTGTCCTCGTCGGCGTGACCCTGTTGATCGCGATGTTCCCCGCCATCTCGCTGGTGAGCCCGCTGTTCAACCTGTGGCGGCAAGTGGGGCTGTTCGACACCTGGCCCGGTCTGATCATCCCGTACCTGACGTTTTCGCTGCCGCTGGCCATCTACACGCTGTCGGCGTTCTTCCGGGAAATTCCTCAGGATCTCGAGAAGGCCGCCCGGGTGGACGGCGCCACACCGTTCCAGGCGTTCACGCGGGTGATCGCGCCGCTGGCCGCGCCGGGCATGGTGACCACCGCGATCCTGGTGTTCATCTTCTGCTGGAACGACTTCCTGCTGGCGATCTCGCTCACCTCGACCAACGCCTCGCGGACCGCGCCCGCCGCGATCGCGTTCTTCTCCGGCGCTTCGCAGTTCGAGACTCCGGTGGGTTCCATAGCCGCGGCCGGGCTCGTCATCACCATTCCGATCATCATCTTCGTGTTCGTCTTCCAGCGTCGGATCGTCGCGGGGCTCACGTCCGGCGCGGTAAAAGGTTAGGAGCAGGCACATGGCCGGCATCGTTTTGGACCATGTCAGCAAGCGGTTTGCGGACGGGACCGTCGCGGTCGACGACGTGAGCCTGGACATCGCCGACGGCGAGTTCGTCATCCTCGTCGGCCCGTCCGGCTCCGGGAAGTCCACCTGCTTGAACATGATCGCCGGGCTGGAGGACATCACCGACGGTGAACTACGCATCGGCGGTCGGCTGGTCAACCAGCTTTCGCCGAAGGACCGAGACGTCGCAATGGTCTTCCAGACCTACGCGCTCTATCCCCACATGACGGTACGGGACAACATGGCCTTCGCGCTCAAGCTGGCGAAGGTCGACCGGGCCCAGATCCGTACCAAGGTGGCGGAGGCCGCGCAGCTGCTGGAACTCACCCCACTGCTCGACCGCAAGCCGGCCAATCTCTCCGGTGGTCAGCGGCAGCGAGTGGCCATGGGACGCGCGATCGTCCGGAGCCCGCAAGCGTTCCTGATGGACGAACCGCTGTCCAATTTGGACGCTAAGCTGCGCGTCCAGACGCGGACCACGGTGGCCCGACTGCAGAAGCAGCTCGGCACTACCATGGTCTACGTCACCCACGACCAGACCGAGGCGTTGACGCTGGGCGATCGGGTCGCGGTCATGCGTACCGGCGTGATCCAACAGGCTGCCACGCCGCAGGAGCTGTACGACCGGCCGCGCAACCTCTTCGTCGCCGGCTTCATCGGCTCGCCGTCGATGAACTTTCTGCCAACCACGCTGGACGACGGCCGGCTGCGCAGTGCCCTCGGGGACATCATGTTGCCCGCCGCGGTCCGGGCCAAGGTGGAGGAGTCCGGGACCGGTCGTAGCTTGATCATGGGCATCCGGCCCGAGCACCTCAAGGATGCGGCGCTCGTCGGGGACCGGCGGATCGATGGCCATACCTTCCCGGCGGCCATCGAGGTGCTCGAGTCGATCGGCTCCGACCTGTACGCGTACTTCCACATCCCGGGCTCCACAGCTACCGCGCGGGAGCTTGACGAGATCGCCGCCGACACCGGCGCGACCGACGCTCCGGGCGCCCGTGACCTGATGGTCGCCCGCCTGGATCCCGCCAGCAGCGCCCGCAAAGGCCACCAGCTGCAGTTGTGGTTCGACCCTCACAAGATCCACCTGTTCGATCCCCACAATGGCACACACCTCACCCTGTAGGGCCTCGAGGCAGGATCTGGCAAGAAGGGCAGATGACGTCGAACCAGTGCACCATCGGTTGCGCGTCATGGCGCTCCTCGCTCTTCGTCGGACCGGGATGCGGGCCGGCGAGACGATGCGCGCGTGGCTCGGCTCTGACTGCCCTGACCGGCTTCGAGCACCTGTTTGAGCATGGTCAGGTTCGTCGCGACCTCTCGGTGGGGAAACTTTCCGATCAGCGCCAGCGCCGCACGCCCGATGACGCCGAGCGGTATCACGAGTTGCTCTCGCACCCGGGTACCCCCGGCGTCGGATTCCGGGGCGAAGGACAGTTCCCACCGTCCGTGCGGCAGCGGGCCGCTGGTCTGATAGCGGATCAGACGATCGACACGCTCCTCGGTAATGGTGACAGTCAGCGGAATCCGACTGCCGAACGGCCCGGCCACGACCCAGCGATAGGTCTTGTCCGCGACCTGCTGGACTGCGACGACGTCGCCGAGAAACGCCGGCAGATTGGCGAAGTCGCGATAGAAGCGATAGACGTCCTGGAGCGGACGGCGGATCACGACGTCAGCGGTCACCGTGTCGCCGAGCCGAAACAAATGTCTCATGGTCGGCCACCGAGAAGTCATGAGGACGTGCCGGCGGCCGTTGATCTCCAGCGGCACGGCGACCCGGCCGGCCCCTCGACGGCGGTGCGACCGGTTTCCACAGTTGTCATGGCGCGGCTCCCTCATGAGCGGCTGATCCGTTGAGCGTCGCGCCGCCGGCCGCCGGTTCGCATCCGTAAGTCCCGGGGGTGATCGGGGAATCTCACCCGGGCCCGAAGGGTGCCCACTTCCGGCTAGCAGGGACGCCGGACGGTTGGTCCGTGACTCATCCATGGCGAAGGAAAGCGGCCGCCGGCACTGGTGCCATCCCGATCGACCTGCGACGATCCGGGCCATGGGCGAGCAGGAGACACTGCTGTTCCTGGTCGTCGTCGGCGCGCGATTCGGTGTGCCGCTGCTGATCCCCCGGTTCCCGCTGCCGGCGATCGTCGCGGCGCTGGTGCTCGACGGCGTCGACCAGACGATCTTCCAGGTGTTCGGGTACGATCCGCCCGGCTACCAGAGCTACGACAAGGCGATGGACATGTTCTACCTGTCCATCGCGTACCTCTCGGCCATGCGGAACTGGACCAGCCGGCCCGCCTTCAACGTGCTCCGGTTCCTGTTCTTCTACCGGTTGGTCGGCGTTGTCCTGTTTGAACTCACCGACTGGCGGCCGCTGCTACTCATCTTCCCGAACACCTTCGAGTACTTCTTCATCGCGTACGAGATCGTGCGCTTGCGCTGGGACCCGGCGCGAGTAGGCCGGCGGAACTGGGTGCTCACCGCGGCGGCCATCTGGGTCTTCGTCAAGCTGCCGCAGGAGTGGTGGATCCACGTCGCTCAGCTCGACGTCACCGACACCCTGCGGGCGATGCCCTGGCTCATTCCCGTACTGGTGCTGCTCGGCGCCGGCCTGGCGGCGGGCGGCTGGTTCTGGTTGCGGCCGCGGCTACCGTCGCGGGCGTGGGACTGGCATGTCGCCGCCGAGCCGCTGCCCGAGGAGATCGACACCGCCGCCGAGCGGGACCGGTGGGTCGCCGCCCACGGCCGGGTCTGGTCGGCGGCCACCGCCGAGAAGGTGGTGCTGCTCGGTCTGCTCTGCATCACCTACGGCGAGCTACTCCCCGGCCGCCGGACAACCGACCTCGAGCTGTTCCTCGGCGTCGCCGCCTTCGTCGTGGTCAACGCCGCCATCAGCATGGCGGTGGCGCGACGTTCGGGCAGCGTGGAGTCCCTGCTGGCAGCCTTCGGAGCGCGGGTGGTGCTGAACATCGGCATGGTGGCGGTGGCGGGGTGGTTGCTCGCCCGGTTCGGCGGCGGGCTGAATCCGTCCGCCACGGTGTTCTACGTGCTGCTGCTCACGCTGATCATCACCCTGGACGACCGGTTCCGGCCGGTGTCGCAGGTGCGGTTCGCGGCGACTGCCGCCCGGGCAGGGGTCTCCGCTCCGTCGCCCGATCGGCCACGTGATGTCTGAATTGACCTCACCGCACAGATGGAAGAGGGAGGACGCTGAAGGCCTGTTGCTGGACGGTGCCCCCGAACGGCGAGCCGGCACGACGCTGGAGCTACGCATGAACAAGCCTGATCTGACCGCGGCACCGTACGGACTGGACGAGACCGCTATCGCCTGGGTGCGGACCACCATCGACGCCATGACCGAAGACGAAAAGGTCGGACAGCTGTTCGTCAATCTCAACAACCGGTAGGGCGGACTATGCGGTAGCGCCCGTCCTCGCGCAACGGAAGCGACAGGTGGGGCGCGAGGCACCGGTCCGTGATGGACAACCAATTCGGGTGAACGCACCCTTCAGCGTTGGGCCGCGACCACGGTCTCGTTCTCATCCCCCGTCCAGGCCTATCGCCTGACCTCTCGAAGGATCCGACATGGCAGTCACCACCACAACCACCACGTCGGCGCCCGCTGCCACCAAGCGACTAGGCCTGGCCCAGTACGCGGGCTACGCCTCGATCATGCTGTGCATCTCCAGCCTGTTGTTCCTCACCGGCATGATCACGGCACAGACCGTCGGCGCCTTTCTACGCCCGCGACGTCCTCGGTGACGCCACATACTTCATTTACATAACCTTGGTACAGACGGTGGGTACGTTCCTCGTCGCCGCGTTCATCCCGTAGATCGTGCGGACCCTCGGTAAGAAGACCGGGTACCTCGCTCTGGGCCTGGTGGCCGTCGTCGCCGGCGTCGGGATCGCGC
>Ga0307409_100002233_pt1 | contig 10003 bp, 8 predicted proteins | sample 322Ometagenome_2_FD_203888 | JGI IMG/M metagenome (GOLD analysis project Ga0307409, IMG submission 203888) | Maize rhizosphere microbial communities from greenhouse at UC Davis, California, United States - 322HYB-O-2 | ecosystem: Host-associated > Plants > Roots > Rhizosphere > Soil | place... | reverse complement strand
CGAGCAGGGCGTCCTTCTGCTTGGAGCCCAGGCCACGGACCCGGCGGGAGGCGGAGATGTCGAGCTTCTCCATGATCTTGCGGGCGCGCACCTTGCCGACCCCGGGCATGCTCTCGAGCACGCTGGACACCTTCATCTTGCCCACCGTCTCGTCGGAGTCCTTGGCGAGCACCGTGGCCAGGCTCGTGTTGCCGCTCTTGAGCTGAGCCTTCAGCTCGGCTCGCTTGCGGCGCGCTTCGGCCGCCTTCTCCAACGCCTGCTGGCGCTGCTCGGGCGTCAGGGTTGGCAGGGGCATTCGTGCCTCCTCGTGACCTCGTTCTGGGATCGAAGACTCGCGGATTCTATGCATACCTTGGCGGCGGCCACAATCTATCGGCGCTGGTCAGAACCCTCCTCTGTTCACAAAGCGTCAAATCGACCATGCGTGTCTGGGGCTTTGGGCCGGTTCGCGGGTTCGTCCCCGGCCCTGTCCGCGACGGCCCAGATGGCCTGGTCACGCACCGCCCGGGCGGCCGCCGCCACGTCGTCTGACCTGGTGATCGGCCGCCCCACGACGATCCGGCTGGCCCCGGCGGCCATCGCTTCCGCGGGGGTCGCGACCCGCGATTGGTCGTCCCGCGGGGAGGCGCCGTCGGCGGGGCGGACCCCGGGGCAGATCAATTCCACCGAGGGGCCGAGCCGGGCCCGGAGGGCGGCCGCCTCCAGGGGGGAGCAGACGATCGCCCGGCAGCCGCGGCCGACGGCCAGCTCGGCCAGCCGGGGGACGGCCTCGGCGGCCGGGGGGAGCCCGGCGGCGGCCAGGTCGGCCGGGGCGGCGCTGGTCAGGATCATCACCGCCGCCACCCGGCAGCGCTCGCCGGCGGCCTCGACGGCCGCCTCCAGCATGGCCGGGCCGCCGAGGGCGTGCACGGTGACCAGTTCGGCCCCGGCCCGGGCGGCGGCCCGCATCCCACCGGCCACCGTGGCCGGGATGTCGTGCAACTTGAGGTCGAGCATCACCCTGCGGCCGTCGGCGGCCAGGGTGCCGACCGCGGCCGGGCCGGCCGCCCCGAACAGCTCCAGGCCGACCTTGACCATCCCGGCGGCGTCCCCGGCCGCCCGCGACCAGGCCGACGCCTGTTCCAGGTCGTCGGTGTCCAGGGCCAGGACCAGCGGCGATTCCATGGGCCGGGAGCCTACCCGTCACCTGTGACCATCAGCGCTCCGCCTTGAACAGCGACGGCAGCTCGGCCGGGGAGCCGACCCCGGCGGCGGCCAGGTAGCGCTCCAGGCCGTCGGCGACCTCGACCACCGCTCGAGGGTTGAGGAAGCTGCCCGTGCCGACGGCCACCGCGGTCGCCCCGACGAGCAGGAACTCGGCCGCGTCCTCGCCGCTGACGACCCCGCCGGTGCCGACGATCGGCACCCCGGGGAGGGCCTGGGCGACCTGCCAGACGCAGCGGACGGCCACCGGCCGGATGGCCGGGCCGGACAGCCCGCCGGTGACCGCGGCCAGCCGGGGCCGGCGGTGGCCGACGTCCACGGCCATGCCGAGCAGGGTGTTGATCAGGGTCAGCCCGTCCGCCCCGGCGTCCACCACCGCCCTGGCCACGGCGACCAGGTCGGTGACGTCGGCGGTGAGCTTGGCCAGGACCGGGAGGCCGGTGGCGGCCTTGACGGCCGCGACGACCTCGGCCGCGGCCGCCGGGTCGGTGGCGAACACCTCGCCGCGGTGCTCGACGTTGGGGCACGACAGGTTGACCTCGACCAGGGCGATCCCCGGCTCGCCGTCGAGGCGGCCGGCCAGGCGGCCGAACTCCTCCGGGGTGCGGCCGACCAGGCTCGCCACCACCGTCGCGCCCGCCCCGGCGAGGAATCTGAGATCGCCGGCGCAGAACGCCTCCACCCCGGGGTTCTGGAGGCCGATGGCGTTGAGCATCCCCGAGGGGGTCTCGGCCATCCGCGGGGTCGGGCGGCCACGGCGGGGCTCGAGGCTGACCGACTTGGTGACGATCCCGCCGAGAGCGGCCAGGTCGACCCAGCCGGCCATCTCCCGCCCGAACCCGAAGCAGCCCGACGCGGCCAGCACCGGGGTCCTCAGCCTGACCCCGCACAGGTCGACGCCCAGGTCCACCGGGGCCGGGGTCACCCGACGGTCTCCAGGTCGGGGAAGCCGAGCTCGGCCCACGCGATGGCCGTGCCGTCGAACACGGGGCCCTCCAGGCACGAGCGGGCCATCCGGCTCCCGCCCGGGGAACCCTCCGGACGGACCGGGACCACGCAGGAGAAGCAGATGCCGGTCCCGCAGGCCATCTGCTCCTCGACCGCGACCTGGCAGGGGACGCCGGCGGCGGCCGCGACCCGGCTGACCGCGGCCAGCATGGGCATGGGCCCGCACGCGTACACCCGGCCGGCGCCGGTGCGGGCCAGCAGGTCGGGCAGGGGGTCGGTGACCAGCCCGCGGCGTCCGGCCGAGCCGTCGTCGGTGGTCACGGTGAGGCTGTGGCCGAGCCGCTTGGCCTCCATGGCGTCGAGCAGGCGGGACGCGGTGGCCGCCCCGACCGCGAAGTCGACCCGGCAGCGACCGGCCCGCAGCTCGCCGGCCAGGAAGAACAGCGGCGCGGTGCCGTAGCCGCCGCCGACCAGCACGCAGCCCTGCGGCGCCTCGGGCGGGGTGAACGGCCGGCCGAGCGGTCCGAGGACGTCGACCACGTCGTGGGGCCGGAGCCCGGCCAGGGCCCGGGTCCCGGCCCCGACCACGTCGAACACGATCTCCACGGTGCCGAGCGCCGCCCCCGGGCGCTCGACCCGGTGGATCGAGAACGGCCGCCGCAGCGGGAACGAGCGGTCGTTCCCGGCCAGCACGTGGACGAACTGCCCGGGCCGGGCCGCCTCGGCGATCCGGGGCGCCACCACGGTGAGCGCCTGGTAGGCCCCGGCCCGCCGCCGTTCCAGCACCTCACACAGCTCGCGGACCGGGCTCATGCGCGGTCCTGACCCACCGGGGCACCCCCTCGGGGTTCCCCGGGCCCCTCCGCGTGCCACGCCTGGAGCGGCCGGACGGCCAGGTCCCCGGCCAGGCGGGCCTCGATCCCCTGGACCACCGCGGTCAGCCCCGACAGGGTGGTGATGCAGGGGATGTCGGCGGCCACGGCGGCGATGCGGATGTCGTAGCCGTCCTCGCGGGCCCCGGGCCCGGCCGGGGTGTTGACGACCAGGTCGATCTCGCCGGCCCGGATCTTGTCGACCACGTTGTCCGGGCCCTCGTGGCCCTTGCGGACGACCTGGGCCGCCATCCCGTTGCGGCGCAGCACCCCGGCCGTGCCGGTGGTCGCGAGCAGGGTGAAGCCGAGGTCGGCGAGCCGCTTGGCCGGCAGCACGATGGCCCGCTTGTCGGCGTTGCGGACCGACAGGAACGCCACCCCCTTGGCCGGCAGGGCCCCGTAGGCGGCCTCCTGGCTCTTGGCGAACGCCGCCCCGAACCCCCCGTCCAGCCCGAGGACCTCGCCGGTGGAGCGCATCTCGGGCCCGAGCAGCGAGTCGGCCCCCGGGAAGCGGGCGAACGGCAGGACCGCCTCCTTGACCCCGACATGGGCCGGCTCGGCCGCCTCCAGCCCGAGGCCGGCCAGGGTCGAGCCGGTCATCAGGAGGGCCGCGGCCCGGGCCACGGGCAGGCCGGTGACCTTCTCCACGAACGGCACCGACCGGCTGGCCCGCGGGTTGGCCTCGAGCACGTACAGGCGGTCGCCCTTGAAGGCGAACTGGACGTTGAGGATCCCGACCACCCCGAGGGCGCGGCCGAGGCGGGCGGTCGCGTCCTCGATGGCCGCGACCTGGTCGGGCCCGAGGGTGATCGGCGGGAGCACGCAGGCCGAGTCGCCCGAGTGGATCCCGGCCTCCTCGATGTGCTCCATGACCCCGCAGACCAGCACGTGGCCGGTGGCGTCGCAGAGGGCGTCGACGTCGACCTCGACCGCGTCCTCCAGGAACCGGTCGACCAGCACCGGCCGGGACCGGTGGGGGTTCGGGGGGCTCATGCCTAGCCCCCCGATGGATGCCTCGCCCACCCGGGCCAGGGCGCCGGAGCGGGCCAGCGACCCGGGGTCGTAGCAGACCTCCATGGAGCGGCCGCCGAGCACGTAGGAGGGGCGGACCAGCACCGGGTAGCCGACCCGGTCGGCCACGGCCAGGGCGGCCTCGACGCTGGCCGCCTGTCCCCAGGGCGGGGCGTCGAGGCGGCAGCGCTCCAGCACAGTCCCGAACCGGCCCCGGTCCTCGGCCAGGTCGATGGCCTCGGGCGGGGTCCCGAGCAGGGGCACCCCGGCCGCGGCCAGCCCCGAGGCCAGCTGCAGGGGGGTCTGGCCGCCCATGGTCACGATCACCCCCACGAGCTCGCCCCCGGCGGCCTCGGCCCGGCACACCTCCAGGACGTCCTCGCAGGTCAGCGGCTCGACATAGAGGCGGTCGGCGACGTCGTAGTCGGTGGAGACGGTCTCGGGGTTGCAGTTGACCATCACCGTCTCGTAGCCGGCGTCGCGCAGGGCCTGGACGGCGTGGACGCAGGCGGTGTCGAACTCCACCCCCTGGCCGATCCGGTTGGGCCCCGACCCGAGCACGACCACCCGGCGCCGGCCGGTGGCCGGGACCTCGGTCTCCTCCTCGTAGGTCGAGTAGTGGTAGGGGGTGGAGGCCTCGAACTCGCCGGCGCAGGTGTCGACCGAGCGGTAGACGGGCTCGACCCCCAGGGCGCGGCGGCGGGTCCGGACCTCGCCCTCGGTGGCTCCGACCATGGCCGCCAGCTGGGCGTCGGAGAAGCCGTGGCGCTTGGCCCGCCACAGCAGGCCCCGGCCGAGGTCGTCGATGGAGGCGGCCGCGGCCGCCTCGGCCCCGACCTCGACGATGCGGGCCATGCCGTCCACGAACCAGGGGTCGATGTCGGAGGCGGCGGCGGCCTCGTCGACCGAGCGGCCGAGGCGCAGGGCCCGCTCGACCGCCTCCAGCCGCTCGGCGGTCGGCCGGGCGCAGGCCGCCAGCAGGGCCTCGGGCTCGGCCTCGGGGGTTCCCGGGGCGGGGTCGCCGGCCGGGTCGCCGAGGCCGTCACGGCCGGTCTCCAGGGACCGGCAGGCCTTCTGGAGGGCCTCGGGGAAGGTGCGGCCGATGGCCATGACCTCCCCCACCGATTTCATCCGGGTGGTCAGCTGGGGGTCGGCCCCGGGGAACTTCTCGAAGTTGAACCGGGGGACCTTGACGACCACGTAGTCGAGGGTGGGCTCGAAGGCGGCGGCGGTCTTGCCGGTGACCTCGTTGCGGATCTCGTCCAGGGTGAAGCCCACGGCCAGCTGGGCGGCGACCTTGGCGATCGGGAACCCGGTGGCCTTGGAGGCCAGGGCCGAGGAGCGCGACACCCTCGGGTTCATCTCGATCACGACCCGGCGGCCGCTGCGGGGGTCGACCGCGAACTGGACGTTGGCCCCGCCGGTCTCCACGCCGACGGCCCGCAGCACGGTCAGGGCGTCGTCGCGCATGTCCTGGTACTCGCGGTCGGACAGGGTCATCTGGGGGGCGACGGTGACCGAGTCGCCGGTGTGGACGCCCATCGGGTCGACGTTCTCGATCGAGCAGACGACCACGGCGTTGTCGGCCCGGTCGCGCATGACCTCGAGCTCGAACTCCTTCCAGCCGAGGACCGACTCCTCGATCAGGACGCGGCCGACCGGGCTGGCGGTGAGGCCCTCGCCGAGGAGGCGCCGCAGCTCGTCGGGGGTGCGGGCGATGCCGCCGCCCCAGCCGCCGAGGGTGAACGAGGGGCGGATGACCACCGGCAGGCCGAGGTCCTCGACGGCGGCCACGCCTTCGGCGACCGAACTGACCTCGACCCCGCGGGGCAGGTCGAGCCCGGCCGCCCGGCAGGTCTCGGCGAACTCGACCCGGGACTCGGCCCGGCGGACCGCATCCACGGTGGCCCCGATGAGCTCGACCCCGAGCCGCTCCAGGGTGCCGTTCTCATGCAGGGCCACGGCCAGGTTGAGGGCCGTCTGGCCGCCCAGGGTGGGCAGGAGGGCGTCGGGCCGCTCGGCCTCGAGCACGGCCGCCACCGGGCCGGGGGTGAGCGGCTCCAGGTAGGTGGCGTCGGCGACCTCGGGGTCGGTCATGATCGTGGCCGGGTTGGAGTTGACCAGCACCACCCGCAGCCCCAGCCCCCGCAGGGCCCGGCAGGCCTGGGTGCCGGAGTAGTCGAACTCGGCCGCCTGGCCGATGACGATCGGCCCCGACCCGACGACCAGCACGGTGCGGAGATCCGCGCGCAGCGGCACTAGGCGTCACCGCGGAGGGTCTCGGGCGGCGCGCCGCTGGTCCCGGGGGCGGCCGGCCCCGTGTCGGGGGCCGCCGGGCCGCCGGGTGCGGGGCTGGGGCCCGGGGTCTGGTCGTAGGCGCTCTGGCCGGCGTCCCAGCCGTCGTAGAGGCCCCTGGCCATGGCCTCGGCCCACAGGGCCCGGACCTGGGCCGGGCTGAGCAGGCGCAGGCGGATGGCGAAGCGGCTGGCCCCCTCGACGCTGGCCACCAGGGTGCGCAGCTTGGCCTCGTCCTGGGCGGTGGTGTGCCGCCCGGTGGGCGAGACGCCGGCGTCGGCCTCGCCCCGCAGGCTCGCCTTGAGGGTGAAGACGCGCTCGAACTCGGCCCGCAGCGCGTCGGCCACCTCCCCCGCCGGGGGCAGCGCCCCCTGGTCGACCCCGCCAAGGGCCCGGAAGGTCCGGTGGTCAGTCATGGCGCACCTCCGCCATCAGGTCGGCGAACCGTTGGAACAGGGGGTGGGCGTCGTGGGGGCCGGGGGCGGCCTCGGGGTGGTACTGGACCGCGAACGCGGGCACGTCCAGGCACTCCAGGCCCTCCACGACCCCGTCGTTGGCGTTGGCGTGGGTCACCCGGGCGCTGGCCGGGAGGCTGTCGCCGTCGACCGCGAACCCGTGGTTGTGGCTGGTGACCGCGACCCGGCCGGTGGCCAGCTCGACCACCGGCTGGTTGACCCCGCGGTGGCCGAACTTGAGCCGGACGGTACGGCCGCCGACGGCCTGGCCGAGGAGCTGGTGGCCCAGGCAGATGCCGAACACCGGCACCTTGCCGAGCAGCTCCCGGGTCGCCTGGACGCCGTGGCCGACCGTCGAGGGGTCGCCGGGGCCGTTGGACAGCATCACCCCGTCGGGCCGCCAGGCCAGGACGTCGGCGGCCGGGGTGGCGGCCGGCACGACCAGGACCCGGGCCCCGTGCCGGCGCAGCCGCCGGGCGATGTTGGCCTTGGCCCCGAAGTCGTAGAGGACGACCCGGTGCCGCTCGGTGCCGTCGGCGGGCAGCTCGACCGGCTCGGCCCGGGTCACCCGGTCGACCATGGCCAGGCCGTTGGGGTCGGGGGCGGCCAGGGCGAGCTCGCGCAGGGCGCCTACGTCGAGGACCTCGGTCGACAGCGCGCCCCGCATGGCCCCCCGCTGGCGCAGGTGGCGGACCAGCCGGCGGGTATCGAGCCCCTCGACCCCGGGCACCCCGGCCGCCTCCAGCTCCTCGGCCAGGGTCCGCTCGGCCCGCCAGCTGGACGGCCGCCGGGCCGCCTGCCGGACGAGGAACGCCGCCACCTGGACCCGGTCCGACTCGGCGTCGCCGCCGGCGGTCCCGTAGTTGCCGACCTCGGGGGCGGCCATGCAGACGAGCTGGCCGGCGTAGGACGGGTCGGTCAGGACCTCCTGGTAGCCGCCCATGGCGGTGTTGAACACGACCTCACCGGCGACGGTGGCCGCCGGGGCCGCGAACGCCTCGCCGCGGAAGGCGGCACCGTCCTCCAGCACCAGCAGCGCGTCGCGGGTCATCGTGGCACCAGCGGCGACAGCCGCGCCGCCCAGCCGGGGGCGGCCGCCTCGTCGAGCACGAACCCCGAGCGCAGGGTGGCCGGGCCGAGCTGCCAGTCGACCACCAGGACCTTGTCGGCGTAGACCTCCTTGCCGGCGTGATGGGAGGTCACCCCGACCCCGCGCAGGTCGCCGGCCGGGATGCACCAGGGGCCGCTCGCCCGCTCGACCCGCAGCCCGCCGTCCTCCAGGGTCAGCCCGACCACGCCCCGGCCGAGCAGCCCGTGGCCGTTGAAGCGGCGCACGGTCGAGGGGGCGAAGGTCGTGCCCAGGTACCGCGCCCGGTCCTGGAGCAGCGCCGTCCCCTCCGGGGGGCAGGGGGGCGGGGGCGGGAGCCCGGCCTCCTGGCGGGACACCGTGCGCCGCACCGCCGACCCCACCAGGACGACCGCCAGCCCGGCCACCACCAGCACGGCCGCCACCCCGAGCAGCCAGCTACCCATCGGGGCATCCCGCCGCGCCGGTCACCGGGTCGCCCGCCCGTCCCGCACGGTGAAGGCGCCCCGCAGCAGGGTGTGCACCACCCGCCCGCGCAGCTCCCGGCCGTGGAACGGCGTGTTGCGGGCCCGGCTGGCCAGCCCGGCCCGGTCGACCGTCCAGCTCGCCGCCGGGTCGAACACGGCCAGGTTGGCCGCCGCCCCGGGGGCCACCGGCCCCCCGTGCCCCAGCACCCGCCGGCACCGCGCCGCCCCGGTGCTGAGCCGCTCCACCGCCGTGGCCAGCTCCAGGTAGCCGGGCTCGACCAGCTCGGTGAGGGTGACGGCCAGGGCGGTCTGGAGCCCGAGCATGCCCGGGGGGGCGGTGGACCACTCGACCTCCTTGTCCTCGCGGGCGTGGGGGGCGTGGTCGGTGGCGATGGCGTCGATGGTGCCGTCGGCCAGGCCCAGACGGACGGCCTCGACGTCGGCCTTCTCACGCAGGGGCGGGTTGACCTTGAACACCGGGTCGTAGCTGCGGGCGGCCTCGTCGGTGAGGGCGAAGTGGTGGGGGGCGGCCTCGGCGGTGACCCGGGCCCCGCGGGCCCTGGCCGCCCGGATGAGCTCGACGGCGCCGCCGGTGGAGACGTGGCACAGGTGCAGGCGCCCGCCGGTCAGCTCGGCCAGGAGCAGGTCGCGGGCGACCACCATCTCCTCGGCGGCGGCCGGCCAGCCGGCCAGGCCGAGCATGGCCGACACCTCGCCCTCGTGCATCTGGGCGCCGTCGGTGAGCGAGGCGTCCTGGGCGTGGTCGGCGATCACGGCGTCGAAGGCGCGGGTGTACTCCAGGGCCAGGCGCAGCAGCCGGGCCTCGCGGATGGGCAGGCCGTCGTCGGAGAAGCAGTCGACCCGGGCGGCCGAGCGGGCCATGGCCCCGAGCTCGGCCAGCTCGCTCCCCCGCTGGCCGACGGTGACCGCCCCGACCGGGAACACGTCGACCAGGCCGACCTCGCGGCCCCGGGCCGCGACCATCTCGACCACGCCGGCGTTGTCGGCCACCGGGTCGGTGTTCGGCATCGGGCAGACGGCCGTGTAGCCGCCCAGGGCGGCCGCCCGCGACCCGGTCTCGATGGTCTCGGCGTCCTCGCGGCCCGGCTCCCGGAGGTGCACGTGCAGGTCGACCAGGCCCGGGCAGACGACCAGCCCGTCGCAGTCCACGACCTCGGCCCCGGTGGCCTCAAGGCCCGTCCCGACCTCGGCCACCCGGCCGTCGTCGACGAGCACGTCGGCCGGGCCGTCGTGCCGCGACGCCGGGTCGACCAGCCGCCCGCCCTTCAGCAGCAGCTTCTCCCTCATGCGACCACCTCCGGCCCTCCGAGCAGCAGATACAGCAGGGCCATGCGGACGCTGATCCCGTTGGCCACCTGGTCGGCGATCACCGAGCGCTCGATCGAGTCGGCGACCTCGGCGGCGATCTCGACCCCGCGGTTCATCGGCCCTGGGTGCATGACGATGGCGTGGTCGGCCATGGCGTCCAGGCGGCGGGCGTCCAGGCCGTAGAGCCGCGCGTACTCGCGCAGCGAGGGGAAGAACCCGGCCCGCTGCCGTTCCAGCTGGACCCGGAGCATCATCACCACGTCCTGCTTGGGCAGGACCGCGTCCAGGTCGTAGGAGACGGCCGCCCCCCAGGTCTCGACCCGGGCCGGGAGCAGG
>Ga0307409_100002232_pt1 | contig 10009 bp, 10 predicted proteins | sample 322Ometagenome_2_FD_203888 | JGI IMG/M metagenome (GOLD analysis project Ga0307409, IMG submission 203888) | Maize rhizosphere microbial communities from greenhouse at UC Davis, California, United States - 322HYB-O-2 | ecosystem: Host-associated > Plants > Roots > Rhizosphere > Soil | place... | reverse complement strand
GGGTGCCGCTTTAGGGCATGCTCGGCACCGCCGAGCCACGTACCCCGCGCCTCAAAGAGGCGTCTTGGCGAGAATCGGCTGGATCTTCTTCGCGGCCTCCTTGAGGGCGACATCGGCGGGCTTTCCGCCAATGATCGCTTCCTGCATGGCTGTCTGTATGGCGCGGGATATCTCGGGCCATTGTGGATGAGGGCCACGCGGGCGGGCGGACTGCATCTGCTCACGATAGATTGCGTAAGCTTGGGGCCATTGTGGATTCTGAACGGTCACATCCGTGCGCGGCGCGAGACGACCGGTCTTCCAGCCCTCGTTCAGGAACTTTGGATCAGACATGAACTCGATGAAGCCGAAGGCGCCGTCAACCTGCTTGGCCCCCTTTGGCGACACGAAGATATAGCCGCCAAGCGCGGATGCATTGATGTTCTTGTCATCCTTTACGGGCAGAAGCGTGAGGCGCCAATCGAACTTGGCTTCCGTCTGCATCCGCGGCAACTCCCACGGACCGCCTAGGGCTATCGCGGTGTTGCCCGCCATGAACGTGTTGGCGACCTCGTATTGTCGCTGGTTGATCACGTCCTTGGAGGCGATGCCGTTCTTCACCATGTCGGCCCAGAACTGCAGCGCCGCCGCGGCTTCAGGCTGATCGAGCTTGTCGACCGAGCCCCCGGCCTGAGTCAGGAACGGCAGCCATTGGAACACGCCTTCCTCAGCCTGGAGCGCACTGAAACCGAAGCCGTAGACACCCTTGTCGGGGTCCCGCAGCTTCTCGGCTGCCGCCTTCAGCTCCGACCAGGTCTTCGGCGGCTTATCGGGATCCAGGCCTTTGGCGCGGAACATGTCGGCGTTATAGTAGAGCGCGAGGGTATTGGCGTCGCGCGGCACGCCGTAGATCTTGCCTTTCCAGGATCCTGCAGCCCAAGGCCCAGGGAAATAGAGGTCGGGCTTGATCACCTTGGATTTGGCGACCCGGTCGGTCAGGTCTGTGAGCGTTCCCTGTGCCGAAAAGCTCGCCACGACCGGATTGTCGAGGGTGACAAGGTCCGGCACCGATCCCGTCGCAGTCGCCTTGATCAGCTCCGTCACGACCTGTGTCCCCGGAACGATGCGCGCCTCGATGCGGTATTCGTCCTGGGACTCGTTGAACGCTTTGATGCCGCCATGAATCATGTCTGTTTCCAGATTGAAGACATGCCAGAGCGTCACAGTCTTCGGCTGCGCATAGGCAGCACTCGCTGACAGGCACATTAAAGCAGCGATGCTTAGGAATGATCTTCTCTTCATGGTATTTCCTCCGGGTCGACGGCATCTTTTCGATGCTCGCTTATCCATGAGCATCACGGGGCAATTGACAGGGCGCAATCCAGATTTCCCACTCGTTGGGTAAAAACGGGTAATCGGTGCCCGAATTCGGAACCGGGCCGTTTCTTGTCCGGATCGCTTGGTGGCGGGAGACGGGTGATGGGCGGCGGGGAAGCCGGCCGCAGACATGAGGATCCGCCGATCACTACGGTCATTGGCTGGGGCCCGGCCTCAGTGGACTTTTTCCTACAGAGGAGAGGAGCCCCCGTTTGGCGAGCGGCTTCGGCGAAGTCGGTGCCCACTTCTTCCTGCCAGCACCCCTATCTGAGATAGCCGCGACGCCTCATGAACTGCGTGGTCTTGGTCTGCAGGTCGGCGACGGCTTGTTCCGGCGTTTTTGTCTTTGCGCAGGCAGCATTCGCCTCATCGGCGATCATCAGCAGCACCTGCTCGGCCTCCTTGACGGGGATGTAGCCGAAGGTTTCCCCCGAGAAGGCCTGCGCCAGAGCGGGATAATGCGAAAACTTCGCCCCGAGGGCAGCGTCCTGCAGCACGGAAAGTCGCGCTGGCGAGGTGCCGACGGTCGCCGTGCGCTGAACGATGGCTTTCGATGTCAACCAAGCCACGTAGAGCCTTGCTGCCTCCGGGTTTTTCGCCTTGGCGTTGACGCCGATCGACGTGCCGCCGAGCAGGGCGCCTCTTGGGGGCGTCACCGCGCCAAACTTGCCGGCAACAGCGGACTTCGTCGGATCCGACAAGGCCCCAAGGCCGCCGGCCCACATCACGGCATGCGCGGCCTTGCCCTGTTGAAACGAGTTCAGCACTTCGTTGTAGTCCCAGGTCAGATTGCCGGGCGGGCTGATGGGCTGGAGCTGATCGGCCATGAACTTGATGGCCTTGAGACTCGCTTCGTTGGCAAGGTCGGGGTTCCCGGACGGGTCGAAGGGCTGACCACCGAAAGCGTGGTGCAGCAGAGACCACATCACGTAGCATTGCGGCGTCTTGCCGGCAGGCAGGGCATAGCCGTAGACACCCTCCGACATCGTCTGCTTGCCGCGCGCGACGACCTCTTCCCACGAGGCCGGCCCCTTCTCCGGATCCAGTCCCTTCGCCGCATAAATTACCTTATTGTAGAGCATGAAGGCGACATCACCAAGGATCGGCAGACCGACGAGTTTGCCATCCTGTTTACCGTAGACCTCCAACACCTTGGAGGCGTAGTCTGCGAGATCGAGCACTGGCGCGCCCTTCACCTCGTTCTCGAGATTGGTGAGATCGGCCAGGAAAGGCGCGAGATCCGCTTTCCATTGCTAGACGAACAGGCTGACGTCATACGAGTTGGTGCCGCTCGACCAGTCAAGCATCAGCTTGGCATAGTGGCCGCTCGGCGCGATGCGGGTGATATTGAGCTTAATGCCTGTTGCTTTCGTGAATTCCTCGCCGAGCTGCACGGTGGAATCGAAGGGAGGACTGGTGCGGGACATGATGTTGAGCGTCGTGCCCGCATAGGTTCTTGGAAGCTCCTCCGCCCGCAGAGACGCAGTGCCTCCCATCAGCCCCGCGGCGGCCGCAATAGTGAACTGACGTCGATTGATCCCGGTCATGGATCGTCCTCTCCGGTTTTGTGTTCAGGTCGTCGGCCGTACTATCCCTTGACCGCTCCCATGGTCAGGCCTCGTACGAGGTATTTCTGCATGACGACCGCGAAAAGCACGACAGGCGTCGAGATCATGACGGCCGCGGCGCCGATTGCTCCCCATTGCACGCCATATTCATTGCGGAAGCCGATCACGGCGAGCGGTGCGGTCGCGGCATCCGACTGGGTCAGTGCCAGCGCAAACAGAAACTCGTTCCATGCTCCGATGAAGACGAACACGCTCGTCGCCACAAGACCGCCCGTCACGAGCGGCAGGATGACGCGAACGAACGCCTGCAGCTCCGAACAGCCGTCGATGATAGCGGCCTCCCGCAGCTCCGTCGGGATCTCGCGGAAGAAGCCGCGTAGCAACCAGACGGCAAACGGCAGGTTGAACGCACAGTAGACGACGACCAGAGTGAGGCGCCGGTCGAGCACGCCTGCCTTGGCAGCGGCAAGATAGATCGGGATAAGGATGGCGATGCCCGGCACCATGCGGGCGAGGAGCACGGCCGCCAGAAACACGCTGCTCTTCCGGTTGAGGTGGGCCAGCGAATAGGCAGCGGGCGCCGCCAGACAGACAACCGCAATCGTCGCCGGGATCGATGTAAGCAGGCTGTTCACCAGATATTTCTGGAAATTACTTTCCACAAAGATGGTGCGGAAGCCGTCGAACGTCGGCGTGAAGACAAGCCGCATCGCCAGGGTATCGATCGGATTGCGGAAGGCCGTCAGCACCATCCAGGTGTAGGGGAACAGATAGATCAGCGCGATGGCGACCCAGAGCAGGGTCATCGCCATGCGGTGGATGGAACGATTGGATGTGCCGTCCACCATCACTGATCCCTCATTGCAGTCTTGAACAGGCGCCAGAGAAGAGGTGAGCTTGCCACCAGTACGACTACGACGAAGATCCAGGCGACTGCCGTCGTCCGACCGATGTCGAAGGCTGAGAAGCCAATCTTGTAGGCAAAGATGGTGATCGTCGTCGTGCGGTCTCCGGGGCCGCCGCCCGTGAGCAGCCAGATCTTGTCGAAGTCGCCCATCGCGGCGATCGCCCGGAACGAAGTTGCGATTAACATGTAGGGGACGAGATGCGGCAGGGTGATGTAGCGGAAGAGCTGCACGCCGCTGGCGCCATCGACCCTGGCAGCCTCAACGGCATTCCGGTCCATCGCCTGCAGGCCGGCGAGGATGACGAGCATGAAGAAGGGGGTTGTCTGCCAGACATCCATCAGGATGATCGAGGGCAACGCCATGTCAAGGTTCAGCCATGACACTTTCGGCAAGTGCAGCGCCGTCAGCACGGCGTTGAAGACGCCGCTGTCCTCCTCGTAGAGAAGCTTCCAGAAGATGCCGATGACCGAAGGCGTGATCACCATCGGGATGATCATGATGGATCGGAAGAACGACTGTGCGTAGAAGTCTGAATCGAGCATCAGGGCGAAGATCGTGCCGAGCGTCAAACCGCAGCAGATCGACATAAGAGCATAGATGACAGTGACGTGAACCGCCGACCAGAACTCGGGGCTCGACATGACGTCGGTGTAATTCTCGACGCCAATGAAGATGTTTTCGCTGCCCGGACTCGTCAGCAACCAGGCGGTGAAGCTCGCCCTAAGGGCGAACAGCATAGGGCCGAGATAAATCAGCGTGAGAACAAGCGCAGCAGGGAGCAGGAACAGAAGCGCGACGCCCCGGCGTCCCGTCACCGCGGCGAGGACAGGGTTTGCGCTCATGCTGGAACAGTCCCATTTCGGCCTGTGACGGGATAGACAGGGTCGGTATAGCCCGGCGTGGAGGTATGGCCTGGGGGCACGAGCGCATCGACCAGGGCATCGTCTCCCTCGCCCTGTCCCTCAGCGACCGCGTTGAGATAGATGGTCCATTGATCGAGAGTGCGCGGGCCGGCGATCACAGCCGTCACGACAGGGTTGCCCAAGGCCCAGTTCAACGCGAACCCGATGGCGCTGCGCCCCTGAGCCTCCGCATGGGCCCGAAGCTTCTCCGCTATGGCGAGAGATTCCGGGCGGAACTCGGTCTGCATCAGCCTGGTATCGTTGCGGCCGGCCCGGGACAAAGGATCAGGAGCTTCCTGCGACCGGTACTTTCCAGTTAGCACGCCGCGGGCCAGCGGGCTGTAGGAGACGACGCCGATGCCGTAATTGGCACAGGCCGGGAGATATTCGACCTCGGCAATCCGCGTCATGGCGTTGTAGAGCGGTTGCGCCGCGATAGGCCGTGGTACGCCGAGCAGGTCGCATAACCGGATCATTTCGGCGATCCGCCAGGCACTGTAGTTGCTGAATGCCCAATAACGGATCTTGCCCTGCGCGATCAGGTCACCCAGGGTACGGAGCGTCTCTTCCAATGGGACGCGCTGGTCGTCGCGATGCAGATAATAGACGTCGATCCAGTCGGTCTTCAGCCGCTTCAGGCTGCACTCGGCGGCCTGGATCATCCAACGGCGGCCGAGACCGTCGCCGTTCGGAACGTCGGGATGGCGGGCGCCGCCGACTTTGGTGGCCAGAACCCAGCGGCTGCGATCTCCTGCGATGGCTTCGCCGACCATTTCTTCAGAACGACCGTCCGCGTAACTGTCGGCTGTATCGATGAAATTGACGCCGCGATCCCGCGCGCATCCGATGATGCGGTTCGCTTCGGCCGCGTCGGTCTGGTCACCGAACATCATCGCCCCGAGGCAGATGGGAGACACGGTCAGGCCGCTTCGGCCGAGTCGGTTCTGAATCACGGCTGCCCCCTCGAACAGACCGTGGAGCAGCGGTGGAAGCCGCCGCAAGAGGGCGTTATCTGGCTCATGATTTTCCGTCCCTTTAGGCGTCCATTCAACGTGGACTTTCGACGAAAGCTAGGGCACACCGGTGGGCCTCACAATCGAGCTGACCGGCATCTGTGGGTAAAGTTGAGTAAGCCCTCATGGTGCGGCTCTGCGGCAGCCCACGATGGCGAAGTCCGATGCATAGCCCGCCGGGCGGCATGGCCCAGGCCGGTATCCGTCACGCGCGAGAGTTCTGTTCGGCCGAATCCTGACTGTTCGCATGCCATTACTCAGCTTTACCCACGGCGCATATCGTTGCTCATTGCGCCTCCCGCAGGGCAGAGTGAATCTTCCGACCGAGCCGGCGCTGAAGACGTCAGGCCAAGGGAGGAAAGCATGAAAGGCATGAGCCGTCGTGGCTTCATGGGAGCCGCGGCTTTTGTGGCCGCTAGCCCCTGCACATTGCGCTATGCACGCGCGCAGGGAACGGCCGCCGATGAGGTGACGCGGGCGCTGCCCCGGACCTATGCGGGCCGCTCGCTCAGCATCACCTGGGGATCGACGCCCGCCTATGCGCAGATCAGCGCCTATTGCGGTAAGTTTAGCGAGGCCACTGGGATCGAGCTCAAATTCGTGCCGCTGCAGCAGGCGGACCGCTACCAGAAGATGGTGCTCGACGCCACGAGCAACACCAACAGCTTCGATGTCTCGATCACCGCCTATCAATGGAAGGACGAGATCGCTCCCTATTTCGCCGATCTGTCGAAGATCGACCAGGAGATCAAGGGCATCCCGCCGCTCGATCTCGCCGATTATCCGCAACGGGCGCTCGACGCCTATTCACGCGTTGGCGACAGGCTGGTCACGCTGCCGCTTCTCGGAGATGCTTCGCTCTTGGTGTGGAACAAGAAGGCGTTCCAGGAGGTCGGGCTGCCCGAAACCCCGCCGGCGACTTGGGAAGCGGTCTACCAGGGCGGCGCCAAGCTGGTCGGCGGCCAACGGTACGGCTTCAACATGCCGGCCGGCAAGAGCATCCAGACCGCCTGCGTCTGGATCACTCTGTTCCATGCCTACGGCGGCAGCTATTTCGACGCCAAAGGCGCTCCGACCTTCAACAGTGAGGCGGGTGTGCGGGCGACCCGGTTCATGGCAAGCCAGCTCGGCAAGGTCAGCCCACCCGGGAATCTTACCTGGGACTTCCCGGAAATGATCAACAGCGTTGCCAGCGGCCAGGCGGCGCAGGGCTTCATGTGGGGCGGGGGGCTGAGCACGTTGTTCGATCCTGCCAAATCGGCGGTCGCCCCAACCCTTGGCTACTCGCCGACACCAGAGGCGGTGCTTCTCGGCGGCTGGGGTCTCGGCATCAACGCCAAGGGCCGCAACGTCGATGCCGCGAAGCTGTTCGTCGGCTGGCTGACGAGCGCGGCGATCTCGCGACAGATTGCGCTCGTGAGCGGCTCGCCCTGCCGCACGTCGACCTTCACCGATCCCGAAGTGGTCGCCAAATATCCTGGGGTTCCGGCAATCCTGCAGGGGATGCAGGGCAAGGTGGCCACCTATCCGCCTATCAAGGAGGCGGAGCAGCTCAACATCATCATCTATGATCAGGTCAACGCCGCCTGCGCTGGCACCAAGACGCCCGAGCAGGCCACGGCCGACATCCAGGCTGGCGTTAGCACCTTCATGCGGCGGCGCGGCTATCTGAAGAGCTGACCTGACTAAACTCGCAGTGGCACGGGGACATTCCAGTCACTATCGATAGGGCCCTTCGTCCATGCCCGGGCTTAACGCCCGGGCATTCATCGTCAAAGGAGCAGGACATGGCAGGCGGGACGATCCGCCTTTGGAACGGCACGGCAATCCCCCGACTTGGCATGGGGTGCTGGGCTATCGGCGGGCCCTACCATTCTGGCAGGACCGCGTTGAGCTGGGGCAGGGTGGACGACCGGGAATCCTGCGCGGCGATTGAGCGAGCTCTCGATCTCGGAATCCGGTTTTTCGACACCGCATCGAGCTACGGCGCCGGGCATTCTGAGGAGATCTTGGGCACGGTTCTGACGAACCGTCCCGACGGACGTTGGTGCGTAAATCGGTCCGGGGTGTCGTGTAGGGCTGGCCGTCAGGTATAGAGGCGGTCCTCTGAAGCTGAGAACCGAATGCCCTACAAAGTCAATGAAAAGCGCCGCCACAAGATCCCAAAGGCCCGCTACCGCGTGCAGAACTGGCGGGACTACGATGCAGCGCTACGCCGGCGAGGCGATCTGACATTGTGGGTGACACCGGCGGCGATGGCTGCTTGGACATCACCGCGCTGCAGGAGACGCGGCCGACCGCAGAAGTACTCTGAGATTGCGATTGAGACGGGCTTGATGCTGCGGCTGGCGTTTGGCCGGCCGTGGCGTCAGACCGAAGGCATGCTGGCCTCGATCCTGCGGCTGCTCGGCCTGGACCTCCCGGTTCCCGATCACACCACTTTCTCGCGCCGCAGCGCTAACCTGGCTGTCGCTAAGGCGTTGAGCATCGCACGCGGACCGGTGAACGTGGTGATCGACTCTACTGGCCTGAAGGTGTTCGGCGCTGGCGAATGGCAGCGTGAAAAGCATGGCGGCCAAGGGCGGGACCTGGCGCAAGCTCCACCTCGCCGTTGATCCCGATACCGGTGAGATCCTCGCGTCGGAACTGACGACCACTGCAGACGGTGATGCCTCGCTGGTCGGGCCCTTGCTGAGTCAGATCTCAGGCCCGATCGCTTCGGTCACGGCTGATGGCGCGTACGACGGTGCTCCTGTCTACCGTACCATCGCCGAGCGGGATCCTGCTGCTGAAGTGATCATTCCACCACGATCAACGGCAGTGCCGAGCGACACGGCCGAGACGGCGCCCACCCAGCGAGACCGGCACCTCCAGATGATCCAGGAGCGTGGTCGGCGCGGCTGGCAGAAGGCAGTGAACTACGGCCGTCGATCCTTGGGCGAGGTGGCGATGATGCGCTACAAGACCGTGATCGGTCGCTGCCTTCACGCGCGGACTCTGCCCACGCAAAAGACCGAAGCCGCCGCCAGTTGCAAGGTCATCAACATCATGACCCGCCTTGGCATGCCGGTGTCCCAGCGCATCGCCTGAACTCCAACGCCAAGGGCTGAATGCGGCTCTAATCTGAATTACGCACCAAAGTCGATCTGCCCGATCCCATGACGGCTCAGGGCGCAGCTGACAAGGTCGCGTCGGAACTCCATGGCGGCCTTCTGCATGAAACCAAGGAGTGCTGCTGCTGGGCCGTCTCGGACACGGACGAGGGCGATCCGCTCGTCCATGTCACGGCACTCTGACATGGCCGACGAAGCCCAGGCGGGCGACACCCTCAGGGCCGAGCTGGCGGACCTGCGCGCCTTGTTTCAACAGGCCCCAGGCTACATGGCCGTCCTGCGGGGACCGGAGCATGTCTTCGCCCTGGTGAACGACGCCTTCCGGCGCACGGTCGGAGACCGTGATCTCATCGGCCAGCCGGTGCGCAAGGCGATGCCGGAGCTCGCCGGCCAGGGCTTCTTCGAGTTGCTCGACGAGGTGCGCGCCACGGGCAGGCCTTTCGTGGGTCACCAGATGCCGATGACGCTGCAGCGCAGCCCTGTGGACCCTGTCGAGCAGATCTTCCTGGACTTCGTCTACCAGCCGATCATTGGTGCCGACGGCCAGGTCTCCGGCATCTTCGTCGAAGGCAGCGACGTCACGGACCGGGTGCGTGCGGCGGAGTACCAGCAGCTGCTACTCAACGAGCTCAACCATCGGGTCAAGAACACGCTGGCGACGGTGCAGTCCATCGTGTCGCAGACGCTGCGGAACGCGCCCACCCCGCCCGAAGCAAGGGCCCTGATTGAACAGCGCATGATCGCCTTGTCTCGGGCCCATGACGTGCTGACGCAGGAGAAATGGGAGGGCGCGGAACTGCATGCGATCATCGACCAAGCCCTGGCGCCGTTCCGCGATCCCCAGCACGACCGCTTTCGCGTGCAGGGGCCGGGGCTCCGGCTGTCCCCGCGCCTGGCGCTCGACCTCGCGATGGCGCTGCACGAGCTGGCGACCAATGCCACCAAGTACGGCGCGCTGTCGAATGCGTCCGGCACGGTTGAGCTCACCTGGGAGGTGGACGGCAACAGCACGCCGCCGCGCCTCAAACTGCGTTGGCAGGAGCGTGGCGGGCCGGCTGTCGAGCCGCCCGGCCGCCGCGGCTTTGGCACCCGGCTGATCGAGCGCAGCTTGGCGCAGGATCTTGGCGGAGAAGCCCGGATCGAATTTGC
>Ga0307409_100002231_pt1 | contig 10011 bp, 8 predicted proteins | sample 322Ometagenome_2_FD_203888 | JGI IMG/M metagenome (GOLD analysis project Ga0307409, IMG submission 203888) | Maize rhizosphere microbial communities from greenhouse at UC Davis, California, United States - 322HYB-O-2 | ecosystem: Host-associated > Plants > Roots > Rhizosphere > Soil | place... | reverse complement strand
AGGAGCCATGGCACCGCGAAGTGAAACGTGATCAGGAACAGCGCCAGGTACTGCCAGCCGTGGCTGGTGCGCGTGATCATGTACGGGATCTCTTCGATCAGGTTCGCGGCGTAGGTGAGCAGGAACTGCGAAAAGTTGAAATACGCCCACAGCATCACGAACGCGAACATCAGCTTGCCGAGATCGTGGAAATGGCTCGGCGTCAGCAGGTTGTTCAGCGGTTCGCGCTTCACCAGGATCGTCGAGATGATGATGGTGAACGCCAGCGCCGCCAGGCCCTGACCACCCATCATCAGGAAGCCGAAGAGCGTCGAGTACCAGTGCGGGTTGAGCGACATGATCCAGTCGATCCCCGCGAACGTGACGGTCAGCGCGTAGAGTACGAGTCCGGCTCCGCTGATGCGCTGGATCGTCGGATTCACCGCCACGTCGCCGGTATCCTGGCGGGCGGACAACTTGTTCAGGACGAGCGAAAGACCGATCCAGATCGCGAAATAGAACAACGCGCGGCCGATGAAGAACGGAATATTCAGGTACGGCGCTTTGTGGCGAAGGATCTCGTCCGCCTGCACGTGATCCGCATGCGTCCAGACGTACAGATCGCTCATTCCGAGGAGCACCGGAATGAACAGCAGGGCGAGGAACGGAATCGTCCGGCTCGATGCCTCGAAAATGCGGCGGAACACACCCCAGGTGCCGCCGGAGAGGTGCTGAATCATCATCAGCGCCATCGATCCGAGCGCAATGCCCAGTGCCAGCAGGTATGCGATCAGCCACGAGCGGAAGAAGTGGCCGCGGTCGACGACGAATCCCACAGCGCAGACGGCCAGTCCGACGACGCCAGCTATCAGGGCCAGCGAGCGGCGCCGGTCGATATCCGCAACGGGCGGGGTGTAGGTCATGTCCACGCTAGCGGTTCTCCTGCACGGGACGCTGGGCCGGCGCGGCAGCTGCCGGCGCCGTTTCTCCGGCCGCACCGCCTGGCGGCGCGGCCTCTGCGGGCGGCGGCGGTGGCGCCGGCGTGACCGGGCTGCGCTCGAGCTCCTCGCGCCGGTCGGCCGGCACGTCGTTGACCGTCCCCTGGCGGCTGAGTTGCAGCGCGCGAATGTAGGCGGCGATCGCCCACCGATCCGCGACGGGCACCTGCGCTGAATAGTCCTGCATCGCCCCAAACCCGTTCGTCATCACGTCGAAAAAGTGCCCAACGGGCGCGTTCAGGAGGCGCTCTTCGTGATACGACGGCGGCTGCCGGAATCCGCGCTGAACGATCATGCCGGTGCCGTCGCCCTTGCGGCTGTGGCACGGTGAACAGAACACGTTGAACCGTTCCTGTCCGCGCGCCATGATCTCGGTGGTGACGGGCATCGGGAACTCCGTCGCCAGCTGGCCACCGATTTTTCCCGTGTACATGTGCTCGTCGTCGCGCAGCTGACCGCGCGCCACGGTGTTCGCCACGAGCACGCGAGACGCCCGGCCGTCGGTGAAAAACGCGCTCTCTTCGAGCGGCTCGTACCGCGGCGCGTCGTGCATGTCCTGACGGCAGGCAGCGAGGGCGCTAGCGAGCGCGACGAGAACAATCGCTGATCTACAGCGCAACTTCGGATACTCCAACTGGGTGCAGCCCCTCGAGAAACTGCCTGGTGCCGCCCGGATCGAACCGCGCATCGGTCGCCTCGATGCACAGGAAGAACCGATCGGTTGACGCGCGCGCGAACTCCGGAACGTTGAACACCGGGTGATACGGCTGCGGCAGCCGGTTGAGCGCCCACATGCCGACAAACGCCGTCAGGGCCGCGCCGAGCACCGTTGTTTCGAACGTCACGGGAATGAACTGCGGCCAGCTGATGTACGGCCGACCGCCGATGTTCATCGGATACGCCACCGCCTGTGTCCACGCCTCGAGGGCGAACCCCCCGATACATCCCAACAACCCGCCAATGAACACCAGGATCGGCAGCCGTGTGCGCCGCAGCCCCAGCGCCTCGCTGAGCTCCTCGATCGGAATCGGCGAGTAGGCGTCCATGTTGCGGTAGCCGGCCAGCCGGGCACGCTCCGCCGCTTCGACGAGCGCAGACGGGTTGTCGAATTCCGCCATCAGCCCGTGCATCGTTGGTGTGTGCTCCACGTGTGCCATCACCTCACCCGTGGTGTTCCGCTTTGAGCTTGGCGTCCGGAACGATCGTGCGCATTTCGAACATCGCGATCGCCGGCAGGAAGCGGATGAACAGGAAGAACAGCGCCAGGAACAACCCGATCGTTCCGGCAAACATGCCGAAGTCCCACCGTGTCGGCGCGTACATATCCCACGACGAGGGCAGGAAGTCGCGGTGCAGACTGGTGACGATGATGATGAAACGTTCCAGCCACATGCCGACGTTCACGAGGAGCGACAGCACGAAGAGCAGCGGAATGTTGTCGCGCACGCTGCGGAACCAGAACAGCTGGATCATCACAGCGTTAATCGCGATGAGCGACCAGTAGAAGAACGCGTACGGGCCGGTCATGCGGTTGTACATCATGTAGCCTTCGTACGGGTTGGCGCTGAACCAGGCGAAGAACGCCTCGTTCGCGTAGCCGTAGGCCACGATCATGCCGGTGACCAGCATGACTTTCGTCATGTTGTGGATGTGCCGCATGGTGATGAAGTCTTCCATCCCGTAAAACTTGCGCAGCGGGATGGCGAGGGTCATGACCATGGCGAAGCCCGAGTAGATCGCGCCGGCGACGAAGTACGGCGGGAAGATCGTCGCGTGCCAGCCGGGCAGCACCGATACCGCGAAGTCGAAGCTGACGACCGAGTGCACCGAAAGCACGAGTGGCGTGGAGATGCCGGCGAGGAGCAGATACGCCATCTCGTAGCGCTGCCAGTGCCTGGCCGAGCCGCGCCAGCCGAGCGACAGCATTCCGTAAATCACCTGCGCCGCCCGCGACTTCGCCCGGTCGCGCAGCGTGGCCATGTCGGGCACCAGGCCGGTGAACCAGAAGAGGGCGGACACGGTTCCGTACGTCGAGACCGCAAAGACGTCCCAGATCAGCGGACTGCGGAACTGGGGCCACAGGCCCATGGTGTTCGGGTACGGGAACAGCCAGTACGCCGCCAGCCATGGGCGTCCGGTATGCAGCAGCGGGAACATCGCCGCGCATGCCACGGCGAAGAGCGTCATCGCCTCGGCAAACCTGTTAATCGACGTGCGCCATTGCTGTCGGAAGAGCAGCAGAATCGCCGAAATCAGCGTCCCGGCGTGGCCGATGCCGATCCACCAGACGAAGTTGATGATGTCGAAGGCCCAGCCGACGGGAACGTTGTTTCCCCAGATGCCGATGCCGGTGAGCAGCAGCTTGCCGATGGTCATGTTCAGGACCATCAGCAGCGCGAAGGCGATACCAAATCCGAGGAACCAGCCGAGCGGCGTCTTCTTGCTCAGCACCGTGTGGCTGATCGTGTCGGTCACCGAATCGAAGGTGTGACCGGGGGTGATCACGGCCGGCGTGCGCGCCAGCAGCGCATTGACCTGCTCGGCGTGCGCGTCCTGCTTGGCGCCGATCCGGTGGTGCGGGTGCTCGTTGGCCATGTCCCTCTAGTGCCCCTCGCCCCCGGCAGCGGCCGGCGTCGGTTCGAGCTCCGTATTCGGATTCCGCACGACCGCCAGGTAGGTCGTCCGCGGCCGGGTGTTCAATTCGGCCAGCAGCGGGTAGTTGAGCGGGCTCTTCTTCAGCTGCGACACGCGGCTGTTCGGATCGTTGATGTCGCCGAAGACGATCGCGTTGGTCGGACACGCTGACTGGCAGGCCGTCAGCACTTCACCGTCCTGGATGCGCCGGTCCTCGAGTTTTGCCGCCACGCGCGCGTGGTTGATGCGCTGCACGCAGTAGGTGCACTTCTCCATCACGCCGCGGCTGCGAACGGTGACGTCGGGATTGCGAAGCGGCCACAGGCTCTGCGTGTTCCAGTCGGAGTAGAGCAGGAAGTTGAAGCGGCGCACCTTATAGGGACAGTTGTTCGAGCAATACCGGGTGCCGACACACCGGTTGTAGACCATGTCGTTGAGGCCTTCGTCGCTGTGCGTCGTCGCCGACACCGGACAGACCACCTCGCACGGCGCGCTCTCGCACTGCTGACACGGCATCGGCTGATGGTAGGTATCCGGGTTGTCGATCTCGCCCGTGTAATAGCGGTCCAGCCGCAGCCAGTGCATTTCGCGGCCGTTCAGCACCTGCGACTTGCCGACGACCGGAACGTTGTTCTCCGCCTGGCAGGCCACCACGCACGAGTTGCAGCCCGTGCAGACGTTCTGATCGATCGTCATGCCCCACGCGTACCCCTCGTACTTGAACTCCTGGGTCAGCATGGTGATCCTGCTGAGCGGCAGGTGCTCCATCTTCTTGGCGAAGTCGGGGTCCTGCGCAAACTGCTCTCGTGTGCCGACGCGGACGATGTTGCGGCCTTCGAGGGACCAGTGATCCTGGGTGCAGGCGAGCTCGTAGCTGTCGCCCGTCTTCGTCAGTTCGACGCCGGTGAGGATGTGCAGTGCCGCGGTCGAGCGAAGCGGGTTCACATCCACGCCCGTGCCGTTGCCGACGCGGCCGGCGCGGGTGCGGCCATAACCCAGATGCACCGTCAACGTGTCAGCGGCGTGGCCAGGGTTAATCCAGACCGGAATCCGGATCGATTTGCTCCCCTGCTTCAGATCGACGACGTCGCCGCTGACCAGGTTGAGGCGAGAGGCTGTCGCCGGCCCCACCAGCGCAGCGTTGTCCCACGTCAGCTTCGTCAGCGATTTGGGGAGTTCCTGGAGCCACGCGTTGTTCGCGAAGCGTCCGTCGTAGACACTCGGATCGGGCAGGAACACCACGTCGAGGCCCTGCCCGCGCGTAGACGCCGGCGCTGCGGCTATCGCACCGGCCTGAACCGTGACCGTCTTCGTCGCGAACGCGGTGTTCGGCATCACGCCATCGTGCAGCCAGCGCCGCCAATCGCGATCGAAGGCGGAGATACCGGGGGCGGCTGTTGGCTGGGGGCCTCGCGCAGCCGCCGGGGGAGGCGCCTGTGCCGCTGCCCCGCGGCCTGCGGGTGCGCCACGGCCGCCCGGTGCCGCGACCGGCTGACGCGGCGCCACGCCTTCACCGTTCCAGAATGCGCGAACGAGGTCGTATGCGGAGCGCGGGCCGCCTTCGCTCAAGGCCGCCACAACTTCGTGGAAAGAGCGGCCGCCGTAGAGCGGGGCGATCAGCGGCTGGATGATCGACACCGTGCCGTCGGCCGCGCGAACATCGCTCCATGTTTCGAGGTAATGCGCCTGCGGCACGTGCCAGTGGCAGAGGGCCGCCGTCTCGTCCTGATGCAGCCCGACATGGGCGCGCAGGCCGACCTTCCCCAGCGCCTCCGTGAATTTGAGGTCGGCGGGCGCCGTGTAGACGGGATTACCGCCCAGAATCAACAGGAAGCTGACCGTGCCGGCGTTCATCTCGCCGACAAGCTCGCGCAGCCCTTCCAGCTGGTTGACCGGGCGCGCTTCCGCGGTCTGGGTGTAACTGACGGTGGCGCCTACGTTGCCGAGCGCCTCGTTGATGGCGTGCGCGAGCGCGTGCACAACGGGCGGCTGCGAATCGCCGGCGATCACGAGACTGCGGCCGCGCGCGGCCTGCAGGTCCTTCACCAGCGCGGCCATCCAGTTCTGCGCCGCAGCTGGAGCCGCCGCGGCGCCGCCGGCGGCGACGCCAACCTGCGCTGCGACTGCACGGGCAAATCCCTCGATTTCCGACGCACGCAGCGGCAGGCGATGATCCGCTTTCGTCCCGGTGTTCGACGGCGACGACTCCACGGCGTAGAGGCGGATGAATGACGCCTTGTCGCCCTCGAGCCTGCGGCGCGACGCAAACGCGCGGGCGTGCGTCAGCCCGTTGGCGCCGGCGCACAGAAAGTCCGCGTCGAGCGAGAGAACGACGTCCGCCTTGTCGATGGCATATTGGGCATCGACATACTCGCCAAACGCGAGCCGGCTGCCTTCCCGCGCGTTGTGCCGCGAGAACGGCTCCCATTGCACCCACTTGGCTTGCGGGAAGCGCCCGAGGAGATCGTCGATCTGGGCGTTCAGCGTCGGCGACGTCACCGTCTCGCTGAGGATTCGCAGGCCGGAGCCGCGCGACGACTGTTGACCGGTGAGCACTTCCTTGAGAGCGCCGGCAAACGCCTCGAATGTGCGGATTTCACCGAGATGCGTGATCGTTTGCGACCGATCCGGGTCGTACAGGTCGAGGATTGACGCCTGCGCGAAGAGATCGGTGGCCCCGCGGCTGGTCGGGTGATCAGGGTTGCCCTCGATCTTCGTCGGCCGGCCCTCGTGGTTCTCGACGAGCAGACCGATACCAGCCCCGGCAAATGGCATCGCCGTCGCGTAGAAGAGCGGTTTCCCCGGAACCAGTTCCTCGGGCTGCCGCACGTATGGAACGATCGCTTCGTCCGGCTGGCGCGTGCAGGCGGTGACTCCGGCGAGCGTCAGCGACGCACCCATCAACTTCAGGAAACCGCGGCGGCCGACCGGGTCGAGCCACTCGGAGGCATTCTGCGGGAACTCGCGATGCAGGAATTCCTTGAACTCGGGCGTTTCCGAGACGGCCTCGAGGCTGCGCCAATACTCGCGGCCGCGGCTGCCTTCGAGTCTGGTACGGAGCGACTGGATGTCGATCGGTTGCGTCATGAGCGGGTCACCGGTGGCAGGTCGAACAGCTGGTGTTGCCGCGGATTCCGTATTCCTTCACCAGCTGTGGGCCGATCATCGACTGTGGCACGGGTGGCTTGTAGCCCATCGTGTAGATCTCGCTGCGCGGCCGTACGTAGTTTTCGGGATTGCGGTGACAGTTGACGCACCACTCCATCTGCAGGGTGTTTTGCTGCAGGGTCAGCGGCATCTCGTCGATGCGGCCGTGACACGTCTCGCATCCCATGCCCTTTTTCACGTGAATGCTGTGGTTGAAATACACGAAGTCCGGCAGGTCGTGCACCCGGATCCAGCGCACCGGCCGATCCTCGCGGAAGCTGGCGCGGATCGGTTCGAGAATCGGCGCCTGTGCCCAGATCTGCGAATGGCAGTTCATGCAGGTCTTGGTCGGCGGAATGCCGGCGAACGGCGACGTTTCGACCGAGGTGTGGCAGTACCGGCAGTCGATGCCGTCGTCCTTGACGTGATGGCGATGACTGAACTGGACGGGCTGCTCGACGAACTCGTGTGCGCGCGTGACGTAGTTGGAGCGCGCAACGACGATCGCCGTGAAAATCAGGCCGCCGACCAGGAGCAGAAGGCCGGCAAGGCTTAGCTTCGAAAGAGTGTTGGCGCTGCGACGGAAGATCTGCGGCATTGGAAGCTAGCGAAGCGGGACGCACCACCGCAGGTCCGGTGCAATTCCCCGCGGCCGATCACGGTTTGTACCATGTTGTGAAAAAAGGATCAAGCGAGTCACGCCCCGTGCGGAAGACATTCTTATCCACACCCCCCATGGATCTATCTCAGGCGGCAAAAGAGCGTAAGCTGATGGTGCGATGAGCGACCGCAAATATCGCCAGCGGGGCTACCAGGACGACGACCGCGACCGGCCGCAGACGCCCAGGTCCAACCGGCCGGCCCCGGAACCAGGGGCACCTGCGGGCACCCGGCGGATCTCGCGGGACGGACCAAAGACAGTGAACATGCCCGGCTACCGCGAGGTGGTCCGCTGTGCGCAATGCGGTAACGTCGGCTCCGCGGATATGGGATTCGACGCACGGTGCCCGCGCTGCGGGACCGACCTCCACGCCTGCGCCCAGTGCACGTCGTTCGATCCCGGCAGCCGCTTCGAGTGCATGGAAGCCGTTCCGGCCAGGATTTCACCCAAGAACGCCCGCAACAACTGCGATCTCTTCTCGCCGCGGACGACCGTCGAGCGGGAAACCACGACGCCGCGCACCGACGACGCGCGGAAGGCATTCGACGATTTGTTCAAGTTTTAGCGCCTTCGGGCAGGTTGCCCCGTGCCATTGCTCTCTGAACAGGACCGCCAGACCGTTTCGAAGCGCCTCGCCGAAATAACCAGTCCGGTCAGGATCCTTTTCTTCACGCAGACGTTCGACGCCCCTGATACGGCGCTGATCGCCAGACAGGTGCTCGACGAACTGATCGCGCTGAACGACCAGATTTCACTCGAGGAAGTGAACTTCATTCTCGAAAAAGAGCGGGCGGCGCAGTACGGAATCGACCGTATCCCGGCGATCGTGCTGCTGCGGGGCGATGAGGATGCCCGGATCCGCTTTTTCGGAGCCCCGGCGGGCTACGAGTTCGTGTCGCTGATCGAGGCGGTGATACTGGCGGGCACCGGCGAGTCGGGTCTGACGCCGGAGAGCAAGGCGCTCATCGCGGCACATGTCACCTCGGCGACCGAAATCCTCGTCTTCGTGACACCAACCTGCCCGCACTGCCCCAGAGCGGTGACGCTGGCGCACCGGATGGCGGTCGAAAGCCCCCTCATCCGCGCCGCCTGCGTGGATGCGGCCGAATTCATGGATTTGTCGCGGCACTATCAGGTAACAGGCGTGCCGAAAACGGTCGTCCTCGGCGGGAGCGACGGCGGAATCGAGATGTTAGGCGCCCTGCCGGAGGAACCGTTCGTCAGGACGGCCGTCGGCGCGCCGGAGCCGCCGCCTGAGCAATCGTCGCCTTCGTGACGAAGTCGAGCTGCGGACCCTCCTAGGCACGGCCGGCAAACTCGCGCGTCTCGGTGTGCACACGAACACGCTCGCCTTCTTTGATGAACAGTGGCACGCGGATCTCCAGCCCGGTATTGGTGCGCGCCACTTTGGTGACGGTCCCGCTCGCGGTGTCGCCGCGCGTTCCAGGTTCGGTTTCCTTGATCGTCATCTCGACGAGCGGCGGAAGCTGCAGGCCGATCGGATTCCCGTTGAACTTGTTGATCTGGACGACGAGATCGTCAACAAGGAGATCGCTGTCGTCGCCGATCATGTCGGAACGCAGAGTCAGCGTTTCGAACGACTCCTGGTCCATGAAGTGGAAGCCGTCGCCGTCGGCGTATTGATAGATCGCTTCGACGCGCGCCAAGTCCGGCTCCTTGAATTTATCGCCGGCCTTGAAGGTCTTGTCGAAGACCGCCCGCGTCAGCAGGTTGCGCATCTTCAGGCGGACGAGCGTCTGGCCTCCGCGCGCGGTCGGTTTTGACACTTCGACGTCGAGGCAGTGGTATGGCGCTCCCTCGTGCTCGAAGTACATCTTGCGTTTGATTTCAATTGCTTCCAGTTGTGAGGGCATCTCGTATTCTCGAACGCCGGTTGTCTTACGGGCATTTCAGCGTCCGCCTCCGCGCGTTGTTGCGCTACGGCGGACAACCTTCGCCGTCGGCTTGCCACCCGAAGCTCCCGCGGACGTTGGCAACTGTGAGCGAAGGGTGGCGGAGGGAGAGGGATTCGAACCCCCGATACCCTTTCGGGTACAACGGTTTTCAAGACCGCCGCCATCAACCGCTCGGCCATCCCTCCGCGGTCAGGTCTTCTGATCGTACCCGATTCGGGCTTCGCGATCCGCGCTACGGCGTGACAAAGTCCGCAACGCTTGGGGGGGACGCGAGAAGAATTTCGTAGTTTTTCTTCGTGGTCTTCGCGTTCTCCGCGACCTTCGTGGTTAAGACCGACGAATGACCGCTGCGCCGTTCATGAACGGCCGCAGCGCGTCGGGAATCACCATTGAACCATCCGCCTGCTGGTAGTTCTCGAGAATCGCGATGAGCGTCCGCCCGACGGCCAGGCCGGAGCCGTTCAGCGTGTGGACGAACTCGGCTTTGCCCGTGCCCTCGGGACGGAACTTGATGTTCGCGCGCCGGGCCTGGAATGCCTCCGTGTTGCTGCAGGACGAGATCTCGCGATACGTGTTCTGCCCCGGCAGCCACACCTCGAGGTCGTAGGTCTTCGCCGAGGCAAATCCCATGTCGCCGCTGCAGAGAAGCACGCGGCGGTACGGCAGATCCAGCCGG
>Ga0307409_100002230_pt1 | contig 10012 bp, 9 predicted proteins | sample 322Ometagenome_2_FD_203888 | JGI IMG/M metagenome (GOLD analysis project Ga0307409, IMG submission 203888) | Maize rhizosphere microbial communities from greenhouse at UC Davis, California, United States - 322HYB-O-2 | ecosystem: Host-associated > Plants > Roots > Rhizosphere > Soil | place... | reverse complement strand
CGTCAGGACCTGGCATGGGTACGGCCGCTGCTCGTGCGGCGTCGCCTGGGCCTCGGCGTCGTGGCGGCTGCGCTGCTCATCGCGACCAACTGGGTGGTGTACGTCTACGCCGTGGTCAGCGGCCACGTCATCGAGGCGGCGCTGGGCTACTTCCTCAACCCGCTCGTCACGGTCGCCGTGGGAGTGGTCATCCTCCGGGAACCGCTGCGTCGGCTGCAGTGGTTGGCCGTGGGGATCGGGTTCATGGCTGCGGCCTACCTGACGATCGACTATGGGAAACCGCCGTGGATTTCCCTCGTCGTGGCGTTGACCTTCGCCTTCTACGGACTCACGAAGAAGCTGGTCGGCACGACGCTCACCGCGATGCATTCCCTCGCCGCGGAGACCGCCGTGCTCCTGCCGGTCGCCCTCGTCATCCTGCTCGTCCTCGACGTACGGGACGCCACGACGTTCCTCGGGCACGGTCCCGGGCACACCATGCTGCTCCTGGCCGCCGGGGTTCTGACGGCGATTCCAATGCTGCTCTTCGGCGCCGCGGCCAGGCGCATCCCGCTGTCCCAGATCGGTCTGCTGCAGTTCGTCACGCCGGTGCTTCAGCTGCTGTGCGGCGTGTTGCTGCTGGGCGAGAACATGCCGCCGAGCCGGTGGATCGGCTTCGGCATCGTCTGGATCGCGCTCGCCGTGCTTTCAGTGGACGCGGCGCGTCTGCGGCCCGGCCCGCCGGCCGAATTGTCAACCATCCCAGAAGGAAAGCATTCGATGAGAGAGATCAGGTCGTTCATGTCGATGGCGATGCACGCGACGCGGAGGAGTGAGCAATGACCACACGTGCCGGCAAGGTCATCGTCAACCAGACGATCTCGGCGGACGGCTACTCGGCCGGGGACAACCAGACCGAGGAACGCCCATTCGGCGAGGACGGTGGCGACGGCTGGGGCGACAAGCTGCATGCCTGGATGTTCGACGCCGGCGAGGAAAACCGGGCCGAGGTCGATCAGATCAATGCCGCCTCAGCAGTCATCATGGGGCGCAACATGTTCGGCCCCGTGCGTGGCGAATGGGATCGGCAGTGGAACGGCTGGTGGGGTGACAATCCGCCGTTCCATGCCCCGGTCTTCGTACTCACCCACCACGCGCGCGAGCCACAGCCGATGGCGGGCGGCACCACGTACCACTTCGTCACCGATGGAATCGAGTCGGCACTGGCACAGGCGCGCGAGGCGGCCGGCGGCGGCGATATCTCGATCCATGGAGGCGCGACCACCATCAACCAGTACCTCGCCGCCGGCCTGGTGGACGAGCTGCGGCTGCACATCGTGCCGCTCACGCTCGGCGCCGGCACGCGGGTGTTCGAAGGGGTCCCGCCGCTGCGACTCGAGCAGTTGACATCGCGGGCAGCGAGCTCGGTCATCCATGTGACCTACCGCGTACTGCCCTGAACCGGCAAAGGAGAACGACGTGCCCGATCTCCGTGCAGACGAACCTCACACCGAGCCTGCCTCCGCGGCCGTGCGGACGCAGATCCTGGCCACCGAGCATTGGAGTCTGCTGGCTACCCGGAATCTGGCGTGGAGTGAAAGCTTCAGCCGCGCCAGCTGGTTCGTGACGGTCGTGTCCGCCGCGGTCGTCGCGCTCGCGCTGGTGGCAGACAGCACCGACTTCGGTCCCGGCTTCCGCGTCTTCGCACTGTTGCTCGTCCCGTTGCTGGCTGTCATAGGCGTCGTCACCGTCATCCGGTTGGCGCAGCTCAACAGCGAGGACGTCGGGCTGGTCATCGGCATGAACCGGTTACGAGGTGGCTACCTCGATCTCGCTCCCGAACTCGAGCGTTACTTCCTCATCGGCCACCGCGAGGACTTCGCAGGGATCATGCAGACCTACGGCGGCACCTATCATCGGGTCCCGGCCGCCCAGTACCTGTCCAGCATCCCGCTGCTGGTCAGTGTGATCGTCGCCGTCCTCGTCGGCGCACTGGCCGGCTTGATCAGCGATTCCCTCGGCACCAGCACCGAGGTGGCCGTGATCATCGGTCTCACGGCTGCCCTCACCACGCTGGTGACCCTGTCCCTCCTCGTCATCCGATACGTCAACCGCACCTGGGACCGGAGCCGACGCGACCAGCCATAGCAACTCCGCCGGATCACCGCGCGGGTGAATATCGAGCCGTCGAGGTCCGCAGTTGCTCCTGTGGATGAACCGGTGGACAACCGGTGGACAACGTGCCCTGGCCTGGGGGTAACACGGTCGATCCTGTGGATGACGTGAGCCATCTCCAAGAAAGTCGGAAGAAGCGCCGTCTACCCCTTGCGCAGGGCTCCTTGGCAGGACTAGAAATCTTGCACGCCGCCAGAGACGGTGACCCGGCTCGAAGAGAAATCCCAGAGCCAGTCGCTGAGATCCAGGTCCGGGAGCTTGCGAAAGTGAGCGACCGAGCCGAGAGCTCGCGACAGGGTTGCCAAGGCTGGCAGTTCATCCTGGGATGGCGCCGTTCCGGGAGGTGGGCACCGAGTCGACCGGGGTTTGCCGCGACTCTGCCGGGTGATGGTGGCGTGCTCCGCGGTTGCGGTGGGCCGAGCAATCGGGCTGCTGGGGCTGTCGGGGCTTGAGGCCCCTTCCATCTCATACATGGAAGGGGCCTCTTCCTATGTCCACCATTGTCCACGGTGCTGCCGCGCTCATGGTTTCGACACGCCGACTCAATCAATGACCTGGGACTACTACGCGTCGCGTCCCGCTGGAGCGCAAACCGCGGATGGTCAGCCGCCGCCACCGGGGCTTACACCGACGCGGCCTACCGGTCCCGCCGGGCCTGGGCGATGATGCGCTCGAAGGCGGCCGCGCGCTCGGCCGACTGCAGGCGTTCGGCCCGGCGCCACTCGCGCGCCGCGGCTACGGCGCGGCGGTGAGCGCGAGCCCTACGGCCGAGAGGGTTGAGGATCCACCACCACATCGCGGCCTCCCACATCGGATCGAGGGAAGGTGACGGGCCGGCCCGGCGACTCGTCATGCCGATCGGAACGCCCGATGGGAAGCGGGCCGGCTCGGGCGCATGGCGGCCGTGCCGGTGTCCGCGTCGGCATCCGAGAGGACGTACGGGCTGCCGCTCGTCTTGGCTTGATACATCGCGTGGTCGGCGTTGCGCAGCAACTCGGCGATCGGGGCGTCGGCCCGGGCGGGGGCGACCCCGATCGACGCCGTCACGGCCACCGTCTCGCCGACCACCGGCACCGGTTCCGCGATGGCTGCGGACAGGGCGGCCACGGCAGGCTTCCACCAGTGCCCATAGACGCCGGGGTGCGGACTGGTGAGCACGGCGGCGAACTCGTCACCGCCGAGCCTCGCGGCGAGATCGCCGACGCAGTGGACGAGCCGCTGAGCGATGACGCACAGCACCCGGTCCCCAACGGCGTGGCCGAACCGGTCGTTGACCGGCTTGAACCCGTTGAGGTCCAGCGTAATCACCGCCGCGGGGCGTCCACGCTCGCGAAGCAGGGGTGCCGCGAACCTGCGTAACCCCCTGCGGTTCGCCAGGCCGGTCAGCTCGTCGTGAAGGACAGCCCACCACAGGGCCCCGCGTTCCGCCTCGAGCCACGCGACCTGTGCGCGCAGCCGGGCAAGCTCCGTCTCCGTATCGAGACCCGTGTCCCGCGTATCGCCGTCGACCCTGCCGGATGTACCAAGCATCTCCATGCCGCTCCCTCATGGCTAGCGGACCGGATTGCGGTGGAGCGAGGTGACTGGCCGTCATTGCCCATCATCTCCTCGGCAATCATGCAGCGACACTATGCATGGTGCAATATTTCAGCCCGATCAGACATCTCCTTGAGATCGTGCGCGAGGACCAGTTTCGGCTACGCTACGTTCGCGAACTTTCGTCGTGAAAGAGAACGAGATGGCTCGATGTAAAGACGCGCTGGTCAACAGGCGTACAGCGAGCAGTCAGTGCGTTTCGGTGATCGACCTGATCACCCAGCGTCATGGGAAGACACGCCGCAAGCCGACTGTGCGGCGGTGGGAAGTCTCCGCAGATAGCGCCCATCCCGGGCAGACATCAGACCACAGAGGAGCAGTGATGGACGGGGAGATCGGATGGATCATGTCGAGCCGGTCGACCGGCAACGGGGGTAGTTGCGTACAGGCGCGGTGCCATGCCGGATGGATCGAGGTCCGCAACAGCAAGAGTCCCGAGGCGGGCACCGTGCGGTTCACCGCGGAGGAGTGGGACTCATTCCTCGACGGTGCCAAGAAGGGCGAGTTCGACCGGCTCCTCGCCGGCTGAACTCCCGCGGCGGAAGACGAAGCAACGTCGCTACCTTAGGCCGGTACAAAGCGCGACGATCCCGCACCGCAGCCGCGAGCGCGGCCGGTGCGGGAGCCGGGCCTACGTCCGGCGACCGACGCCGACCCATCCCGCGCCTTGCAGGCGGAGCTCGGCGAACTCGGCGGCGGCATTCTCGTCGAGCCGCCATTCGTGCGGCCAGATCAAGTCCGGGTTCAGGAGCTCCAGGCCGGCGAAGAAACGCCGGACCTCGGCGCGGTCGCGAGGCCGGATCGGCGTCGCGGTCTGCCGCTCGTACACCTTGATGGCGGCCTGGCCCTGCTCGGTGCCGGGTATGAAACTCTCGGTCGCGATGTGCGACACGACCACATAGCTTCCCGGAGCGAGCGTCTCGACGAACCGGGCGACCAGCTCGTATGCCTCCGCGTCGTCGGGCACGAAGTGGAGCACGGCGGCCATCATGACCGCGATCGGCCGATCGAAGTCCAGCAGCCGCCCGGTCCGTGGATGATCGAGAACATCTCGCGGGCACCGGATGTCCGCCCGGACCGCGGTGGCCATGTCATTGCCCTTGAGCAGGTCCAGACTTTCGGCCACCGCGACGGGGTCGATGTCCACATAGACCACGCGGGCATCGGGTGCCTTCTCCTGGGCGATCTGGTGTACGTTCCCCGCGGTCGGAATGCCGGAGCCGAGGTCGAGGAACTGCCGGACCCCCGCGTCGACCAGGTGACGCACCGCGTACTGCAGGAAGGCGCGGTTGGCTCGGGCCAGTAGCGGCACGAAGGGAAACTCCGCGATGACCTTGTCGGCTGCTTCCCGGTCGGCCGGGAAGTTGTGGATGCCACCCAGGTAGTAGTCGTACATGCGGGCAGCCGTCGCCGGTTTCCGACTGCTGCGCTGTGATGCAGTGCCCATCGTGGTCCGCCTCCGCCTGTCGTCACCGGGCTCGGCCCGCCCGACCGGATCCCCTGGCATTCTCGTACAGGTGGGCCGTTACCGGTAATCCTCAACCGGTATCGCGCTCGCACGGATCAGCTCGAAGATCCGCCGATACTCGTTGACCTCTGCGGGCTCCTCCATGTACAGCGCACCCACATGCGACTCCAGATAGACCACGTCCGGATCGTCGGGATCGTCGAAGTCGAGGATCCGGAAAGCACCCGCCATCGCCGCGTGGGCGCCGACCGACCAGGGGAGGACCTTGATTTCGACGTTGTCGCGGCGCGCGACCCGCCGGAGGTGCTCGATCTGCGCTGCCAGCACGGCCTCACCACCGACCTGCCGCGTCAGGGCTCCCTCGCCCAGCACGGTCACCAGCTGCGGCCCGGGTCGGCGGCCGAACAGTGTCTCCTGGCGCTGCATCCGCAGCTTCACCTGCCGCTCGGAGGTGTCGGTGCTGGCCGACTGCTCCGCCGCGAACACCGCACGGGCGTAATCCTCGGTCTGCAGCTCGCCCGGCACGACCTCCCCGTCGTAGCTGGAGATCCGGCTGGCGCTGGCCTCCAGGCCCACGTAGAGCTTGAACCAATCGGGGACGGCCGGGCTGGCGTCCCACCACTCCTCTTGCGAGGTGCCCAGCGCCAGCTCCGCCAGCGCTGCCGTGACGCTCTCGTCCGCGCCGTACAGCCAGCACAGCGCCCGTACGTTGGCCACCGTGACCGGCACCTTCCCGGTCTCGATGCGGTGCAACGTCGGTTCGGATATGCCCAGCCTGGCCTCGGCGACCTCGCGCCTGCTCTTTCCGCTCGCCGCGCGTAACAGAGTCAGCCGTCGCCCGAGGGCACGGCGGACGACCCGCTGCCCGGTGACCGGCACGTCCTCACCCTCTCCCAGGCCGCCTCGAAGAGCCCACCCCGGGCGATACCGTACCGTGGGATGGACCTTGCCCACAGTAGCCGCTCGGGTACCCGGTGACCGACGTTCGACCCGGTGGGCGGCTCCCGGCAAGCCGAACGTCGCAACGACCTGTCCTTGGAGGCGGCTCTCAGATGACACTGGATATCCCGTACCGCTCGATTCCTGACATGTTCCTCAAGCGGGTCGCGACGACGCCGGACCGGCCGGCGTTCGCCTACCCGGCCGCTGACGACTCGGGGCCGGTCTGGTTGACCTGGGCACAGGTGGGCGAGCGGGCCACCGCGATCGCCGCGGGGCTGCGCGGCTTGGGCGTGGAGGCCGAGGACCGGGTGGCGATCCTGGCCAACACCCGACTCGACTGGGTCATCGCCGACCTCGGGGTGATGTGCGCCGGCGCGGCCACCACCACGGTGTACCCGACGACCGAGCCGGAGGACGTGGCCTACATCATCGGCGACTCCGATTCCAAGGTCGTCATCGCCGAGAACCGGATGCAGGCCGAGAAGATCGCCGAGGCAACCCTGCCCATGGTCACCCACGTCGTTCTGATGGACGGCGCAACGGACCCGGAGGCCACGCCGCCGCAGCTGACCCTCGCCGAGCTCGAGGCCCGCGGCGTCGCCATCCTCGCCGCCGAGCCGGATCTGATCGAGAAGATCGTCGCGGCCATCGGACCGGACGATCTCGCCACGGTGATCTACACGTCCGGGACCACCGGTCGCCCCAAGGGCGTGGAGCTGTTGCACCGCGGCTGGTGTTGGGAGGCGGTCGCGCAAGGCGAGCTTGGCCTGATGGTGGCCGACGACCTGCAATACCTGTGGCTGCCCTTGTCGCACTCGTTCGGCAAGTCGCTGCTGTGCGGCGTCATGCACGTCGGATTGCCCACCTATGTGGATGGCCGTGTCGACAGGTTGATCGACAACCTCGCCGTTGTCCGGCCGACGATCATGTGTGCGCCGCCTCGGGTGTTCGAGAAGGTCTACAACAAGGTCGTCATCGCCGCGCAGGAAGCCGGTGGCACCAAGGCCAGGATTTTCGCCTGGGCGGTGCGCACGGGCAAGAAGAAGGTCGCGCAGGAGGAACTCGGCAAGTCGGTCCCGCTCGGCTTGAAGGTGCGCTATGCGGCCGCCCACAAGCTCGTATTCGCCAAACTGCACGCCCGCCTCGGCGGGCGAATCCGGGTGCTGGTCGCCGGTGCGGCAGCGATCTCCGTACCTCTTGGCGAGTTCTTCGCGGCGGCTGGTCTGCCGATCAGCGAGGGATACGGACTCACCGAGACGAGCGCAGGCGTATTCGTCAACCGCCCCGGTGCTGTTCGTATCGGCACCTGTGGCACGGCGCTGGGCGACGTGGAATGCCGAATCGACGTCGACGGTGAGATCCTGCTGCGCGGCGCACCCGTGATGCGGGGCTACCACAACCTGCCGGAGGAGACGGCGGCGGTGTTCACCGAGGACGGTTTCTTCCGTACCGGTGACATCGGCGAACTGTCCGCCGACGGCTACCTCAAGATCACCGACCGGAAGAAGGACCTGGTCAAGACCTCCGGCGGCAAGTACATCGCCCCGTCGTACATCGAGGGCATGTTCAAATCGCTGTGCCCGTACGCCTCGCAGGCGGTCGTCATCGGCCAGGGGCGCAACTACTGCACGATGCTCATCTCGCTCGACCCGGACGCCGTCGCCGGATGGGCGGCCGGTGGGCCGCTCGAGGGCAAGCCGTACGGCGAGGCCGTCGCCTCCGAGCAGGCGCGCGCCCTGATCGGCGGCTATGTCGACCAGCTCAACGCCAAGCTCAACCGCTGGGAGACGATCAAGAACTTCGCCATCCTTCCCCGCGACCTGAGCATCGAGGACGGTGAGCTGACGCCGTCGCTCAAGATCAAGCGGCGCAGCACGGAAGCGAACTTCGCCGGCGAGATCGACAAGATGTACGAGGGCTCTCTGGCGCAGATGTGACGACCGGTCAGTGCGTCTGCGGCTAGCCCGCCGCCGGCTCCTGCTCGGGGCAGCGCAGTCGCAGCAGCTGATGCCCGAACGCCGCGTCGACGAGTCGGCAGTGGTGCGGGTCGGCGGTACCCGGGTGGGCGTACCCGTCGAAGAAACGGCAGGTGAGGCACATCTTGACGACCGGAATCTGCCCCTGCCGCTGCAGCCGGCGGATATGGTCGATCACCACGTTCAGCAGCTGGCGCTGGCCGATCTCGTCCAGATTCCTCAACTCGGCCAGCAGGTCCGCAGCCCAGTGCAGCAACTCCGGCGCCTGCGCCCGGCCGCGGTCGCTGATCCTCACCGGCACATCACCCGGGGAGGCCGCCGCCGGCCCCATGACGACCAGGCCTTCGCGTACCAGGGTGCCGATCGACGATTCCGTCACGGGTGCGGTCATGCCGGCATCCGCCGCCAGGTCGGCGAGCGTGTACCCGTCCCGACGCCGGCTGAGCAGCAGCAGCAACTGCTGTTGCGCGAGCGTACGCTCCAGCTCGGCGGCTGGATCGTCGGCGGCGAGCTGCGTGGCAACGGCCACCCTGGCCAGTCCGGCGGCCAGCCGATGAGGTAACGCTTCGAGGTCCACGGCAGCCATCCACGGTTCGCGATACGTCGATAGCTGGCCACGTTACCCGAAGACATTCACGCTGAGCGGGAAAGACCTGTCGATGACGTTGATCGGCGGTTGGCTCCTGTGGTAACGATGGTGATCGATGGCTAGCCGCATCATCTCCTGACGGGCCCGGCAGGGCCCGCACCGCACCCGGGTACGGGCCCGGCCGGGTGCCGTGCCAACGCGCGTGCATCGCACCCCACCGACGCACTTGGGCATGCATGCGCGATCGCGGAACTCCACGTCTACAAGGGAGTGACATGCGAGTTACACGTCCAAGCAGAGCTGCCATCGCCGCCTTCGCGTTCGTGCTCCTCACGCCTGCGGTCGCCGTGGCGCAGGAGCCCGTCGCGGCCGCGACCGGATCATCGCACGCCTGGGTCGACGGATGGACCGGGTCGGCGCAAGGCGTCTATCCGGTCGGTTACACGGTTGGTCAGCCCGGACCGGTCGGGCTGGCCGGCCCTGGAAACACGGCACCGCTGCTCACCGCCGCCTTCCCGGACAACCAGGCGCACAACCAGACGCTACGCATGATCGTGCCGCCCAGTGTCGAGGGCACGAGCTGGCGCGTGCGGTTGACCAACGAGTTCGGCACCCGGCCGGTGACCTTCGGCCGGGCGTACGTGGGCCTGCAGCGCATCGGGGGAAACGTCGTGCCCGGCACGAATCGTGTGCTCACCTTCTCCGGCCGGCGGTCGGTCACCGTCCCGGCGGGCCGGACGACCCTGAGCGACCCGGTGTCCGTCAAGGTCACCGACGCGCAGTCACAGCACCTCGCGGTGAGCGTGTACGTGGCCGGCGACAGCGGACCGATGACCTGGCACGCGGCCGCGTTCACCACGTCGTACCTGTCCGACCCGAACGCCGGCGACCGCACCGCGGACGTCGCCGACACGGCATTCCCGCACTCCACCACCTCGTGGTTCTTCGTCTCCGAAGTTCAGGTTCAGCGCCGGGACGCCGCCACGGTCGTGGCCTTCGGCGACTCCATCACCGACGGCTTCTTCTCCACGATCAACGGCCGGGACCGGTGGCCCGACGTCCTCCAGCGCCGGCTGGACGAGCGCGAGCCGGCGCACCGCGAGGTCTCCGTCGTCACGGAGGCGATCGGCGGCAACATGGTCACCCGGGTCGGACGGCCTCCCGGCGGCTGCACACCGTGCGACGGTCCGCCCGCCGTCGACCGGCTGGACCGGGACGTCTTGAACCGGCCCGGCGTACGGGTCGTCATCATCCTGGAGGGCATCAACGACCTGGGTGGTGGCGGCG
>Ga0307409_100002229_pt1 | contig 10015 bp, 9 predicted proteins | sample 322Ometagenome_2_FD_203888 | JGI IMG/M metagenome (GOLD analysis project Ga0307409, IMG submission 203888) | Maize rhizosphere microbial communities from greenhouse at UC Davis, California, United States - 322HYB-O-2 | ecosystem: Host-associated > Plants > Roots > Rhizosphere > Soil | place... | reverse complement strand
TGCCGCTTCGCGCACAGCGGCGGCCGGCAGCGACGAAGCAATTGCCACCGCGTCGATCACCAGCGACTCGAGCGCACCCTGGCGCAACTCGCCCTGCACGAGCCGGAACAGGAAATCGCGCTCGGCCGGCGTCGCGCGCGCCAGCAATTCAGCCAGCACGCGCGTGCGCGCGGCCTTCGATCCCGCGCCGCGGGTCGCGGCGATACGCGCAAATGCGGCGTCGACGTCCTCGAGCATCAACGGCGCGGGATCCGATGCGATGCCGGCGGCCGCCTCCTGGAACAACGCGTAGCCGATACCGGTCCGGCCCTGCCGCGCTTCGCCGGAAAGGTACGACACGCCGATCGGGATTTCGGGCGCCGCGAGCCGACGGAAGAACGCCGCGAGCGCGGCGATCTTGGCGTTCCGCCCAGGCGTTTCGGCAACGATGCGCGAGGTTTCGACGAGATCGCGCAGCGAGGTCATCGGCCGATTCTAGCGGCCTCCTCGCGTCGCGGTTGCGGATACTTTTGCGCGGGTGCGGCGGGCGGGCCCGTATCGGCGAGCGCATCGCGCACGCGCCCGAGCACGGCATCGAGCCCCTGCTGCAGCTCGTACTGATGCGGCGGCTCGATCCACCAGCGGATCCGCAGCGTCGCATTCTTGTCGGTGAAACCGGTCAGCAGCACGTCGGGGCGCGGATCGCGAAGCACGTGCGGCGCAGCGCTCACCGCGTGCAGGATCGCGTTCTTCGCTGCCTGCACGTCGACAGGCGCAGGAAGCACGAGGTCATGCTCGATCCGCCGCCTCTCGTGCGCCGTGTTCACGATCACCGCGTTGACGAACAGCGTCGAGTTCGGCATCACGATGCGCCGGCCGTCGTAGGTCAGGATGAACGTCGCGCGCGTCTCGATGTTTTCGACCGTGCCTTCGAAATCCCCGGCGCGGACCTGGTCGCCAATCCGAAACGGCTCCGACAGCAGCAGCAGAATGCCGGCGAGGAAGTTCTGCAGAATGTCCCGGAACGCGAAGCCGATCGCAACGCTCGACAGACCGAGCACGCTCACGAGCTGACCGGGCGTGAAGCCGGGGACGGCGATGACCAGCGCGACGAGCAGCCCGAGCAGCACGATACCGCCCTGGCCGAGCCGCCCGAGCACGATGCCGAGATTGTGTCGCCGCTCGGTTCGCCGCGCGAATCGTGCCGCAAGCTTGCGCACGCTGACCGCGACCACGTAGCACAACGCGAAGACGACGAGCGCAAGAACGATGTACGGGCCGCGCTCGCTGAAACGCGCGACCAGCTCGTTCAATCCGGCCGTCGCATTCGCCCACTGGAACTGCATCACCGAATCTTGCGAAGGCGAGCCATCAGACCTCCACCGTTGCCGATGGAAGTAGGGCTCGTCCGTACCCCGGAGGTTCCCGTTGTACGGTTGAGCAAAGACCCGGCGGTATCGCCCGGCGGACCCGGGTGACCCGGCCGATCAGCGCGCTGGCGGGCTCCGCGCGAGGCGAAAGCGGCGCGTGCTATTTCATCGCGTTGGCGACCTGCGTCAGCAGCGGCCGCGCCTTCGGGCTCTGAATCGTATGTCGCATCACGATGTCGGGCGGCAGCACGTTGGAACGTTGGTAGTACGCGTCCGTCCAGCTGCCGCTCGTGTGCACGACGGTGCCGTCGAGATTGAGTCCGCCGTAAACGCCCTTCGAGCGCGTGAACGAAACGAGGTCCGCGGTCACCGTCGACTTCGCGCCCGCGCCGACCGGACCCGCGGCGATGCTCGCGTCGCCGCCGATCTTGAACGAGCTCGCCATCAGCGAATTGAGACCCTTCTCCGTCATCACGAGGATCAGCGCTTCCGACACCTCGAGCCCCGCCTGAAAGCCGACGCTCGCCGTCGCGAGATCGTAGAACGCAGGTCCGTACCACGCGCGCCCGTCGCGCGCTACCAGCACCGCCCTGCCGCCCGAGCCGCCGAAGATGAAGCCCGCCTTCACGATCTGCGGCGCGATGAGCACGGCTCTGGCGCGGCCGAGGTTTTCCTGCACCCACGTCTGGTCGGGATCGCGCAGGAAATTGTCGAAGGTTTTCTGCGCGTCCGCGACGAGCTTGTCGGGCTCGGCGGACGACATTCGCGATCCGCCCGTGTCCGTCGTCGCGCACGCAGCGAGAACGGCGACCGCGAGCAACGTCGATGCGGCGCGGCGCGCGCGGCCGAGCGCCGAAGTGGGAGCGTTCATTGTGTTGTTCTCCGGGAAAGGTGGCGAACGCCCATTATGCGGCGCCGCAGCCCCGGAGCAAATTGTCCCGAGGAACAGGTCCCCCGGTGTCGGAGGTGCAACCCTCCGGTGTCGGAGGTGCGAGCTGACCGAAACACGGCAAGAACCGGGATGACTCGGGCGAGGTCACGCCAGCTCGGTCGCCGTCGGGTCCAGCACCTGGCGCACCGTTTCGAGCAGCATCTTCCCGGAAAACGGCTTCGTCAGGAACGCGGCGGCGCCGGCGGCGACGGCCTGCGCGCGCGCCTCCGGACTGTCGAAGGCCGTGATGAAGATCACCGGAGGCAAGACGACCATCGTGGCCAGGCGCGTGCGCAGCTCGAATCCGTTCATCTCGGGAAGCTGGACATCGACGATGACGCATCCCACGCCTTCGAGCGTGTCGCTCGCGAGCAGCACCTCGGCCGACACATAGACCTTGGCATGGATGCCGCCGAGACGCAGGATGCGCGCAAGCGCCCGGCTCATGCTCGGGTCGTCCTCGACGATCACCACCGTTGCCGAATCCGAGCCGTGCATCGGCGCGCCCCCAATCACCCGCGCAAGCGGCGGCACCGCTCGACGCTGCGGGTCCGATACTCCGCGCGCTCGCACGCGCCTGCAATTGGCCTCGGGGGCAGTCGGCGCTGCACCAAGGGACAACGTTGCCCGGCCGGCAGGCTCCCCTACGCGCTCCCGAGGCGGTTACCCACGCCCACCAGCTCGGCGAGAGAGCCGGCCGCCATCTTCGTCATCACGCTCGCGCGGTGCGCTTTCACCGTGCGGATCGACGTTCCGAGCTCGTCCGCGATCTGCTTGTTGAGCTTGCCGTGGATCACGCGGTCGAACACTTGCCGCTCGCGCGTCGTCAGCGTCGCGAATCGGCTGCGCAGGCTGCGCAGCTCCGCGCGGTGCGCGCGCGCGTCGGCGTCGCGGGCGATCGCCGCACGCACGGCGGCGAACAGCACGTCGCGCTTCACCGGCTTGGTCAGGAAATCGACGGCGCCGGACTTCATGGCGTGCACGCTGGTCTCGATGTCGCCACGCCCGGTGAGAAAGACGATCGGGAGCGACTCGTCGCCTTTTCCGAGGACCGTCTGCAACTCGACGCCGCTCATGCCCGGTAGGCGGACGTCGAGCACGAGGCAGCCGCTCGCGCCGGTGTGCCCGTCGAGAAACTCGATGGCCGATGCGTACCCACGCACCTCGAACCCCGCGATGCGCAGCATCCGCGTCAACGCGCCGCGCGCCGAGGCGTCGTCGTCGACGACGTGCACGACCGGACCCGTCGTCGTCATCGTCTCGCGTTCGTGCCTGCCGGCCGCCTGTCGATCCGCAGCGTGAAGCGGAACACGGCGCCGGCGTCGGGATGGTTCTCGGCGCAGATACGGCCGCCGTTGGCCTCGACGAGCGTGCGCGTGATCGAAAGACCGAGCCCCATTCCATGCTCTTTCGTCGTGTAGAACGAATCGAAGATGCGCTCGCATTGGCCAGGCGGAATACCGTCGCCCCAGTCCCGAATTCGCACTTCGACGTCGCCAGCTTCCGCCTGAACGGTCGCGATCTCCAGTCGCCGCCGCTCCGGAATCATGTCCGCGACGGCGTCCATGCCGTTGAACAGCAGGTTCAGCAGCACCTGCTGCACGTGGATGCGATCGCCATACACGGAGGGCACCTGCGCGAATCGCGAAGTCACCATTACGCCGCGTCGCCGTGCCGTAGGTGCCACGAGCCGCAGGACCGCACGTGCGAGCTCGTTCATGTCGAAGCGCACGAACGCGACCTCGCGCTTGTTGGCCAGCCCGCGGATGTGGCGGATCACCTCGCTCGCGCGCAGATCGTCGCTGCGGATGTCCTCCAGAATCTGGCGCAACTCGGCGCTGTCCTGCTGCCCGGCGTCGAGCAGCATCTCGGCGGCGTCGACGTTGCTCAGGATTGCCGACATCGGCTGGTTGATCTCGTGCGCGATCGACGCGGTGAGCTCGCCCATTGCGGCGAAGCGCGATGCCTGCGCGAGCCGCTGGTTCAGCTCCTCCGTCTCGCGGCGCTCCGTGATATCGGTCAGCGTGCCGATCATCTGCGAGGGCGCGCGGCCGGCCTTGTCGCGCACGACCAGGCCCTGCTCATGGACGTGCGTATAGCGCGCGTCGCCCCGGCGCAGCCGGAATTCGGAATCCCAGTGACCCCCCCGGCCTTCGACAGCGCCCAGGTGAGCGGTCAGCACCCGCTCGCGGTCGTCGGGATGGATGAGTTCCGTAAACATCCCGAAGGTCTGGGGCAGCAGCGCCGGCGCGTAGCCGAACGGCGCCAGGCCGTGACCGCTGAAACGAACGGCATCCGTGGTGAGATCGCGCTCGTACACGGCGTCATTGGTCGCTTGCAGGAGCAGATGGAACAGTCGGTCGCTCGCGCGGCGCGACTGTTCGGCCCGCCGCCGCTCCTCGAGCGCAGCCGCCAGGCAGAGGAGCGTCGGGCCGACGAAGATCAGGAACAGCTGCACCGAAAATGCGTTCTCGGCGGGAAGCCGCGTGCCGAGCGGCCCGAGGCCGTGACCAGTCCCCCAGATGACGAGCATGGCCACGAGCGCGAAGGCCCCGCTCGCCCCCCGCGGGCCGAATCGCAACGTCGCCCACAACAGGAACGGCAGCGGCAGATAGATGAGCGCCGGGGCGACGCTCGCCGTCAGGTTCGAGTTGAAGACGACGAGCGTCACCGCGAGCAGCCCGGCGATCAGCACGCCGGCTTCGAACGCACCGGCGCGGCCCATGTTGACGAGCTCGCTGCGACGGCTCGCGTGCCAGGTCACGATGACCGGCACGACGGTGAGCGCCGCCGTGACGTTCGACAGCAGTCGCGTGCGCCAGACGACCCAGTACGAGCTGTCACCGAATGCATTCACCGCGACGAACGCGGCGTCGATAAACGACGACAGGAACGCCGCGACGAATGCGGCCACCATGAACGCGCTGACGTCTCGCAACGCTCCGAACGTCACCGGCTGTGGGCGAAGCAAGCGCAGGCACGTCGCGCCGATCAGCGCTTCCGACATGTTGCTCACGAACCAGCACAGCACCATTGCGATCGGCACGCCACCCTGCATTTCCGCAAGCAGATGCGCGGGCAGCGCGGCCGCCGCGACCACCCACCACGATTGCACGGGCAGAAGCAGGAGCGCGGCGAAGACCACCGAGTTCGGCGGCCACAGGACCGACACGGGGTTCGGAACGAAAGTAAGCGCGAGGCCGAGCCGCGCGCCGAGGTAGTACCCGACGAATACGAACGAAGCGACGCGCAGGTGATGCAGGCGTGCGTCGCCCACGGCCGAGAGGGTGGAAAGCAGTGTTCGTTGACCGCGCTGCTGCACCGCGGTGCGCGTGGCGTTAGCCATGTCGACCTTCCAGGGGCGTTTGTAGCATACGCTTTTGCGCAAGGGCGCGAGCGCCCGCTATCGCTGTCCTCCGAGCACGAGCCCAGGCAGCCACGTGGTGAGCGGCGGCCACAGCGTTATGGCCAGCAACACGGCGAGCAGAGGCACGAGGAACGGCAGCGTTGCCCGCGTCACGCGCTCGAACGAGATGTTGGCCACCCGCGCCGTCACGTACAGCACGACACCGACCGGAGGCGTGATCGTGCCGATCATCAGATTCAGCACGAACACGAGCCCGAACTGGATCGGGTCGATGCCGAGCGCCAGCGCAGGCGGCACCAGGATCGGCACGAGAATCAGCATCGCCGCGATCGCCTCCATGAAGCAGCCGACGACGAGCAGCACCGCGTTGACGATCAGCAGGTACACGAGCGGATTGGCGGACAACGACGCGAGCCACGCGCCTGCGATCTGCGGCACTTGCGACAGCGCGAGGCAATACGACAGCAGCGACGCCGCCATCACCAGCGCAAGCACGACGCCGGTCGTCTCGACCGTCTCCAGAATGATCTTCGGCAGCGCGGCCAGCGACAGATCGCGGTAGATGAAGAGGCCGAGCACGAGCGCGTACGCGACGGCGACCGCCGCCGCCTCAGTCGGCGTGAACACGCCGCCGAACAGCCCCGCGAACAGGATGGCGGGCGTCATCAGCGCCCAGAACGCACCCCTGAACGCGCGCCAGACGTCGCCGACGGTCGGGAACGGATGCCGCGGCAGATCCAGTCGGACCGCGATCGCGCGCACCATCAGCATCAGCGCGCCCGCCATCAGAAGGCCCGGAATCACGCCGGCGATGAACAGCGCGCCCACCGAGGCCTCGGCCGACACGCCGTAGATGATCATCGGCAGCGACGGCGGAATGATCGGGCCGATCGTCGCCGATGACGCGGTGAGTGCAGCGGCGATGTCGGGCGAATAGCCTTCGTCCGTCATCGCCTTGATCTCGAGCGTCCCGAGCCCGCCGGCGTCCGCGACGGCGGACCCCGATGTCCCGGCGAAGAACACGCTCGCGACGATATTCGCGTGGCAAAGCCCGCCGCGCATCCAGCCGACGCACACCTTCGCGAAGTCGAAGATGCGGGTCGTGATGTTCGACGAGTTCATGACGTTGCCCATCAAAATAAAAAGCGGTGCCGCGAGCAACGGAAACGAGTCGACTGACTTCGCAAGCCGCTGGGCGACAGCGAGATCGGGGATGCCGGCGAGCTGCAGGAAAGCGAAGCCGGCAAGCGCCATGGCGAGCCAGATCGGCACACCGGCGAACAGGCTCGCGAACCAGAGGCCGAGAATGACGAGCATCAGCGTCGTCACGGTGCGGATTCCGTCGCAGGCGGATCGGAAGCGGGTGCCACGCCGAAGATGTCGCGCAGCGCGGCGACCAGGTTGCCGGCCGCATAGAGCGCGATCGCCATCCCCGCGATCGGCTCGATCAGGTAGACGACGCCGAGGTTGAACGGCACCGCGACGTTCTCGATGTCCCAGGAAGTGACGGCAAGCTGCAATCCCCGCCGGCCGAGCACCCAGGCGAAAAGCAGCGTCGCGGCCTCGATCGCGATGCGGACCGCGGCGCGCGTTCGCCGCGGCGCCTTGTCGACGACGAACGTCATCGCGAGGTGGCTGTCGTGGCGCGACGCGATGACCCAGCCGAGGAACGCGCACCAGATCATCAGATAGCGCGCGAGCTCCTCGCTCCACGTGAGCGGGCTGTCGAACACGTAGCGCAGGATCACCTGCACGAACATGCAGGCGAAGATGCCGGTGAAGACGGCAATCGCCGCCCAGTCGATCGCGCGCTCGGCAATGTGCCGCGCGCGATCGATCAACGCGAGCACGCCGCGCCCGCCGTGTCGGAGATCAAGTGGCCAGGACGTGTCCGCACGATGCCCGCATGCGAACGGTCCCTATCGGATCGCCTGCAGTTTCTCGTACGTGCCCTTGCCCCACTTGCCTTCGAATTTCGCCGTAAGCGCGCCGACGACAGGCTTGCGAAACGCATCGATGTCGACCGGCACGACGGTCATGCCGGCGGTTCGGAACGTATCGACAAGTTCCTTCTCCTGCCGCACGAGCTCCGCGTTCTGCCATGCGATGCCGGCGTCGATCGCCTGCTGCAGGATCTGCTGGTCGGCCGGCTTCAGTCCCTTCCAGAACGCCTCGTTCACGACCACGAGCCGCGGCGTGATGATGTGCCCGGTGAGCACCAGGTACTTCTGCACTTCGTCGAACTTGCCCGACTTGATCGTCGGCAGCGGGTTCTCCTGCCCGTCGACGACTCCCTGCTTCAGCGCGAGATAGAGCTCGCCGAAGTTCATCGGCGTCGGCTTCGCGCCCCAGGCTTCCGCCATCGCCCGGAACACCTCGTTCTCCGGCACGCGCAACTTGAAGCCCGCGAGGTCGGCCGGCGTCTTCACCGCCTTGCTCGATGTCGTCAGGTGCCGCGTGCCGTAGTACGTCGTCCCGAGTATGCGCATCCCGCGCTTGGCGACCAGCTCGTCGCTGAACTGCTTGCCGATGGGACCGGACATCGCCTTCACCAGATGATCGGCATCGCGCCACACGTACGGGCTCTCGATCACGCCGATCGAAGGGACCCACGCGCCGAAGTTCGCCGCGCCCTCGGTGACGAGCTGCTGCGTGCCGTTCGCGACCGCCTCGATCGTGTCGCGCGAGCTGCCGAGCTGGCCGCCGGGAAAGCCCTGGACGGCGATGCGCCCACCGGATTTTGCCTTCACGTCGGCGGCGATGCGCTCGATCATCTGCGCCGACGGGTGCGACGCCGGCACGACGTCGGCCCAGCGCAGCGTGACCTCCTGCGCCGCAACGGTGGTGGCGAAGCCGGATACCAGTGTGATCGCGAGGAGGCGTCTGCACGATCGCTCGCGCCCCGTTTCCGGTTGCATCACCGCGCCTGCCCTGCTCCTCACGGCGTCAAGCACCTTCGAAGGCATCGTCTTCTCCCTTGTCGTGAATTTGTGCGCAATCAGTACGTGGCACGGCCACCGGACGCGTCGAGCACCGCGCCGGTCGTGAACGAGCAATCCTCCGACGCCGCCCATGCGACCAGCGCCGCAAGCTCGTGAACCTCGACGGTTCGGCCGCGCGGAATCTTCGACACCATGTAGTCGATGTGCGCCTGCGTGGTCTGGCCCAGGATCGCGGTACGCGCCACTGCAGGCGTGATGGCGTTCACCGCGATGTCGTAGGTCGCGAGCTCCTTGCCGAGCGATTTGGTGAGCCCGATCAGCGCGGCCTTCGACGCCGAGTACGCCGACGCATTGGGATTGCCTTCCTTGCCGGCAATCGAGGCGATGTTCACGATGCGCCCGTAGTTCTGCGCGATCATGCCCGGCACGAGCGCGTGGCAGCAATTGAAAGGGCCGTCGAGGTTGACGCGCATCGTCGCCTGCAATTCCTCGAGCGGGTACTGCCACAGCGGAGCGGTCGGTCCGGCGACGCCGGCGTTGTTGACGAGGATGTCGACGCGGCCGAAGGCCGCGAGCGTCGCATCCTTCGCCGACTCGACGCTGCGCGGATCGCGGACATCCACGTCGAACGCGCGCGCCGCATCGCCGATCTCGCGGGCGCTGGTGCGCGCAAGCGCGATGTCGCGATCCCAGAGCGCGACCCTGGCGCCGGATGCGACGAAGCGCTCCGCGATCGCGCGGCCGATCCCCTGGGCTCCGCCGGTGACCACGGCGACGCGGTTTGCGAGGTCGATCTGGTTGGCCATTTCATCGTTCATGTAACGTACACGCCGCGAGCATATACGAAAGGCGGGCGACAGCGGCCACCGGTGCCCGAGCGGCGCGGCCGCCACCCCGGGCGAGCCGATCGCCGGTCAGCAGCCGACTGGCGGACCGCCGCGGCAGCGCGATTGGTGCGAAGATGCGCGCGTGCTCGAAACCGCTGCCGACCACGTCGTTGCACAGCGCCCACGCGCCGGCGGCGAGCCGGTCGACGTCCTCGTGCGGACCACCTGCGAGGGCTCCCGCCGCAAGTCGCTGCAGCGTGCCGTCGCGAGCGTCGTGTCGCAGCGCGGCGTCGCGGCCCGGCCGGTGGTCGTCGTCGCCGGCGCGCAGCCCGGGTCGCTGCCCAGGCTCGCAGCCCGCAATGGCATCCGCGTTCATCGCCTCGGGACGGAAGCTTCGCCCGGGCGGGCGCTGACCATCGCGCGGGGGCTCGTCGACGCGCCGTTCTTCGCATTCCTCGACGACGACGACGAGCTGCTGCCCGATGCGCTGGCCACGCGCGTCGCGATCCTGCGCGCGGAGCCGAGCGTGCAGGTCGTCGTGACGACGGGCTACGTCGCGCGCGGCAACGCGCGCCGCGTGCACATCGGCGACATCGGTC
>Ga0307409_100002228_pt1 | contig 10016 bp, 7 predicted proteins | sample 322Ometagenome_2_FD_203888 | JGI IMG/M metagenome (GOLD analysis project Ga0307409, IMG submission 203888) | Maize rhizosphere microbial communities from greenhouse at UC Davis, California, United States - 322HYB-O-2 | ecosystem: Host-associated > Plants > Roots > Rhizosphere > Soil | place... | reverse complement strand
GGCGCTCAGCACGCCCGCTCCGTCCCGGGTGCCGCGCCGGCGACCACGTCGTCGAGCGCGACGGACAGGTGCACGAACTCCTCGTCGGGCCGGAAGCCCTTCGCGGCGTAGAGGGCGAGCGCCCTGCCGTTCGTACGCCGGGTGGCGAGCTCGAGTCGCGCCGCGCCCCAGCGGCGCGCGTGCGCCGCCGCCGCGTCGACGAGCTGCCCCGCGACGCCGCGGCCGCGCGCGGCCGGCGCGACGAAGAGGTCGTTGAGCACGACCACGCGCGACAGCGACAGCGACGAGAACGTCGGGTACAGCTGGGCGAATCCGACGACGCCGGCGCGCTCGGGCTCGGCCACGAGGACGACAGCCTCGCCGCGCTCCGCCCGCGCGCGGAGGAACGCCAACGCGGCGTCGGGGTCGGACGCGCGCCCGTAGAACGCCCGGTACGCGTCGAAGAGCGGCGCCACCGCGTCGAGGTCGGCGACGGTGGCGGTCCTGACCCGCACGCCGCCCCGCGCGAACGCGCTCATCGCACCGCGCGCGAGCGCGCGGTCGGTGTGAGGCGCCAAACCTCCGCCGGCGCGGCGAGCCGCCGCTCGAGCGCAGCGCGCGTCTCGCGCGTCCAGCGTGGCTCGGCGGCGAGCGCGGTGCGGTGCCGCTCGTACGCCGCCGCGTTGTCGAAGCGGGCGAGCCAGACGAACGCGCGCTCACCCTCGCGCACGGGGAGGCGCGGGAAGGCGTTCTCCGACGGCTCGGTCTCGAGCACCGCGACCGGCGGCGCCCCACTCGCGGCGAGCAGCGGCTCGACCTCCCGCGCGAAGAAGCTGGAGAACTCCGCCTCGTGCCCGCTCGCCAGCGTGTAGATCGTCGCCGCCACGAGCCCTCCGGGGAGCGTGGATGCGCCGCGCGGCGCGCGGTCGCCGACGGGGACGCCGGAGCCGGGGCGCGCGGGCCGGAGCACGCGGACGTCGTCCGAGCTGACCATCGTCGCGTTGGCGGCGGCGCGGTGCGCCTTCCACACCGGCCCGTCGTAGAAGGCGCCCAGTGCGGCGGCGCGGGCGCGCACGTCCGGGAAGCCTCGGAGCCACACGAACGCGTCCGGATCGTCGACGTCGCGGAACTGCGCGACGACCGTCATGCCGGCCGCCTCCTGCGGCTCCACCAGCTCGCGGTCGAAGAGGTCGATCAGCTCGTCGCGGCGGCCCGGGTGCAGCCGGTACCGGCGCAGCTCGACCACCCCGCCGCAGCGGCGAGCGGCCGGCGCCGCGTCACGCGTGAACTCCATGACCCAGTTCGACTCCCAGCTCCGGCCGCCGTCGGCTGAGAACGACTGCTCCCAACGCGCCGCGTCGCCGCCCGCGGCCGTCCACAGGAAGCGGACGAGGATCATGCGCCCCTGGTAGTCTTCGTGGCTGTAGAACGTGCCGACGCCGTCGCGGAACGTGCCGTACATCGCCGGGTCGAGCGTGCCGCTCGCGGAGTTGGACCAGTGAATGGTCCACCGCCTCGCCTTCGGGTCGTACAGTCGGAGCGCGAGGCCGCGGAGGCGCGTGCCGTCGGGCAGCGTGGCCTCGTACTCCTCGAGGTTGCCCTGCCCGTCCCACAGCGACCGCTCCACGGAGCGCCCTTCGAACTCGTACCAGTCCGCCGAGCCGGTGAGCGGGCGCAGGAGCTTGCGATTGTGGATGCGCCAGCTGCCGTGCAGGAAGTCGAAGTCGTGCGCGCCGTCGCGCGGCGGATCGGGCGCGGGGACGCTCGCCGGGGCCGACGGAGTGGGAGCGATCGTCATCGTCTGGGCGACAAGGGTGATCGGCGCGCGTGAGGCCGCGCGCGTACGGCCGGAAGTTTCGGCGCCGGCGGTGCGAGCGACAGCGCCACTTCGTCGCTCGTTCCCATGACCACTCCGCGGGCGCCGCGTGCCTGCCGCATTCGGGCACCGAATGACGCGCCGCCGCGCGCGGCGAGCGGTCAGCGCCGCGCGCGGGAAGTGGTACTGGTGCGCGCCCGCGGCGCGCGGCAGACTGAGCGGATCGCGCGCTCCGACGGCCGGCCAAGACCCGCCGCTTCCACGTCAACCTCCACCCCTGCTCGGCCCGATGACATCGATCAGCCGACGCGAGTTCCTCTCGCTCGCCACCGCGCTCGGCGCGAGCGCCGCCTGGGCGTGCGTGCGCCCGCGACCGTCGCGCGCCCCGTGGACCGAGCGGCGCGATCTCTTCCCGGAGGGCGTGGCGTCCGGCGACCCGCGCGCGGACGGCGTCGTGCTGTGGACGCGCCGCCCGGGCGGAGATCGCCCGATTTCCCTCACGCTGGAGGTCGCGGAGGACCCGGCGTTCGCGCGGGTCGTCGCCACCGCGCGCGCCGCCGCCACGCCCGAGGCCGATTGGACCGTGCGCGTGCTCGTCGGCGGCCTCGCCCCGGCGCGCGAGTACTTCTACCGCTTCGCCGACGCGAACGGCGACGGCAGCCGCGTCGGCCGCACGATCACCGCGCCGGCCGACGAGGATCCGCGCGCCGTGCGCTTCGCGTTCGTCTCGTGCCAGGACCCGACGACGGGCGCGCTGAACGCCTACCGGCGGATGATCCACGAGGACGAGCGCGCCGCGCCCGCGGACCGCCTCGCGTTCGTCCTCCACCTCGGCGACTTCGTGTACGAGGTGGTGAACTATCCGGAGGACCGCCCGCAGGGGTACTACGACCGGGCGCTCCGCGACCTGGTCCGCTACCCGCGCGGGCAGAAGATCCGCGACTTCCACGTCCCGGTGCACGTCGACGACTACCGCGTACTCTACCGTGCCTACCTGCACGACCCCGACCTGCAGGACGCGCGCGCCCGCTGGCCGTTCGTGTGCATGTGGGACAACCACGAGTTCTCCTGGAACGGCTGGCAGAGCCTGCAGAACTTCGGCGCCGGGAACGTGCCCGCGCAGACGCGCAAGGTCGCGGCGAACCAGGCGTGGTGGGAGTACCAGCCGGCGCGCGTCGCGACGCCCGCGAAGTCGCTCGACACCTTCCGCGCGCCGCGCGTGACCGACGCGCCGATCGAGCGCTTCGACGCGCACGGGCTCGGACGGGAGCCCAACAACCTCGCCGCGATCGGGAGCCTCACCGGCTACCGCGCCCTCCGCTTCGGGCGCCACCTCGACCTGCTCCTCACCGACCAGCACAGCTACCGCTCCGAGGAGCCGACCGGGCGGCCCGAGGCGCGCGCGTTCCAGAGCCCGGACTTCCCGGAGCTGGTGCCGCAGGAGGCCCTGGAGATCCTGGACGCGGGGCGCGCGTGGGACGGCGGACGGTCGCCGGCGTCGATCCGCCACGGCGACGCCGACGTGCCGAACTTCCGCCGCGCCGAGCCGCCGCAGACGATACTCGGCGCCACGCAGAAGGCGTGGTTCCTGGATCGCCTGCGCCGGTCGCGCGCGACGTGGAAGGTGTGGGGCAACAGCCAGGGCGTGCTCGACTGGCGCGCCGACCCGCAGAACCTCCCGGCCGGCCTCACGCGGCCGTGGCCGGGCGCGGGCTACGCGGGCTTCGGCGGCGGCGACCCGAGCACGGCGTACGTCGAGCGCGCCGAGATCTACGACGTCGTCGCTCGCGAGCGCATCACCGGCTTCGCGTGCGTCGCCGGCGACCGCCACAGCTTCTGGGCCGGGCTCATGGCGAAGGCGCTCCCGCCGGCCGCCTTCGAGCCCGTCGGCGTCGCGCTGATCACCGGCTCGATCTCCGCCGCCGGGCTCGTCGAGGCGCTCGAGCACCGCTTCCCCGAGCGGCACCCGCTCCGCGCGCTCTACCTCGCCGACCGCCCCGGCGCGTCACGGCCCGCTCCGACCGTCAACATGCTGCTCCGGCACGGCGTGCGCTCGTGCCTGGAGTACGCGGCGAGCGGCGACCTCGCGCGGGCGAGGGCGCTCTCCAACAGCGACAACGCGCCGCACCTCGCGTTCGTCGACATGGGCGGCCACGGCTACGCCGCCGTGCGCGTGAGTGGCGAGGACATCGAGAGCGAGTTCGTGTGCATCCCACGTCCCGTGACGCGGAGCGAGACGAGCGACGGTGGCCCGCTCCGCTACCGCGTCCGCCACCGCGCCGCGCTCTGGCGGCCGGGCGAGCGGCCGACGCTCGAGCAGCGGGTGGTCGAGGGCGACCCCGGGCTGGGCGCCTGAGCCGCGGTCCACTCATCGTGGCCGCTCGCCCCCGTCTGCTCACCCTCGTCGCCGGCGCCCGCGCGGCGCGTGCGGGCGGCTCCGCGGGTGCCGGCCCGGCCCGGCGTTCCCGGTCGGACGCGCGCCGTTCCGTGTCGAGCCGGTGATGGCGTCGCGCGTGCAGGGGTGGCGCGACGGCGCGAGCCCGCCCCGGCTCCCGCCGGTGTCGAGCGCATTCTGGCACGGGACGTCAGATGTGACGAGATTCGACCACGCCACCTCGCGCGATTCGCCGGACCCGTACGACGTTCCGCGGCGGGCGGCCCCCGACAACGCCTCACGCGCGATACTCCGAGGGGACTACCAGGCGTACATCGAGGACCTGAAGCGGCGGAAGGGCCCCGACGCCGACCAGCCGCACCGGATCGCGTTCACGAGGCTGGTGCGGGCGTAAGGCAGGGCGCACGCTCCGGTCGGGAAGGCAGGCGAAGAGGCCGGCACGACACCCGTGCCGGCCTCTTCGCTCGATCGGAGGGCCGAGTTGGCACGCCGATGAGTACGTCGACGTAGAGAACGAGCGGCCGGCTCCGACTTCTTCATGACGGCACCGACGTCGGCGTCGTGCCGACGGGAGGGACGACCCCTCTCGCGCGCCGCACATGCTCGCGTGGATGCGTCGACGCGGCTGACTGCGTGACTTGAAGGAGGAGCGCGCCCCATGACGAAAGCGACGAGGTCTCGCTCGACGACCGGGCCCCACGCCGCCCCCGGCCCCCTCACCGTCTCGGCGGCCAACCCGCGCTACTTCGCGGTCGCGTCCGGCGACGCTGCCGAGCAGCGGGCCGTGTACCTGACCGGATCGCACATCTGGAACAACTTCCACGACGGCCTGGGGCCGGGCGCGGAGTGCCCCACCGAGCCGGAGCGGTTCGACTTCGACGCGTACCTCGAGTTCCTCGCCGAGCACGGGCACAACTTCATCCGACTCTGGCGGTGGGAGCAGTTCAGGTCGCAGGCGGCCGGCGGCAGCTTTCACCTCTGCATGACGCCACAGCCGTGGCCGCGCACCGGGGCGGGCACCGCGAAGGACGGCAAGCCGAAGTTCGACCTCTCGGCATTCGATCCCGCCTACTTCGACCGACTTCGCGAGCGGGCCGTCGCCGCCGGCAACGTGGGCATCTACGTCGCGGTCATGTTCTTCGACGGATGGGCGCTGCACCTCTCGCCCGCACCCGACAACGTCGAGGGGCATCCGTTCCACGCCGCGAATAACGTCAACGGCGTCGGCATCGGGTCGATCGTCGATTACCAGGTGCTCCCGCTCGACCCACGTGTCCAGGCGCTCCAGGAGGCGTACATCCGGCAGGTCGTCGACACCGTCCACGACCTGCCGAACGTCCTCTACGAGGTGGCGAACGAGTCGTCGGGCGGCGGCACCGTCGACCCGCAGTTCGCCGCGATGCTCGGCCAGTCCGGCTCGCCCGACTGGGGCGACTCGACGGCGTGGCAGTACTGGGTGATCGACGTCGTGAAGCGGCACGAGCGCGAGATGGGGTACGCGACGCATCCCATCGGGATGACGATGCAGTTCCCCGTCGCCGATCAGACCCGCGTGAACGCCCCGCTGATCTCGAGCGACGCCGAGTGGATCTCGCCCGGCTACGACGACGAGCAATTCACCGGCGGCCGGCATCCCATGGCGCCGGGGAGTCCCCCATCGCGATGGTACGACGACCCGCCCGCCAGCGACGGCGCGAAGGTGGTGATCACCGACACGGACCACTACGCCCCGGGAAAGGGTGACGCGCTGTGGGCGTGGAAGTCCTTCGTCCGCGGCCACCACCCGATCCTGATGGACTTCGGGCTCATCGGCGGCGTGAACCCGCCCGACCGGTCGGCAGGGACGCCGTCGTACGAATCCTGCGAGCCGGCCCGCTACGCGATGGGTGATACGCGGCGCTACGCCGAGCGGATGCGGTTGATCGACATGGTGCCGCGGGGCGACCTCACCTCGACGGCGTACGCGCTGGCGAATCCGGGCCAGGAGTACCTCGTGCTCCAGCCGATCGGGACGGCCGAGCCGTTCAGCGTCGAGTTGGCCGCCGGCACGTACGCGGTCGAATGGTATGGCGTCGATCGCCGCGAAACGGCCGGAGCCGGCACGGTGACGGTGGAGCGCGACGAGAGCCTCGGCTTCACCGCGCCATTCGAGGCGGGCGGTCCGTCGGTGTTGTACCTGCGGCGAGTGGAGTAGCGACCGCGGTGTCGCCTGCGCCGCGGCCTCGGGCGCTCGCCCGCCTCGATCTGGCCTGACGGCGAGTGGTCGCTCGACGTGGACCCGCCCATCCGCGCACTGGCCCTTCCGGCCCTGATGGACGCACTCTCCACGTGACCGGTAGTGTCGGAGGATTGCGAGGCCGGATGCGGCGAGACAGTGCGCGGCACGGGCGCCACCTTCGGCTCACGCGGCGCGGACGGGACGATTCGCCGCTCGCCGCCGTCCATCGACCGACTGATGACCGGGAGGCGCAGCATGCGCAGCATGCGCAGCATGGCACAGGAGACGCGCACGGGTGGCTCGGCGTTCGCGGCGCCGCCGCCCGACCCGGCGCTCAAGATTCTCGAGCCACTGCTCGGCTCCTGGAGGGCCGAGGGGCACACGCTGGACAGCGTGCTCGGCCCTGGCGTACCCTCCGTCAGTACCGAGTCGTACTACCGGCTCGACGGAGGCTACTTCCTCGTCAGCACATACGAGACGGTCTTCGGCGATGAGCCGGCCCAGAAGGGCGTGATGTACTGGGGATACGACTGCGAGGCCGGCCGCTTTCGCAACATCTTCTGCAGCAACAATGGCCCGCTCACCGAGGGGGACAATCGGTATACGAGTGAGGTCGCCGACGGTGCACTGACGTTCGTCGGTCCGGCTCGCTTCCGCTACGAGTTGGACGACGACCGGAGGATCAGGGCGCACCCGGAGGGCGCCATCGTCGTCGAGCGGTGGCTGCGCGACGAGCGCGGCGACTGGACGCCGTGGATGCACAACGCTTTCAGGAGAGTGGGTGAGCCGGCACCCCTTCGGCTACCGTGAGGGACCAATCGACTCCCGCCGGCGCACCGCACACAGCCGGCCGGTCGCCGTACCACCTCGGCTTCACCACGCTCGCGTCGGAGACGAGCGTCGGCGTGCTGCCGCTGCGCGGCCGGCTGCCCGATTGGCTGACGGGGACGCTGGTGCGTACCGGGCCGGCGCGGTTCGAGGTCGGGCGGACGGCGTACAATCACTGGTTCGACGGGTTGGCGATGCTGCACAGGTTCGATTTCGCCGGCGGCCGCGCGTCGTACGCGAACCGGTTCCTTCGCAGCCGCGCGTACGACGAGGCGATGACGCGGGGGACGATCAGTCGTGCGGAGTTCGCCACCGATCCGTGCCGAACGCTCTTCCAGCGCGTCGCGTCCTGGTTCGCGCCGAAGCTCACGGACAATGGCTGCGTCAACGTCGTGAGGATGGCGGACGCGGTCCTCGCCTTGACCGAGACCCGACTCCCCGTCCGGTTCGATCCGCAGACGCTCGCGACGCTGGGCGTGCGGGAATACGGCCGCCGAATCCGCGGCCCGGTCTCGACGGCGCACCCGCACTTCGACTCGCTCCGCGGGCGCCACTACAGCTTCGTGCTCGACTTCGGCCGGCGCAGCGAGTACCGCCTCTTCGGCATCGACGAGCTGACAGGCCGCGAGTCCCTCGTTGCCGGAATACCGGTCGCTCGGCCCGCGTACGTGCACTCGTTCGGGATGAGCGATCGCCACCTGATCCTGGTCGAGTGCCCGTTGGTGGTGGAACCGCTGCGGTTGCGGTTGGGCGGCAAGCCCTTCATACGCAACTACGAATGGGAGCCGGGCTCCGGTACCCGGTTTCACGTCGTGGCGAAGGCGAGCGGCCGAGTCGTTCGCTCGGCGCTGGGCGACGGGTTCTTCGCCTTCCACCACGTCAACGCGTTCGACGACGGGTTGGACGTAGTCGTGGATCTCGTGACCTACCCCGACGCCGGGGTGGTCGACCAGCTCTACCTCGATCGCCTCCGCTCGGACGAGCCGGTCACGGCCGCCGGGCGACTCACCCGCTTCCGGGTGACACCGGGGGGACGCGTCCGAGGCGAACAGCTGTCGGCACTCCCCGTCGAGCTCCCCCGCTTCGACTACCGGCGCCGCGCCGGGCTGCGCAACCGGTACGTCTACGGAACCAGCAACGCCACGGCCGGCGACTTTCTCGACAGCCTCGTGAAGCTCGACCTCGAGCAGGGCACGTCGGCGACCTGGCGGCAGGAGGGCTGCTACCCTGGTGAGCCGGTGTTCGTCGAGACGCCCGGCACCCTGCGCGAGGACGACGGAGTGGTCCTCTCGGTGGTGCTCGACGCCCGCGCCGCCACGTCCTTCCTGCTGGTGCTCGACGCGTCGTCGTTCGAGGAGCTTGCACGCGCCGAAGCGCCGCACCACATCCCATTCGGCTTCCACGGAAACTACCTCGCTGACGTGAGCGGACCGACCACCACGGAGCACGACGGCGTCGCCGGCCGGAAGCCAGCTCCCGCGATTGGCTGAGCGCCTCGGTTCCGCCGTGCTCCGCTTCGAACTCGACACCGACGCCTGCCAGCGCGCGACGAGCGCGAGGGATCCGCGGTTCGACGGCGTCTTCTTCATCGGCGTCACGACGACGGGCGTGTACTGCCGACCCGTCTGTCCCGCGCGGGTCACGCACCCGGAGCGCCGGCGCTTCTTTGCGTCCGCGGCCGCTGCCGAACGCGCAGGGTTCCGCCCGTGCCTGCGCTGCCGCCCGGAGCTGGCCCCCGGCCGCGCGCTCTGCGATGCCGTGTCCCGGCTCGCCAGTGCCGCCGCGCAGCGCATCGCCGCCGGCGCGCTGAACGGCCGCACGGTCGCGGATCTCGCGCGCGACCTGTCCGTGAGCGAGCGGCACCTCCGGCGGGCGATGGAGCGCGAGCTCGGCGTCTCGCCGGTGGAACTCGCGCAGACGCACCGCCTGCTGCTCGCCAAGCACCTTCTCACGGACACCCGGCTCTCGGTCACGCGCGTCGCCTTCGCGAGCGGCTTCCAGAGCCTGCGGCGGTTCAACGCCGCGTTCCGCGAGCGGTACCGCCTCCCACCGAAGGCCCTGCGCAGCGAGCGGCGCGCGCCCCCGGCATCGCGCGCCGAGCTGCCGCGGGAGCTGATGCGCCTGACCCTGTCCTATCGGCCGCCGATGGCGTGGGACGCGCTCCTTGCGATGCTGCGGAGCACCGCCACGCCCGGCGTCGAGCACGTCGACGGCCGCCGGTACGGGCGGACCGTCCGCCTGAATGGGACGAGTGGCGTCCTCATCGCGGAAGACGGGGCGGCGCGCAGCGCGCGCGACGGCGGCGAGGCGAAGGGCCCCGGTCGCGGTGGCGGCGCGCACGTCAACATCGACGTCTCCATCTCGCTCGCGCCGGTGCTCATGCCGCTCCTGGCCAAGGTGCGGCAGCTGCTGGACCTCGACGCCGAGCCCTCGGTCGTAGACTCGCACCTGGAGCAGGCGGGAATGGGCGCGCTGGTGGCGCGGCGGCCGGGACTGCGCGTCCCGGGCGCGATCGACGGGTTCGAGGTCGCGCTGCGCGTGCTCCTGGGCACCCGCTGGCCGGAGAGCGCCGATCTCGCGCGCCGCCTGGCGGAGGACCTCGGCGAACCCATCGCGACGGGGATCCCCTCGCTGACGCGGCTGGCGCCGAGTGCGGCGCGCGTGGCGGAGGCGGGGGCGACCCGGCTGGCGTGCCTGGGCCTCTCACCGCGCCGTGCCGAGGCGATTGCGGCGCTCGCCCGCCCGATCGCCGGCGGCATGCTGCGACTCGAGCCCGGCTC
>Ga0307409_100002226_pt1 | contig 10028 bp, 9 predicted proteins | sample 322Ometagenome_2_FD_203888 | JGI IMG/M metagenome (GOLD analysis project Ga0307409, IMG submission 203888) | Maize rhizosphere microbial communities from greenhouse at UC Davis, California, United States - 322HYB-O-2 | ecosystem: Host-associated > Plants > Roots > Rhizosphere > Soil | place... | reverse complement strand
TCCGCGACCTCGTAAGCCTCTTCGATCGTGTAGGGCGCGAACGTCTCGAAGGTCTGCACCATGTCCCACTCGCAGCCGCTGACTGGGTCGCGAAGGCAGCGCATGATCTCGACGAGGCGCTCAAGGGACATCGATTTCCTCTACAAACTCGAAGTATGATAATATGTATTATGTAAAATCGGACATGGATCAGGAGACCAGAACCAGCCACCGGCCCTCGACGCTCCATCGGCTCAACGTCGACAGGAAATTCATCCCGAGCACGTTCAGGTCATCGTGATCGGCGATCTGCACGCCGACGTCGTTCCGCCTGATTCCGCCGATACTGATCTCTTCCACGCGGCTGCTCGACACCCGGATGACGCCATTGCCCGTGCGTACGAACTGATCCCGACGGCCCGATGTCGGCACGCCTGCGGCGGCCGCCGTCTTGCGGCCGATCGTCGTCATCGTCGCTCCGCTATCCACCAGGAACTTCACGTTTGTGCCGTTCACCTTTGCGTCGACCCAGAAATGGCCGTCGATGGCCATCGGGATCCGCGTTTCGCGGCCCTGCTGGACAGGTGTTCCGATGGCCTCTGCCTTCAGGCGCTGCGCCACCCACCCGAAATTGTCCCTGAAGGTGAAAAGGACGAAGCCTGCTCCGAAGATTGCGATCCACGCCAGGGCCATGGTCAGCAGCTTCGCCGCAGGCTCGCGTCGCGCCATGAGCGAGCCGAGCACCAGCATAACGGCCATCAGGATGTACAGGCCGCCGAGCATGATGTCGTTGCTCATAACTCGACCTCTAATCCGTCGTAGGCCGGAGCCGCCCAGTCCGGCAGCTCGGAAACCAGCGTCCGATAGTCCAGCCCATTGCCCATATGCGTAAGATAGACCTGGCCGACGCGGAGTTCACGGGCCATGCCGAGCAAGGCATCCAGGTTCATATGCGTGGGATGCGGCGTGCGCGTCAGGCAGTCCGCCACCCACACGTCCGTGCCTTCATACAAGGCCGCCATGTCGGCCGTTAACTCGCTGAAATCGGTCGCGTACACGATGGACGCGCCATCTTCGTCGAAACGCAGTCCCAGTGACGTCGGCCCGCCATGCGGCTGATCCACGCAGCGGATCGTGGCAGTGCCGACGGTCATCTCATCTGCGATCTCGCGGCCTTCGACGACTGGCCGATAGAAGTCCGACTGCTCGAAGGCATAAGCGAAGCGCAGGCGCAGCTCATCGAGAACATCAGCCCGCGCGTACATGGCGACAGGGCCTTCCATGGCCTGCGAAACTGGCCTGAGCTCATCGATGCCGTGGCAATGGTCTCCGTGCGCATGAGTTACGATGACGGCCGTGAGACGGTTGGTGTCCGCAGCGAGAAGCTGCTGCCGAAGGTCCGGCCCGCAATCGACTAGGACGTGTGCGCCGGCGCTTTCGATCATGATCGAAGACCGTAACCGGCGATTGCGAGGTTCTTCGGGATCGCAGCGGCCCCATTCATTGCCGATCTTCGGCACGCCCGTGGACGTGCCGCAACCGAGGACCCTAAGCTTCACCCGCGGCTCTGGGGAAAAGCTTGAAGAAGTTGGCGGTCGTCGCCTCGCCCAGGGCCTCGACGTCCTCCCCTCTCAGCTCGGCAACGAACGCAGCTGTATCGGCCACGAAGGCCGGCTCGCACTTCTGGCCGCGGTGCGGGACCGGCGCCAGGAAGGGCGCGTCCGTCTCAACCAGCATCTGGTCGGCCGGAAGCCACTTCGCCGTCTCCTGAAGGTCGCGGGCGTTCTTGAACGTGACGATCCCGGAGAGCGAGACGAAGAATCCGAGATCCAGGGCCTTCCGCGCGAGCTCCGCCGAACCGGTGAAGCAATGGAGGACGCCGGTCACGCTACCCTGGCGCACTGCTTCTTCCAGGATTGCGGCCGTATCCTCCTCCGCGTCGCGCGTATGGACGATCAGCGGGAGCCCGGTTTCCCGCGCCGCGTCTATGTGCGCCTGGAAGCGTTCGCGCTGCGCCTCGCGGTCGGACTTGTCGTAATAATAGTCGAGGCCGCACTCACCGATTGCGATCACGCGCGGATGCTTCGTGCCCTCGACGAGGGCGGAAGCACCGAGATCGGGATGCGCGTCTGCTTCGTGCGGATGGACGCCTACGCTGGCCCAGACGTCGCGGTGACGCTTGGCGACGGAAATGACGTCATTCCATTCACGCTGGCGCGTGGAGATGTTGAGGAAACCGCCAACGCCGCGCTGGCGGGCATTGTCGAGGACCTCATCCTGTCGCTCGACAAGGCCCTCGTAATTGAGGTGGCAATGGCTGTCGATCAGCCTCATGCCGCTGCCTCCTCGTCCTCCGGAAGCTCGAGCCTGGGGAAGAGCGGGACCGGCTGCGTGATTGGAGTGCCTCCCTCTCCTACATCGATTTGGGAAAGCAGCTTGTCCGCGGAATCAGGAATGATCGGCGCGATCGCGACGGTCAGCTCCCGAACCGCCTTGACCAGCGTCCCGAGCACGGCGGCCATCCGGTCGGGATCGGTCTTGCGCAATGCCCAGGGCGCTTGCGCATCCACATAGGCGTTGCAGGCAAATACGGCTCGGATCCAGACTTCGATGCCCACCGAGAACGCCAGTCGATCGAATGCCTCGGGCACTTCGCGCTCGGTAGCGATCTTCACCAGGTCGAGCAGTTCACGGTCGGCCTGGTCCTCTCCGGCGTCGGGAATGACGCCGTCCAGGTTCTTGAAGATCATCGACAAGGTGCGCTGCGCGAGATTGCCGAAACTGTTCGCGAGCTCCGCGTTGGCGCGATTGACAATCGCTTCCGCGCTGTAGCTGCCGTCCTGGCCGAACGAGACCTCCCGAAGGAGGAAGTAGCGCAAGGCATCCACGCCGAAACGGTCCGCCAGCACCATCGGGTCGACGACATTGCCGACGCTCTTGGACATCTTCTCGCCGCGGCTTAGCAGGAAGCCGTGACCGTAGACCTGCTTCGGTAGCTCGATACCGGCGGACATCAGGAACGCAGGCCAGTAGACCGCGTGAAAGCGCACGACGTCCTTGCCAATCAAGTGAATGTTCGCGGGCCAATAGTGGCGCCACAGTTCGGTATCGTCCGGATAGCCTAGGCCGGTGATGTAGTTGGTCAACGCATCAAGCCAGACGTACATGACGTGATTGTCGCTTTCCGGCACCGGCACGCCCCAGTCAAAGCTGGTGCGCGAGATGCTGAGATCTTTGAGGCCGCCCTCGACGAAACGCACGACCTCGTTGCGGCGGCTGTCAGGCTGAATGAAGTCCGGGTTCGCGGCATAATGGTCAAGCAGCGGCTGCTGATATTTCGACAGGCGGAAGAACCAGCTTTCCTCGACCGTCCATTCTACAGGCGTTCCCTGCGGGGACAGCTTCGTGCCGTCCTCGGCACTGGTGAGTTCGTCCGGCTCGTAATAGGCTTCGTCGCGGACCGAGTACCAACCTTCATAACGGTCCAGGTAGAGGTCCCCCCTCTCCTCCATCGCCGACCAGATCGCCTGGCTCGCGCGATAGTGATCCGCCTCCGACGTCCGAATGAACCGATCGTACGAGACGTTAAGAGTATCGCACATCTGCTGGAAAAGCTGCGACATTTTGTCGGCAAAGGCGCGCGGTTCCACGCCCTCGCCGCGAGCGGCCTGAGCCATCTTCAGCCCATGCTCGTCCGTGCCCGTCTGGAAGCGAACGTCGCGGCCTCGAGCGCGTTGAAAACGCGCGATCGCGTCGGCGGCAATCGCCTCATAGGCATGCCCGATGTGAGGCGGGCCGTTGGGATAGCTGATCGCGGTCGTAATGTAGAAGGGATCGGACATCGTTGCGCGGAGCCCTAGCGGCGGCTGACTAGCGCTTCAAGGAAGCCGGAGGAGCGACTTCTGCAAGAAAGCCGCCAATCTGGAACACGGTCGCACTTGGATCCAACGACAGGCGCGGAGCTAGCGCGGCAAGCTCGCGCGCCCTGGCGTAAGCGTCGAGCGCGCGTTCGAGCGATCCCCCGCTCAATTGCCGCGCCTCCCGCGCGATCAACGACGGCGCGAGCTCGAGAAAGGCAGCATAGCGTTCGGCGGCCGCTTTCTTGCCTAGTTCGACCGCGAGTTCCGAACGCCGGGCATTGGTTGGATCGCCCTGACGCAGGATCGCGAGGGCAGCATCCTCCAGCTTCGCCAGTTCAAGCTCGGCGAAGGCCAGCGCCCGGCCTGCAGAGCCGAACGACATACTGATGATGCGCTGGCGCTCCACGTCCTTGAGAGGTGCGTGCTCTGAAAGGACTGACGTCATGGCGGCATCGTCGAGAGGCTGAAAGTCGAGACGCCGGCAGCGCGAACGGATGGTCGGCAGCAGCCGTCCCGGCGCATGGCTGACGAGCAGGAACAGGCAATTCGCAGGCGGCTCTTCGAGCATCTTGAGCAGCGCATTGGCGCCCGAGGCCTCAAGCTCGTCGACCGTGTCGATGACGGCCACCCGCCAGTCTGACAGCGCGGGGCTCAGATCGAACAGCTCGCCTAGCGAGCGTATTTGGTCGACGCTGATGTTGCGCGCCAGCCCCTCTCCCCGCTCCTTCGGTAGGCGTTCGAGCCAGCGCATGTCCGGGTGACTGCCGGCCTCGATCAGCTTGACGATCGGGTGGTCCGCCGGCGTTTCGATACCGGGAAGACCGAATGGCGGCCCCGCCGCATCGGCAAGCACCCTGCGCGCCGCCGCATGGGCGAAGGTCGCCTTTCCGACGCCCTTAGGTCCGGCGAGCAGCCAGGCATGGTGAAGCTTCCGGGTCGCCCAAGCACTCGCGAACTGGTCGACCGCGCGATCCTGCCCGGCGATCATGGCAGCAGATCTTTGAGCGCGTCGAGCAGGCGCTGAGTCACCTCCTCAGGCGGACCGGACGCATCGATCACTCGAACACGCTCCGGTTCTTCGGCCGCGATCAACCGGAAAGCAGTCTCTACCCTGTGGTGATATTCACGGGGACGGCCGCCGATCCGGTCCGGCGCATCACGGTCGCGCTCGCGCGCACGTTCATGGCCTTCGTCGAGCAGCAAGACGAGCGTGCGGTCGGGAAAGTCGTCGCCGATCCCGAAGGCGTTGATGGCGCGAACCGCCTCGATGCCGAGACCGCCCGCTCCGCCCTGATAGGCGAGAGAGCTGTCGACGAAGCGGTCGGACAGGACCCATTGACCCTGTTCCAGGGCGGGCCTGATCGTCTTCTCAACGTGATCGGCACGCGCCGCTGCGAACAGGAGGGCCTCGGCCTTCGCGCCCCACCGCGACTCATCGCCCTGCAGCAGGAGTTCGCGAACGGCTTCCGCGCCGCCGCTCCCACCCGGCTCGCGGGTCACCAGACATCCGACGCCGCGCTCCTGCAGCGCAGCAGCGAGCGCTCTCACCTGCGTGGACTTGCCGACCCCTTCCCCGCCTTCGAGGCTGATGAAGCGCCCGCGCGCCGTCACGCCATTCCGATGAGCTGCTTGAGACCGATCCAGATGCGCCCGAAGAAGCCGGCCTGCCCGACTTCCTCGCCTGCGACGAGAGGGACGACTTGCGGCGGCGTGTCACCGGTCGTGATCACCAGCTCCGCGATTTGCTGGCCCTTCGCGATCGGTGCCGCAACTGGACCATTATAGCGGATCTTCATGGCCGTCGCGCCCGTCGCCAGGCCCGCCGGCACCGTCACTGCAAGGTTGCGCGGCGCTACGAGCGAAACCTCGCTCTCGTCACCGAGCTGCACCTTCGCCGAGCCAACCTTGGCACCGGCTTGGAACAACGGCTTGGCCTGCCAGGCGCCGAAGCCCCACTGGATCAGCCGCGTCGATTCCTGCACGCGCGCGTTCCAGCTATCCAGCCCCGCGACCACCTCGATAAGCCTGCGTCCGTTCTGGTTGGCCGAGCCGGTGAAGCCATAGCCAGCTTCCTCCGTGTGGCCGGTTTTGAGGCCGTCCGCGCCCTGCACCTTGCCCAAGATTGGGTTGCGGTTCTGCTGCGTGATGTTCGCACCCGCGCCCAGCGTCTTTCCCCAGGTGAAGCCGGTCTGCGAATAGAACTTCCGATAGAGCTCGGGATGGCGCTCGATCGTCGCGCGGGCGAGCGTCGCAAGGTCGCGCGCGGTAACATAGGTCACTCCCTCATCGGGCCATCCATTGCTGTTGCCGAAATGGCTGTTCTTGAGTCCGAGTTGCTTGGCCAGCGCGTTCATCTGACCGGCGAAGGCTTGCTCGGTCCCGGCGATGCACTCGGCCAGCACGACCGACGCATCGTTGCCCGACAAGGTTACGATGCCATGGAGGAGGTTCTCGACGCTGACCTGCTCGTTGACCGACAGGAACATGGTTGAGCCACCCTGGGGCCCGTGCCACCTCTGCCAGGTCTCCGGCCGGACCGTGCACATCTTGTTGAGCGGGAGCTGCTTCTTGTCGATCAGCTCGAACGCGACCTCGGTCGTCATCATCTTGGCCATCGAGGCTGGCGGCATGCGCACGTCCGCATTCTTCTCGTAGAGCACTGCGCCCGACGAGAGATCGAGCAGGAACGCATATTCGGCGGGCGTGTCGAATTGCGGCGCAGCAGCGGCTGCTGCGGTCGCAATGGCGATGGAAGCCGTGGCGGCGATCAGTGCAATACGGCGCATGAAGAAGACCAGAATCCTACGCTAGGTTGGCGAGGACCCCTGTCTATCGCGCAGCTATGGCATTCGCCAGCAGCCCGACGCCCATCGCGTAGAAATTCGAGCAATTGTAATCGAGGATCGCGCGGTAGTTGGTCGTGAGCAGATAACCTTGCGCGTAAGCGCCGGGGGTTTCCATCAACGTTACGATCTCGGAATCCGGAAGCGACCTTCCCGTCGGCACGACGCCCAGCGAACGCCACTCGGCCACTGACAACCACCGGCTATGGCGCCTGTAGACCGCCGGGCAACGCGGCGGATTGAGCCGCGAGCGGATCGCCGCCCGGTTCAGGCTGGACGGCACGCGAACCGGCACGCCCCACGTCAGGTTGCGCTTCCAACCCGCATCGCGAAGGTAATTGGCGATCGAAGCGAAGGCGTCGTCCTCGTTCCGCCAGATATCGGCATACCCGTCCCCGTCCCCGTCCGACCGCAGGCGAAGCGCAACGGTCGGCATGAACTGCGGATAGCCTGTGGCGCCGGCGTAGCTGCCCTTCAGCGTGTAACGGCGAACGCCCCGGTCGAGCAGCTTAAGCGCAGCGAGGAACTCATCCTCGAACATCGTTCGCCGGCGCCCCTCGTACGCAAGCGTGGCAAGTGCATCGAGTAGGTCGAAATTCCCAGTGACGGCGCCGTAGCTGGTCTCCTTGCCGTAGATGGCGATGATCACCGACGGATCGACGCCGTAGATCGACTGGATCCGCGACAGGTTGCGCCAGTGCGTCGAATAGCGCGCCTGGCCGCGGTTGATCAGCGATGAGGTGATGTGGCGATCGAGATATGGCCCGAACGACGGCGGATAGGCGCTGTTGCTGATCGCGGTCGGCCTCTGCGCTCGATCCAGTTCGATGACCCGATCGTTGAAACGCAGATACGGAATGACCGCCTGGATCGTGCTTTCACGCAGGCCTGCTGCCCGCGCCCGTGCGCCGAGATATGTCTTGTAGCCCTCCCACGAGCTCGTCGCGGGCTGCGCATAAGCAGGTTGCGAGTAGCTCTGCGCCGTCACGGCCGCCGACGCCTGCGGCACCTGACCCGAGGCCGAACTCAGCGACGTCACCGCCGCACCTACCAAAACCCAGCCGCTCAACCCGCCCAACTCACGCTCCCGATTTACACACGAGGCTATGACACCAAACACGTCTTCGGCCAGCTTGGTTCAGCCCGTGCCTTGCACGTCCCGTCCCGACACGCGATAGGCATTTGCCCTAGGAGAGGTGGCCGAGTGGTTTAAGGCAGCGGTCTTGAAAACCGCCGTGGGTGCAAGCCCACCGTGGGTTCGAATCCCACCCTCTCCGCCAGGACGAGGAGGCGCTCCGTTGAGCAGCCGACACATTCATCTTGCATTCACGCTACAAATGTAGCACGTTACATATGTAGCGCGGCGATTCGGCTGCGCGTCGAAAGGATTTTGAATGCTCAGCAAGCTTCCGCCCCGTGAACGCCAGATCGTCGATATCCTCTACGAGCGGGGTCCCCTGCTCGTCGCGGACATCTGCGACGCGCTTCCCGACCAACTCAGCGGATCGGCCGTCAGGGCCATGCTTAAACGCCTTGAAGACAAGGGCTTCGTCACGCGCAGCGAATCGGATCGCGGCTTCCTCTATGCGCCGGCGGTGTCCGACAATGTCGCCAAGAAGTCGGCGCTGAGCGAGATCGTCCGCGTCTTCTTCAACGGCTCGCCGGCAAGCGCCGCAAGCGCGCTGCTCGGCATGTCCGACCGCCTGAAGGACGACGAGCTCAGCCAGATCGAAGCAATGATCGCCAAGGCGCGTAAGGACAAAGGGGCAAAATAATGCACGTCCTCATCGGGATCGTTCTGAAGTCGCTGCTCATCGCCGGGCTGACGCTCGCGCTGATTGCGCTGATGAAGCGCCGGTCGGCGGCGGAACGCTCCTGGGTGGCGCATATCGGCCTGCTCGCACTGGTGATCATGGCGTTCGCACCGCTGGTCCTGCCGAGCTGGAACGTCGAGGCGCCTGCCCTCATGGGCGAAGCTCCCGCTCTGCAGGCGGTCGCGTCGGCGCCTGCTTCTGAGGTCAGCGCCGATCCCGAAAGGGCCCTGAAATCTGTCGTCCCCGTTGTTGCCCAGCCGCAGGCCGTGACGGCTGACACTTCGGCCTCTTCACTCAGCACGGTTGCCGCAGCGACGGCCATTTACGCTGTTCCTGCCGCCATCCTGCTGTTCATCACCCTGGTTGCGCTGGGACGCCTGATCGCCCTTCGCGCCCATGCCGACGTCCTCGTCGACGGCCACTGGCTGAGCGCCCTCGCCCGCGCCCAGCGGCGGATGGGCTTCAAGCATGGCACCGCGCTGCTCACCAGCAACGAGCTTGCCTCGCCGATCAGCTGGGGCCTCATGCGTCCCGTCATCCTGCTCAACGACCGCGCGGTAGAGGCCGCGGGTGAAGCTGAAGCGATCATCGCCCATGAGCTGGCGCACGTCGCCCGCCTCGACTGGATCAAGTTGCTCCTGGCGCGCATCGCGACTGCTCTTTTCTGGTTCAATCCGCTTGTCTGGATGCTCGCCCGCGAAGCCCATCAGCTGCGCGAGGAAGCGGCCGACGATGCAGTGCTTGCCGCCGACATTCCTGACACCGACTATGCCGAGCTGCTCGTCGGCGTCGCCCGCCACGAGTGCCCTGGCCTGCTACTTGGCGCCCATGGCGTCGCCCCGTCCCGCAGCTCGCTCGCCCGCCGCGTCGCGCGTGTCCTTGACGGACGCTCGGTCCGTGGCCCGGTGGCTCGCTCGTTCGCTGCCGGCGTGTTCGTCGGAGCCGTTGCGATCGCCGCGCCTTTGGCAGCGCTGACGCTGACGCCGAAGGGCGCTGCCGAGAATGCGAAAATTGCTGCGGCCAGCAAGACCAGCGCGTCCGAGCCCGGCTCCGTTTATTATCCGGAGGACTCCCTCCCTGCCGACCTGCCGAGCATCATCAGCTCCGGTGTCGCCGCATCGGTCCAGGGTGCGGTTGCAGCGATCAACCCGAACGTCATCGGGCCGAATGCCGGGGACTTCGAATCATTGAGCCCGAGCGGCGCGAGCGTCCGAAGCGTGAACGGCGTCATCGTGTCTCGTGCGCCGAGCGGCGCCAGCGTGACCGTGTACCCGGCCGACAAGAATGGGCGCCGGAAGATCGTCTCAGTAGGCCCGAACGGCGCCAGCGTAACCACCTATGTCGACGAGGACGATGACATCCCTGGCCTCGACAACAAGCACAAGGCCAAGAGCGCGATCGAGACGGCGATCGAGATGAAGGCCGTGGGGGTCACGCCGCAGTATATCTCCGCCATGCGTGCCGCAGCCCCAAGGCTGCGCACCGCAGACACGGAAGAGCTGATCGAGATGAAGGCCGTCGGCGTAACCCCC
>Ga0307409_100002225_pt1 | contig 10029 bp, 8 predicted proteins | sample 322Ometagenome_2_FD_203888 | JGI IMG/M metagenome (GOLD analysis project Ga0307409, IMG submission 203888) | Maize rhizosphere microbial communities from greenhouse at UC Davis, California, United States - 322HYB-O-2 | ecosystem: Host-associated > Plants > Roots > Rhizosphere > Soil | place... | reverse complement strand
CCTCCTCGTTTTCTAAAGCCTCTTTGGCTGTCCCAGGCCCCCATACAAAATGAAAATGCTCTCCGTCTGCGTGCTGGTGCTTGCCAATTGGCTGATGGTTTTTTGGAAAGTCTGGATCTATTGGCATTTCTTTCTCGAATTTAATCAAATTCGATATTATATAAACTGTTTGCAGACGGTCTGACAGAGTAGGGGTCACAAAGGTTCTTTCTCAAACTGCACGTTTAGCTTGTGATTCAAAAGCTTCGCCTTGGCAAGCTTCATCCCTGCAGTCGCAACGGGCAAAGGAACAACATTGGCTATCTGTCCTGTCACAGTCTTAACGGTTATGGTAAGCTGGTCACCATAACGCTCTATGCTAAAGTCATCTTTCTCGGTAAAGGGTACCTGTACAGTCATGTTGATCGCACTTCCTTCTTTTACAAACATGTATGGTTCACCGCGATAGAATATCTTGGATGGGTCATCCGTGCCAAAGAGCATGTCACCGTGTGTTCGCAACATATCGAGGCCACGGAGCTCAGTACCATAGAGCTGTGCCTCTCTTACAGGCAAGGGATAGAAGTTTGCCTTTGCTTCCTCTACCTTCGAATTCTGGAAGCTTGCCCATCTAGCATAGTAATCATCTGATGAGCTAGCCATTATTTTGTTTATTATTGCCATATCGACATTAATACCATAGAGGCTTGTAGACATGAGTACCCGCTTGGCATTTTCTATGCTGAATGTGTCTGGGTTTGCAACCAATCTAACAGAAGTTCTATTGTTGTCATTGATGATGTCAGAGAGTGTATTCAGCCTGTCGAGCAGATCCATTTCACTCTGTATGACATCCTTGTTGGGTGTCGGGAACTTGGTAAATGGTTGAAAAACCTTGGCAAACCCGCTAAAGAGTCCTGTAAGTCCTGTCAGCTTGCGGCCTATGCTGCCCACAAGCTTAGGGAAATACAGATACCGTAGCGCTTCACCAGAGGCAGGCATATCAAGCACCACCACATCAAATGTTTTTGCACGATCGACTTCTTCTATCTTCAATAGCGAAAATAATTGGGTCATACCAGGCAGCATAGCAATCTCATAAGCAAGCGTCTCATCTATGCCTTTAGAGGAAAATAGGGTTGCTGTATAGGAGAGTATAGTGCCGTACTGTCGGCTCATTTCAACTACAGGGTCTATTTGCAATGCGGTTAAGTTCGGTGTTACCTGCTTTGGATCCTGACCAATGTCAGGCATCATAAAAGCATCACTGAGGGTATGTGCTGGATCTGCTGAAATCACAAGCGTCCGATGATTACGCTCTGCTAACTTGATTGCAGTTGCGCAGGAAGTTACCGTCTTGCCAGTGCCCCCCTTGCCGGTGTAGATTATTAGTCTCAACAAAATAAAAAGTAAATATAAACCAATAAAAGACTTTGTAACTGGTAAGGAAGGTCAAGATAGTTTTTGCTATATACCATGAGATAATAAATCAGAGTCTACGAAAGTTCGGGGGATGAATGGTTGTTGTATCAAAGGAGTATGGAATGTCTTTGATATTTCTCTCAAAGAAATCGGCTACATTATTTAAGATGGCATTAAGTATGTTGGTTGTTAACCCATAAACAAGCCCCACCTTTGCAGTATAACGAGTAGATTCATTACCCTCCATGACATCGGCCCCAAAAACTTCAAGGGCCATGCCAACAACATTTCCCTTTGAATCAACTATTGCTGAGCCACTAGAGCCACTCGTGCCTATTATGTCGGTTTGAAATCCATTTGGGACTGGAGTATTGTCCACAGGAAATAGTGAAACTATCCTGCCGAATTGTACAACTGGACTTAGCCTTATTCCAATATATGCAGTAGTGGAATTCAGCGATTGCGATCCTCTTGGATATCCACACATTGCTACCTCTTCGTATAATGTAACGTCTGATTTTCTAACTTTGAGAGATGGCAAGTCCTCTACCTCTGCAAGAACCTTACAAACTGCAATATCTACATCATCAGGCATAGTAGATCCAGTAGGCTTTTGCACCTGATAGTGCCGGGCAATTCGTTCGTCTAACTCTGCGGTCACAAAATCAACGCGATCCTCATGTGGATATACCATAAAGATAGCGCGCTCAACTTCAACTTTCTTCGCTTTACAGATTCCAATTAACTCTTTGATTTTGCCTGAAACATGGCCTGCAGTCATGACATAACCTTTCGGGTCAACTAGGAACCCACTTCCACAAATGACAAATGGTTCTGCAGAGCCCTTCTTCACCAAACCTAATGCAACGGTAGCCGCTTTAACATTCTTGAGAACTAACTCATTAAGCATAAGAGGAATATAAATAAGGCTTATATCTTGTTATACTTGTTTTTAGTTACAAAAGCTCGTATTCTAAATCGTCCATAAACGTCTTGCCTGGGCGTAGACATGAAAACCGATAATGTTGTAATCGGCCGTGTCTAGATCTTATAATATTAATTGAACACTAAAATTGATGAACAATCTGGAGTAATTAGCTTTTTTCAAGGAAACATTATAAATAGAAGAATAAGTTGAAGCAATAATATAATAAAATGCCTTATATTACAGTCGACGAGGGCGTATCTATTTACGTTGAAGACATAGGTAGTGAAACGGGGGCAAAAGATGTTCTTAAACCAGTCTTATTTATTCACGGATGGCCATTGAGTCACGAGATGTTTGAATATCAATACATGGCATTACACAAAAACGGCTATCGCTGTATTGGTATAGATCTTAGAGGCTTTGGGCGCTCAGATAAGCCTTGGACCGGCTATAACTATGATGTGTTTGCTGATGATATAAAACAAGTGATTTCCATGCTTAACTTGCAGGGAGTGACTCTAGTAGGATTTTCAATGGGAGGTGCAATAGTGATGCATTATGTAGCAAAGTATTTTTCAGAACTCGTTTCAAAAGTAGTATTGATGAGTGCAGCTGCACCCTGTTTTACCAAAAGAGTGGATTATCCATATGGCCTTGAAAAATCAGCCTGCGACGATCTTATCAGGAAATCAAAGCAAGACAGGCCAAGGATGGTCTATGACTTTGGCAAGATGTTCTTCAAGAGTGAGAATTCTCAAAGTACAGAGATGTCAAAGTGGATATTCTCAATAAATATGGCAGCATCTCCATTTGCAACCGTAAAGTGCCTAGAAGAATTACGTGATGCAGATCTTAGAAATGATATGCAGGTACTAAATCAAAGAAACCTACCGGTAGCAATATTTCATGGCACACACGACAAAATATGTCCATTTGACTTTGCAAAAGTGATGAACGAAGGAATCAAAGGCTCTAGACTGATTGAATTCCATGAAAGTGGTCATGGTATGAACATCGAAGAGAAAGACAAAATAAATGAAGAACTAATGAAGTTTATTGGATAGCAGAATGTTATAGCTGAGATACCGAAATAATATGATACACGTCTGTAAATTAGCAAAAACATCGGCAACTGTATATAATTTCTCGTAAAACTCTCGTGTCAATAGAGTATAACTAGGGTGATAGTGCGACAAAGAAAAACCTCACAGTGCGAATTTTTGAATGGCACCTTATAGTGATATAATAATAATATTGTAATGTTCTTTATTTAGAATCCTAAATGAGGGTACAAATCAGATAAAAGAGAAAAAAGAAAAACATTAGCTGACATACGCCCGCTCTGCATGCTGCGTAATGTCTAGTCCAATGTCTTCTTCCTCCTCCCGTACCTTGAGCCCTATTGTGGCGTCTATTATCTTCATGATGATGATTGTGCCGCCAAATCCTAGAGCTGCTGCTACTGCAACACCTAATGCCTGTATTGCTAGCTGCATGGGGTTTCCATATAGCAATCCATCCGGGCCGGCAGGGTTGATAAGAGTGCTTGCGATAAGACCTATCGCTAGTGCCCCCACTATGCCAGTTACACCGTGGACAGAACTGACATCAAGTGCGTCATCGATCTTCAAGTGCTCTTTTAGCAGCAGTATTGCATAGTAGGAAGCAAACCCTAGCACAATGCCAAGCAGGAATGAGTTCTGGGCGCTAATGAAACCTGCAGCAGGTGTTACGCCTGCAAGCCCCGAAATCGCGCCGTTGATTGCGGCTGTACTCGATGGCTTGCCCGCCCGCTTCCACGAAAGCGCTATCCAAACGAGGGCTGAGGTGGCTGCGCTAATATGCGTCACAAGCAGAGTGTTTGCAGCAAGCGATCCTGAAGCAAGGGCACTGCCTGCGTTAAACCCATACCAACCAATCCAGAGTAGTGTCGCTCCAATGACTGCGAGCGGTATATTGTGAGGCACCATGATATCGGGGCCGAAATTCTTCCTGCGTCCAAGCACTAGCGCAGCTGCAAGGGAGGCAAGACCTGCACTTGTATGAATCACGATACCGCCAGCAAAGTCGAATACGCCCATTTCTGCAAGCCATCCTCTTCCCCATACCCAGTGTGCAAGAGGATAGTAAATGAAAATGCTCCATGCCACGATGAAGACTACAAATGCATTCCACTTGACCCTTTCTGCAAAAGCACCTGTGATGAGAAGCGGTGTAATTACTGCAAACATCATCTGGAAGGTGGCAAACGTCACGCCGGGAATTGTCGGTGAATAATCGAGAGATTCATTGAAGGGGACATTGTTATAAAACAGCCAATCAAAGCCACCAATAAAGCCACCCTGTGATGGAGAGAAAACAAGGGTAAATCCAAGAACGAACCAGAGCGTGGACAGAATGGCAAGTCCGGAGAAAGTCTGCATTATTACGGACAGCGAGTTTTTCCCTCGGATGAGGCCAGCTTCAAAAAATCCGAGTGCCGGTGTCATCATCATGACAAGGCCGGTGGAGATCAACATCCAGGTAGTATCTCCAGTGTCTATCGCCATTTCCGCCTTCTAGTTGGTCGATCTATAATATAAAAAGGCATCGGCAACCAGGATATTATTAACCTGATCTGTAAAATTTATGACATGTTTTGCTTCTCAACTGTAGATTTTTTTAGGCTATTTGCTATATGATCTACATCGGCTTCTGCGACGTGCGGATGTACGGGCAGCGACAGCACGTGATCGGCACACCATTCTGTCGACGGCAGCTTTGTTTCCGACGCGATGTGTGCATAGAATGGCATCTTGTGTACTGGCGGGCTGTAATAGACAGTTGCGCCCACATTATTTTGCACAAGATCATTCTTTATCTTATCCCTCTCGTCCCGAAAGGCTACGGTGTAGAGATACCAATTAAACTTCTTGTCGGCAGTCTCCTGAGGAATCTTTACTTCATATTTCTTTGAAGACGCGAACAACAGCTTGCTCAAAAGCTCCGCGTTACGTCTCCTGATGTCTAGCATCTTGTCCAGCTTTTGCATCTGCACCTTAGCAACAGCCGCGCTCAACTCGGGCAGTCTAAGGTTCAGACCAAGCATCCTTGTGTCATAGCCTTCGACCATGCCGTGATTCCTTATCATCTTGAGCTTGTCGGCAAGCTCGTCGCTGTCCGTTGCAACTGCTCCGCCTTCACCCGCTGTCAGCACCTTACTTGCGTACATACTGAAGCAGCCCAGCGTGCCAAACGTGCCAGTCTGCTTCTTTTTGTAACTCGATCCTAAAGACTGGCAAGCATCCTCTATAACATCAAGCGAATGCTTCTCTGCAAGCTCGCCTATTTCGTCAATGTCGGATGGATGGCCGTAGAGGTGCACAGGTATTACTATCTTGGACTTTTTGGTGATCTTGGTTTTCAGGTCAGAAACATCCATAGTGTAGTCATCCTTTTTGATGTCCACAAACATTGGTCTACCGCCTGCTGCGACGACGGCGTTGGCAGTTGCTACAAACGTAAATGATGGGAGTAGTACTTCATCGCCCTGTTTTATGCCAGCGGCAAGTAGTGCAGCATAGAGTGCAGCGGTGCCAGAATTGACGGACACTACATGTCTGATCTTCAGGTAGCTTCTCATCAGAGACTCAAAGTCACGCACTCGTTTGCCGCCGTCACGGGCAGCTGTCGTGAGCGCGTTTTCTTCAAGCACACTTGTTACCTCACGCTTTTCTTCATCGCCTATCCAAGGCTTGTTAATTGGAATCATATTTGACGATACTGTATGGGGAGTCATATCTTATCAGATGGCATTTTTGCTTATAATGAGTCTCATTATAAAAATGAAGGTTATAATGTGGTTAAAAAAGTATTAGAACTTCAACTATCTACATAGAAGGCAATTCACATCATATATATAGATACGTCAATCTTGCATCGATTGCTGTCTTGGATTTGGACTGTTGAAGAAGTCAGAAGCGATAGGTAGGTAGGTTGGCTGCGGAAAGTGCTAGTGAGAAAACTCCTAACTGTTCAAAACCCTACAGCATGAATTATGAAAATTTTTATTCGCTTCTGCAGCCCCTTCTCCTTGCAGGTATTATTTTTGCAGACTTTATTATTATTTGAGGGATATCACGTATATGTACTGTTTCGCAATACTGAGAGCATAGTTATGCGATCTGAATAATAATAGGCAGCACAATCTCAAGGTCATGGCACAGAGACTTAAGCTCGTCTGCAAGCCGAATAATTATATGGATGTAAGGAATAGGAACCTGCTTTTTCAATGTGATAATCTTGAATGTATCAATTATTTGCTAAGGCATGGCTTTGAGAACAAGATAGATCTCGTTTATATTGATCCGCCCTTTCTCAGCGGCGAACGTTATTTACATCGCGTTAAAAACAATAGCAACCTGGCCTTTGAAGATGTATTGAAAGAAAGTGAGTATCTTGATATGATGCAAGAGCGCTTGAGCAAGATCCGCAGGCTGATCTCACCTTCTGGATCTATTTTCATTCACTTGGATTGGCATGCCATCCATTACATCAAGGTGATGATGGATCAAATCTTTGGCTCTGAAAATTTCAGAAATGAAATAATAGTAAAGCGCGGCCGTAGAAAGAACCTGCAATATCAGTTTAATTCAATAGATAGAATGCACGCTGCCCACGACACTATACTGTGGTATTCCAAGTTGGCAGATACCAAATTCCGGCCCCCACTTACAGAGTATCAATCAAAGGCAAAGTGGATGGGTTTTTGGAGCAATGTAGACAGGCCTACAATGCGCTATAAGATCTTTGGTTCCAAGCCTGCAAGGGGACAATGGAAGTGGGCAAAAGAGAGGGCGCTAAAAGCAATCGGAAATTATCAGCTATATGAGAACAAATTCTCTCACATGGTGCTTGAAGAATACTGGCAAGCTACCAGCAAAAAACTAGAGTTTGTCAGAAAGCTCTCACACAGGAAATACCCAGAGTATTGGATCCCTCCAAAGACACACAGGATAATCGATAATGTCTGGCTCGATATTGAAGCGTACAACTATTCTACGGGTTATGGCACTGAAAAGCACACCCAACTTCTGGAACGCATAATCAGCCAGTTTTCAAAACCCGATGATCTTGTTGCCGACTTTTTCTGCGGCTCGGGCACTACACTAACGGTTGCAGAAAAGCTTAGCCACCACTGGATCGGATGTGATTCGTCGCTGGCAGCAATAGCAGTTACGAAAAAGAGACTGGCAGGTAATTTTACTACAATCGATATACATTAATTAAACAGAAGTACAACCGATCTATCTGTGAAAGCGCAGTCTGCTAGCGACTATGAAGTCATGCTCAAGAGGCTGCAGGAAAAAGTGGGCAATACTGCCAAGAAGGCAAGGTCAAGGCTCGAGATTCCGACTCCCGAGATAATCTGGGTCGGCAAGAACACTATTTTCCGCAACTTCATGGACTTTCCGAAAGCACTACGAAGGGATCCGGAAAAATTCCTGTTATATCTTAACAAAGAGCTTGCCTCTGCTGGCTACATAGCTGGCGAGCGTGTGATATTTTTGGGCCGTAAGACACTCTCTTCATTTCAGGCGCTCATTGACCGCTACATCAAGGACTATGTTCAGTGCCCAGTATGTGGGAGCCCCGACACACATACCGAAAAGATCAAGCCAAGGGTCGCATTTTTGATCTGCGAGGCCTGTGGCGCCAAGTCATCAATAAAGGGCAACTATGCCTAGTTCTAGGTCTGACCTATCGACAAGAAGTCGTAGCTGTAAAGTGGTTTTTTTATCCAAGCCCGAACAACAACAAGAACAACAACAGACATGTCATTTTGGTATGACGGCTTAATCTGTGCATTTATCTCATGAAAAAAACTCAACTACCTTTTTCCTGGATACATAGTTCCTGCTTGCGGCATGCTTGTCGATGATCGAGGAACTTATAGTAACTTCATCGCAAATGTTGCATATTATTTCCATGCATCTTAGAATTGTGATCCTATCAGGTATTGCAAGACCAAACTAGTTTAGTGACTATTATTCTTGAAATAAGGTAATTTTTATCCTGAAGAGACGTTCCTTATGAAATACCTAATAAGCAAAAATCTATCAAGATCAAAGTTCGGCAAACTCTGTTTTTTATGCTTTTCTCAACAATAGAGGATAAAGATACTTGGCAGCAGTTACTTTTTCCTGTCATGCAAGTTAGCTTTATCAAGCTACCTTGACAGGTTCTCATTAAGCATAAGGGCCAACAGTGCAGCCCTTAGCTCCTTTCCATAAGATGCCTGCTTAAAATATATTGCATTTTTTGTATGATCAACTGAGTGTGAAATTTCGTCAACCCTTGGCAAGGGGTGCATGACTGCAATGTCCGACTTGGACTTTGCCAGAGTATTTTCATCTATTGTATAAGTCCCCTTGACCTTTTCATACTCTTGCACATCAGGGAAGCGCTCACGCTGTATCCTTGTAACGTAAATGACGTCGGTCTCTGGCAAGACTTCGTCAAGCTTGCTATGCTCCTTTATCTTGAGCTTGTCTTGTATATCATACAGGGATTCTTTCCTTATCCGCAGTGTAGGCGGCGACACAAGATGTACCTCCACCTTATAATTGGCAAGGCCATAGAGCAGTGAATATACAGTTCTTCCATATTTTAGATCGCCTACTATAGCCACTGACAGGCCATCGATCTTACCCTTCTCCTTCAATATTGTATATAAGTCAAGCAGGGCTTGCGTCGGATGCTCTTCGCTTCCACTCCCAGCGTTTATGATAGGGTTTTGTGATAGCTCGGCTGCAAACCTACTAGAGCCATCTAGAGGGTGACGGAGTAGGATAACATCTGAATATAGATCGATAACTCTTATTGTATCAGCAAGGCTCTCGCCTTTTTCTACAGAAGACGACTTTAGATCAGAGATGCCGATCGAGCTTCCCCCAAGCGACGCCATGGCGGCTTCAAAGCTCATTCTCGTTCTTGTGGAAGGCTCATAGAAGAGGTAGCCAAGAGTCATTCCCTTGCCAAGTTCACCTCGCTGGCTATGCTTGAGCCGGCTTATGCTATCGGTGGCGTCGAACACAAACTCCAATTCGTCCTTGGCAAAATCCTTTATCGAAACAATGTCTCTGTCGTAAAAGGGATTAGACATAGCCACTACTACCACTACCTTACCACAATCAGGCTATAATAAACACTATGACCTTGAACTTTCTTGAATTTTTTATAATCAAGGATTGCTGTCTTTTCTTGACTTATCCATCCAGCACTTTATCATAAGTACAGGTGTTCGCGCTTTTGGTAAGCTTTTCACACCAATCTTTGATTTCTGTGAACAGTGTATATTATATAATATGATATTCCAACTCCTCTTCTTTGACAGATGGCAGTCAGGGATTAAGATTACTGGCTTATTACTAGAATATAAAAAACTAGAATAACGAAGGTTTGTTTGTAGTGACGCATTATCGATTGAGGATAGTTAACGGATTACGTAGACAAGTCTGGATGATCAATTACCATAGGGCATTTAAAAAAATTCGTGATGAAACCAAAAGCTTGGAAGCTATTTTTGATAAGATGATCTCAGGGTTTCATCAAAGAGAACTGATCAATCGCTAGCGCTAGGTTCATATCCTTTATTTTCCGAGTTTTCTATATACATATTGGCGATATATCGCTATACAGTATACAAGAGCCCCAATATC
>Ga0307409_100002223_pt1 | contig 10034 bp, 13 predicted proteins | sample 322Ometagenome_2_FD_203888 | JGI IMG/M metagenome (GOLD analysis project Ga0307409, IMG submission 203888) | Maize rhizosphere microbial communities from greenhouse at UC Davis, California, United States - 322HYB-O-2 | ecosystem: Host-associated > Plants > Roots > Rhizosphere > Soil | place... | reverse complement strand
TCGTCTACGGCCTGCACAACGGCCTCTTGAACGACCTGTCGATCGAAGCCGACGGTGGCGCAGCGCTCGAGGCGAGCTACACGAGGTCGCTCGCGGCGCTGGGCGGCTGACGAAGCGCCCGGCCGAGGTCGCGCGGCGGCCGGGCCGCCGCTCAGTGGTGCAGGATCTTCGCGAGGAAGTGCTGCGCGCGCTCCGAGCGGGGCTTGCCGAAGAAGTCGTCCTTGGTCGCGTCCTCGACGATGCGGCCCTGGTCCATGAAGATGACGCGGTGCGCGACCTTGCGCGCGAAGCCCATCTCGTGCGTGACGACCATCATCGTCATGCCTTCCTTGGCGAGCTCGACCATGACGTCGAGGACCTCGTTGATCATCTCCGGATCGAGCGCCGAGGTCGGCTCGTCGAACAGCATGCAGATCGGGTCCATCGACAGCGCGCGTGCGATCGCGACCCGCTGCTGCTGGCCGCCGGAGAGCTGGCCCGGGAACTTGTCCTTCTGCGCGATGAGGCCGACGCGGTCGAGGTACTTGAGCCCCTTCTGTTCCGCTTCCTCCTTGCTGCGCCCGAGCACCTTGATCTGCGCCAGCGTCAGGTTCTCCCGGATGCGGAGGTGCGGAAACAGCTCGAAGTGCTGGAACACCATCCCGACGCGGGCACGGAGCTTCGGCAGGTCGGTCTTCCGGTCGCCGACCGAGATGCCGTCGACGCGGATCTCGCCCTTCTGGAACGGCTCCAGCGCGTTCACCGTCTTGATCAGCGTCGACTTGCCGGAGCCCGACGGGCCGCAGACGACGACGACGTCCCCCTTGTCGACGGCGGTGCTGCAGTCGGTGAGCACCTGGAACGCGCCGTACCACTTCGATACGTCGCGGATCTCGATCATGGCCATCGGTTCTCGGGTCCCCTCTTCGAAACGTCGCCTAGCGAATCACCGCGATCCTGCGCTGCAGGCGCTTCACGAGGAACGACAGCGTGTAGCAGATCACGAAATAGACGATCGCGACGAACAGGTACATCTCGACCAGCCGCGAGTCTCGCTGGGCGATCTTGCTCGCCGCGCCGACGAAGTCCGTCGCCGAGATCACGTACACGAGCGAGGTGTCCTGGAACAGGATGATCGTCTGCGTCAGCAGCACCGGGATCATGTTGCGGAACGCCTGCGGCAGGATGACGAGGCGCATCGACTGGCCGTAGGTCAGCCCGAGCGCGTACGCCGAATGCACCTGGCCGCGCGCGATCGACTGGATGCCGGCGCGCATGATCTCGCAGAAGTACGCCGCCTCGAACATGATGAACGTGATGATCGCCGTGCGCTCGGCGCCGATGAGCGGCGGCCGCTCGCTCTTCGTGATCGCCTGCAGCACGAACGGCATCAGGAAGAAGAACCAGAAGATCACCAGCACCAGCGGGATCGACCGCATGAGGTTCACGTAGCCGGCGGCGAACATCGACAGCGGCTTGATGCTCGACAGGCGCGCGAGCGCGAGCAGCGTGCCGAAGAACAGGCCGCCGATACCCGCGGTCGCGGTGAGCTGCAGCGTGTACTGCATGCCCTTCCACAGGTAGTCGAGCGAGTTCTGGACGACGGCGAAGTCGAGGTTCATCGGCCGCTCACTTGCCGCCGCCGATGTAGCCGGGGACGGCGACGCGCCGCTCGATGAACGCCATCACCCGGTTCGCCGTCATCGCGATCGCGATGTAGATGATCGTCGCCGCCGAGAAGGCCTCGAAGAAATTGAACGTGTACTCGCCGATCTCGCGCGAGCGGAACGTGAGCTCGGCGAGCCCGATGGTGAGCGCGATCGACGAGTTCTTGATGAGGTTCATCGTCTCGCTGGTGAGCGGCGGGATGACGATGCGGAACGCCATCGGCAGCAGGACGTAGCGGTAGACCTGCGTCTCCTTGAGGCCGACGGCCCGGCCCGCCAGGCGCTGGCCGCGCGGCAGCGCCTGGATGCCCGCGCGCACCTGCTCGGCGATCCGGGCCGAGGTGAACAGCCCGAGGCACAGCACGGCGGCGAGGAACTGCGCGTAGACCGGCTCGGTGCCGATCATCCAGCGCTTGAGCGGCGGCACGAACTCCGGAATCACGAAGTACCACAGGAACATCTGCACGAGCAGCGGGATGTTGCGGAACAGCTCGACCCACGCGTTGCCGATCTGCACGAGCCACTCGTTCTGCGTCGTGCGGATCGTCCCGACGATCGCGCCGACCAGCATCGCGATGACCCACGCGACGCCGGAGATCGCGAGCGTCCAGCGTATGCCCCACAGCACCCACTGCCAGTAGAAGGCGTCGCCGTCGGGCGTCTGCTGGAGGAAGATGCCCCAGTTCAGATCGAGATTCATGCGCTGCGGGTCCCCTCGCCCAGCGCGGCTTCGGCCGTCGGCCGCCCCTCCGCGTGACCGAAGCTTGCCCGAAAAACAAACGGGCCGGAAGCGTGATCCGCTCCCGGCCCGGCTTGACTCAGCCGTTACTACGGGAACCGCGTGGCTCCGCCACCGGTTCCCGGGTCACCCCGCCGACCAAAGGCAGGGGGTTACCTTTGGCCGTCTACGACACTCCCTTGTCGTTCGGATTGGTGAACGCTTCCTTGATCGCCGGCGTCATCGGGAAGTTGAGGTTGATGTTGCGCGGCGGAATGGGGCTCGTGAACCACTTCGCATAGATCTTCTCGATCTCGCCCGACTTGTACACCGCGCTGACGGCGCGATCGACGAGCGCCTTGAACGGCGCGTCGTCGCGGCGCAGCATCATGCTGTACGGCTCGGTGCGCAGCGACTCCGGAAGGATCGTGTAGTCGCCCGGGTTCTGCTGGTTCGCGATCTGGCCGGCGAGCAGGATGTCGTCCATGATGAACGCCTGCGCGCGGTCGGTCGCGAGGAGCTGCATGGATTCGGCGTGATCCTTGCCCTGCAGCTCCTTGAAGTCGATGTTCTTCGTCTTCTCGTAGCCGCGCAGCAGCGGAATCGACGTGGTGCCCGACGTGGACGCCACGGTCTTGCCGTTGAGATCGGCGAACGACTTCACGCCGCTCGACTTCTTCACCGCCGCCGACACGTTGATCACGAAGTACGTCGGGCCGAAGGCGACCTGCTTCTGGCGATCGACCGAGTTGGTCGTCGAGCCGCATTCCAGGTCGATCGTGCCGTTCTGCAACAGCGGGATGCGATTGGCGGAGGTCACCGGCTGGTAGGCGACCTTGAGGTTCGGCATCTTGAGCTCGGCCTTCACGGCGTCGACGATCTTCATGCACAGATCCATCGCGTAGCCGACCGGCTGCTGCTTGTCGTCCAGGTACGAGAACGGGATCGACGATTCGCGATGGCCGATCGTGATCGTTCCCGTGTCCTGGATCTTCTTCAACGTGCCGGACTGCTGCGCCAGCGCCGGCGCTGCGAGGCACAGGGTCAGCGCGAGCGCGACCGGAAGACGGGTGAAGCGCTTCATTTGCAGGTCTCCTGATGAAAGAGGCGCCGCGCGGGGCGGCTACGCCAAACCGCGCGATTCTACGCCCGGCCGCATGCAATGGGGACGCCCGCGCCCACACGGGAAGGCGCGGGTGCCGCGCGGCGGCGGCCGTCCGGCCTATAGAATCGCCGCATGACCGCGCCGCACGACCCCCGACTCGCTCCCGTGCTTCGCGTGGCTGAGATCCGCGCCGTCGAAGCGCGTTTCGCGGGAGCCCCGTTGATGGAGCGCGCCGGTGCCGCCGCCGCCGAAGTGGCGCTCGGCCTCGCGACCGCGCGCGGCGGCGTCGTCGTCGTGCTCGCCGGGCCGGGCAACAACGGCGGGGACGGCTTCGTCGTCGCCCGCATCCTGAAAGAGGCGTTCCACGACGTCGCGGTCGTGTTTCGCGACGACGCCGAACGCCTGCCGGCGGACGCGGCTGCGGCCCTCGCACGGTTCCGCAGCGCAGGCGGCGTCACGCTGAACGATCCCCCCGCGGCCCCGGTTGCGCTCATCGTGGATGCGCTCTTCGGCATCGGCCAGTCGCGCGCGCTGACGCGAACGCACGCCGACCTCGTCGACTGGGCCAACCGGCAAACGGCGCCGAAGCTCGCCATCGACATCCCGACAGGCCTCGACGCGAACTCGGGCATCGCGCGCGCACCGGCGATCCACGCGGACGCGACGGCGACGTTCATCGCGTTGAAGCCGGGCCTGCTGACGGCCGAGGGGCCCGACTTCTGCGGCAGCGTCAGCGTGCACGCGCTCGGTCTCGACGTGGAAGGCGCGGCCGTCGCGACGCTGCGCGCGCTCGACTGGCCGTCGCTCGCCGCCACGCTGCCCGAGGTACTGCAGCGGCGCGTCCGCAACGCGAACAAGGGGACGTTCGGAACGCTCGCGATCGTCGGCGGCGCCGAGGGCATGACGGGCGCGACGCTGATCGCCGGACGGGCGGCGTTACGCGCCGGTGCCGGCAAGGTCAAGGTCGGCCTGATCGCGTCGCCGGCCACGTTCGTCGATGCGGCGACGCCGGAGCTGATGCTGAATGCCGTCGATCCGACGCTCGCATCGCCGGTGAACGCGCTCGTCGTCGGTTGCGGCCTCGGCCGCAGCGACGAAGCGCTTGCGGTGCTTCGGCGCGCGCTCGACCAGCCGGTGCCGCTCGTCCTCGATGCCGACGCGCTGAACCTGATGGCCGAGGACGCGGGACTGCGCGCGGCGGTACGACGTCGCGATGCCGTCACCGTGGCGACGCCCCATCCCGCCGAGGCGGCGCGGTTGCTCGCGAGCAGCGTGGCCGCCGTCCAGCGCGACCGCCTCGACAGCGCCGCGGCGATCGCGCGCGAGCTCCGCGCGCACGTCGTGCTGAAAGGCGTCGGCAGCGTGCTCGCGCATCCCGATGGCGCGCTCGACATCAACACGACGGGCAACGCGACGCTATCGGTGGCCGGCTCGGGGGACGCGCTGGCCGGCATCGTCGGCGCGTTCCTGGCGCAAGCGATCGACGCGCGGACCGCGCTGCGCTATGCCGTGTGCCTGCACGGCGCGGCAGCGGACGCCCTGCTCGCCCGCGGCGTCGGACCGATCGGCGTGTCGACCGGGGAGGTCGTCGATGCCGCGCGCGACCTCCTCAACGCTGCGGCGCGCCGTCTGCGTGGTACGCCCGCGGCCGCGCCCGGGGGGCCTCGTTAAGGAATCAGCACCGTCGCGCCGGTCGTCTGGCGCGATTCGAGGCGCCGGTGCGCCTCGGCCGCTTCCTTCAACGGAAACGTCTGTCGCACGTCGGCGCGGATCCGGCCGGCACGGACGAGCCCGAACAGCTCGTTGGCCATCGACAACAGGTCGGCGCGCTTGGCCGAATAGGTCGCGAGCGTCGGGCGCGTGACGTAGAGCGAGCCTTTCTGCGCCAGCATGCCGAGGTTGAAAGCCGCGATCGGGCCCGACGAGTTGCCGAACGACACCAGCAGCCCGCGCGGCCTCAGGCAATCGAGCGATGCCGGGAACGTGTCCTTGCCGATCGAATCGTAGACGACCGGCACGCCGGCCCCGTCGGTCAGCGCCTTCACGCGCTCGACGAAGTTCTCGCGCGTGTAGACGATGACGTGCGCGGCGCCATGCTCCTTCGCGAGCGCCGCCTTTTCGTCGCTGCCCGCGGTGCCGATCAGCGTGACGCCCAGTGCGCGCGCCCATTGGCACGCGATCAGTCCGACGCCGCCGGCCGCGGCGTGGAACAGGATCGTTTCGCCGCCCTTCAACGGATACGTCTGCCGGAACAGATACTGGACGGTCAGGCCCTTCAGCATCAACGCCGCCGCGTCACGATCGGCGATGTCGGCGGGCAACGGGATCAGCCGATCGGCGGGGAGGTTGCGCACCTCGCTGTAGGCCCCGACCGGCCCCATGCAGTAGCCGACGCGATCACCCGGCTTCACGTCGACGACGCCCGATCCGACCGCCTCGACGACTCCGGCCGCCTCGCTGCCCACACCCGAGGGCATCGGCAACGGATACAGGCCGCCGCGATGATAGGTATCGATGTAGTTGACCCCGACCACCGTGTGCCGGACGCGTGCCTCGCCGGCCGCGGGCGGCGGCACGTCGACGCTCTCGTAGCGCAGCACGTCCGGACCGCCGGTTTCATGGAATCGAATCGCGTGGGGCATGGCCGACCTCGTCTCGAGCTAGGAACGGAGCGTGGTCACGCCGAACTCGACCGGCATGCGCACGTAGGGAATGTCGATCGACTCGCGCGCGAGCAGCGCCATCAGCGCTTCCGCCTGCTCGGTCGTCACGATGAACTCGACGGCGATCGCAAGATCGCCGGCGAGCTCGTAGAAATGCTCCTCGTGCAGCACGCCGCGACGACCGAAGCCCGCCAGCGCGCGGAACGCGGAGCCACCGCCGATGCCGAGCGCTTTCGCCTGCTCGAGCAGCCATTCGAACATCGCGACGTGCCGGTGCAGCCGCCGCTCGTGCACATAGAAGCGCAGCAGCACGCCGTTCATGGGGCGGCTCCGGCGAACGCAAGGCGCGCGAGCCACAGGCCGGCGAGCGTGAGCAGGATCGATCCGATGACGTGGCTCGCGATGAGCCCCACCGCCCACAGCCATTCGCCCCGCGTGACCAGCGTCGCCGCCTCGGCCGAAAACGTCGAGAACGTCGTGAGCCCGCCAAGGAAGCCGGTGGTGACGAACAGTCGCGCTTCCGGAGACAGCAGCGCGTGCCGCGTCGCGACCTCCATCACGATTCCCATCGCCAGCCCGCCGACGAGATTCGCCGACAGCGTGCCGAGCGGCAGCGTCGGAAACCGCGGGTTGAGCCACGCACCGAGTCCCCAGCGCAGCCACGCGCCGATCGCGGCGCCCGCACCCACTGCGGCGAACTGCACGAGCATGTCCGCGCTACTCCGTCACGGGACGACGAACCACGCATTGACGATGAGGCGGTCGGCCACCTCGTACGTGGCGAGGGCGTCGAACGCGCCCTTCGGCTGGCCCTCGACGTGCTCGTGGTCGACGACGAAGCGGTCGAGCACGATGCGCGTCACGAGGCTGGCATGCAGCCGCGGCGATTGGTCGAACAACGCACGGTAACGCTGCGCGATCGCCCCGTGCCCGTCCATCGCGAGCTGGTGCGGCGGACGGTAGAGCTTCGCGTCGCTCGCATAGCAGGCGATGAAGGCGTCGAGGTCCCGACGATTGTAGGCGTCGAGCTGGCGCTGCACGACGGCTTCCGCTTGGCCGGGCACCTGCGTCACCGCACGAACGCGTCGACATACGCCGCGCCGAGGCCGTTGCCGGAATAGTGCGCGCGGCACATGTCGATCTTCGTCCACACGTCCTCGTAGCCGATCTGGCGTCCGTCGGCGTCGAGATAGATCATCGCGCCGCTGATGTTGAAGAACGTGATCATCTCGGCACAGTCGTCGGGAACGGTCAGCGTATGGATCTCGCCCGGCGGCTCGTAGACGAAGCTGCCTTCCTCGGCGGTCCAGTCGTGCTCGAGGTACTTCCAGCGGCCCTTGATGACGTAGCCGACGACGACCATCGGATGGCGGTGACGCGAGAGGACGCCGCTTTTGCGCACGCGAAGCAGGTTGCACCAGCCGCCGGTGACGGTGTTGAGGAGCAGCGGCCGGAACCACACGTCGGGCGCCTGCGGCACCCAGACGCGCTCGTCGTCGGGGATCGCCGCCACGGCGAGCTCCGGCTGGATGCTGCGGGCCGCCGCCACGCGCTCGGCGGCGTTCATCGGGCTGTCGCCATCATTCGGCATCCTTGGGCATCGCACGCTCCTTCCACGCCAGTGCAAGCGCCGCGAGCTCGGTCGCCGGGTCGCCCGCCTGAGGGAAGCTTCGGTGCGCACGGCGATACCAGTAGCGCGCGTTGCCGACGTCCCCCTCCATCAGGTGCACGATGCCGTGCGCCCAGCAGCCGAGCGGCGATTCGTCGGCCTGGACGATGACGTGCGCCTTCTGCCAGTCGCCGTGCTTCAGATGACGGATCGCCGTGCCGAGCGTCATGGTCAGGCGATGACATAGCCGCCGTCGACGGCGATCAGCGCGCCGGTTACGAACCGCGCGCCCGGCGACACGAGAAACGTCACGACGTTGGCGACGTCGTCGGGCTCGCCCCAGCGCCCGAGCGGCGTACGCGCGAGAATGGCCGCGCTCTTGACGGCGTCGCTTCGGACCGGATCGGTGAGCGGGGTCGAGATCCAGCCGGGCGCGACGGCGTTCACGCGAATGCCGTCGGCGGCGTAGGCCACCGCCAGCGACCGCGTGAGTTGCACCACGCCGCCCTTGCTCGCCGCGTACCCGGGCGCGTGCGGGGCGCCGAGCGTCGAATAGAGCGAGCCGAGATTGACGATGGCGCCGCGCGCCGCCTTGAGCTTGTCGCGCGCGTGCGCGCAGCAGCGCATCGTGCCGGTGAGATTCACCGCGACGGTCTTCTCGAACTCGGCGGGATCGTGCTCGACGCCGCGACGGATGATGCCGGCGCAGTTGACCAGCGCGTCGAGCCGCGGCAGGTCGGCGATCAGGCGCTTCACCGCGGCATCGTCGCGCACGTCGAGCACGAGCGCGTCGCGGCTCGCGAAGCCGGGCGCGGCCCGCGCCGTGTCGACTTCGGCGGCGGTGCCGCCGGTCACGGTCACGACGGCGCCGACCGCGGCCAGCGCCTCGGCGATCCCGGCACCGATGCCGCTCGTTCCGCCGACGACGAGCGCCACGCGACCGGCGAGAAGGTCGCTGCGGAACGTCTCGCCGATCGTCGTCATGTCGTGGTCGTTCGGATCGCGAGTTCAGCGCGGCGGCAACGCGCGGAACGCCGCCGCGTACGCGAGCGCGGCATCGCGCACCTCGGTCGTCGACGCGCCGGGCCGGTAGAGATTCGACCCGGTCCCGAAGCCCGACGCGCCGGCCGCCCAATAGCCTGCCATGTTGTCCGGCTTGATGCCACCCACGGGGAAGACGAGCGCGTCGGCCGGCAGCACGGCGCGCCATGCCTTGAGGACCGCCGGCGGCAGCGCCTCGGCGGGGAACATCTTGAGTCCGTCGGCGCCCGCATCGAGCGCGGCAAACGCCTCGGTGGGCGTGGCCACGCCGGGCAGGCAGATCATCGACAGGCGCTTCGCTTCGCGAACGACGGCGAGGTCGGCGTGCGGCATGACGACCAGCGTGCCGCCGGCGTCGCGCACGCGCGCGACGTCGGCGGTGTCTCGCACCGTGCCCGCGCCGGTCAGGCAGCGGTCGCCGAAGCGGGAGGCGAGGCGCGCGATGCTCTCGAACGGACGCGGCGAGTTGAGCGGAACCTCGAGGATGCGGAAGCCCGCATCGAACAGCGCGCCGCCGACGTCGTCGATCTCGCCGGGCGAGATGCCGCGAAGAACCGCGACCAGCGGCAGCGGTTGCAGGCGGGAGCGCAGTGTCGAAGTCATCATCGTCGGTTCACTCGATTCGGCGCGCGAGCCGCGCGAGGCGCGTCAGTCCGCGCACGGCGGCGTCGGCAGGGCCGCGCTGGCAAGGGATGCCGGCGATCGCGAGCGCGGCGACATAGCGATCGACGAGGGCGTCGGCGCCGATCACGCACACCGCGCCCGCGCCTCGGTTGCCACGCGCGGCCCAGGCTCGCGCGGCGGCGATCTCGTCGCCGATCAGCACGCCGGACAAGTAATCGGGGACGTCGCGCGCGTCGATCGCCCCGGTGAGCGCGAGCGTGCGCGCGGCGAAGATGCGATGGCCGAGGCCACCGGTCGCGAGCCCGCGCGATACGCCGGCTTCGAACGACGCGCCCGGCGATGCCGGCGCCGCTTCGACGTGCGCGAGGCGCCCGAGGATGCTGTGCGCGAGCAGCACGGCGTAGAGCTCGCCGGTCATGTAGCTGGCGAAATCGACGATGCGCCCGCGCTCGACGCGCGCCCACTTGCTGTGCGTGCCGGGCAGGACGGCGAGCATCGACGCGTCGTCGCCCGCGGCGCCGGCTAGCTGCGTCTCCTCGCCGCGCATCACGTCGGGGACGCCTTCGACGTCGCGGACGAGCAGTCCCGGAACGATCGCCAGTTCGCGCCGCGGCGTCTCGAGCATGTG
>Ga0307409_100002222_pt1 | contig 10036 bp, 10 predicted proteins | sample 322Ometagenome_2_FD_203888 | JGI IMG/M metagenome (GOLD analysis project Ga0307409, IMG submission 203888) | Maize rhizosphere microbial communities from greenhouse at UC Davis, California, United States - 322HYB-O-2 | ecosystem: Host-associated > Plants > Roots > Rhizosphere > Soil | place... | reverse complement strand
CCGCTCGGGCCGCACGGCCCGCGCCGGTGACAAGGGCACCGTCGTGACCCTGGCCCTGCCACACCAGCGCAAGGGCATGGAGCGGATGGCCCGCGAGGCCGGCATCGACGCGATGCCGACCAGGGCGGTCCCCGGCGACGAGCGCCTCGCGGCGACCGGCGCGACGAGCCCGAGCGGCATCCCGGTGCCGGAGGACCAGGTGCGCCGGGTCCTCGAGGGCGAGAAGCGCGGCCGTCGACCCGGAAGCGGCCCGCGTGGCGGCGGCTACCGCGGTCAGGGCGGTCGTCCCAGCCCCCGCGGCGAGCGCAGCGGCGGCTACCGCGGCGTCCGGAGCTGACCCCACGGCACACCCTGCGCACCGCAGGCCGAACGGCCCTTTGTCGGGTGACCCGACGAAGGGCCGTTCGGCTGTCCGCAAGAATGGGCGCGTGGAGAGCGAGTACCTGGCCGGGCAGCTGCTGGTGGCCACCCCGCAGATCGGGGAGGGCGTCTTCCACCGCAGCGTCGTCCTGCTGCTCCACCACGACGCAGACGGAGCCCAGGGCGTGGTGCTGAACCGGCCGATGGAGGCCACCGTCGACGCCGTGCTACCCATGTGGCAGGAGCACGTCACCCCTCCCGCCGTGCTGTTCGAGGGGGGACCCGTCGGGCTCGACACCGCCCTGGGCCTGGTCACCGTGCCGGGCGACGGTGAGGAGCCCATGGGCGTCAAGCGGCTCTTCGGCAGCGTGGGCCTGGTCGACCTCGACACCCCTCCCGTGCTCGTCGTCCCCGAGATCGCGGGCCTGCGGATCTTCGCCGGGTATGCCGGGTGGTCACCCGGTCAGCTCGAGGAGGAGGTGGAGACGGGCAGCTGGTACGTCGTCGACGCCGAGGCGCGCGACGCGTTCAGCGACCACCCGCTCGACATGTGGAAACGCGTCCTGCGCCGCCAGCGCGACCACCTCGCCCTGGTGTCGACGTTCCCGCCGGACCCGGAGATGAACTGAGCGTCCGTGGCACCGCCTAGACTCGGGGCCATGAGCGAGCCGCAGATCCCGCTGGACGACCCGCACGCCCCCCAGCCCCAGCCGTCGACCTCGACGGCCGTGCTCGAGCGCGAGCAGGTCGAGGAGCGGCTGCAGGAGCCCGGCGACCACGAGCGGTTCTCCCACTACGTGCGCAAGGAGAAGATCCTCGAGAGCGCGCTCTCCGGGGAGCCCGTGACCGCCCTCTGCGGGAAGGTCTGGGTGCCGGGCCGCGACCCGAAGAAGTTCCCCGTCTGCCCGGTCTGCAAGGAGATCTACGACGGGCTGAGGGCGCCCCAGGACGGCGGCGAGTAGTCCCGCAGTTGGCGGAGTCTTTACCGAATCCGGGACTCCGCAAGGCCGACTTGTCGGCAGGGGCGACCTAGCGTCCCTCGGGTCAGCACCGTCGCGTCACACCACGGCGCGGCGGCGACCCGTGAAAGGACGCCCATGACCGCACGCACCCGTCTCGCCCTGTCCGCCCTGCTGCTCGCCGCAGCGGGGCTTGCTGCACCGGCAGGCGCCCAGGCCGTCACCATGGCCGGCACCGACCGCGTGGCACCCGACTGCGTGACGCACACCGACAGCGTCAACGCCGGGCGCTCTGCCGCCGGTGACAACCGCAAGGACCCGCACGAGCTCACCGCGGCCCAGACGAAGGCCATGGAGGCCGACCTGTCCCGGGCCCTGGCGGCCAAGGGCTACACCAAGGGCGCGAACGGCGAGGCGAAGAAGCCCGGTGGCGGCGCTGCCTTCGCCGCGGCGACGGTCAACGTCTACTGGCACGTCATCACCGACGGCACGAACGGCAAGCTGACCTCCAGCGACATCAGCGGCCAGATGAACGTGCTCAACAGCGCCTACTCCGGCAGCGGCTTCAGCTTCACGCTGGCCGGCACCGACACCACCACCGACAGCCGGTGGTACAACCTGCGCAACGGCTCCAAGCAGGAGCGCGACATGAAGCGGACGCTGCGCAAGGGCACCATGGCCGACCTCAACATCTACAGCGCCAACCTGCAGGGCGGCCTGCTCGGCTGGGCCACCTTCCCGAAGTCCAGCTACGACGCCATGGACGGCGTCGTCATCCTCGACGAGAGCATCCCCGGCGGCTCGGCGGCCCCGTACAACGAGGGCGACACCGCCACCCACGAGGTCGGCCACTGGCTCGGGCTCTACCACACGTTCCAGGGCGGCTGCACCGGCAGCGGCGACTACGTCGACGACACCCCGGCGGAGGCCTCGGCGGCATACGGCTGCCCGACCGGCCGCGACACCTGCTCGGCCACCGGTCTCGACCCGATCAAGAACTTCATGGACTACACCGACGACGGCTGCATGAACACCTTCACCTCGGGTCAGCAGGTGCGCATGCAGAACTCCTGGGCCGCCTACCGAGGGTGACGAACAACCCTCGAATCCCTCTCGGATAGCACACCTCCGGGGCCCCGCCGGTGATGGCGGGGCCCCGGCATGTCGTCTCCCGGATCCGGTTATCGTTGCCCGCCTATGAGTACTGCGGCTGCCTCGAACCTGTCACCAGCGTTCCCGGAGCGGGCCGCCTGGGGGACGGCGTCGAAGCTGCGTGCCTGGCAGGCGGACGCGCTCTCGACCTACCTCGACCAGGGGCCGCAGGACTTCCTCGCGGTCGCCACCCCCGGCGCCGGCAAGACGACCTACGCGCTGCGGGTCGCCACCGAGCTGCTCGGCCGCGGCCTCATCAGCGCGGTGACGATCGTGGCGCCGACCGAGCACCTGAAGACGCAGTGGGCCGACGCCGCGGCCCGGGTGGGCATCCACATCGACCCGCGGTTCTCCAACTCGTCGGCTCGCCACAGCCATGAGTACGACGGGGTGGCCCTGACCTACGCCCAGGTCGCCAGCCGCCCCTCCCTGCACCGCACCCGCACCCAGCACGAGCCCACGCTGGTGATCCTCGACGAGATCCACCACGGCGGCGACAACCTCTCCTGGGGTGACGCGATCCGTGAGGCGTTCGAGCCGGCGGTGCGCCGCCTGGCCCTCACCGGCACGCCGTTCCGCTCGGACACCTCACCGATCCCCTTCGTCACCTACGAGCCGGACCGTGACGGCATCCGCCGCTCGGCCGCGGACTACACCTACGGGTATGCCGAGGCCTTGCGTGACGGGGTCGTGCGCCCCGTGCTCTTCATGGCCTACGGCGGCGCCATGCGCTGGCGGACCAAGGCCGGCGACGAGATCGCCGCGCGGCTCGGCGAGCCGCTCACCAAGGACGCCACGGCCCACGCCTGGCGCACAGCCCTCGACCCCAAGGGCGAGTGGATCCCCGCCGTGCTGGCCGCGGCCGACAAGCGTCTGACCGAGGTGCGGCGTGGCGTGCCCGACGCCGGCGCCCTCGTCATCGCCTCCAACCAGACCGCCGCGCGGGCCTACGCGAAGATCCTCGAGGGCATCACGGGCCGCAAGCCCACGGTGGTGCTCTCCGACGACGCCGGCGCCTCCGCCCGGATCGAGGAGTTCTCCGCCAGCAACGACCGCTGGATGGTGGCCGTGCGCATGGTCTCCGAGGGCGTCGACGTGCCCCGCCTGTGTGTGGGCGTCTACGCCACGTCGACGTCCACCCCGCTCTTCTTCGCCCAGGCGGTCGGGCGCTTCGTGCGCGCCCGCAAGCGTGGTGAGACGGCCTCGGTCTTCCTGCCGAGCGTCCCGGTGATCCTCGAGCACGCCGCCCGGCTCGAGGACGAGCGCGACCACGCCCTCGACCGGCCGAAGACCGCCGACGACGAGGCGTCGATGTGGTCGGAGGAGGACGCCCTCGTCGCGGCCGCCAACCGCACGGCGAAGACCGCCGACCTCGACGCCCCCGGCTTCGAGGCGCTGGAGTCCGACGCGCACTTCGACCACGTCCTCTTCGACGCCAAGCAGTTCGGCCTGAACGCCGAGGTGGGCTCGGAGGACGAGCAGGAGTACCTCGGGCTGCCGGGGCTGCTCGAGCCGGACCAGGTCGCGATGCTGCTCCACGAGCGGCAGGCCGCGCAGAACACCCGGCGCCCCAAGAAGGCCGAGGAGCCGGTCGCCGCCCACCGGGCGCTGGCGGCCCAGCGCAAGGAGCTCAACAAGCTGGTCGCCGCCTACGCCCGCAAGACCGGGGCACCGCACGCGGTCGTGCACACCGACCTGCGCCGCGCCTGTGGCGGCCCTGCGCTCGACGAGGCGACCTCCGACCAGGTGAGCGCGCGCATCGAGAAGATCCGAGCCTGGTTCGTCGGCCGGCGCTGACCGTCCAGGGGCATCGGCCCCGCTCGTGTCCGCCCCGCTGGTGTCGGCCCCGCTCGTATCGGCCCCGTCCCCGTGCCCTCGGGGCTAGCGTGGTCGGGTCGCGCCCGATCGTGGCGCGGGGAGAGCGAGGACGGGACATGGCCAACCACGTGTACGGCATCTCCGAGGTGGTCGGGAGCTCGCCCGACGGCGTCGAGGCGGCGGTGGGCAACGCGGTCGGCAAGGCCGCGCAGACGGTGCGGCACCTCGACTGGTTCGAGGTGTCGAACATCCGCGGCCAGCTGGTCGACGGTGCGGTCGCCCACTGGCAGGTGACGGTCAAGCTCGGGTTCCGCATCGAGGGCTGACCTCGACCGTGGCACCACGGCCGGGTGCGGGCGCACTGACGGCCGGGTGCGTGCGCACTGGTCGCGGCACCGCGCACGCACCCGGGGGTTCTCGGCGGGGTCGGTCCCGCGACGGTCAGTCGCGGTCCCAGCGCTCCCGCTCGCGGATGACCGGGCGCGCGTCGAGCTCCTCGGTCACGATGTCCTGGACGATCCTCATCAGCCTGTCGGCGTCCCTGCGGATCTCGGGGAGCGGCTTGTCCGACCGGGCCAGGCCGCGGAGCCGCACCTGCACGTACTGCAGGCCGACCCGGCCGACCTCTGTCAGGTGCGTCCGTCCGGGAGAGGCCACCACGACCTGGTAGGCCACCGCGAGGCTCTCGCAGCGGCGGCAGTGGTCGTTGACCGCCACGGCGAGGTTCTGGGCGTCGATGTCCTTCGGGCCGCGGTCGGCGAGGACCACCTGGAACGACAGGGCCACCGCCCGACAGTCGTCGCACGCGGCATACGCCACGGCGCTGTTGCGCGCCGTCACCCGCGCGGCGTCGGTGTGGTGGAGCCCCAGCCCGGACGCGCCGCGCCGCGCACCGTCGCTCCTCAGCTCGACCAGCTGCTGGTCGGTGACCGTGGCCCGGCCCTGAGCGGCACCGGCCGGCGCCGGCACCAGGCCGATACCGAGGGCCGTGGCCAGCGCCGCCGCCACCCAGCGCAGCCGGGCGCTCATCGTGCCCCCTCCGGGCTGCGGGCGCCGCGCCGCCGTGGGGTGACGAAGGAGCGACCGACCGTCGCGGCCAGCTCGAGGTAGGCGTCCCGGGTCTCGCGGCGCAGCTCGCTGAGGCTGGTGTGGGCCCCGGCCTGCAGCGTGACGTCCCAGGGGATGTGGACCACCGCCGAGCACCGGGCGGCGAAGTGCTGGTCGATGCGGTCGAGCTCGAGTGGGCCCTCGCCGTGCACCGCGTTGACGACGGCGACGGCGCCCTCCACGAGGTCGGCGTGGCCGTGCTCCTCGAGCCAGTCGAGCGTCATCGCCGCCACCCGGGCGCCGTCGAGGGCAGGCGGCATGACGACGACGATCTGGTCGGCCTCCGCCAGCACGCCGCGGATCGCGCTGTCGAGGATGCCGGTGCCGGTGTCGACGAGCAGCAGGTTGTAGTGCCGGTCGAGGACGTCGATGGCGGTGCGGTAGTCGTCCTCCCCGAGGGCCTGGGTGATCCTGGGGTCGTCGTCGGACGCGACCACCTCGAGGCGCGTGTCGACCGACTGGGACGTGTAGCCGCGCATGTCGGCGTAGCGCTCGATGTACTGCCGCTCCTGCAGCAGGTCGGTGACGGTCGACGGCGTCTCCCGGCGCATCCGGTGCGCCAGGCTGCCGGCGTCGGGGTTGGCGTCGAGGGCCACCACCCGGTCGCCGCGCCAGGTCGCGAAGGTGTGGCCGAGCATGAGCGTCGTCGTGGTCTTGCCGGCGCCACCCTTGCGGGACAGCACGACGATGCGGCGGCAGCCCCGCACGGGTGTCCGCACCTGGGTCAGCAGGTCCATCTCCCGGCGCTCCTGGGCGCCGGGACCGAGGTTCACCGTGCCGCCGGTCACCGCGTAGACACCCCGCCGCCAGCCCCGGCTCGCCGGCCGGGTCTGCGGGCGCAGCATGGCCTCCTCGGTGAACTCCGAGGCGGAGTGTGGGGCGGGCTGAACCGGCTCGTGGCGTGGGGGCTCCGGGTGGGCCGGCTCCGGGTGGGCCGGCTCCGGGTGGGCCGACTTCGGGTGGGCCGGCTCTGGCCGCAGCGGCTGGTGGGGCGGCTGCTGGGGGGGCGGCGTCGCCACCGCGAGAGGGGGCGGTGGGGTGGGTGGCGGCGCCGCCGGTTCGGTGGGCGCTCCCTCCATCATGGGGAGCACCGGCGCAGGCTTCGATCCGGACATCGTGACCTCCGAGGGTGGACGGCCTGCCGGGTGCAGACCGGGGAACGGTGAGGTGAGGCGGGGGGCCCGCCCGACCACGGTGGGGCGGAGCACCCGACCCACCACGGGAGCCACCAGGCGGCGCCCGATGGCGAGCAGCAGCAGCGCCAGACCGGCCAAGGGCAGCGGCAGCAGCAGCACCGACAGTGCGGAGAGGGCGGCCTGGGCCAGCTCGCCCGACTCGAGGGCGTCGAGCAGATGGGCCCAGTGCTGCTGCTCGGCGGCCCAGACCGCGTGCACCATGGCGGGCGCGTTCCAGACGAGCAGGCCCAGCAGGGCCAGCATCACCGGCACCGCGGTCAGCACCCATAGCGTGACGACCGCGCGGGCCAGCGGCCGCAGCTCCCGGACGCGTGGCCCGGGTTCCCGCCCCGGCAGCAGGCTGGTGAGGATGGGGCGCACGCGCGAGAACAAGTCGGGCACGCCGATGGCGTCGGCCACCACGAAGTAGCCGTCGAGCCGGGCCAGTGGGAGCAGCTGTTGCAGCAGCTCGAGGTGCACCAGGGCGACGGCGATGAGGATGGGTGGGTAGCCGCTCCACGAGTAGAGGCCGATGAGCCCGAGCGCGAAGAGGGAGTTGAAGTAGACGCCGCCGAGGTCGGTGCGCACCCGCCCTGACCGGCTCAGCCGGTACGACGCGGTGACGTCGGTGTAGAACGCCGGGTAGACGACGTAGACGGCCATGCCGATCGCCCCCGGCTGGGCGCCGCCGTAGCGACAGGCAGCCGCGTGGCCGAGCTCGTGGAACAGCGTCGAGACCAGCAGCACCGCCAGCAGGGCGAGCAGCAGCGCCGGGGTCTGCAGGGTCGTGCCCACGGCGCTCGCGGGGTCGGCGGAGCGCAGGAGGCGGACGTCGGCGGCCACCAGGGCGGCGAGGGCCACCACGACGACGACGGGGTGGAACAGCGGCGCCAGCAGCCGAGCGAGGGGTTGCACCACCGGAGCCGGCAGCAGCACGCGACGCAGTCGCAGCGCCAGCAGCGGGCGCGAGCGCGGGGGAGCGGTGGCCACCTCAGGCTGGTGTGCCGTGGGGCTGGGGCCGGCGTGAGGGCCCGGGCCAGAGCCGGGGGAGGGGTGGGCGATGCCCATGGGGCGCAAGCGCTTCTCGAGCAGCAGGTCGAGCCCCTCGGTCGTCAGGGTGCGGCCGTACTGCGCACTGACCCGCGAGGCGACCTGCTCCGGCGTGCGCCGTCCGTCGAGCGCGAGCGCGACCAGGAAGAGCAGGCGTGAGACCTGCAGGAGCTGACCGTCGGCGCGGGCGACGAGGTAGTGCGGCTCGGTGAACCCCGGGCCGCCGTACTCGCCGAGCAGGCGGACGCCCTCGGCAAGGCGGGGAACGGTGGCAAGCTCCCGCGACGAGCCTGCGGTCATGGCTACCCCCTCGGTGGGGCGGGGGCCGGACGCTGGCTGCGCCCGGCCCACGCCGATGGTCTAGGCCTGGGTGACCCCGACCAGCTGGTTCGCCGAAGCCAGCGCCGACGACCCGCAGGACGCGGCGTTGATCGCGATGCCGAGGTTGACCGCCGTGACGTTGGCGAGGTTGAACAGGGCGAGGGTCTCCCGGGGTGGGAGCAGCTCGACCGACGTGGCCTCCAGCTCGGAGATCGACAGGTGCTCGTGCATGGGTGAAGCTCCTTCCAGCTTTCGCAGCGTGGACGTGGTGGTCTCTGCCGGCGTGAGCCGTCAGAGCTGGGTCACGATGACCGCCTGGTTGGCCTGGGCGGCGGCGGACGAGAGCCACGCTCCTGAGTTCATGGCCAGGGCCACGTTGGTCGCGCTGACGTTGGCGAAGTTGCCCCAGCTGCCGTAGCTGTGCATGGAGAGCGTCTCGCGTGTCGGAAGCAGCTCGACCGCCTCGCTGAGGAGCTCCTCTGAAGTGAAGGTCGTCATGGTGTTCACCCCCTTCCCCTGCTCGTGATGCGTCACGAGACATCAAGGCCTCCACTCGTCACGCCGGCGTGGGCGGACCGGCTCCGGTCCGTTGTGGGCCCGTCCACGTCCCGCGGCCGCACCGGCACGGCATCGTTGCGGTTCCGTGACAGGGCGAAGGGTCCCTCTACGCCTTTAGCTGTATGTGCACAGGAGGCAGAGGGTCCATCGTGATGCGGGTAGCCGGGGTTTGCCCGTGTTGGCCGTGAGCAGCCCTCGTCCAGTTCGCCGACAGGCCGGAGCGGCCTTTTCGCGTAGGGAACGCCACAGCAAACCCGTCAGCAACGGTCACGCAGCAAGGGGGTACGGCGACATGAGCACGACGCAGAATCACGCAGGGCTGTGGTCGCTGCGCCTGCTCGGCGGCTTCGAGCTGCTCGGCCCGGAGGGTGGCGTCGAGGTGCCGCCGGGGGTGCAGCGACTGCTGGCGTACGTCGCCCTCCAGGGTCGCTCGGTGACCCGGGCCCGGGTGGCCGACGACCTCTGGCCGGAGGCCGACGCCGCCCGAGCCGCCACCAGCCTGCGGTCGGCGCTGTGGCGCGTGAACCGGCTCGGGCCGTTGCTGGCCACGGGACCCCAGAGCATCCGCCTCTCGCCAGTGGTGGTGGTGGACGTGGTGGAGGTGGGGGAGATGGCCTCGCGGCTTCGCGACGGGGCTGTCGACGACGCTCCCTTCCTCGCCAGCTTCAACCTCGAGCTGCTGCCGGGCTGGCAGGACGAGTGGGTCACCCTCGAGCGAGAACGCCTGCGCCAGCTCGAGCTGCAGGTGCTCGACTCCCTGGTCGCCCACCGGGTCGAGCGCGGCCGCCTCGGCGAGGCGGTCGATGCCGCGATCCGTGCCATCCGCCTCGAGCCGCTGCGCGAGTCCTCGCACCGCGACCTCATCCGCATCTACGTCGCGGCCGGCAACCGCACGGCTGCGCTCACGCACTACGAGGGGTTCGCCCGGCTCCTCCACCGCGAGCTCGACATCGCGCCCGAGCCGGCGACCACGGCGCTCGTGGAGGCGTTTCTCCGGCCTCGAACGACGCGTCAACGCACCCGGACGCCACCGCGCGGCAGCGGTCACCCCGGCGGCCCACGACCTGCCTAGCGCGTTCGCTGTCTTCCGTCAGGTTCTCCACACGGAGACGGGCGCTGTCACGCCGTCCACAGGCGCAAGGTTCCGGTTGCGACATGGTTCCCTGTATGCCGCGAGTTTCGTTGCGCAGCAGCGGTTTCCGTCATTCGTGGGTTGAGTTGGGTTGTCGGTGGTCGCCTCTACTGTGGTCGTCATGGAGGGGGACCTGAGCCTGGCTGAGCGGCGCGAGCGGATCGCCGCTGCCACCGAGGCGCTGCGGGGTCTGGGCGCCGTCTCGTGGCAGGCGCCCTCAGGGGGTGGTGCGGACGGGTTGTCCGGTCTGCTCAGTGAGGTCGACGCGTTGGGCGCGGCGTGTGACGCCGGCCGGGTGGCGGTGGTCGGGGAGGCCATGGAGCGGGGTGAGGCCTGCGGTGGGCCGGCGGCGATGAGCAGGGTGCAGTGGGTCCGGCTTCACGCGCCGTCGACGAAGGCCGGTG
>Ga0307409_100002220_pt1 | contig 10038 bp, 4 predicted proteins | sample 322Ometagenome_2_FD_203888 | JGI IMG/M metagenome (GOLD analysis project Ga0307409, IMG submission 203888) | Maize rhizosphere microbial communities from greenhouse at UC Davis, California, United States - 322HYB-O-2 | ecosystem: Host-associated > Plants > Roots > Rhizosphere > Soil | place... | reverse complement strand
CAGGAGGTCGCAGGTTCGAGTCCTGCAGGGCGCGCCACCTCGCTTCGGTGTATTCCGGTCACATGGGTGACGGTTTATACCGAGCACATAGGTAACACTTTCGGGCCGAACGGATTCTCGATCGGTTCCAGCCGGCACGTCTCATCGTCGAAATAGCCTAAATCGTAGTGCATGAAGGTCACGAGCCAGGTCCGCTCGCCGACCTGGGTCACGCCTACGTTCTGCCCCGCAAACACCTGACTCAGATTCACCTTCTGCCCGTTGAAGCAGATCCGGCCGCAGTGCGTGACCGCGATCGTGTGGTCGTGGAACGGATACGTGAGTTCGTCGAGGCCGCGGTAAAGCCGGGGGGAATGGGCATAGAGGTCGGCGGGGACCCGCATGCCGAGCGCTTGGTGCGGTCGATCGCGGTTGTACTGCTCGAGGAAGCGGTCGAAGCGCGCTTGCTGCTGCAGCACGTTGGCCGCGGCCGGCTTGGTCGCTTCCTTCTTCAAGGTGAGATGCATACGCTCATGCCGGCCATTTTGCTGCGGGTGGCCGGGCTGGATGCGTTCGATCTGAATGCCCAGGCGCAGCCACCAGACCGCTAATCGACTCAGCCCGTAGAGCGCGTGGGCGGAGGCGAACGGCACGCCGTTATCGGTGCGGATGGCGGCGGGCAGGCCAAATTCCTTAAAGGTCCGCTCGAAGACCGTGAACGCAAACTTCTCCTGGGTGGTGGACAGCGCCTCACAGGTGAGGAGATACCGCGTGGCGAAATCGGTGATGGTGAGCGGGTAGCAGTAGCGCCGATTGCCGAGCAGAAACTCGCCTTTGTAGTCGGCACACCAGAGCGCATTGGCCGCGGTAGGCCGTGACAGCGGCGTGCCCATGCTCCCGCGCCGTCGCCGGCGGCGCCGCTTGACGAGGTGATGGCGATCGAGCACGGCATGCACCGTGCTGATGGCCGGCAGGTGAGGCCCGGTGAATTGCTGCCGCAGCTTCTCGCGAATCTTCGGAGCACCCCAGCCGGGGTATTCGCGCTTCAACCGCACGATTACGGCCTCGAGCTGTGGGAGGAGGCGATTCGCCTGCCGGTACGGGCGGCGACTCCGATCGGTGAACGCCGCCGTGCCGCAGTCCTTGTAGCGCGCGAAGATTTTGTAGCCGGTCTTCCGCGAGATCCCGAACGCCGCACACAACGGCGCCATCTTCTCGCCCTCGAGCAGGCGGGCCACAAACCGGAGCCGCTCGTCCATGACGTGACACTCCTTCCAAGGCATGCCCCCTCCCGCGAAGGGGCCAAAGTGTCACCCATGTGCTCGGAATACCGTGTTACCTATGTCTCAGGCAGGACATCGGGTGAAATCCCAGGACACCCGTAACAGATCTCGTTCTCTTCTCTGGCCAGCACCTCTAGAGTGGAGACACGATGACGAAAGCGGAGCAAGCACGGTTGTGGGCGTGGCGGTGCAAGGTCTTGCAGCAGGCGAGCGAGCGGTCCCGAAACGTAGCACGCACCTGCCGGCACTTTGGGATTTCCCGACAGGCGTACTACCGATGGAAACGGCGTTTCGAAGCGCACGGCGAGCCGGCCTCTGGGATCGCCCGCGCGCCCGCATCGGTCACCGACGGCGATTCCGCGCGAGGTGATTAGCAAGATCCTGTATCTGCGGCAGCATTATCACTTCGGGCCGAGCAAAATCGCCGACTACCTGAAGCGCGTTCACCAGCTCGCGGGGGCGGTGTCGTCGGTGCACCGTATCCTGGTGCGGCACGGGATGAATCGGCTGCCCAGCAGCCAAAAGCATCGAGCGCACGCGACACGCACCGTGGAGACCAAGAGTGGATGACCTTGCGTGAGTTGATAAAATCGTGTGTTTCGCTGATTGCGGATTCTGGTCAGCGGGAACTCTCCCGTCAATCTATGCGGCATCGCCCTCCCGTCTTACAGGAGGGGAGTGTAGCCTGCATTACGTACTTGGAGGAATACTTGAGCAAGTCCTTTAGAGGCAGATCCATCAGCCTTCTTTTCGCCTTGGTTTCATTCGTCGTCATCTCTGCCCCCGGCGTCCGCGGCTCGGATAATCGCGTGGAGTTCGACCTCACGGACGATCCGGGCTCCTGGTATCGAAGCACGGCCGGCGCGATCGGCGGTACGAAATCTCTGGCCGTGGCCGCGCCCGGCGTCGAAGTGCGGTTCAGCGGCCGGTCGCACACCGTTCACACGATGAGCAGCCTCCTGTATCCGAGCAATGCCGCAGGCATGCCGTTCGACACCGATGCGCGGAAAGGCAGCGCTTCGCTCGTGCTGCGCACGCCAGGCCTCTACGTGTTCGTCTGTAAGATTCACCCCTACATGCTGGGAGCGGTCATCGTCGACGATCCGAAGACGCAGGGGCTCGATCTCGGCGAGAACATTACGCTGGTCAATGGGATCACGGTCCCCACGAGCAGCGACCTGGCCACGCGGCTGCTGCGCACGTTCTTCATCGCCACCAATCCGAGCAACTGGCAGAACTTTGCTTCGTCTGCGGTGTGGCACGTGACGTATCCGGACGTGAACGTCCGGATCACCGGCGGCGCCGTGGTGAATCTCCCCGCGGTCCTCAATCAGCGATATGGCAACGATGTACCGCTGCCGCCGCTCTTCAAGCCAGCGGTGCCCGCGGTCGGAGAAGTCTGGGTCGACACGCAGTTCGAGCGGACTGGCGGCAAGGAGAAGCCGGGGACCGCCTCGCGTGTCGATGGCAGGATGTGGAACGTGATCCGGAAGGTCGCGCTCCCGTCAATCAACATGAACAATCCCCATAACATGTGGACCGATCGCAGCCAGCGGCTCATCTATCAGACCGAATGGTTCGACAGCAAGCTCACGGTCTTCGAACGCGAGACCGGACGCTTCGTGCGGCAGATCTCTGTCGGCGAGGCGCCGGCCCACGTGATGACGCGGACTGACACCGACCAGGTGCACGTGTCAGTGAACGGCGAAGAAAGCCCGCAGGCGGTCGTCGAGTTGTCGCCGCTCGCCACGTCGGTCGAGCGCAAGATCGACATCGGCCGCGGACACCCGCACGCGCACTGGATGAGCCACGATGGGAAGACGATGGTAACGCCGAACGTGTTTTCCGGCGATAGCTCCATCTATGATTTCCCATCCAATCGGACCGTTGGCGTCATTCCCACCGGCTCGCACGCCATCGCAACCGGAATGATGCCCGATGCCAGCAAGTATTACGTGGCCAACTTCCTCGATAACACGATCACGGTCATCGAGACGCACACCGGCAACGTGCTCGGCACGATCGACCTTCTGAAGAACTACGATCCGATCAGCGGCAGGATTACCGGACCCGTCGGCGGATTGCCAATCCAGACTCCCGTGAGTCCCGATGGGAAATACATGGTCACCGCGAACACACTCACCGCCACCATCGTGATCACGGACACGAAGTCCGATCAGCTCGTGGCGATGCTCCCGGGCGAACCTGGCGCGCATGGCGTTCAGTTCGGAGCGAAGAAGGGCGGCGGTTACTACGCGTATGTCGCGAACAAGTTCGCCAACGTGCTCACCGTGGTCGACGCCGATCCCAACGCCGATGGGAACTTCGGCGATGCGACGATCGCAGGCCGCGTGCTCCTGACCGCGAATGCCGCGACGGTGAGCGACGACCGCGTCGTCGGCTACCCGGGCATGGGTGGACAGGGGGTGCTGGCGATTCCGGTGCCGTACAACGGGTGGGTTCAGCAACTTCCGCAATCCTGGAAGGATCAACTGACCGCGACCCAAATCAACCCGATTGGACCTGTCAAGTAAACAGTCGCGGCCGGCTCCCGCCCGCAATCGGCCGGAGCCGGCCGCACCACACCTTGAGGCCTGGGTGGTCAGGCGTCGTCGTCACAACAACAGACGACGTTGCGCAGCGTCGCGACGAGCGGCCGGTCCGCGGGACTGGCCGCTCTCGCGGTGTCGAATTCAGCGGATCGCTGGCGTCAGGCTCGTGTCGAACTTCTTGATGTAATCGGCATCACCGACGACGCCCCGGGCGCCACGGCCTCCGGTTGCGGGACCGTTGGCGTACTGTTCCCACGTGCGACGGAAGTTGTCGACCTGCGTGATGGCGGCGGCGTGATTGCGGCTGGAAGGCTCACCACCCTTGACCAGCAGGATGAACGCCATCGTCTTCACATCGACGCATTTCCGTGCGGTCGCGCACGCGGCATTATCCGCGGCCGTGATACCGGCACCGCCGTCCTGCTCGTCTCCAATCAGCGGGTCCCGTGTGCCGTTGGAATTCAGCGGCGGAATGATCACATCGCCGACGTCGGTGATGTTCCTGATCGTGAGATCGACGCGCTTGCCACAGATCAGGCGATCGTCTTGCGCGGACGCCGAGGACTGCGCGTCGGGGAACGCCACTCCGGTGACGGGACGGGTCGGCCGATCGATGTACCAGAACGGACTGACCTCTCCGGGCAGTCGCAGCCCCATGAAGTACTGATCGAGCGTCGTGTACCCGTCGATCAGCTCGTCGCGCGCAGTGAGAAACAGTCGCTCGCCCGCATTCACGCACAAACTGCTCGGGCCGAGATCGTCGATGGCGTTCCCTTCCGCGCTCGATGCGCGCGGATCGCCGCCGAAGTTCGCGTCGGGAACGCGGACGTTGAAGAACCAGCTCCAGTGCGACAGCGATCGCCCGAGGAGGTCGGCATTGTCAGGCCCGACGCCAGTCACCGGATGGTTGATCGCCGGAAACGCCAGCCACCGGTGGCCGGCTTCCTGTCCCATGATCGACATGGCCGAATTCAGGCCGAGCGTGTACGACCCGAACCCGCCGAAATCGCCGTTCAAGGTGCCCATCGAGCGGGCGCGCCGCGAGATCTGATCGCTCCCGGGTGGGCCGTCGAGCGTCGCGCCACCGGCGAAGCGAAATTTCTGAATGGGAGGATCGACGAGCTTCTGCTCATCGGGCCAGTACAGACCGATCCGATTCATGTTCAGCATCGACTCGAACTCACACCCGGCGGCCAAGCCGATTGCTGCGCAGGCGTCGAAGCGCGACGTTGCCGTTCCGGTGCGATAGAAGCCGAGGCCCTCGGTGTCGTTGTGCAATCCCAGATGGAACGCAAACGCGCCGCCGCCGATATCGACGACATCCTCCGTGAACATGACGAGGAAGTCGTATTGATCGGTGTGCGTCCGGTAGAACTCCCGCGCGAGCTCGAGAACGTCCATCTGCGTCGTGGCGATCGCCGGCGTGAACTCTTCGAAGATTGCACCTGCGTCCAGGGTGACGGGGAGAGCCGCGGAGAGATCGATCTCGTTGATCGGACCCTCATCGTGGCCTTCAGCGACCCCGACGACAGCAAAGCGCGAGTCGAGGCGCCCGTAGGCGAGGTCGATGACTCCGTTGGCCCGCAGGACGACCTGGAACGTGTTGGAATTGGTCGCCGGATCGGCGCCGAACTCGGGGACACCGTTCCACGTGATCACGATTCTGTCCGAGAGGACATTGGCATGTACCGACCCTGGCCCGCTGGGATCGAGATCGGCGAAGAACGGCGAGACTCTGGGCGGGCCGCCGACGTGACGGCCAGCGTCTCGCGTCCCCGAGGAGGCCTCGGCGGCGCCGAAGGTGACGTGACCGTCGGACCCGACGAATATTTGCTCCGTTCTGTAGCTGATCCCGAGGTAGCGGAATCCGGCGCCGCCGTTGAACGCCGCATTATCGGTAGCCGAGAGCGCCTTCGCATCATCGTCACCGAGCGCCAGGTCGGGTCCGAGCGCGGTTTCAAGAACAGCGGCCGTGGCAGACACGGCGAACGCGCTGCTGGTCCCGGCGGGATCGAAGCGCAATCCGGAAGGCACCGCAAGGTCGAACGGACTGGCCGGACGGGGCGGAATCAGAATGCGGCCGTTATCGACGACCACCGCCACGTTCCCGACGTCCGCGCTGACCGCGGCGGCCAACGGCGCGGACGCGAGCCGCTTCATATTCCTTGCGTGCCGCAGCAGTTCGCGGCTGCGGCGAAACGGGCCCGAGTCGTCAACGTGCTTCGCACCCGTGTCGTGCCACAGGATGGATTTCGGATCGGGCGCCGCGTAGGTCAGAACAGACGCGATGGCGCAAACGCCGCAGGCCACGAGAGTCGCCGTTCGGCCGCGTGTCATCGGTGCTCCTTTCGACAGGGGTGTGAGGGGACGCTGGTACGGAATGGGGACAGGAGGGTACCGTCGCGGGACGAACGTGTCAAGAAATCGGCATGCGTGGACCGGACCCGTCGCACGGCTCGCGCCCACGACGATAAATTGCCGCGCGATGGCATCGCCTCCGATGCCGGGGGAGCAGTAAGTCTTCCGACAGGCAGCCTTCCCGCGACAATTCGTCAAAATTCTCCGTGCAACCTAATGGAACCCTAACGAAAACGCCGGTACGGTTCGGCGCCCGCCGGCGGCTCGGATGTTGCGCGTTCTGGCGCACCGCAATTGAGCGGCGCGCGTCAGCGGTGTGCACACGGGGGAACGCTGCGCCACAACTCCAGACGATCGGGACGAGGTGAGCACATGTTGCGCAGGGCATTAAGCCGGTTGTGTCTGTGTGCGCTGATCGGCGCAGCGGTGTGGTTGGCGATGAGCGCCGGCGTTCGGCCGCGCGTCGCGCTCGCACACGACGAGGATGATTTCGATTTGTTTCCCGACGTGCCCGGCAGCGGCTACGTCAGGGACACCTGTTCCGATCACCATGCATGCGGCCAGGTGGGTCCGCTCATCCCGATGCCGTATACGGCCGTGGGATCGGGCCTCATCTGGACCGACGCTGATTGGGACAACCCGAAGCTCCATTTCAAGGGCAGGCACTCCGATGTGACGCCGGCCGACGTGTTCGACGAGGCCTGCATGGAGGAGCTAATCCTTGGCTCCGGCTTCTCGGCGTGGCCGATTCCCAGTGAGGAGTGGGCGGCGCAGTGGCCCGATGGATCGATCGATCCGAATCCGGACGTCCTCGCCCGGAACATTTTCAAGGACGGCGACCCGGTCAAGTTCACGCCGTTCTCGACCGTCGAGAACAGCGCGCCTTCCGGCAACTCGTTCAATCGTTGCATGCGATCGTCGTTCAAGCACCTGATGTACGGAGGCTATCGGCTGCGGCAGGGGCAGTCGCCGGGCACGGCCTTCCGCATCCGGGCGTACATGAACCGCGAGGGGGCGCAGGTGTGGGACCTGAGCCACCCGAGCGCGCTCCTGAATACCGGCAAGCGCGACACGGTGCTCCTCGATGAAGCCGATGCGCTGCTCAACCTGGATAGCTTCACGAACGCCGGGCGGTCGCGTGGTCTGTACTACGACTTGTACTCACTCGGCTACGGCGCTCTTCCCGATGGGCGGATCGTCCACGTGGGCGGTCACGCGAACAACAGCAATGCCGGCCTTCGCAAACTGAATATCTACAACCCCAACACCAATACCTGGGATCCGCGCCCGGAGCCGTGTCAGAACGCGAACTGGGCGGCCGATCGGTATGGACGTCGCCTCGGCTACCTGCCGGAATGGGAGCGCCTCGTGAATCCCCCGGCTGGCGAACTCGCCCTGGGTGGTGCCGTTGCCCCAAACTGGCCGAACTGCGACCCGCGCAATCGCGACGACGTGGATCCACCCCATTCGACCGACATGCGGTATCAGCGGTGGTATCCGAGCGGCATCGTGTTGCCGAACGGAATGTTATTGGTCTACGGCGGCGACGACCTCGATGAGTCCGTCGGCCCCAACCTGGCGGACCAGAACAAGGACACCCGTGACACGGCGTTCCGCAACACGCAGGTCATGATCGCCGTCCCTGAGGTCTTCGATCCCCAGACTGGCAAGGTGACGGCGCTGGAAAACGCGCGGAAGATCTTCTCGCTGTATCCGGCGGCCACCGTCGTGCAGTTCGGCGCAGGCAAAGACGATTGGAAGGTGTGTACGCTCGGCGGCATGCCCGCACCGGTCAGCGATGAGGATCTGAGCGTCCCACGAACCAGCGCGGTGGACCCAGCGGCAGACTGGCGGCGGTACTGTTCAGAGGAGGAAGGACCCGGGTGTGCGGCCGACACCCGCGCCGTAAGGGCACCAGGCGCACGCCCCGAGGCGAGCGTCGATTGCCTCGATGTCATGGGCGCCCTGCGCGATCCGAACGTGAACGTCCCTGCCGAAAATCACTGGACCCACATCACGACCGCCACCGATTCGCATGACTACTGCTGCGGGATGGCAGACATGGTCGCGTTGGACGAGCGCGGTCAGGTCACGTCGCACAAGTGGGCGGTCGCCGGCGGCAAGATCCCGAGAGGCAAGGCGGGCGCCGGTCGCCGAAGCGGAAACGTGGAAATGATCGACTTCACTGACCCGAATCCGACCTGGCGCCTGCAAGGACCGCTGTATCAACCTGCGAACGGCACGCAAGTCGTCGCCCTCCCGAATGGCCAGGTACTGGTGATGGGAGGCGCCGGTCCCGGTGGCGGCACCACCGCGCAGGAGGTATACGAGCAGCGGGAAAACCTGAAGTACCAGCTGTTCGATCCCGCAACGGGCGAAACGAGACCCCTCGCCAAGACGACCGTTCCCCGTGGACCGCTGCATGGCACCGTCCACCTGCTGCCGGATGGCTCCGTGATGGTGATGGGGAACGACCGCGATGCGCTCGTGCCGCGCGGCGATCGGATCTTCACACCGGGCGATCGCGATCTCGGGATTCCCGTTGCGTCGGTGTTCTATCCGCCGTACCTGTTCGACCATGAGAACGACGAGCAGATGGCGCAGCGGCCGGTGATCGAGCACGCGCCGAAGTACGTGTCGTACAAGAGCCGCTTCGCAATCAAAGTCGGATCCGCAGACCGGATCTCATCGGTGGCGATCATGCGAACCGGGTTCATCACCCATACGTTGAACACGGACAACCGGTACGTGAAGCTGTCCTTCAAACAGCCCGCCACCAGCAACGAACTGGTCATCTCGGCGCCGGCGATGCCGGCGCACGCGATCCCGGGTGACTACATGCTGTTCGTCCTGAACGCGGAAGGCGTACCGAGCATCGCGAAGCACATTCGCCTCAAGTAGATTGCGGCCGGAAGGTCAACGCGCGCGGCGGCTCATGCCAACGTGGGCCGCCGCGCGCGTGCGAGTCGACGCGGAGCCGCTGCAACGAGCCTTCCGTCGCCGTAGATCTGGGCGGTGTCGAAGAAGGCGACGCCTCGTTCGACCGCCGCACGCATCGATGCGACCGCCTGCGGTCTGTCGATCGCCGGACCATGCCCCTGGCTCGATCCCATGGCGCCATAGCCGGGCGCGAGACCCGGAGGCCGCTCTTGCCGAGCATGCATCGTTATCACCCCACCCTCACGTGCGCCTGGACCGTATCTCGCGGTTGCTCGGATTTGAGAGAGGCCATGTCGATCGAGAAGCGGTACTTCACGTCGGATTTGAGCAACCGCTCGTAGGCGTCGTTCACGCTCTGTATCGCGATTACCTCGACATCGGCCGCAATCCCGTGTTCGCCGCAGAAGTGGAGCATTTCCTGCGTCTCGGCGATGCCGCCGATGTTCGACCCCGCGAGGCGGCGCCGCCCCATGATCAGGCTGAACGCGGACACCTCGAGCGGCTTCGGCGGTGCACCGACCAACGTGAGCGCCCCATCGAGCCGAAGAAGATTCAGGTACGCGTTGACATCGTGCCGGGCGGATACGGTGTCGAGGATGAAGTCGAAACTCCCCGCGTGCTGCTGCATCTCGTTCGCGTTCCGAGACACGACAACCTCGTCTGCGCCGAGCCGCAGCGCGTCATCACGCTTGTCGGGTGAGGTGGTGAACACGACAACGTGGGCCCCGAACGCGTCGGCGAACTTCACGCCCATATGGCCCAGTCCTCCCAGCCCGATCACACCGACCTTCTTCCCCTCGGTGACGCCCCAGTGCCGCATCGGCGAGTACGTCGTAATCCCCGCGCAGAGCAGTGGCGCGGCGCCTGCCGGATCGAGCGTCTCGGGGATTCGCAGCACGAAGTGCTCGTCCACGACGACCTTCTCG
>Ga0307409_100002219_pt1 | contig 10038 bp, 9 predicted proteins | sample 322Ometagenome_2_FD_203888 | JGI IMG/M metagenome (GOLD analysis project Ga0307409, IMG submission 203888) | Maize rhizosphere microbial communities from greenhouse at UC Davis, California, United States - 322HYB-O-2 | ecosystem: Host-associated > Plants > Roots > Rhizosphere > Soil | place... | reverse complement strand
CGGCTGACCGACGACTGCCGGGTCGAGCTGGTCGAGGTGGCCGACGTCGGCACCGACGCCCTGCTGGTCCACGACGAGCACCGGGCCGAGCCGAGCCTGGCCTTCATGCTCTGCCGGCTGTCGCACGGCGCCGACGGGCCGACCCCGATCGGGGTGTTCCGCGACGTCGAGCGGCCGGTCTACGACGAGCTCATGAGCGGGCAGCTGGAGGCGGCCCAGGCCCGTCAGGGCCGGGGCGACCTGGCCAAGCTGCTCCACGGCGGCGACACGTGGCAGCTCGGCTGAGCCTGGCCGCCCGCGTCGACCTCGAGGAGCTGGCCGCCGCGGCCAGGGCCGCCGGACGCCTCGGGATCGACACCGAGTTCATGTCCGAGAGCCGCTACCGGGCCCTGCTGTGCCTGGTCGGGGTGGTGGTGCCGGACGAGCACGGCGAGCCGCGGGTGGAGCTGGTCGACCCGCTCGATCCGGGGCTGGACCCGGCCCCGCTGGCCGCGGTCCTGGCCGACCCGGCGGTCGAGGTGGTGCTGCACGCCGGCCGCCAGGACGTGGCCCTGCTCCGGCGGGTCTGGCGGACCGAGGTCCGCTCGATCTTCGACACCCAGGTGGCGGCCGGGTTCGCCGGCTACGGGGCCCAGACCGGCTACGGCAGCCTGCTGCATGAGGTGCTGGGGCTGCGGCTGGCCAAGTCGGCCAGCTTCACCCGCTGGGACGACCGGCCCCTCAGCCCCGAGCAGCTCGCCTACGCCCGCGACGACGTCGCCCACCTGCTGCGCCTGGCCGACGCCCTCCAGGAGCGGCTGGCCGCCACCGGCCGGCTCCAGTGGGCCCGGGAGGAGTGCCGGCGCCTGGAGGAGGCCAGCGACGAGCGCGACCCCGAGCTGGCCTGGCAGCGGCTGCCGCGGATCGCCCAGCTCAACCCGCGGGCCCGGGCCGTGGCCCGGGAGCTGGCCGCCTGGCGGGAGCGGACCGCGGCCGCTGAGGACCGCCCGGTCTCCTCGGTGCTCGGCGACGCCCCCCTGGTCGAGGTGGCCAAGCGCCGCCCGGCCAACATGGCCGGCCTGGAGCGGATCCGCGGCCTGCAGCCCTCGACCCTGCGCCGCCGCACCCGCGACATCCTGGCCATGGTCGACCGCGGGCTGGAGGCCGACCCCCTGCCGGCCGAGGTGGCCGAGCGGCCCGAGGCCAACCCGGCCGACGTCCCCGCCATCGCCCTGTCCGAGGCCCTGGTCCGGGCCCGGGCCCTGGACGCCGGCCTGGCCTACGAGCTGGTGGCGGCCCGCAACGACCTCGCCCAGGTGGTGGCCGCGGTCCGCCGCGGCCAGCCCGAGCCGCCGGTCCGGACCCTCCAGGGGTGGCGCCGCGACCTGGTCGGCGGCGAGCTGCTCGAGCTGCTGGCCGGCCGCCGCTCCCTGGCCGTCGACCCCTCCGGCCGCCTGGAGATCAGCGACCGCTGACCCGCACCGTCCCGTGCATGCCGTAGGCGTAGTGGCCGGGCAGGTGGCAGGCGAACTCCAGCGTCGCGCCGTCCGCCGCGGCCGGGAAGGCGTAGATGGTGGCCGCCTGCTGGCCGGCCGCGACCGAGCGCTCGCCGGGCACGTCGCCGTGGTGCTGGCGCTGGCGGCCCTCCTCGTGGCGGGCCTGGACGCCTCCGTCGCCGAGGATGAACTCGTGGTCGATGGGATCGGTGTTGCGCAGCACGAACCGGACCCGTTCGCCCGGCGCGACCTGGATCCGGGTCGGCTCGAAGTGGCTGTGGTGCATGGTCACCACCACCGTCCGCTCCCCGGTGCCGCCGCCGGGCCGGGGACCGGCCGCCGCGGCCGCGGCCAGGGCGGCGGCCGCGCCGAAGAGGACGGCGACGGCGGCGAGCTGCCAGGTTCGGGGTCGCACCAGCCGGCCTCCCGGTCGAAGGGAACGGGTTCGCCGGGTTGGACGGGCCGGCGGCGCCCCCGGTTCCCGCCCGGCGACCTATGCTTGGGCCATGTCCGCCCCCCGAGGTCCCCTGGACGTCCTGACCCGGCTGCGCCGCCGCCAGGAGTGGCAGCTGTTCGCCGCCCTGTTCCGGGCCGACCCCGCCATGGCCACCGCCTGGTGGGTGGTGCTGATCACCCGCGGGGTGCTGCCGGCCGCCTTCGCGGTGGCCACCGGGGCCCTGGTCGGGGCCGTCCAGGACGGGCGCGAGCTGGCCGGGCCGCTGGCCGCCGTCGGGATCGTGTTCGTGCTCGTCCAGGTGCTGGTCCCGATCCACCAGGCGATCGGCACCAACCTGGGCGACCGCACCGCCGCCTGGCTGTACGACCGGCTCACCGCGGGCTGTGTGGGCCCGCCCGGCATGGGCCACCTGGAGGACCCGGACCTGGCCGCCGACCTGACCGCGGCCCGCGACTTCGACCTCGGCATGACCGGCCCGCCGCTGTCGATCGCCATGGACTTCATCGCCTCTGGGCTGGTCGAGCTGGTCGGCGGCCTGGCCGCGGCCCTGGTCCTGGCCGCCTTCGCCTGGTGGGCGCCGCTGCTGCTGGGCGGGGCCTGGCTGGCCACCCACTGGCTGCTGCGCGAGAGCTCGGTGTGGCGGGACCGGGCCACCGAGGAGGTCCGCTCCGCCCAGCGCGACGCCGACTACACCTACCGGCTGGCTGTGGACCCGCCGGCGGCCAAGGAGCTGCGGCTGTTCGGCCTGGCCGGCTGGACCGTCGACCGGTTCGTCACCCACCGCCGGCGCCTCCACGAGCTCCAGTACCGGGCCACCCGGCTGCGCGAGCGGCCCCTGCTGTGGGCCGTGCTGCTGGTGGTGGGGGCCAACCTGGCGGTGTTCGGAGCCCTGGCCGCGGCCGCCGCCGGCGGCCGCCTCGACCTGGACCGGGTGGTGACCTTCGCCCAGGTCGCCATCGGCACCAGCATGATCGCCTTCGGCGGGCTCAACTGGGCCATGGACGGGGCCGCCGCCCCGGTGGCGGCGTCCCTGCGGGTCGTCCCGGCCATGGCCGCCGCCGGGGCCCTGCCCTCCGGGTCCCGGCCCGCCGACGGGATGCCGGCTTCGGGGATCCGGCTGCGCGGCCTCCGCTTCGCCTACCCGGGGAGCGGGCCGGTGCTGGACGGGGTCGACCTGGACATCCCGGCCGGCAGCTCGCTGGCCATCGTCGGCCAGAACGGCGCCGGCAAGACCACCCTGGCCAAGCTGCTCTGCCGCCTCTACGACCCCCAGGGCGGGGCAGTCGAGGTCGACGGGACCGACCTGCGCGAGCTCGACCTGGACGGCTGGCGCGGGCGGCTGACGGCGGTGTTTCAGGACTTCATCCGCTTCGAGCTGTCCCTGCGCGACAACGTGGCCCCGGCCGGGGCCGGCGACGCCGACGTCCTGGCCGCCCTGGCCGAGGCCGGGGCGGACGAGCTCGCCGCCCTCGACACCGTGCTGGCCCGCGGGTACGCCGGCGGCATCGACCTGTCCGGCGGCCAGTGGCAGCGGGTCGCCCTGGCCCGGGCCCTGTGCGCGGTCCGCCTGGGGGCCGGGCTGGTCATCCTCGACGAGCCCACCGCCCAGCTCGACGTCCGCGGCGAGGCCGAGATCTTCGACCGCATCCTGGCCGCCACCCGCCACTGCACCACCATCCTGATCTCCCACCGGTTCTCCACTGTCCGCCACGCCGACCGCATCTGCGTGCTCGAGGGCGGCCGGGTGGTCGAGCTGGGCAGCCACGACGAGCTGATCGCCCGCGGCGGCCGCTACCGGACCATGTTCGACCTCCAGGCCAGCCGCTTCACCGAGGAGGTGGCCGCCGATGGCCGCGACGGCTGAGCGGCCCGTGGCCGCCCGCCCGGTCCCCGAGGACCTCCCCCCGGCCCTGTCGTCGATGTGGCGGCTGTGCAAGCTCGGCTACCGCCACGAGCCCGGGCTGCTGCTGGCCGCCTTCCTGCTGTCGCTGGCGGCCGCCCTCCCCGACGCCCTGCTGGCCCTGTGGCTGGCCCTGCTCGGCCGGGGGGTGCTGGAGGGCGACGGGCGGCTGCTGGCCGTGGCCGCGGCCGGCCTGGGGCTGTCGGCGGCCGGCACCTGGGTCCTGCGGGTGGTCGACTCCCGGGTCCAGCGCCGCTTCCGCGACCGGGTCACCATCGCCCTCGAGGCCCATGTGGCCCGCCTCCAGGCGTCGGTGGCCACCATCGCCCACCAGGAGCGGCCCGAGTGGCTGGATCGCCTGACCGTCCTGCGCGAGCAGGTGTTCGTCCTCGACCACCTGTACATGTCGCTGTTCTCGACGGCCGGCTGGGTCCTGCGCCTGGCCGTCACCGTCGGGCTGCTGGTGTCCATCAGCCCGCTGCTGGCCGCCCTGGCCCTGTTCGCCCTGCCGGCGATCCTGACCTCGGCCTGGCGGCCGGCGGTGGAGCGGGCCGCCCAGGAGCGCGGCGCCCCGGCCAGCCGGCTGGCCCGCCACCTGTACCAGACGGCCACCACCGCCCCGCCCGGCAAGGAGGTCCGGGTGGCCGGCATCGGCGGCCGCCTGGCCGCCGACCGCCGCGCCGCCTGGGAGCGCTGGTACGGGCCGCTGGCCGCGGCCCGCCGGACCTCGGCCGTCTGGCACGCGCTGGCCTGGGCGGTGTTCGGGGCCGGGTACGTGGGCGCGGTCGTGGTCACGGCCACGGTCCTCGACGCCGGGCCGGCGGCGGTGCTGCTGGTGCTGGCCGCCGGGTCGCGGCTGTCGGCCTACATCGGGGCCACCGCCGGCGAGATCGGCTTCCTGCGGGGCATCTGGATGGACGGGTCGCGCCGCCTGGCCTGGCTGGAGGACTACGCGGCCGCGGTGGCGGCCCCGGCCGACCTGCCAGCGCCCGGGGCCCTCACCTCCGGGATCCGGCTGGAGCGGGTGTCGTTCGCCTACCCGGGCAGCGACCGCCTCGCCCTGGACGACCTGTCCCTGGAGCTGCCCGCCGGGTCGGTGGTGGCCCTGGTCGGCGAGAACGGCGCCGGCAAGACGACCCTGGTCAAGCTGCTGTGCAAGCTGTACGAGCCGACCTCGGGGCGGATCCTGGTCGACGGCCGGCCTCTGGACCGGATCGACGCCGACGCCTGGCGCTCGCGGCTGGCCGGGGCGTTCCAGGACTTCTTCCGCTTCGAGCTGCGGGCGCGCCACAGCGTCGGGGTCGGCGACCTGCCCCGCCTCGACCACGAGCCGGCGGTGGTCGCCGCCGTCGGCCGGGCCGGGGCCGCCGACCTGGTCGAGGGGCTTGCCGGCGGGCTCGACACCCAGCTCGGTCCCACCTGGCCGGACGGGGTCGAGGTGTCGTTCGGGCAGTGGCAGAAGCTGGCCCTGGCCCGGGGGTTCATGCGCGAGGGGCCGCTGCTGCTGGTCCTGGACGAGCCCACCGCCGCCCTGGACGCCGAGACCGAGCACGCCCTGTTCGAGCGCTACGCGGCCGCCGCCCGTGACGGCGGCGGCGTCACCCTGCTGGTGTCGCACCGGTTCTCGACCGTGCGCATGGCCGACCTGATCGTGGTCCTGGACGGGGCCCGGCTGGTCGAGCTGGGCAGCCACGCCGACCTGGTGGCCCGGGGCGGCCAGTATGCCGAGCTGTACGGCATCCAGGCCGCCGCCTACCGCGGCGGCTCCAGGCCGGTGACCCGGTAGCGGAAGAACTCGTCCCCGTCCCAGCCGAGGCGGCCCTGGGCGGGGATGGTCAGGCCACCGAAGCTGGCGTAGCCGGTGATCCGGCCGCCGAACCGGTGCCAGGCGAAGCTGCCGCTGTCGCCGGGGTCGCCCCAGCGGTCGAAGGCCACCGAGACGATCCGCCCGGCCGGGTCCAGGCGCAGCTCGAGGGTGACCGGGGTCTCCCCCACCGCCAAGGCGGCCGTGACCCGGTCGTCGGCCGGGGCCGTCCAGCGGACCCCGAACCGGGGCAGCAGGGCCGTGGGCAACCAGATGCCCTCGCCCCCGGCCCGCCCGGCGGCGCTGCGGGAGACGTCCGGGCCCTCACCGGCGGCCACCGTGACCAGCCCGGCCAGCCGCCAGCGCATCGCCCCGGCGCCGTCCACGTACCGGTCGGTCCCGGCGATCACCCCGGCCGCCCTGGCCGTCCAGACCAAGCCTCGGGCCGGGTCGAGGACCTCACGGGCCCGGAACGGCAGCCAGCGGCCGACCTTGATCTGGCCCCGCATGGTCAGGCGGGCCGAGGTGTGCAGGGGCGTGCCGGGCGCGATCGCCTGGGTGAGGTGGCGGTGCACCGGCTCGGGCAGCCCGTCCAGCTCGGCCGGGTCGAACCGCTCCGGCCCGGCCGGGCGCAGCAGCCGCGCCGTCAGCTCCTCGGTGGCGTTCCCGCTCATGGCCCCAGTGTCCGCCCGGGCCGCGGCTCAGCCCAGGGCCGAACGACCCCGCCGGGTCAGGACCATCGCTGCCACCCCGGCCACGGCCAGGCCCACCACCATGGGCAGGACCGGCCACGGCCACCACCCGCCGGTCTCCGTGCCGGCCTGGTCCACCGGCGCGTCCCCGTCGGCGGCCCCGGGGACGGCCAGCCCGGCCGCCACCGCCGACGGGCGGTCGCGGCCGTCGGCGTCCACGGCCAGGTCGTGGCTGAGCTGGCCGGCGGTGGCGTCCACCCGCAGGTAGCTGAGCCACATCCCCGACCCCGGCAGCCAGCCCATCCCCTTGTCGGATCGTAGATCAGCCAGCAGCCCGGCCGAGGCCGGCTCGCTCCGCTCCAGCGCCACCCCGGGTGCCCCGTCGGCGCCCGGCGCCGGCAGCAGGGCCGGCCGGCTCCCGGTGAGCAGGTACACGTCGGCCTGCAGGGGGTCGCCCGGCCGGTGCCCGAGCCCCAGGATCCGCAGGGGGACCCACGGATTGCCGGTGGGAATGGTCAGGTGGATCGGGGTGCCGTCGCCCAGGCGCTGGCCGCGGGCCCCGGCCCGGCGGGCGTCGAAGCTGGCGGCCAGGAAGATCGGGCTGCGGGCGGCGTAGAAGTCGAGCACCTCCGGGGCGTCGACCGACAGCCCGAACCCCTGCCCGCGGGCCCAGTCCCCGACCGCCCGGCCCCCGCCCCGGAGCACGGTCAGGTCGAGGGCGTCGACTCTGGTCGTGAGCAGCACCTCGGCCGCCTGGGCGGCCGGGGCGTCGGTCCGGGCGCTGGCCAGCGACAGCCGCTGGGGCTGGGTCTCGCGGACCAGCCGCTGCAGGGTCCACTCGCCGCCCTTGCGCACGTCGGTGGGGACGCCGGGCAGGGGCACGATCGAACCGAACCTCGCCCCGCCGCCCAGGTAGGTGAACGAGGTCAGGTAGTGCTCGACCCCGTCGGCGTACCCGGCCAGGGTGGTGGTGCGGGCCAGCTGCACCGTGCCCCCCGGCCCGACCAGTCCCCCGCAGGCCAGGGCCGGCTGGAACCCCAGCACCCCCAGCAGGACGATCCCGGCCGCCGCGGCCAGCCCCCGGCGCCAGTGCCTTCCCGTCATCGCGCACCTCGTCCCGGTCGAGTTCCCGACGTGGCCTTGGACGGGCCGGGCGGCGGCGTGGTTCCCGCCGTCCCAGGGGCGTGGCGGGACGCTCGACGGTGAAAACCTCTCGATGGTATAAACACGGCCGACAACTGCCAATCCGGACGTCCAGCGTGGATGGCGCGGACAGGCCGGAACGTGGGGGTGGGTAATGCGGACGAACGCGCGCCAGGGCGGCCGGCGGCAGTGGCGGCGGGGGACGGCCGGGGCGCTCCGGTCCGAGGCGCTGGTCGAGGAGGCGGCCGCGCCGGCGTGCGTGCTCGACCGCCACGGGCGGATCCTGGTCGCCAACCGCCCCCTGGAGGGCCTGCTCGGGGCGAGCCCGGCCGGCGGCCTGCGCGGCCGCACCCTGCCCTCGACAACGGCAAGGGCATCCCGGCCGAGCACCGCGAGCGCGTGTTCGGGGTCTTCGAGCGCCTGGAGGGCCCGTCGACCAGCGAGGGGACCGGCATGGGCCTGGCCATCTGCCGCAAGATCGTCGAGGTCCTCGGCGGGGCCATCGCCATCGTGGGCGACCGCGGCACCGACGTCCGCATCCTGCTCCCCAAGGCCGCGGAGGCCCGCTGGCCGGCCCACGAGCTGACCGCCGGGGCGTCGCGGTGAAGGCCCTGCACGTCCTGCTGGTCGAGGACGACGCCGACCACGTGTTCCTGGTCCGGCGGGCCCTGGCCGACCTGCCCGGCACCGAGGTCACCGTCGAGGTCGCCGGCGACGGCGAGCAGGCCGCCGAGCGCCTGGCCCGCCGCTCCTGGTTCGGGGGCGGCGGGCGGCCCCAGCTGGTCCTGCTCGACCTCAAGATGCCCCGCATGGACGGCCTGGAGCTGCTGCGCCGGATCCGGGCCGACGAGGCCACGGCCGAGCTGCCGGTGGTGGTGCTGACCTCCTCCGAGCGCCCGGAGGACCGCGAGGCGGCCGTGGCCGCCGGGGCGACCTGGTTCGTGTGCAAGCCGCTCGACGGCCACCGCTTCCGCTCCGAGGTCCAGCAGCTGGCCGACCGCTGGGCCGTTCCCGCCTGACGCCCGCGGCGGCTCAGAGCGAGAAGGACGCCGCCGCCGCGGCCAGGCGGTGGGGCTCCAGGGCGCGGCGCTGGCCGCGGGCCCGCTCGATCAGGCGGTCGTAGTCGGCCGCGGCCAGGCGCGGGTCGGCGGCCGCGGCCTCCCTGAGGGCCAGCCACATCGACAGCTTGCCCTCGATCCCCAGCGACAGGGCCTCGGTCTCGAGCAGCCGGGTCAGCTCGGTGCTGCCGGTGACGGCCGGGCTGAGCCGCAGCCGGCTGAGCTTCTCCAGCACCCATCCGGCCGCCTCCTTGACCGGGTGCCGCTCCAGGGCCAGGTGGCGCATCAGCTCCTCGAGGCTGTCGCGGTCCTCGCTGATGTCGTGGTGGAGGGCGACCATTTCCTTGCCCAGCTCGGTCCCCTGGTTGTTGTCGCGGAGCTTGGAGGCCAGCTCGACGCCGGCGGCCGACCCGGCCAGATGGTCGTTGAGATAGACCACGAGCGCCTCGTCGGAGGCCATCGTCGCTCCTCTCAGCCGGCCGCCCGGGCCGCGGCCAGGATGGCCGCCGCCGAGCGGTCGACGTCGTCGTCGGTGGTGGACCAGGTCGAGACCGAGATGCGCATGGCCGCCATGTCGTGCCAGGTGGTGCCGCCCAGCCACAGGGTGCCGTCCTCCTGGACCCGGCGGATGACCTCGCGGGTGCGGCCGTCGCTGTCGCCGCCCGGGTCGGGGAAGCGGACCAGGACCTGGTTGAGCACGACCTCGTTGAGGACCTCGACCCCCTCGGCCGCCCCCAGCAGGTCGGCGAAGCGTCGGGCGTGGCCGCAGCAACGCTCGACCAGGTCGGCCACCCCGGAGCGGCCCAGCGAGCGCAGGGCCGCCCACACCGGGAACCCGCGGGCTCGCCGTGAGGCCTCCGGGGTGAAGGCGTCGGGGTCGCGCTCCCCCTCGCGGCCGGGCACGAAGTAGGCGGCCGACTTGGCGAAGGCGGCCAGGTGGGCCTCGGGGCGGGTGACGACCACGATCCCGCTGTCGTAGGGGACGTTCAGCCACTTGTGGGCGTCGGTGGCCACCGAGTCGGCCTCGGCGACCCCGGCGACCAGGTGGCGCCGGGCCGGGCTGGCCGCCGCCCACAGCCCGAACGCGCCGTCCACGTGCACCCAGGCGCCGTGCTCGTGGGCGGCGGGGATGATCTCGGCCAGGGGGTCGAAGGCGCCGGTGTTGACGTTGCCGGCCTGGGCGCACACGATCGTCGGCCCCTGGCAGGCGGCCAGCACGCCACCGAGGGCGGCGGGGTCCATGCGGCCCTGGCCGTCGGCGGGCACGAGCCGCAGCCGGCCGCTGCCCAGGCCCAGGTAGCGCAGGGCGATGTCGATGGTGACGTGCCGTTCGGCCCCGACCACGACCTCGACCGGCGGGGCGCCGATCAGCCCGTCGCGCTCCACGTCCCAGCCGGCGCCGGCGAGCACGGCGTTGCGGGCCGCGGCCAGGCCGCTGAAGTTGGCCCCCAGGCCGCCGGTGACGAACCCGGTGGTGGCGGTGGCGGGCAGGCCGAACAGCTCCAGCAT
>Ga0307409_100002216_pt1 | contig 10044 bp, 11 predicted proteins | sample 322Ometagenome_2_FD_203888 | JGI IMG/M metagenome (GOLD analysis project Ga0307409, IMG submission 203888) | Maize rhizosphere microbial communities from greenhouse at UC Davis, California, United States - 322HYB-O-2 | ecosystem: Host-associated > Plants > Roots > Rhizosphere > Soil | place... | reverse complement strand
TCGCGCGCATCTTCGCCCCGGCGTCCGGGGGCTTCTCATCGGGCAGCGGGGTACCGGCCAGGAACGCCACCGACCGGCGGAGTGCCTGGCGCTCCTGGCGCAGCGTGCGGCCCGGCTGCGAGGGGAAGCGCCCGTTCGCGGCGGGGACGGTGGCCACCTGGTCGCGCAGGCGGATCGGCAGCAGCCTGTCGAACGTCTTCGACCCGACTCCGGCCAGCGCGCGGGCGTTGTTCAGCTCCTCGCCGTCGTCGCTCGGCACGGTGCGGGCCAGGAAGATCCCGATCGTCAGCGAGTCGAGCACGGTCCACGGGTCGGGCACCGCTCCCAGGGCCCCGAACTCGCCCGGGACCTGCGACGGGTTCGTGAGCAGCTGCTGCCGCCACAGGTTGATCCCGTCGCGATAGGCCTCGATCCGCGCCCTGAACTGGGGCTGGAGCTTGTTGAACTGGGCCATCGCCTCGTCGGCGGTGTAGAAGTCGCGCCGGGCCTCGACGTCGTCCTCCAGGTAGCCCTTGCCCAGGATCTCGGCCAGCCGGCCCTGCGTGGCCCGCCGGAACAGCTCGAGCTGGAACAGGCGGTCCTGAGCGGTCGCGTAGCCGGCGCCCAGCCAGACCTTCGTGTCGTCGTCGGCGGTGATCGTGGGCACGCCGTAGGAGTCGCGGGTGATCGTCACACCGGGAGCGGGGGAGACCGGCGCCTCGGTGGCGGGCTGCCCGAGCATCGCGTTCTTGAAGCGGAACGAGGTGAACAGCCCGACCTGGTCCGTCAGGTGCGGCGACCCGGTCCCGTCGGCGAGGCCGGCCGCGGACACGAATCCGCTCTGGCCGGGCGGCAGCACGCTGCCCGCGCCGCGGACCTTCGCGCCGGCCGGCGCGCACAGCACGAGGGCGGCGACCCCCGCCGCGATGCAACAGCGAACGCCGACGCGCAACACGGCCCGGCAGAGTAATCCGCGCGGGGCGAGTGCGCGCCGGGTGATTCGGGCAACATCCCCCGCATGCCCGCCGCCGTAGAGCGCCACGTCGCCCGTGACTGGATCGAGCGTGTCCGAGGAGGACGGCGCGAACGCGCGCGCGACGAGCTGGCCATCGAGGAGCCGCTCGAGATCCGCGTCGACGGCCGCGCGATCGCGGTGACCATGCGCACGCCCGGCGAGGACGAGGACCTGGCGGTCGGCTTCCTGGCCGGCGAAGGGCTGATCGCGGGGCCCGAGGACGTCGAGTCCGCCGGGCCCGCCGCCGACCTGGCCGCCAACGTCGTCGAGGTCAAGACCACGCGCGGACTGCGCCGCGACCCGGCCGGCGAGCGCACCTTCCACCTGACCTCGTCGTGCGGGGTGTGCGGCAAGGCCGCGCTCGAGCACGTGCGCATCGCCGCGCCCCCGAAGCCGCCACCCGGCGCAACGCCACCCATCGATCCAGAGGCGATCGCCGCCGCCCCCGACGCGATCCGCGGAGAGCAGGACGCCTTCGAGCACACGGGCGGCATGCACGCCACCGGCCTGTTCACCGCCGCCACCGGTGAGCTCCGCGTCGTCCGCGAGGACGTCGGGCGCCACAACGCGATGGACAAGGCGATCGGCGCAGAGCTGCTGGCCGGGCGCTGGCCGCTGCACGACGCGTTCGCCTGTGTGAGCGGCCGGGCCTCGTTCGAGCTCGTCCAGAAGGCGAGCCTGGCCGGGCTCGCCGGCATCGTCGCGGTGGGCGCTCCGTCGACGCTGGCGGTCTCGCTCGCGCGCGATCGCGGCATGGTCCTGTGCGGATTCGTCCGCGACGGGGGGTTCAACGTGTACGCGTCCGCCGAAGGCGTATCCTGCGGGCAGGGGGAGTGATGCTTCAGCAACCGGCCATCGACGAACTACTCGAGAGGGCCGCCGAGAGCGGCTGCCTCGAGTTCTCCTCGATCGCGGAGGCGATCGAGGGCGGCGCGCTCGACGAGGAGTCGGTGGAGCAGGTCTACGCCGAGGCGCAGCGCCGCGGGGTCAAGCTCTCGGACGACTGTGGGCGCGAGGCCCAGGACGTCTACTCGCCGGCCGCGATCGCCGACGCGACCAGCGACTCGCTCCAGCTGTTCCTGCGCGACATCGCCCAGCGCCCGCTGCTGACTGCCGCGGAGGAGATCGCGCTGGCCAAGCGCATCGAGCGCGGCGACCAGGCCGCCAAGCAGCGGATGATCGAGTCGAACCTGCGACTGGTCGTGTCCAACGCCAAGCGCTACCGCGGGCTCGGGCTGCCGTTCCTCGACCTGATCCAGGAGGGGATCCTGGGCCTGATCCGGGCGGTCGAGAAGTTCGACTGGCGCCGGGGCTTCAAGTTCTCGACCTACGCGACCTGGTGGATCCGCCAGGCCATGCAGCGCGCGATCCAGCACCAGGCGCGCACGATCCGGGTGCCCGTCCACGTGGCCCAGGAGCTGGCCAAGGTCCGCGGCGCCGAGCGCAAGCTGGGCACCGAGCTGGGCCGCGATCCGACCACCGAGGAGCTGGCCAAGCACCTGGAGATGCCGCTCGAGCAGCTCGAGGCGCTGCGGGCCAGCGAGCGCGTGCCGGTGTCGCTGGAGACGCCGATCGGCACCGACGGCGACACCGAGCTGGGCGCGCTGATCCCCGCCGAGGGCCCGACCCCGCACGAGGAGGTCGAGCTCGACCTGGAGGAGGAGTCGATCCGCAGGGCGCTGGCCCGGCTCGACCCCAAGGCGCGGCTGGTGATCGAGCTGCGCTTCGGCATCGGCGACCGCGACCCGCTCACCCTGCGCGAGGTGGCCGAGCAGGTCGGGCTGTCCGCCGAGGGCGTCCGCAAGCTCGAGCGCAGGGCCCTGATGCGGCTGGCCGAGGAGCGCGAGCTGCAAGCCTTGGCGGCATGAGCACCCGAGACTCCGTAGACGAGGTAGAGCGCCGCCGCCGCGAGGTCGAGGCCGCGCGCGAGGACCTGGCCCGGTCCGTCGACCAGCTGAGCGGCAAGGCCGTCGACACCCGCAACGAGCTGCGCGAGAAGATCGTGGAGCGCGCCGTGCCGATCGCGGTAGGCGTCGGCGTCGTCCTGCTGGCGAACGCGCTGCGCCGCCGGCGCAGGCGCCCGAAGGCCCTGTTCGAAGCGGGGCCCTTCGTGCTCCTCGAACGCCGCTGACGGCGTTCGGACAGATGTTCTAGGCGCTGCGTGCCAATTTGGGGCACGAAGCGCTGCAAGGGGGACATCAGGGTGGCCGAGAAGGTTTGTAGCCGCCCATCGGTGGCGACCATCTACCTGGGGGATGGTTGGAGGACTTGAAAGGAACGCCGATGTCTGAGGCACCTGCCGCAGAACAGAGAACCACCGCAGAGGCCCAGGCTTACTGCCCACACTGCTTCCTGCTCGTCGAGAGCGGGGTGGAGGGCCCTTGGCCGCCGCAGCCGACGCGCTGCCCGCACTGCCGCCTGATGATCGGCCCCGGCCGGTCGCGGCCGACCGCCGAGGCCAATCCGGGGGCTCGGGGCACGGCCGCCGGAGTCTTCGCCCAGCAGGCCAAGAACGCCGACGAGGGCGGCGAGCACGCGTCCCCCGAGGACGTCCAGGAGGCGATCCGCGACGTGGCCGCCCGGCTGGGCTTCCAGCCCGAGCGGCTGCTGATGGTCGACTACCAGCAGGAGGCCGCGACCGACGAGTCGCTGCCGACGCTCACCGACGTGTTCGCCTGCTTCGGCAGCTGGAAGCGCGCGCGCCGGGAGGCCTCGGCGTCGGGCTGAGCGCCCGGCGCGCCAGTCGTCGGCGCGCTTCATTAGGATCCCCGCCCGCATGGCCACCCTCGGACTAATACTCCTGTTCGTGCTCGTCGGCGGCGCCGTGGCGTTCATCGCCTACTCCGGCGGGCCCAGCAAGGCGCGCGAGGCCTACCTCACGCGCGGCAACACGTTCTTCAAGATCGCCATCCCGCTGCTCTACGTCGGGCTCGGCATCGCCATCCCCGCCGTCGTCATCGCAGGTAGCGACGAGAAGCAGGGCAACACCGGGGCGCTGGCCAACACCGTTCCCGACAAGAAGCTCGAGAACGGCAAGGAGCTGTTCCAGAACACGTGCGCGACCTGCCACTCGCTCAAGGCGGTGAACGCCCAGGGCGTCACCGGACCGGATCTCGACGGGCTGGGGCTCGACACCAGCACGGCCGAGGCCCGCAAGACGAGCGAGGCGCGGATCCTCACGGCGATCAAGATCGGCGGCACCGGGCAGCGCCGGATGCCCGCCAACCTCCTTCAGGGCGAGAACGCGGCCGCCGTCGCGGCTTTCGTCGTCGACGTCGCCGGCCGCTAGCGACGGCGTTCTTCCCGCTCTTTGCGGGCATATGACCGGCGGAGTCGTCCGCCGGCACTGGTAGCATCCGCGACGCTTCGAATACGCCGAAGCCCCGTCAGGACCGGGGCGCGGGGGAACCAGAAGCGGTCCTTGGGAAGGGGACCGTGGGGCGAATCGCCGTTCGCGGCGTAGCGCATCTCTTTCAGCGCGAGCCCGTCAGCTAACCCCGTAGGCCTGAGAAAGAGGAACGGCAAATTGGCACAGGCCCATGCCCGCATCGCGCGGGATCAAGAGGAACTGGTGCAGACAGGGGCGGAGCGCCCGCGGCTTCGCGCGGTGCCGGAAAGCTTCGACACCGACCTGTTCGACTCGGGCCTGTTCGAGTCCGAGCTCGAGATCGCGTCGCCCGGCCGCAGCCGGCCGCGCCGCCCCACCGGCGCCGCCGCCGACTACGCGCGCTCCAGCGCGGGCACGCAGCGCCGGACCGTGCAGATCCGCGGCTACGGGGCCCAGACGTCGATCCGCCCGACGCCGTCGGAGCTCCGCGGCCCGCGCCCGGACCGAATCGCGGCCTGGGGCGTCGGCTTCGCGATCTTCGTGGCGCTCCTCGCCGCCCTCGTCGGCGGCTAGACCGGCTCCTGCAAAGCGTCGGATTTCGGGGTCATCGGTCGCATCGCGGCCTGGCGGCCGCAACGCTCCCTGCTTCCCCCGAACTCCTCGCTTTTCGGAGCCGGACGGCTTACGTCTAGTTAGGTCCCGTTAATCCGCCCGGATTAGTACATCCGGTGCGGACGCGTCCTACGTACTACACGTAAGTGACGACGCGGGCCGCGGTCCCCCGAGAGCCGCAGGAAGTGTGAGCCGATGAAGACCAAGGAGAGCCGGTTTCAGGTCCACGACGAGCTGACCGCGCCCGAGCGCAGCCTTCCGATCCTGAAGGGCGCCGTGAGCGGCGGCGGACAGCTCTCGAACTTCCTGGGCGTGCTGGCCGGTGCGCCGGCCGTGCTGCGCGCGTACGCGCGGTTCCGCAGCGAGCTGCGCCACGGGTCGCTGCCGCTGAAGACGCAGCAGCGGATCGCGCTCGCCGTGGCCCAGCACCAGAACAGCGAGTACTGGCTGTCGATGCTGCAGCGCACGGCGCGTGAGGCCGGCCTGGGGCTCGACGAGATCGCGCTCGCCCGCAAGTTCGAATCGAAGGACGAGCGCGAGGCCACGATGCTGCGCTACGTCCGCGGGCTGCTCGATTCCGGCGGCCCGCCCTCGATGCACCTCCACGAGGAGGCGCGCGAGGCCGGCTGGGAGGACGAGCAGATCCTCGAGGCCGTGTCGCACGTAGCGCTCGCCTCGTTCCAGAACCTGGTGACGACCGCGGGCAACGTGCCGCGGGACGGCTCCGCCGAGGACAGCCGCGTCCTGCGCGCTGCGTGACGCCCGCGTCATCCTGCCGCCGGGCTTTGCCCTAATATCGGGCGCATGGCCGCTCGCGTTGCAGAAGCGACCATGGCTGCGGCGGAGGAGACGCGGTCCGGTGAGCGCACAGCCTGTTGCTCGCTGTACCACCACGCCATAGAGCTGATCGGGAAGCGCTGGACAGGCGCGATCCTGCTCGTGCTGATGGATGGGCCGCTTCACTTCTCCGAGATTCGCGACCTGGTCCCCGACATATCCGACCGACTTCTCTCGGAGCGCCTCAAGGAGCTCGAGGCCGAGTCGATCGTCGAACGCCGCGTGATCGACGGCGCCCCCGTGCGGGTGGAGTACTCGCTGACGGCAAAGGGCGCGGCCCTCGAGCCGGTCGTGCGCTCCCTGAAGTCGTGGGCGCACGAGTGGCAGGACTGACGGTCGGCTGAGGTAGGCCACCGTGGCAGCGGCGGCGCGGTAGCGTACTCGCGCCCGAACTCGCGCGAAGGAGCCACGCATGCCGGAGCCCGATCAGCCGCAGACTGCCGATGACGTAAAGGCGCTCGTCGCCGACAACGACATCCGCTTCATCCGCTTCTGGTTCACGGACATCCTCGGACAGCTCAAGTCGTTCTCGATCAACCGCGACGAGCTGGACGACGCATTCGAGGGCGGGATGGGCTTCGACGGGTCCTCGATCACGGGCTTCAACGCGATCGAGGAGTCCGACATGATCGCGATGCCGGACGCGTCGACGTTCGCCCCGCTCCCCTGGCGCCCGGGCGAGGCCGGGGTGGGGCGGATGTTCTGCGACATCGTCACGCCGGACCGCCAGCCCTACGAGGGCGACCCGCGCCACGTGCTGCGTCGCGCGCTGCAGCGCGCCGAGTCCATGGGCTTCGACGCGTTCAACGTCGGGCCGGAGCTCGAGTACTTCTACTTCCGCACGGCGAAGCCGCCGGTGGGGACGGCGCCGGAGATCCTCGACGAGGGCGGCTACTTCGACCTGACCACGCTCGACGCGGGGTCCGACGTGCGGCGTGAGACGGTGCTCGCGCTCGAGCAGCTCGGCATCCACGTGGAGTACACGCACCACGAGGTCGGGCCCTCGCAGCACGAGATCGACATGCGCTACGCGCCCGCCCTGAAGATGGCCGACGACTGCATGACGTACCGCATCACGGTCAAGGAATATGCGATGAAGTACGGCTGGCACGCGACGTTCATGCCCAAGCCGCTGTTCGGCGAGAACGGCTCCGGGATGCACACCCACCAGTCGCTGTTCAAGGAGGGCCGCAACGCCTTCTACGACGCCGACGACCAGTACTTCCTGTCACCCGTGGGCAAGGCGTTCATCGCCGGCCAGCTGAAGCACGCGCGCGAGATCTCGTCGATCTTCGCCCAGTGGGTGAACTCGTACAAGCGGCTCGTCCCCGGCTTCGAGGCGCCCGTGTACGTCGCCTGGTCGCGGCGCAACCGGTCGGCGCTGGTGCGCGTGCCGCTCTACCACCCCGGCAAGGAGCAGGCCACGCGCATGGAGCTGCGCTGTCCCGATCCGGCCTGCAACCCGTACCTGACGTTCGCGGCGCTGCTGCATGCGGGGCTCGAGGGGATCGAGAAGGGCTACGAGCTGCCCGAGCCGATGGAGAAGAACCTGTACCACCTGTCGCCCGACGAGCGGAAGCGGCTGGGCATCGAGCAGCTGCCGGAGACGCTGGGCGAGGCGATCGAGCTGACCGCCGAGTCCGAGCTGGTGCTGCGGACGCTCGGCGAGCACATGTTCAACCGCTTCATCGAGATCAAGCGGCAGGAGTGGGAGGACTACCGGGTTCAGGTCTCCCAGTGGGAGCTGGACCGGTATCTAGCCATTCTTTGAGCCGCCGCGGCGCCGGGGCCGGCGTGGCTCCGCGTGCGGCGCGCTAGCGCCGAACCCGCGAGAAGTACTGCTCGCCGGCCTTGACCGACACCGTGCGGCCCGTGCCGAAGTCGTTGACCTCGACGACTCCGCGGGCGACCGTGGTCAGGGTGCCGTCGCAGCGGTCCTCGACCTGCCAGATCGTGCCGCGCACGGTAGCCGAGCCCCACCGGCCGCGGGTGCGGAACCGGCCGTGGCCGTTGCCCCAGAGGCGGCGGCCGCGGTTGCCGCGGGCGGCGATGACGCCGTTGCGGATGGCCTGCACGCGGCGGCCATGGTCCAGGCGCGGGCAGTTGGCGAAGTCGCCGCCGCGCATGACGATCTCGGTCACCGCGGCCTTGGCCTGCTCCTGGCGGACTTCGAACTTCGCGCCGTTGAACGCCGCGGTCTGCTGACCGTTCTTCGCGTCCGCGGTCGTCAGCTCGACGGTGCCCTCGCGGGTGTCCAGCACCGTGCCCTCGGGCAGGTGGGCGCTCGCGTCGAGCTGCTCGAAGCTGTCGGATCCCGGGCGCTTGATGCTGACGACGCCGTCGACCGGCTCGACGTTGACGCTCTTGCCGGTCTCGGCGACCGGCAGCGTGCCGTCGCCGGCGACGGCACCCGGGGCCGGGTCGGCGGGCGGAGTGACGCAGTCGGCGTCGCCGGAGCCGTTGCCCTGGCCGTTGCCGGAGTTGCCGTTTCCGTTGCCGCCCGCGTTGCCGTTTCCGTTGCCGCCGGAGTTGCCGTTTCCGTTGCCGCCGGCGTTGCTGTTGGCGTTGCCGCCGCCGTTGCCGCCGTTGCCGCCGTTGCCGTCGTTGCCGCCGTTGGCGCCGGGGGTGCTCCCCGAGCCGCCGCTGCCGCTGCCGCCCGGGTTGCTCCCCGAGCTGCCGCTGCCGCCGGTGCCGGAGCTGCCGCCGCCGTTCCCGCCGGCCGGAGTCGTGGTGCTGCCGGACGGGTTCGTGCCCGGGCCGTTGCCGCCGGAGTTGCCGTTGCCCGGCGTGTCGGACGGCTTGGTCGCGGCGGGGCAGATGTCGACCTGCGCCGCGCGCACGCCGCGGTCGGAGCGGCCCGCGGTGGCAGCGGTGGCGGCGATGAGGACGGCGAAGACTGAGAGTGCGAGTAGGGAGAAGAGGCGGCTCATGTACGGCTTACTCGCCCGGCTGTGCGAGGACTTGAGTGCGCGCCGACACACAATGCGCCAGTAGACACGGCGTTCTGGACGAGTGATCTAGGAACGGACCGCCGCGACCATGGAATCCACGAACATCGCGCGAGCTCGCGCGAGCTCAGGCGTCTCGCCGCGCTCGACCTGATCGAGCATGAGGCCCTCCAGGCAGGCGACCATGTAGACCGCCGCGGCCTCGGCATCCGCGCTCGAGCGAGGGCCGCCGCCAACCCGGGCCAGCTCCTGCCGCAGCACCGCCCGGTAGCCGGCCTTCATCTCGGCCATGATCGAGCGGACCTCGGGCTCCACGATCGCCTGCGCGGCCAGGTCGAAGTACATCCGGGCGAGTCCCTTATCGCGCGCGTTCAGCGCGGTCACGCCGTCGGTCACGCCGCGAGCCAGCGCCCGCACGTCTCGGGGCTCGCCGATGGCCTGGAGCAGCTCCTCGGTGATGGCGCCGCTCACCGCGCGCGCGACCTCGGCCACCAGTCCCTGCTTGGAGCCGAAGTGGTACGAGATCAGCGCCTTGTTCTGGCCCGACCGCGCGGCCACCTTGGCCGTGGTCAGCCCCGCGTAGCCCTCGGCCTTCAGCACCTCGAACGCGGCGTCGCGGATGCGCTCGCGCGCCCCGGAGGACGGGCGGCCGGGGCGGGCGCGCGCCGGATCGGGCGGCTGCGCCCGCGCGGACGCCCGGTCAGGCGGCTGCGCCAAGGGGCTCCATGCCCATCGCGGCCAGCTTCTTGGACAGCGACTTCATCGCGTACTCGAAGATCTCCTCGGACCGGTAGCCGAACGGCGTCACGAACGAGTAGGGATCGTCCACCATCGGCGGCGCCAGTGCCAGCGTGCCGACGGGCAGCGTCTCCTGCAGAGTGTCGCCGATCGTCTGCTTGTGGCGCGGGTCGTCCTTGATCGCGTCCGCCAGGAACTTCACGCCGAACCCCACATGCCGCGACTCGTCGCGGTTGACCGCGGTGAAGCCCTGCCGGAAGCCCGGCAGCCTGTCGACCTCCTTGAGGTAGCGCAGGATGAAGCGCGCGCCGGTCAGCGCCAGCGTCCCCTCGATCACGATCATGTAGACGGTCACGCCGCGGACCAGCGCGTCCATGTCGGTGGGGTCCTTGCGCAGCGTCTCTGCGCACTCGTGCAGGATCCCGTCGAACAGCTCGCCCCATTGCTTGTTCATGCTCGGGCGCTGCTGAGCCAGGTTGTCGGCGAGCGTCTCGGCGTCAACGCCGAAGACCTCCTTGTAGAAGCGGTCGAAGAACACGACGTGGCGCGCCTCGTCGGAGATCTGCGTGGCCAGGAACGCCCGCGCG
>Ga0307409_100002215_pt1 | contig 10047 bp, 12 predicted proteins | sample 322Ometagenome_2_FD_203888 | JGI IMG/M metagenome (GOLD analysis project Ga0307409, IMG submission 203888) | Maize rhizosphere microbial communities from greenhouse at UC Davis, California, United States - 322HYB-O-2 | ecosystem: Host-associated > Plants > Roots > Rhizosphere > Soil | place... | reverse complement strand
CATGCGCCGATCGGCGGCGTTGCGTGACATGGCGAGGACGAGCAGCGCTATGGCATGCTCGTTGTCATGTCCTTGCGGAACGTAGTCGTCCTCGCCGCGCTCGCCGCGCTCGTTGCGGCATGCGCGGCGCCGCCTCCGGCGCCCTCGCCCGCTCCAATCGAAACGCGGCCGGTACCGCTGACGCCGCCGGCCGAGCAATCCACCGCGCCGGTCGTGCGCCGCGAGATCGTTCCACCGGCCGAGACGCCGCCGTCCGCACCGCCGTCCGCGCTCACCTCGCCCGCGGTGATCGTCCCGCCGGACGCCATCTACGTCTGCGTCGTGGACGCCTCCGGCACGCGCCGTCAGACGGTCATCGAATTCGTTCCCAAGGTGCTGGACCTGTGCCGCCGGCACCCTGAAATGGGGCCTTGCCAGTACGAGCGGAACGTCTGCCGAGCGGCGGGCGGCCGCGTCTATGCGGCCAATGGCGACGAGATCACGCTGCGCACCGAGGCCGAATACGACCGCAAGGTCATGCGCGTGCGCTTTCGCGCGAACTGACCGCGACGCGTCACAGCGCGAGCCCGTCGAGGTCGCGCGCGCGTGCGAGGCGTCCGAGCGTCGCGTCGAGGTTGAGTCCCGTCGCTTCCCGTAGCGCCCGGGCGCGCGGTCGCAGCACCGCCGCCGCCAGTTCGACGGGCTCGCCGCGGACCGCCAGCGCGACCACGTTGCCGCTGGCGCACGCGGGCAGCGCGAACGCGCGTCCATCGAACGCCTGCCGCATCCGGTCGACGCTCGCGTCGACACCGCGATGACGGGTGAGGAGGTTCGTCGCCAGGATGCCGCCATCGCGAACGCGGGCATGGCAGTGACGGTAGAAGGCGAGCGTGTCGAGCGAGCCGACGCGGCCCTTCGCGTCGTAGCCGTCGACCAGGACCAGGTCGTAGCGCGGGCCGGCCGCGGCGACGAAGGCCGCGCCGTCGGCGATGGTGATCGTCACCCGATCGGGGTCGTCGGGCAGCCGGAAGAACTGCGCAGCCGCCGTGACGACGTCCTCGCGCAGCTCGACGACGGCAAGCGCCGTGTGCCGATAGTGGCGGTGCAGGAACTTGAGCAGCGACGCCGCGCCCAGTCCGATCATGAGGACGCGCCGCGGCCACCCGTCGTCCGTTCTTAGCAGCAGCGGGAACAGCATCTCGCGCGTGTACTCGAGCTCGAGCGCGTCGGGGCGCGACAGGCGCATCGCACCCTGCACCCAGCGCGATCCGAAGTGGAGGTAGCGCACGCCGCGCTCCTCGCTGATGGCGATGCGGGGCATGGCGACCTCGCCCGCCTCACACGGGAAGGGCGAGCGAGAGTTCGCGCGCGGCAGCGGTGAGCGGACCGAGGCAACGCTCGCGCAGCTCGTCGGCGCCGACACGCGACGCGTGCGTGCTGACGTTGATCGCCGCGACGACGGCGCCGCCCATGTCGCGCACCGGCACCGCCATCGAGCGCAGGCCGACCTCGAGCTCCTGGTCCACGAGCGCACAGCCGTCTCGCGCCACCTCGTCGAGCACGGCGCGAAGCGCGTCCCGCGCCGTCACGGTGCGAGGCGTATAGCGGACGGGCACCAGTCGCGCGAGATAGGCGTTCCGATCTTCTTCGCGCAGCCCGGCGATCAGCACCCGTCCCATCGACGTGCAGTACGCCGGCAACCGGCTGCCGACGCCGAGATCGGTGGTCATGATGCGACGCGACGACGACGAGCGTGCCACGTACACGATCGAGTCGCCCTCGAGCACCGCCATCGAGCAGGATTCGTGCACCAGCGCGCTCACCTGGTCGAGGATCGGTCGCGCGGTCGCCACGAGCGAAGACGATGACAGGAACGCGTAGCCGAGCGCGAGAATCGCCGGTCGCAGCACGTAATGCCCGCGTTCGTCGAGGCCGACGTAGCCGAGCCGTTGCAACGTATAGAGGCAGCGCCGCACGGCGGCGCGCGACAGGCCGGTCGCCTGGGCGATCGAACCCGTCGTGCGGCGTCCGGTGCCACCGGCGAACGCTCGGATGACGGCGAGCCCGCGGGCCAGCGATGTCATGAAGTCGGGGTCGCCGGTTGCCATCGGGGCCGGCGCGGCGGGAGGCGAGGTAGGGTTCGTCATGATGCAACGCGGCGGATGTGCTTCGATTATCGCACAGTTGTTCGCTGATCGCCCTTGACGGCGATTCGTCGGCGTCGTTACAGTGTTTTATGTGCGATGTACGAACAGTCGATCGATAATCGGACAGCAGCGTGCCAAGCCGATTCCCCGCGCGGCGTGGTCGTCGCACAATTTCGTCCCCGGGCGCGCCGATCCGTGAACATGCGTCGACAACGCCCGCCGTCGGAGGACCGATGCGCCGCGCGCGATCCCTCACCCGCACGCCTTCGTCCGCGTTCGACCGCCTCCGCGCCGCGTGCCGGCGCCCGGCGACCTTCCTGTCCGGAGGAACGACATGGGTGACCTCGTCCAGCTGATCGTTTCGGGCACGGCGACCGGCGCCATCTACGCGCTCGCGGCGCTCGGGTTCACGCTGCTCTGGCAGGCGTCCGGAACGATCAATTTCGCACAGGGCGAGTTCGTGATGCTGCCCGCGTTCGCGATGCTCTTCTGCATCGCGCTCGGCGCGCCGCTGTGGCTCGCTTTCGCGATCACCTGCCTCGCCGCGATGGTCGTCCTGGGCTACGGATTCAAGCGCGTGATCGTCGATCCGCTGATCCGCCACGGCGTCATCCCGCTGGTGATCGCCACGCTCGGGCTTGCGATCGCGCTCAAGACCGCGGTCCGCGCCGGCTACAGCGCCGAGGCGCATCAGTTCGCTAGCCCCTTTCCGGCCGGTCAGCTTTCGCTCGCCGGCATCAACGTCTCGTACGCCGACATCGCGACGCTGCTGGTGGCCGGCCTCATCGTCGTCGCCCTGCAGACGTTCGTGACGCGCACGGTCACCGGGCGCGCGATGCAGGCGGTGGCGCAGAACACCGATGCCGCGCGCGTGCTCGGCATCGACGTCAAGCGCATGGTGCTCTACACGTTCCTCATCAACGCCGTGCTCGCTGTGACCACCGCACTGCTGATCACGCCGACCTACCTCGCGAAGTTCGACATGGGCGACTCGATCGGCCTCAAGGCGTTCCTCGCCGCGATCATCGGCGGATTCAACCAGACGCGCGGCGCGCTGGTCGGCGGCGTCCTGATCGGCGTGCTCGAGAACCTCGTCGGTTTCTATGTCTCCCCCGCGTACAAGGAAGGCGTCGCGCTGATGCTCTTCCTCGTCGTCATCCTGTTCCGTCCCGAAGGGCTGCTGGGCAAGGCCGAGGAGCGCAAGGTATGAGCACCGTCGACGGCGTGACCGGCCCTGCCACGGTGAGCGTCGCCAACGACACACGACGGCGCGGCCGCATCCAGCTCGTCGTGCTGGTCGCCGCGATCGCCGCGTTCGCCGTGTACGCGGCGTTCGCGAAGCGCAGCGAGGTCTACCTGCTGACGCTCTACTGCGTGTACCTGATGGCGACGATGGGCCTCAACCTCACCGTCGGTTACGCCGGCCAGATGTCGCTCGGCCAGGCGGCGTTCCTCGGCATCGGCGCCTATCACGCGGCGATCCTGCTGAAGCTCGGCTGGCCGTTCTTCGTCGTGCTGCCGATCGCGGCGGTCGCCTGCTTCGCACTCGGGCTCGCCGTCGGCTTCCCCGCGCTGCGCGTTCAGCACCATTACCTCGCGTTCGCGACGCTCGGGTTCAACGTGCTCGTGTTCCTCGTGATGCGAAACGAGGAGAAGATCACCGGCGGCACCTACGGCATCTCCGCCATTCCGCGGCCGAAGATCCTCGGCGTCGACTTCGGCGGCCACCTCGCGTACTTCTATTTCACGCTCGGTGCGCTGGTCGTGCTCGGCTTCCTGCTGTGGTGGCTGTTGCGAAGTCCGTGGGGACGCGCGTTCGCGGCGCTGCGCGACAACCCGATCCGGGCCGAGAGCCTCGGCGTCAACATCACCGCGTACACGCTGCTCGCGTTCGCCATCGGCGCTGCGTGCGCGGGCATCGCGGGCGTGTTCTACGCCTCGCTGGTGGAGTTCATCGAGCCGGGCCCGTTCCACTTCTCCACGTCGCTGATGATGCTGCTCGCGGTGATCGTCGGCGGCTCGGGGCGGTTCTTCGGCCCGGTCGTCGGCACCGTCATCATCGTGCTGTTGCCCGAGTTCCTGCGCGGCTCGACGTTGCCGTGGCTCAAGTTCATGCAGACCTGGTACCTCGCGGTGTTCGGCGTGGCCGTCGTGCTGCTGATGATCTGGCTGCCGGGCGGCCTGTTGTCGATCCCGGATCGGCTGAGGCGCGCCAAGGCGCGCAGCGCGACATGACCGACACGCCGTCGTTCCTCGACGTGAAGGAGGTCCGCAAGTACTACGGCGCGATCAAGGCCGTCGACGGCGTTTCGTTCCGCGTCGGCCCGGGCGAGATCGTCGGCGTCATCGGCCCGAACGGCTCGGGCAAGACGACGCTGTTCAACAGCATCCTCGGACAGATCCGCCCCACGTCGGGCGGCGTCGAATTCTGCGGCGAGGACATCACCGGCATGGCGCCGCTCGAGCTCGCGCGGCGGGGCGTGGGACGCACGTTCCAGACGCTGCAGGTGTTCGGGCAGCTGTCGGTTCGCGACAACCTGATCGTCGCTGCCCAGGAATTCAAGGGAACGCTGCCCGGCCGGCTCTTGGCCAAGCCCGATGCCGGGCTCGGGCACCATGCCGACGAGATGATCAACCTGTTCCGACTGAACCACGTCGCGCACCTTCCCGCCGGCAGCCTGTCGTACGGTCAGCAGAAGCTGATCGACATCGCGATGGCGTTCATGCCCTCGCCGCGGCTCGTGCTGCTGGACGAGCCGTGCGCCGGGGTCAATCCGAGCCTCGTCGACCAGCTTCGCGACCTCCTCGTGCAGCTCAACCGCACGCAGGGCGGCAGCTTCGTCGTCATCGAGCACAACATGGACTTCATCATGAAGCTCTGCCCGCACGTGATCTGCATGGTCGAGGGACGCGTGCTCGCCGAAGGGCCGCCCGCCGCCGTGCAGTCGAACCGCCAGGTGCTCGAAGCCTATCTTGGGAACTGACCGTGGATCCGCTCGCCCCCGGGGAGCCGGCATGAAGATCATCGAGTTCGACCGCGTCGTCGCCGGCTACAGCCCGAGCCTCACGATCCTGAACGAGACGACGCTCGATGCGCGCAAGGGCGAGATCACGCTCCTCATCGGACCCAACGGCGCCGGAAAGTCGACGGTGCTGAAGACGCTGTTCGGCATGCTGGTACCGCGCTCGGGCGAAGTGCGGTTCGAAGGCAAGCGCATCAACGGCATGCCGCCGAAGCGGCTGCTCGCCGAAGGCATGGCGTTCGTGCCGCAGGGACGCAACCTGTTCGGCTCGCTGTCGGTGCGCCACAACCTCGAGCTCGGCGGCATCACGCTGCCGCGCGGCGAACTGCACGGGCGCATCGAGGAGGTGCTCGACCGCTTTCCGCGCATCCGTGAACGGATCGACGCCCAGGCGTCGACGATGTCCGGCGGCGAGCAGAAGCAACTCGAGGTCGGCCGCGCGCTGCTGTTGCGACCGCGCGTGCTGCTGATCGACGAGCCGTCGATCGGGCTGTCGCCGAAGCTCGTCCACGAGGTGATGACGCTGCTGCGGGCGCTCGCCGACGCCGGCACCACGGTGCTGATGGTCGAGCAGAACGTTCGCACGGCGCTGAAGTACAGCGATCGCGCGCTGGTGCTCGAGATGGGACGCCTCGCGCTCGACCGGCCCGCCGATACGCTGCTGCAGGACCCGGACCTCAATCGCCTGTTCCTCGGTGGCCACGCCCGGCCCGCCGCCGCCTGATCGCTCGTCTGCACCGCGCTCCGCCATGAACTCGACGAACCCCGGTCGCGCCCTCTCGCTCGCCGCGCTGACGGTCCTCGAGCTGTCGCCGCCGGAGATGGTCGCCTGCGCCGCCGACGCGGGCTACAGCCACGTCGGCCTGCGGCTGCTGCCCGCCACGCCGGAGGAGCCGGTGTATCCCGTCGTCGGCGACACGGCGATGGTGCGCGACATCGCGCGAAGGCTCGCCGCCACCGGCATTGCCGTCCTCGATGTCGAGATCCTGCGGCTCAAGCCGGCGACGCGCGTCGACGACTACCGCGCGGTGCTCGACACGGGCGCGCGCCTCGGCGCACGCCAGGTGCTCGTCGCCGGCAACGATCCCGACGAGGCCCGGCTCGCGGCGAATTTCGCAGCGCTCGCCGAGCTGGCGCAGCCGCTCGGGCTGTCGCTCGCCCTCGAGCCGATGCCGTGGACCGACGTCCGCGACGTCGCGGCGGCGCTTCGCATCGTCGAGCGCTCGCGCGCGCGGAACGCCGGCATCCTCGTCGATGCGATCCACTTCGACCGTGCCGGCCAGGTCGCCGCGGACCTGGCATCGGTTCCGGCGACGCGCCTGCCGTATGCGCAGCTGTGCGATGCGCCCGCGCAACGGCCGCGCGACACCGAAACGCTGCTGCACCAGGCACGCGCCGAGCGCCTGATGCCCGGCGATGGCGGCCTCGATCTCGCCGGGCTCGTCGCAGCGCTGCCCCGCACGATCCCGATCAGCCTCGAAGTCCCGATGCGCACGCTGGCGAAGAGCGTCGGCGCGCGCGAGCGCGCACGGCGGATGCGCGACAAGACGCTCGCATTGCTCGAGACGGTGGAGAGCGCGACATGATCGACAAGAGCGTTTCCTCCGTGGCGGATGCCGTGCGGGGAATCCACGACGGCGCCACGGTGATGATCGGGGGCTTCGGAACGGCCGGCATGCCGGTCGAGCTGATCGACGCGCTGATCGAGCTCGGCGCGCGCGACCTCACGATCGTCAACAACAACGCCGGCAACGGCGACACGGGCGTCGCGGCGCTGATCAGGGAGAGGCGCGTGCGCAAGATCGTGTGCAGCTTCCCGCGGCAGTCCGACTCGTGGCACTTCGACAACGCCTGGCGCGCCGGCGAGCTCGAGCTCGAGCTGGTGCCGCAGGGCAATCTCGCCGAGCGCATTCGCGCCGCCGGCGCCGGCATCGGCGCGTTCTTCACGCCGACCGGCTACGGCACCGAGCTCGCGGCGGGCAAGGAAACGCGCGTCATCGACGGCCGGCCCTACGTGCTCGAACACCCGATCCACGCCGACTTCGCGCTCGTCAAGGCGCTTCGCGGCGACCGCTGGGGCAACCTCGTGTATCGCAAGACGGCGCGCAACTTCGGCCCGATCATGGCGAGCGCGGCGAAAGTGACGATCGCGCAGGTCCGCGAGATCGTGAACCTCGGCGACCTCGATCCGGAGACCGTCGTCACGCCTGGCATCTTCGTCTCGCGCATCGTCGAGATCCCGGCGGCGAAGAAGGCGCCGGCGCAGCCGGGCGCAGCCGCGTGAAGGAGAGCCGCATGCAACGCTTCACCCGCGAGCAGATGGCCACCCGTGTCGCCCGCGACATCCCGAACGGCGCGTACGTCAATCTCGGCATCGGCCTGCCGACGCTGGTCGCGAACCACCTGCCGAAGGACCGCGAGATCATCCTGCACACCGAGAACGGCCTCCTCGGCATGGGACCCGCTCCCGCCAAGGGCGCCGAGGATCCCGATCTCATCAACGCCGGCAAGCAGCCGGTGACGGCACTACCCGGCGCATCGTTCTTCCACCACGCCGACTCGTTCGCCATGATGCGCGGCGGCCATCTCGACTTCTGCGTTCTCGGCGCTTTCCAGGTGTCGGTGCGAGGCGATCTCGCCAACTGGCACACGGGCGCGCCGGACGCGATTCCCGCCGTCGGCGGCGCGATGGACCTCGCGATCGGCGCGAAGCAGACGCTCGTCATGATGGAACACCTCACCAAGAGCGGCGAGTCGAAGATCGTGCCGGAGTGCACCTACCCTGTCACGGCGCTTCGCTGCGTGAGCCGCATCTACACCGACCTCGCCGTCATCGACGTGACGCCGGACGGCCTCGTGGTCAGCGACATCGTCGAAGGCCTCGCATTCGACGAGCTGCAGCGGCTCACCGGCGTCGCGCTGCGTCGCGCGTGACCGATTGCCTGCCAGGAGAACCCCGATGAACCCCAAGCTGCCGCCGACGCTGCTCGGCTACCGCGGTTACGACCGCGATACGCAGCCCGATTACCACTACCCGCCGTATGCGTCGACGGTCAAGCGCTCGCCGCGCGAGCCGCTGTTGCCGCTGCAAGCCTCGCTGTCGGAGATCACCGGTCCGGTGTTCGGCTACGAACGCCTCCGGGCCAACGACTGGGACCTCACGAAGCAGGGGGAGGCAGACCCGATCGGCGAGCGCATCGTCGTCACCGGCCGCGTGCTCGACGGCAACGGCAAGCCGGTGGCCAACACGCTGGTCGAGATCTGGCAGGCGAACTCCGCCGGGCGCTATCCGCATCCGCGCGACAACCACAACGCGCCGATCGACCCGAACTTCTTCGGCGCCGGCCGGACGCTGACCGATGCACAGGGGCGATACCGCTTCGTCACCATCAAGCCGGGCGAGTATCCGTGGCGCAACCACTACAACGCCTGGCGCCCCGCGCACATCCACTTCTCGCTGTTCGGTCCGTCGTTCGTCACGCGGCTCGTCACGCAGATGTACTTCCCCGGCGACCCGCTGCTCGAATACGACCCGATGTTCATGAGCATTCCCGACGCCAGGGCGCGGCAGCGGCTGGTCAGCACGTTCGAGTGGGAGCACACGATCCCCGAGCAGGCGCTCGGCTATCGCTTCGACATCGTGCTGCGCGGCCGCGACGAGACGCCCACCGAGAACCCGTTCGCGGCCTGAGGGACAGCTGCCATGTACACGACCTCTTCGCAAACCATCGGTCCCTACCTGCACATCGGCATGCGGTGGCTGGTGGACGAGAACTTCGCCGCTCCCGGCGTGGCGGGCGAACGCGTCACCGTGTCGGGGCGCATCGTCGACGGCGACGGCCGCCCGGTGAACGACGCGATGCTCGAGATCTGGCAGGCGAACGCCGCCGGGAAGTACGCGCATCCCGACGACCCGCGCACTCTTCCCCAGGACGAGCGCTTCAGCGGCTTCGGTCGCGTCTTCACCGACGAGGACGGAGGTTACCGCTTCCACACCATCAAGCCCGGCCGCGTACCGTCCGCCGACGGGCGTCTGCAGGCGCCGCACCTCAACGTCACGATCTTCATGCGCGGCATGCTGAAGCACCTGATCACCCGCATCTACTTCGACGGCGACGACGCGAACGCGGACGATCCGCTGCTCGCCACGGTGCCGCGCGAACGCGTGACGACGCTGATGGCGAAACGATCCGCCAGCGGCTTGCAGTGGAACGTCATCCTGCAGGGCCCGGGCGAGACCGTGTTCTTCGAGCTGTGACCCGGCGGCCATGACACCGCTGTTGCCCACGACGCCGGCCACCGCGCCGCCGGCGGAGGCGCCGTCGACCGCGCTGCAGACATCCGGCCGCTCGGCGGCCGACGACATCGAGGCGTTCGCCGGCGACCCGAACTTCATGACCTCGCTCGCGCGCGGGCTCGCCGTCATCCGCGGCTTCTCGCAGGACCAGCGACGCCAGTCGATCGCCCAGCTGTCGCACAAGACCGGCATCCCGCGCGCGGCCGTGCGGCGCTGCCTGTACACGCTCTCGCGGCTCGGCTACGTGGCGAGCGACGACGGCCGCCATTTCGCGCTGCAGCCGCGGCTGCTCTCGCTCGGCCATGCGTATCTGTCGTCGACGCCGCTCGTGATCGCCGCGCAGCCATTCCTCGATCGGGTCAGCGAGGCGCTCGACGAATCCTGCTCGCTCGCTATGCTCGAAGGCGACGACATCCTCTACCTCGCGCGCTCGGTCACGTCGCGCATCATTTCGATCACGCTGAACGTCGGCAGCCGGCTGCCGGCGTACGCGACCTCCATCGGACTGGTGCTGCTCGCCGCGCTCGACGACGGCGACCTGCGAGCGTACGCCTCGCGCGCGCGCTTCGTGCAGTACACGGATCGCACGCCGGCGTCGGCG
>Ga0307409_100002214_pt1 | contig 10050 bp, 8 predicted proteins | sample 322Ometagenome_2_FD_203888 | JGI IMG/M metagenome (GOLD analysis project Ga0307409, IMG submission 203888) | Maize rhizosphere microbial communities from greenhouse at UC Davis, California, United States - 322HYB-O-2 | ecosystem: Host-associated > Plants > Roots > Rhizosphere > Soil | place... | reverse complement strand
CGCGGACGGCCTTCTCGGCGTCGCTCGTCGTGTAGCCGAGCGAGACGAGGGCGCGGATCGCGTCCTCGGCGTTCGTCCCCTCGGGACGGCGGCCGCCGGTGCCGTCCGCCGACGGGCCGCTGCCGACTTCCTGCATCTTGTCGGCGAGGTCGAGGATCAGCTGCTCGGCCTTCTTCCTGCCAACGCGCGGCACGCTCTGCAGCGTCGCCACGTCGCGGTCCACGATCGCCCGCACGAGCCGCTCGGCGGTCAGCGTCGAGAGCAGGCCGATGGCGAGCGCCGGCCCGACGCCCTTCGCCGCCAGCACCCGCTGGAAGACGCGGCGCTCGAAGGCGTTCCGGAAGCCGTAGAGCTGCCAGCCGTCCTCCTTGACGACGAGGTGCGTGGCGAGCGTGACGCGCTCGCCCTCCTTCGGCAGCGTCTCGTAGACGCCGAGCGGGATGACGAGCTCGTAGCCCACCCCGCCCGCCGTCATCACCTCGACGCGGTCGAGGTCCTTCGCGGCGAGCGTGCCGGCGATCTGGGAGATCATACGTGCGAGTTCCGTTTATCGAGGGCGGGTGCGCGAGACACGGCGTACGGGCGCGGTGTGCCGACCGGTCGTCCCGAGCGCCAGCGAGGGACCGCTTTACGCGTACGGCGATCCCTCGGGCTGCGCCCTCGGGATGACAGGAAGGGGTAGTCCTCCGCGCCACGCACACCGCGCCCTGCGTTCCAACTCAGCTCCGAATCCGACGCAGCGGCGGCACCAACGCCCCGATCTTCGGGAGCCGCGCGCCGAGGCAGTAGGTCAGCGCCGCGGCGACGCCGTCGGCGGCATCCGAGGGCTGGGGGACGGCCTTGAGGCGGAGCAGGCGGGTGAGCATGAACTGCACCTGCTCCTTCGTCGCCACGCCGGTGCCGACGACCGCCTTCTTGATCTCCGCCGGCGGAAACTCGTGGACCTCGATCCCCGCCTGCGCGCCGGCGAGCAGGATGACCCCGCGCGCATGGCCGAGCACCACCGTGGTGCGGACGTTCTTGGCGTAGAAGACGTCCTCCACCGAGAGCGCGTCGGGGCGGTGGCGGACGATCAGCTCGTTCACCCCCTCGTGAATTTCGAGCAGCCGCGCCGGCAGCGGATCGCGCGCCTTCGTGCGGATCACGCCGCACTCGACGAGCGTCGCCAGCCCCGGCCCGGTGCTGCGCACCACGCCGTAGCCCGTCGTGGCGGTACCGGGGTCGATGCCGAGGACGATCATGAGTCCGACTGGCGCGTCACGCCCCTGCCATCGCGTCTTCCGGGATGTCGAAGTTCCCTTCGACCTTCTGCACGTCGTCGAGGTCCTCGAGCGCCTCGAGCAGCTTGACGAGCGACTCCGCGTCCTTGCCTTCGACGCGCACCGTGTTGCGGGGGATCCACTCGATCGCCGCCTCGGCGGCCGCGAACCCCTTCGCCTGCAGCGCGTCCCTGACCGCGTGCAGCTGCGACGGGTCGGTCGTCACGACGTACTGGTCGCCGTCGCGGCCGAAGTCCTCCGCGCCGGCCTCGAGCGCAGCTTCCATCGCCGCGTCCTCGTCGCGCCCCGCCGCGTCCAGGTAGAGCTGCCCCTTCCGGTCGAACATCCAGGCGACCGAGTTCGTGGCGCCGAGGTTGCCGCCGCCGCGCGACAGCTTGTGCCGCACCTCGGCCACGGTGCGCGTCGGGTTGTCGGTCAGCGCCTGGATCATGAGCGCGATCCCGCCCGGGCCGTAGGCCTCGTACAGGACCTCGACGTAGTCCACCCCCTCCAGCTCGCCCGTTCCCTTCTTCACCGCCCGCTCGATGTTCTCCTTCGGCATCGAGGCCGCCTTCGCCGCGTCGATCGCCGTCCGCAGTCGCGGGTTGCCGGCCGGGTCACCGCCGCCGGCCTTGGCGGCGACCGTGATCTCGCGGATCAGCTTCGTGAACATGGCGCCGCGCTTGGCGTCGGTCGCGGCCTTGTAGTGCTTGATCTGCTTCCATTTGCTGTGGCCGGCCATGGGACGCTCGGGCGGTGCGAGGCGGGGTGCGACGGGTGGGAAGGGGCGCCGGAGCGCCGCCAGAATATAGCCCGAAGCGAGCCGGCCGAACAACTCGCCGCGGGGCCGCTCGCGCGTGCCTCCGATCGTCAGCGCGTGAAGTCGAACCGAAGCGGGTGCTCGGGCGCGAGCTTTCCCCGCCCTACCGCTCGGGATCGAGCATGTCCTCGAACCGCATCCACTGCTGGTAGAAGTACAGGTCCACATAGCCCGTGGGCCCATTGCGGTTCTTGAGCGCGAGGAGCTCGGTCGCGCCCTCCACGCCCCGTCCCGGGTCGTACATCTCCTCGCGGTAGAGGCCGAGGACGACGTCGGCGTGGTGCTTCACGGCGCCGAGCGCGCCGAAGTCGTCGAGCCGCGGGCGCAGGTCGGGCCGGTCGCGCGAGAGGGCGGGGAGCTGCGCCGTGACGAGGATGGCCGCGTTGAGCTCGAGGGCGAGCTCCTTGAGCCGCACCGCCGCCGCCGCCAGCTCCTCGCCACGCCCCCGGGCTCCGACCGCGAGCGCCTCCAGCGGGTCCACCACCGCGAGCTGCAGGTCGAGCGTGCGTCGCAGCGACTCGGCGAGCGCCTCAGCCCCGCCGCCCGGGAGGCGGTCGAGGATGAGCGCGCTGTCGCGCAGGCGGTGCGCCGCCGCGCCGGCGTCGGCCCGCGCCGCGTCGGCGAGCCTGCCCTGCCGCAAGTCGTCGATCCGCGCACGCCCCTCGATCGCCAGCGCGCGTTCGGCGACGCGGTCCACCGTCATCTCGCCGGAGAGGAAGGCGACGACGGCGCCGTCGCGCGCCTGCGCGGCGCGCAGCGCGACGGCGAGCGCGAGTGCTGACTTCCCGCTCCCGACGTCCCCGCCGAGCACGATCAGGTCGCCGGCGCGCAGCCCGCCGCCGAGCAGCTTGTCGAGGCTCGCGAAGCCGGTCGGCACCGTGTCGTCGGCGACCACGCTCCCGCCGCCGGCCGCGGCCTCGTCGGCGGTCGCGTCGAGGCGGGCCAGCACGCGCTCGAGCGGCGACGCCGCGTCGCTCCGCACGCGCGGCGCGGCGGCGCGGCCGGCGGCGGGCGAGGGGTCGATAGTCATGCGGCGGTAATTAGGGCGGCGGCGAGGAGGCGGGCAAGCGGATGCGGGGCGCGAGATGCGGCCGCTCGCGGTTCCGCGCCCCGCACACCACGCGCCGACTCCCCCGGCCCCTCGCCCGGCGCTAACTTCACGCCATGGCCCCTAACCCGAAGTCCGTCCTCTGGGTAGACGACGAGGTCGAGCTGCTCGAGTCGCACCGTATCTTCCTCGCCGAGAAGGGCTACGAGGTGGCCTGGGCCAGCAACGCGGACGACGCCCTCGAGATGCTGCGCGGGCGGTCGTTCGACGTCATGCTGCTCGACGAGCAGATGCCCGGGCGGCGCGGGCTCGACTCGCTGCGCGACTTCAAGGAGCTCGCGCCGAACCTCCCCGTCGTCGTCGTCACGAAGAGCGAGGACGACGCGACGCTGCGCGAGGCGCTCGGCGCCAACGTCCGCGACTACCTCGTCAAGCCGGTCAACCCGCGCCAGGTGCTGACGGCCATCACCCGCATCCTCGAGGGGCCGCGCATCCGCCAGCAGGCGCTCGCGCGCGCCTTCGTCGAGCGCTTCCGGGCGATCGAGCTGGAACGCCAGAGCCCCCTCGACTGGCGCGGCTGGGTCGAGCGCTACACGGAGCTCATGCGCTGGGACGTGGACCTCGCCGCGGCCGGCGAGATGGGACTTTACGAGTCGCTGCGCGGCCTCTACGCCGACATGCACCGCGAGTTCGCGCGCTTCATGCAGCAGGCCTATCCCGCGTGGCTCGCGCATCTCGAGGGGGAGCGTCCGCCGCTCTCGATCGACGTCGTCGAGGAGTTCGTCCTCCCGGTGCTTCGCCGCGACGCCAAGGCGGTCTTCATCGTCGTGGACTGCCTCCGCCTCGACCAGTGGCTCGCGATCGAGCCGCTACTCGCCCCGCTGTTCGAGGTCGAGACGACGCACTACTTCGCGGTCCTCCCGACCGCCACGCCGTACTCCCGCAACGCGCTCTTCAGCGGCCTCTTCCCGGGCGAGATCGCGGCCCGCCTCCCCGACCTCTGGGGCGAGCGCGAGGACGAGACGCTCAACGCCCACGAGCGCGAGCTCCTCGAGCTGCACCTCAAGGAGATGGGGCACTCCGTTCCCGTACGCTACGCCAAGATCTCGACCGCCGCCGACTCCGACGATCTCGAGCGCCACCTCGGGGGCTCGATCGGCCACGAGGGCGTCAGCGCGTTCGTCTTCAACTTCATCGACCTCCTGACCCACGGACGCAGCGAGTCGGCGATCCTCTACGAGGTGGCGCGCGACGAGATCGCCCTGCGCCAGCTCACCGTGCAGTGGTTCCGCCGCTCGGCGCTCCTCTCCGTCCTCAAGGAGGCCGCGCGCCGCAAGATCTCGGTCGTCATCACCAGCGACCACGGCTCCATCCACTGTCAGACGCCGGCGACCGTCTTCGCGAAGCGCGACGCGACGGCCAACCTGCGCTACAAGTTCGGCGAGGACCTCCGCGCCGAGCGCGCCGAGCACGCGCTGCTCTTCCCGAACGAGGACGCGCTCCGCCTGCCGCGCCGCGGCCTCGGCGGCAACACGCTGCTCGCCACCGGCGACACCTTCTTCGTCTACCCGACCAAGCTGCGCGAGTACCAGAGCCGCTACCGCGGCTCTTTCCTCCACGGCGGCGTGACGCCGGAGGAGTGCATCCTGCCCCTCGCGCTGCTCACACCCAAATGAGCGCCGGGAAGGTGACCGTGGAGCGTGGAGCGTCGAGGGAGCATCGGGGAAGCGTGCGGGGCTCCCTCCACCCTCCACGGTCCACGCTCCGCGGGATCGCACGCGTGGCATGCAAGCCAGCATCCCAGTCGCCCCGCGATGTACCGTAGACTGTTGCGCTTCCTCCGCCCGCACTCCTGGCGGATGGCGGCGACGATCGCGAGCAACATCGGCGCCGCGCTGCTCGACGCCTTCTCGTTCGCGCTCCTCATCCCCTTCCTGAACACGCTCTTCGACCAGCCCGCCCTCCCCATCCGGGACGGCTGGGTCGCCGAGCTGCTGCACCGCACGATCGGCCTCCTGCTCGACCCGGCCGACAAGATGGGATCACTGCGCAACGTGATCCTCATCATGCTCGCCACCGTCACCGCGAAGAACGTCCTCGTCTGGTTCAGCGGACAGCTCGGCGCGCAGCTCCAGGAGTACGTCACGCGCGACATCCGCGACGCCGTCTACCGCCACCTCACGCGCCTCCCGCTCGGCTACTTCGCGCGCACCAAGGCGGGGCAGATCATGACCCGCGTCCTCACCGACACGGCGCAGACGAAGGCAATCATCACCCAGGTCGTCACCCAGTCGCTGCAGAGTGCCGCGCTCGTCGTCAGCTACGTCGCCTTCCTCGTCGGCATCTCCCCGCGCCTGACCTTCTGGGCGCTCGTCGTCGCCCCCCTCCTCCTCGTCGCCCTCCAGCCGCTCCTCAAGCGGCTGCGCAAGGGCTACCGGCGGCTCAACAACCAGATGGGGGAGATGACGAGCGTCGTCCAGGAGTCGGTGAGCGGCGTCCGTCTGGTCAAGTCGTTCGGCGCCGAGGGGTACGAGGAGCGGCGCTTCACCGACGCCAGCGCCAGCGTCTCGCGGGGCATGGTCCGCGTGACGCGCATCGCCTACCTCGCCCAGCCGATCACCGAGGTCGTCGGCACGTCGGTCGCCGTGCTGATCCTCTGGATCGGCGCCCGCCTCGTCCTCGTCGAGGGCGCGATGGCCGGCGCCGACCTCATCGCCTTCCTGCTCTACGTCATGCGGCTCCTCCAGCCGCTCAAGCAGCTCTCGCAGATTCCGACCAGCGCGCAGCAGTCGCTCGCCTCCGCCGAGCGCGTCTTCGAGATCCTCGACGCGCCGGACGAGACACAGCTCGACCGCGGCACGATCTCGCCGGCCCGCTTCGACCGCTCGCTCGTCTTCGACGACGTCAGCTTCTCCTACGACGGCAGCGCGCCGAACGCCGAGCCGGTGCTGTCACACGTCTCGTTCGAGGCGCGCAAGGGCGACGTCGTCGCCCTCGTCGGGCCGAGCGGGGCGGGAAAGAGCACGCTCGTGGACCTCATCCCGCGCTTCTACGAGCCGACCGCCGGCCGCATCCTGCTCGACGGCGTGGACACGCGCGAGATTCGCCTCGACGCGCTCCGCGCCCTCACCGGCATCGTCAGCCAGGACACGGTGTTGTTCAACGACACGGTGCGGACGAACATCGCCTACGGCTCGCCCGGCCGCTTCACCGACGAGCAGGTCGTCGCTGCGGCGCGGGCGGCCAACGCCCACCGCTTCATCTCCGAGCTGCCCGAGGGCTACGACACGGTGCTCGGCGAGCGCGGCACGCGGCTCTCGGGGGGGCAGCGCCAGCGCCTCGCCATCGCCCGCGCCCTCCTCGTGGACCCGCCCCTCCTGATCCTCGACGAGGCGACGTCGGCGCTCGACACGGAGAGCGAGCGGCTCGTGCAGGAGGCGATCGACCGCCTGCTCGCCGGCCGCACGGTGTTCGTCATTGCGCACCGCCTCTCGACCGTCGAGCACGCCGACCAGATCATCGTCCTCGACCGCGGCCGAATCGTCGAGCGCGGCACGCACGACGAGCTCATCGCCCGCAGGGGCGCCTACGCCCGCCTGCACGGCCTCCAGTTCCGGGACGCGGGGACGAGGGTGGAGCAGGTGCCGGTATGAGGGACGCTCCGTAATGCGTGTCCTCTTCTTCCACGCCGGCCGCGAGTGGTCGGGCGAGGCACGGGTGTTCGCCGTCGCCGGCCGGGCGCTCATGTCGCGCGGCTACCAGGTGACCTACGCCTGCCGCGCCGAGAGCCTCGTCGAGCAGCGCGTCACCGACGAGGGGCTCGAGGCGGTCCCGATGGACCTCGACGGCCCCTGGCTCGCCCAGGCCCACCGCCTCAAACAGGTCCTCCTCGACTACTTCGTCGAGGTCGTCTACGTGCACGACGAGCGCGAGCAGCTCATCGCGAGCGCCGCGGTGCGGCTCGCCGAGCGCGGCGCCGTCGTCCGCCGCACGCCGGCCGGCGGCCGCCTCGTCACGTCCCGCGGCGCGCGCTTGGCGATGCGCCTCGCCGCCACCGGCTTCGTCTTCACCTCGACCGGCGAGCTGCAGAGCGCCGTCCTCCCCACCAAGCGCGCCCTCGAGCCGGTGGTCGCCGAGCTCGGGGTGGACGTCGCGCGCTACGACGCCGTGCGCGCCGCGTCGCCCCAGAGCCTCGGCTCGGTCGGCCCGGGGCACGTCGTCGTCTGCGTCTACGAGCCGTCGGCGCGCGTGCGCGTCGCGACCGTGCTCCGCACCGTCGCCATGCTCGCCCCGCGCCACCCCGACCTGCGCCTCGTCATCGTCGGCCGCGGCGCCGACCACGAGGACCTGCGCATGCACGCCGCCGCGCTCGGCATCACGAACGCCGTCAAGCTGCTCGGCGAGCGCGACGACCAGCTCAGCGTCCTGCGCGCCGCCGACATCGGCTGGATCGCCGCCGACTGCGACGACGCCGCCTACGGCGCGCTCGACTTCATGGCCCTCCGCGTCCCCGTCGTCGCCGAGCGTGGCACCGTCGTCCAGCGCTACGTCGCCGACGGCATCACCGGGCTGCTCCTCCCGCCGGGCGACGTGCCGGCGACGGCCGCCACCGTCGCCGCCTTCCTCGCCCACGACGAGGAGCGCGCCGCGATGGGCAACGCCGGGCACGTCCGCGTCGCCCGCGACTTCACCGAGCGCCGCATGGTGGACGGCTTCGAGCACGCCGTCGGCTCGGCGCGCGACCGCACGCGGTGGATCGTGTGAGCCGCGCTCCCCTCCGCCGCGAGCCGCTCCGATGACGGCACCGCCCACCGACCCCACCGCGGCCGCCGGCGGCGCGCCCGACGCGCCCCGACAGCCGACCTTCGCCCACCGCGCGGAGTACGCCGCGGTGCGCGCCGTCGTCGCCGCGCTCCACACACTGAGCTGGCGCCGCGCGAGCGACCTCGGGGCCCGCCTCGGCGCTCTCGGCCACCAGCCGCTCGGCGTCCGCCGCGACGTCGTCGAGAAGCAGATCGCCGCCGCGTTCCCGGCGATCGGCGACAAGGAGGTGCGGCGCATCGCGCGCGGCGCCTTCGAGAACCTCGGCCGCACCTTCATCGAGGCCGCGCTCCTCCCGCGCTACGGGCCGGCCCGCATCCCGGAGCTGTTCAGCGGCGCCGAGAACTGGCACCTCGTCGAGCGCGCCCGCGCCGCCGGCCGCGGGCTGATCCTCGTCGGCGGCCACCTCGGCAACTGGGAGGCGGCCGGCGCCTACATCGCGGCGCGCGGCGTCCCCTTCGAGGCGATCGCCCGCCGCATGGGGAACCCGCTGTTCGACGACTACGTCGGCGCGACGCGCGAGCGGGCCGGGATGCGCATCATCCACGACGCCGACGCCGTGCGGCGCACGCCGCGCGCCCTCAAGGAGGGGCACGCCGTCGGCTTCCTCTTCGACCAGGGCGTGCTCGGCCTCGCCTCGACCTTCGTCCCCTTCTTCGGCCGGCCGGCGAAGACGCCCCGCGGGCCCGCCGTCTTCGCGCTCCGCCTCCGCGTCCCGGTCGTCTTCGCCGTCGCCCTGCGCGAGCGCGACGGCCGCTTCCGCCTCCACCTCGAGGAGGTCTCGGTCGAGGAGACGGGAGACCGCGAGCGCGACACCGACGCCATCGTCGCCGAGTACTCGCGCATCCTCGAGCAGTACGTGCGGCGCGTCCCGGAGCAGTACTTCTGGCACCACCGCCGCTGGCGCCGGCAGCCCGACGACACGCCCGCCGAGCTGCGCGACCCGACCCGATGAACCGCTCCCTCGTCGCCCGACTCCGCCGCGACCCGCGCGCCGCGATCGGCGTCTCGGTCGTCGTCCTCGTGACGCTCGCCGCCCTCCTCGCGCCTGCGATCGCCCGCCACGACCCGCTCGCCATCGACCTCGCCGGCCAGCTCGTGCCGCCGAGCGCCGAGCACTGGATGGGCACCGACATCCAGGGACGCGACGTCTGGGCGCGGCTCGTCTACGGCGCCCGCGTCTCGCTCGCCGTCGGCGTCATCTCCCAGAGCATCGCCCTGCTGATCGGCGTCACGCTGGGCCTCCTCGCGGGGTTCTACGGCCGCTGGGTGGACGAGCTCGTGATGCGCCTCGCCGACGTCACGCTCGCCTTCCCGACGCTCCTCCTCCTCATCGCGATGGTCGCCGCGCTGCAGCCCTCGATGCCCGTCGTCTTCGCGACGATCGGCGTCGTCGGGTGGGCCGGCATGGCGCGCCTCGTCCGCGGGCAGGTGCTCGTCGTCCGCCAGCTCGAGTACGTGCAGGCGGTGCGCGCGCTCGGCGCCGTGGATCGCCGCATCGTGCTGCGCCACGTCCTCCCGAACGTCATCGCCCCCGTCGTCATCGCGGCGACGCTCGGCGTCGCCGGCGCGATCATGGCCGAGGCGGCGCTCTCCTTCCTCGGCCTCGGCGTCCAACCGCCGACGCCGAGCTGGGGCGCGATGATCGCCGACGGACGCGACCTGAGCCAGCTCCGCAACTCGCCCTGGACGTCGCTCTTCCCCGGGCTCGCCATCGGCGCCTCGGTGCTCGGCTTCAACCTGCTCGGCGACGCCCTCCGCGACGCCCTCGACCCGCGCCACGTCGAGACGAAGATGCCGTCGCAGGACGACGCGCTCGTCGCCGCACCGACCGAGGAGCTCGAGGCCTCTCCAGTCCAGACCTCGGGGACGATGCCGTGAGCACCGTCATGCCGAGAGCCGAGAGCCGGGGGCCGAGCGCCGCGTTGTTCGACGTCGCCGCCCTACGTCGCGCCGAGTTCCCCTGGGCCGACCGCGGCGAGGCCGTCTACCTCAACAACGCCTCCACCGGCCCCCTGCCGCGCCGCACCACGGCCGCCATCGAGGCGTTCACGCGGCTGCGCGCCGAGCCGTTCCGGATGACCGACGAGGTGCAGTTCGGC
>Ga0307409_100002213_pt1 | contig 10051 bp, 9 predicted proteins | sample 322Ometagenome_2_FD_203888 | JGI IMG/M metagenome (GOLD analysis project Ga0307409, IMG submission 203888) | Maize rhizosphere microbial communities from greenhouse at UC Davis, California, United States - 322HYB-O-2 | ecosystem: Host-associated > Plants > Roots > Rhizosphere > Soil | place... | reverse complement strand
ACCGCCGGCTGTTCTGGGAAACGGGGATGCTCGGCCAGGTTCTGTATCTCGAGGCGGAAGCGGCAGGCGCGCGCGCGACCGGTATCGGCTGCTTCTACGACGATCCGGTCCGCGAGGCCGCCGGCCTGAAAGGCGCCGAGTGGCAGAGTCTCTACCACTTTTCGATGGGTGTGCCTGTTGACGACGACCGGCTGACCACGGAGCCTGGATACGAGTGGGAAAAGACTTAGTTTGTCTGGGTCACTTTCAAATCAATTGTTCGTGATTCACCGTCGCCGAGCGTGAAGGCCGTCGCGAACCGTGCCCATTCCTTCAGCAGATCCGGGTCGTGTTCCTCTCCCTCTTCCAGGTAGTCCAGCGCGATAGCGAGATATCGTCCTGCGGGCAAACCCTTCAGACTGAACCGGCCCTGCTGGTCGGGGCGTGCGGAGCCAATTCTGCTCGTGAGCGCCGTCCATTTATCCGGGTCCTCCGGAAAGATCACGACGGATGCATCGCCCGCGACCGCGCCGCGGCTGTCGGTGACGCGGCCGGCGATTTCGCTGTGCCGGTTCGACAGCAGCACATCGATGCCCTCGACATCCCCCTTGCTGAAGTCGATTGTCGATTCGGTGAAGTCGCTGCCGCCGATGGTGATGGTCTTGATGCCCCAGTCGCCGACCGTGCCTCCGGCGAGCATAAGTTGCCCGTGCAGGCCGGTCAGTTCGAACGTCCAGTCGCTGCGTACAGGTTTCGGCGCATCGCTGCCTTCGCCGCCGGTTGCCGATACTGCGAACATGACCACCCCCGACGGCGAAAGGTCACGAGGTGGAGAACCGCCCTCGAAACGGATCCGGCCGCGAGCCGCGGCGCCCGCGGAAATCGTCAGGACGACCCCGGCGATATCCGCGTTACCCACGGTCACCTGGGCGGAGGCGCGATCGCCGCCGAAAAAGGAACGCGCTTCGACCGTGTAGTTGCCTGGAAGAATGCCGGTGATCGAAAAGGCACCCTCGGCCCCTGATATGTCATCGTGTCCGACGTCGTCGCCGTCGGCCGGGCGCGCCATCACCATCGTGAGCGCCGCCGGCGTGGCGGTCGACGAGCGCACGACGCCGGAGATCGATGCCACCCGCTGGCGAATCAGCGCCAATGCCACACCCGAGAGCTCCTCGCCGAGCTTCACTCGTATGCGCTGCGCATCAGCGACCGCGGCTGTTCCCGGAAAGTAGGTTCGGACGTACCTGAGGGGGTCGGAGGACCGGCCAAAGTCGCCAGACTGGTCCGCTGAAAGGAAGTACTCTGCAGGCGGTACGCCGAAAATCCTGAACTCGCCTCGGTCGTCTGTCGTATCGCCGAACACGTAAGTGAGCCGACGTCGGCCATTGAGGAATCGATAACGCGATAGTTGTACCGACGCCTGCGCAACTGGCTCGCCGCTCTCGTCGGTGACCCGTCCCGTGACGACGGCGCCTTGCGGCAGCGTCAAATCGATACGCTCCTGCACCTGGCCGTTCCCGAGATCGATCGGCCGTCCCTTCTCGAAAGGGCGGCGCTGGCCGTACTCGATATCGACGTATCCGCCCTTCGACGCTGACAGCCCGTACCGTCCGGTTGGCAGCTGTCCGAATTCATAGCGCCCATCGTCCCCGGTGACCGTCATCCGCGAGTCCATGTCTTCAACAGCCATGGGCGTGAGCCGTACGCGAACGCGGCGCAGCGGCATCGCGTCCGGGCCCAGGATACGGCCTCGAATGATGCCGGTGCCGGTCTGGACGCCCGGTTTGTCCCGTTGTGGGCCGGCTGGAGTGGGGGACTGTGTGAAGACGTGCGCGGAGGTCAGCGCCACGAAAAGCGCGAGCGCGATCGCCGTGAGAAAACGATTGCAGTTCAGTTACCGCACTCTGATCGGAATTTCGCGTGTGACGGTTGTCTTTGAGCCCGCAGTGGACGTTGCCGCGACGTGGAGCACATACGAACCGGGATCCATGCCGTCGAGTCTGATCGGCGCGGTGAAGCTGTAACTGCCCGTGTTGCCGCTCGACGAGGGCTGCCGCGCCGTGAAGGTAGACATCACACGTCCGGCAGCCGAACGGAGATCGACCCTGAAGTCGATTGTGTGCGCCTGACGCCGGCCGTTCTCGTACACCTCCGCATAGAGCGTGACCGTTTCCTCGGGGAAGAAATCGCGTGCGACGGTCATCGGTGAGGGCAGGCGCGTATCCAGAGGCCTTGCCGCGCTCGGCCACACGGTCACCGTATCCTCTGCCGTCGACGAGGTGAGCGCGACGCCGCTCATCACCAGCGGCTCCTTCGTGAAGCTCGGGATGTCGAGGTCGTAGGTCACGCTTCCGGCCGCGCCGACGGTCGGCCCGCCGGCCACGCGGAGCTGGTATCTCCCGGGTGGAAGCGACATTTCGGTCATTACCCGGACGCCCCGTTTCCTCGTGACTTCGTAGGTTTCCGGCTTGAAGGCCAGCGCCATCTCGTGCCGCTGGCCTTCCAGGAGCTTTCCTTCAGCGGACGTCGGCCGCAGCGCGACCGCGAGACTGCCGGTAAAGCGGCCGCTTCGCTCGACGAGGTTCAGCGCCTCGACGCCGAACTCCGCGGCGATCGCCACCCTGGCCAGCTGGTCGCTTCCTTTGTACGGAGCCGCGAACAGCCGGATCGGGACGCCGGCGGCACCGATCGGGCTCTGCAAGGCGTCAATGATTGCCGGCGCCAGCGTCGACGCCCGCGTGATGATCGGCGTCTTGCGGCGCAGCGGTGCGAGATAGCCGCCGCGCGACCGCACCTGCAGCCCCGGGCGCTTCACGCGAATCTCCACCGCGTGGAAGCGTCCGTCGGTCTGTGGCGTGGTCGAAAATCCAAGGATGTAGTACGAGCTGTTTTCGCGCACGACGCGGCTGAACGCGTCGTTGAAACTGTTGGTGTTGACAATGGCGAAGCCGCCGGTCGTTTCGGCGAGGGCGCGGAGGTCCTGCATGCGGCCGAGCGAGGTGATCGATGGCTCGGGGACGGTGTTGTCGGGGTTTGCGGCCGCTATTTCGGTGACGTCGCGCCCCGGTACGATTCCGCCGGGATCCATCGGGTAGATCGACACGTTCCCGCGCGTGGCCGCGGTAATCGCGGCGTGCAGATCTTCAATCGCGATGCTGCGGATGCCGCCTTCGTAGTCGAGGGCATCATAGACGCTCGCCCCCAGTCCCGTGGTGACGTAGATGATCGACTTGCGCCGGCCGCGCATGTTCGCCATGAACTCGGTCAGCGAACGAAGGCTCAGCATCCGCGACCGCAGCAGGAACTCCGATTCCCGTTCGAGCAGGTAGCTGGCCGCGTTTGCGGCGTTGATTTGGGCGGTGTCGGTCACCGTGCCGATGCCGGCGATGGCGCCCGCGGCCCCGGCCTCCGTGGTGACCAGGGCAGCATCGCCGTTCGGGTTGGGGCGGACGGTCGGCCGCGCGGCGGACTCCAGGTCGCCGCCTCCGAATCCGCCGCTGACGCGCTCGAGCGAGCGCAGGAGCGCGGCTTTATCGCTGGTAAAGTCCTGGCCGTCCGTGGACTTGCCGCGGCCGACGTAGACAATCGCCGCAGTGTCGTGTGCGCCGAAGTGCTGCTCGACGAATTCACGGAGGCGAAGCCGCAGCCGGGGGGCGAGATTTCCGGGAATCTCGTCGATAGCGAAGAGGTAGATTCGGCCTTCGCGGTGCTCGTTCGTGCGCACGTCCGGCGCGACGGGTACTGGGGCGCCCGGTTCAATCCGATCGATTGGAATGTTGACGGCGGCGAACGCGGTCATTTCCTGCGGCTTGCCGTCGGCGAAGATCTCGAAGTCGTCGGCCGTCAGGTCGGTGACCGGGTTGCCGTCGGCGTCAACGACAAACGCGTCGAGCTCGATGGCGTCGACGGTGGAGCGGAAGATTGGCGTATCAATGGTCGGTGGGGGCGAGGGCTGCTGAGCGCGGACAGCGAGGACGGACAAGGTCAGGAGGACCAGAAGGGCGGACACGCGCAATCTCATGAGCTGCCTCACATATGCCGTGAAGAGTCCCCGCTGCTCCGCAGGCGACAGCATCTTACGGCAATTGACGGGAGCGGGCGGCGTTCTATAGCATGAACAGGTTTGGGAAACTCTTCACAAGCGCCCAGTGGCGTGGTGAGGGCGTTCCGACGATTCCTTCCCCGGTACCGCGCCGGGACCACGCTCTGAGGGTCGCATGGACGGCTGGCTAGGTGTAGTGATCATGATCGCCCTGGGCGTCGGCTTTGCGGGGGTGATGATCGGCCTGTCGATCCTCCTCGGCCCCAAAAATCCAACTCCGGAAAAGCTGGCCCCGTACGAATGCGGTATGCCCGCCGTCGGCGATGCGCGGGAGCGCCACTCGGTCAAGTTCTACCTCGTGGCGATGATCTTCCTGCTCTTCGATATCGAGATCGCCTTCCTCTATCCGTGGGCGCTGGCGCTCCGCGACCTCGGCTGGTTTGGATTTGCTCAGATTCTGACCTTCTTCCTGATTCTCGCCGTCGGCTACATCTACGTCTGGCGCAAGGGGCTGCTCGACTGGGGGCCCTCCGCCGTCCGCCGCGCACGCGGGCAGGCGGAACGGAAGGCGGCCTAGCGATGGCACCTGAAACCCACGATCACGGCCTCGACCCCGAGCTGCCGCTGTTGACCACGACGGTGGAGAAAGTGGTGCAGTGGGCGCGGCGGTCGGCGATCTGGCCGGCGCAGTTCGGCCTGGCCTGCTGTGCGATCGAAATGATGGCCATGGCCGCGAGCCGCTACGACATCGCTCGCTTCGGCGCCGAAGTATTCCGAGGCTCGCCGCGCCAGTCGGATTTGATGATCGTAGCCGGCCGGCTGTCCAGGAAGATGGCGCCGGCGATGCGCCGGGTCTACGACCAGATGCCCGATCCGAAGTGGGTCATCTCGATGGGAGCCTGTGCGTCCATTGGCGGCGTCTTCGACAACTACGCCATCGTGCAGGGGGTCGATCAGGTCGTGCCGGTGGACGTCTATGTGCCCGGCTGCCCGCCGCGCCCGGAATCGCTGATCTACGGAATCGTGCAGCTGCAGAACAAGATCGCCCGCTCTCGCGCCTGATGGCGCGAATGCAACATGCGAAATTCACGATGCAAACGTAAACTTGCGCGTCCACATCGTGTTTGCATGTTGCATTTTGCATCTTGAATTGATCTCATGAACGCCAGCGAAGTCATCGCCGCCCTCGCTCCGCTCGTCGCGAACGCCTCGTTCGAGGCGGCGCCGAGCGTCGATTTCGCGACGGTCTACCTGCCGGCGGATCGTCTGGTCGAGACGTGCCTCGCGCTGCGCGATGCGGAGCCGCTTCGATTCACGACCATCATCGAGATTACGGCCGCCGACTACATTCCCCGGCAGCCGCGGTTCGAGGTCGTCTACCACCTGTTGTCCATATCGCGCCGCAAGCGGCTGCGGCTGAAAGTCAGGGTTCACGAAGGCGGAACAGTGCCAACCGTGCAGGGCGTCTGGAAGGGCGCGGGCTGGCTCGAGCGCGAAGTCTGGGACATGTTCGGCATCGTCTTCGACGGCCACCCGGATCTGCGGCGCCTGCTGATGCCGGAGGACTGGGACGGGCATCCGGCCCGCAAGGACTATCCGGTCCAGATCCGGAAGGGCGCGCAGACATATGAGCCGCTCGAAGTCAGCGAACGCGAGTTCCGCGCCAACATCGAGCGCGATCGCGTCAAGAGGGCGCACTAGTGGCCGAACTGCGCACCGAAACGATGACGGTCAACATGGGGCCCCAGCACCCCAGCACGCACGGCGTGCTGCGGCTGGTCCTGGAGCTCGATGGCGAAGTCATCCAGTCGGTCATCCCGACGATCGGCTATCTCCACACCGGCATCGAAAAGACGGCGGAGCAGAAGAAGTGGCAGCAGGTCATTCCGCTCGTCGAGCGGATGGACTATCTCGGCGCGCAGTCGAACAGCCTCGCCTACGCGCTGGCCGTCGAAAAGCTGCTCGGTCTGCAGATGCCGGCTCGCGTCAACGACATCCGCGTCCTGATCGCCGAGCTGCAGCGCATCGCCAGCCATCTGATCTGGCTCGGCACCCACGCGATGGAGATCGGCGCGGTGTCGATGCTGTTCTACGCCATCCGCGAGCGCGAGCTGCTGCTGAACATCAACGAGCTGATCGCCGGCTTCCGCTTCTTTCCGAGCTACATCCGCATCGGCGGACTGCGGGAGGATCTTCCGCGCGGCTTCCACGAGGCGGTGAACGCGTTCCTGGAGCGGTTCCCCGCCAAGATTGACGAGTTCGAAGGGCTGCTGACGAAGAACGACATCTTCCGGCGCCGCACCCAGGGCGTCGGCGTCATCACGCAGGATGACGCCATGCAGTGGGGCCTGGTCGGTCCGATCCTTCGTGCCGGCGGGTCCGATTACGACGTCAGGAAGTATTTCCCCTACCTCGGATACGAGACCTACGCCTTTGAGATCCCGACCGCGACCGAAGGCGACGTGTTTGCCCGCTATCGCGTCCGCGTGGCGGAAATGCGCGAGAGCGTGAAGATTGCCAGGCAGGCCCTCTCGCGAATCACTCCATCAGGCGTATGGGCGTGTGACGATCCGCGGGTGGTTCCGCCGCCGAAAGACAAGGTGTATTCAGAAATGGAGGCGCTGATCCAGCACTTCCTGATCTACTCGCAGGGCTTCACCGTTCCCGCGGGCGAGGTCTACGTTCCGGTCGAAGGACCGCGCGGTGAGCACGGCACCTACGTGGTGTCTGACGGAACGAACCGGCCGTGGCGCGTCAAGATGCGGGCCCCATCCTTCATGGCCATCCAGGCGCTGCCCACCGTCGTCAAGGGCGGTCTGATCGCCGACGTGGTCGCGGTCATCGGCTCCAACGACGTGGTGATGGGGGACTGCGACCGGTGAGCTTCCATCCGCACATCGAATACGCCACGTTCCATCGCTCCGAGCGGAAGCTCGCGGAGCTCGGCGACGAATTCAGGTACACGTCGGAACACCAGGCAATCTTCGACGAGCTCGTCACGCACTATCCGCCCGACCAGCGGAAGTCGGCGATTCTCTACGCGCTGTTCCTGGTGCAGAAGCAGCAGGGTTACGTCTCGGGCGCGTCGATGCGCTTCGTTGCCGAGCAGATTCGCTGCACACCGGCGGAGGTCGAGGACGTCGTGTCGTATTACACGATGTTCTATACGAAGCCGGTCGGGAAGTACGTGCTGAACGTCTGCCGGACGCTGTCGTGCGCGCTGCTGGGTGCCGAGCGCGTGACCGAGGAACTGTCCGCGAAGCTGGGGATCGCGCCGGGCCAGACGACGCCCGACGGGATGTTCACGCTGATGGAAGTGGAGTGCCTCGGCGCCTGCGATCGCGCACCGGTGCTGATGATCAACGACGACGGCTGGCACGAGCGGCTGGCGCCGGAACAGGCCGGCACATTTGTCGACGACCTGCGTGCGCGCGGCTATGCCGCACTGACCGGATGTCATCTGCATGTTGAAAAGAAATGACGGCGGACTGATGGCGTACGAGCCGGTCCTCACCAACCACGTCCGCGAACCGAACGCCTTCACGCTCGACTTCTATCTGCAGAAGGCGCGCGGATACGAAGGGCTGCGCAAGGCGCTGACGCTGAAGCCGAACGACATCATCGAGCAGGTCAAGGCATCGGGCCTGCGCGGCCGCGGCGGCGCCGGCTTCCCGACCGGGTTGAAGTGGCAGTTCGTCCTCAAAGACACTCCCAAGCCGAAATACATCGCCTGCAACGCCGACGAGAGCGAGCCGGGCACGTTCAAGGATCACGTGCTGATGGAACGCAACCCGCACCTGCTCATCGAGGGGTGCGCGATCGGCTGCTATGCGATTGGCGCGAAGGTCGCCTACATCTACATCCGCGGCGAGTTCCTGCACGTGCAGGAGACCCTCGAACGCGCCGTCGCCGAGGCGTACCGGGCCGGTCATCTCGGCAAGAACATCTACGGCAGCGGCTTCGACTGCGACGTGTTCATCCATCGTGGTGCCGGCGCCTACGAGGCCGGCGAGGAAACCGCGCTGATCGAGTCGCTCGAAGGCAAGCGGGCGCAGCCGCGGTTGAAGCCGCCGTTTCCCGCCGTCGAGGGCGTGTATAACTGCCCGACCGCGGTCAACAACGTCGAGACGCTCTGCAACGTTCCGCTGATCGTGCTGAACGGTCCGGAGTGGTTCGCCGGTCTCGGCCCGGAGAAGAACGGCGGCCCGAAGCTGTTCTGCATCAGCGGCCACGTCAAGCGCCCCGGAACCTACGAAGCGTCGATGCACACGACGCTGCGCGACCTGGTGTTCGGCGATCAGTACGCCCAGGGAATGAAGGACGGCCGCGCGTTCAAGGCGATCATCCCCGGCGGATCGTCCGTGCCGATTCTGCTCGAGAAGGATCTCGACACCCCGGCAAGCTTCGATCACATCCAGAAGGCCGGCTCGCTGCTCGGATCGGCGGGATTGATCGTCATGGACGACACCGTCTGCATGGTGTGGCTGGCGATGAACCTGCTGCACTTCTACCGTCACGAATCGTGCGGCAAGTGCACGCCGTGCCGCGAAGGCGGCGACTGGCTGTACAAACTGCTGCAGCGCGTCGAGCGCGGCGAAGGCCAGATGAAGGACATCGATCTGCTGTTCGGTGTCGCCACCAACATCGTCGGCAAGACGCTGTGCGCCTTTGGCGACGCCGCGGCAACGCCGGTCCTCACGACGCTGAACCACTTCCGGAACGAGTTCGAGGCGCACATCCACGAAGGCCGCTGCACGCTGCCGGCGCAGTGGCGAGCGAAAGGGCCGATGCTGGCGGGAGCCCATTAAGTGGATCTGCGATTCGGCGTCCAGCTCGCCATCATCGGGCTGACGTTCTTCATGCTGATCAACGCGTCGGCGCTGCTGGTGCTGGCCGAGCGGAAGATCATGGGCTTCATGCAGCAGCGCTACGGCCCGTACCTGGTGGGCCCGCACGGTGTGCTGCAGCCGCTCGCCGACATCCTCAAGCTCCTGATGAAAGAGGAGCTGCGGCCGAAAGGCGCCGATAAGTGGCTCTTTACCCTGGCGCCGATTCTGTCGGTCACCGCGGCGTTCGCCGCGTTTGCCACCGTGCCGTGGGGCGCCGAGACGACGCTCTTCGGGCTGCTCGACGAGCCGGTGAAGCTGGGCGTCGCCGACATCAACGTCGGACTGCTGGTGGTGTTCGCGATCACCTCGATGGGCGTCTACGGCATCGTGCTGGCCGGCTGGGCGTCGAACAGCAAGTACTCGCTGATGGGTGGCTTGCGCGCGTCGGCGCAGATGATCAGCTACGAGCTGGCCTATGCCACGTCGCTGGCCGCCGTCATCCTGCTCGCCGGTTCGCTGTCGCTGCGCGAGATCGTCGATACGCAGGCCAGTACCTGGTTTGGCTTCATCCCGCGCTGGTACGTCTTCCTGCAGCCGCTCGGGTTCATCATTTACGTCATCGCCGGCGTCGCCGAGACGAACCGCGCCCCGTTTGATTTTCCGGAGGCCGAACAGGAGCTGGTCGCCGGCTACAACACCGAGTACAGCTCGGTGCGCTTTGCGCTGTTTCCGCAGGCCGAATACATCAACATGGCGACGATGTCGGCGGTTGCCACGGACCTGTATCTGGGCGGCTGGCACGGCATCCCGCTGCTCGACCAGTACGGTCTGAGCTGGGTCACGTTCCTGCTGAAAGTGGGCGCCATTCTCTTCGGCTACATCTGGATGCGGTGGACGCTGCCGCGGTACCGCTACGACCAGCTGATGGCGTTCGGGTGGAAGTTCCTGTTCCCGGCGTCGGTGCTGAATCTGCTCGTGACCGCGGCGCTGATTCTGTATTTCAATGCCTGAAGTCGTCACCTTCTACCTGCTCGCCGGCCTTGCCGTCGTCGCGTCCGCGCTGGTCATCGGGCAGCGCAACCCGATGTACAGCGTGCTGTTGCTGATCGTCTCGTTCGCGGCGCTGGCAGGCCTCTACATTCAGCTCGACGCGCCGTTCGTGGCCGTGGCGCAGATCATCATCTATGCCGGCGCCATCATG
>Ga0307409_100002211_pt1 | contig 10054 bp, 10 predicted proteins | sample 322Ometagenome_2_FD_203888 | JGI IMG/M metagenome (GOLD analysis project Ga0307409, IMG submission 203888) | Maize rhizosphere microbial communities from greenhouse at UC Davis, California, United States - 322HYB-O-2 | ecosystem: Host-associated > Plants > Roots > Rhizosphere > Soil | place... | reverse complement strand
GGCCGCGACGCGCAGTGCGCTCGCCCCGCACGTCCGCGCCGCCGCCGGCCACTCGCTCGGCGAGTTCACCGCCTACCACGCGGCCGGCGCGCTCGCGCTCGCGGCCGCGGCGCGCCTGGTGCGCCGGCGCGGGGAGCTGATGTACGAGTCGGGCGTCGCGCGCCCGGGCGCCATGGCCGCCATTCTCGGCGACACCAACGAGCCGATCGAGGCGATCTGCGAGCGCGCCACCGCCGAAGCGGGGCTCGCCGTGCCGGCCAACTACAACTCGCCGGGGCAGATCGTCATTTCCGGCGAGGTCGCCGGCGTCGAGCGCGCGATGGAGCTCGCCAAGGGGGCGGGCGCGAAGCGCGCCATGCGCCTGAACGTCAGCGGCGCGTTCCACTCGCCGCTCATGCAGCCGGCGGCGGAGGGGCTGCGCGACGCGCTCGACGCGGCGGGGCTGGTGGACGCCGCCCTCCCGGTGTACGCGAACGTCGACGGCACCGCGACGACGGCCGCGGCGCAGGCGCGGAGCCTGCTCCTGCGACAGCTTACCTCGCCGGTCCGGTGGACCACGGTGGTGCAGCGCCTGGTGTCGGACTTCCCCGGCGCACTCTTCGTGGAGATGGGCCCGGGCACGGTGCTCGCCGGCCTCATGAAGAAGATCGCGCCCGAGGCGCAGACGGCGCCGTGCGGGACGGTCGCCGACGTCGAATCCCTTCTCCAGCGGGTGAGCGAGTGCGCGTCGACCTGAGCGGGCGCGTGGCGCTCGTGACCGGCAGCACGCGCGGCATCGGCCGCGCGATCGCCGGCACCCTCGCCGAGTGCGGCGCGAAGGTCGCCGTCGTCGGCCGCGACGCGGCGCGGGCGGAGCAGGTGGCGGCCGAGCTGCCGGGTGCGCGCGGCTTCGCCTGCGACGTGGCGGACACCGCGAGCGTCGCCGCGCTCGTCGCCGGGGTCGAGGAGGCCTTCGGCTCGGTCGACGTGCTCGTGAACAACGCCGGCCTGACGCGCGACAACCTCCTCATGCGCCTCAAGGACGACGACTGGGACGCCGTGCTGGACGCCAACCTGCGCGGCGCGTTCGCGGCGATCCGCGCCGCGTCGCGCGGCATGATGAAGCGCCGCTGGGGGCGCATCGTCAACATCGCCAGCGTCGTCGGCATCACGGGCAACAAGGGGCAGGCGAACTACGCCGCCAGCAAGGCGGGGCTCATCGGCCTCACCAAGTCGGTGGCCAAGGAGCTCGCCTCCCGCAACATTCTGGCGAACGCGGTCGCGCCGGGCTTCATCGAGACCGACATGACCGCGGCCATGACCCCGGAAGCGCGCGCGACGATGGCGGCGCAGATCCCGCTCGAGCGCCTGGGATCGCCCGCCGACATCGCGGGGATGGTCGCCTTCCTGGCCTCGGACCACGCCGCCTACATCACGGGACAGGTGTTCGTGGTGGACGGCGGGCTGGTGATGTGACTGCTGGCGGGCGGGACGATTAAGTTTCGGACGACTTTCTACCTTATCTACCAGAGGAGCTCATGGCCGACAACTCGGAGCGGGTCAAGGACATCATCGAGAAGGAGCTCGGCGTCGAGCGGGAGAAGCTGACGAACGAGGCGAGCTTCATCGACGACCTGGGCGCCGACAGCCTCGACATCGTCGAGCTGGTGATGGAGTTCGAGAAGGAGTTCAACATCGACATCCCCGACGAGGAGGCGGAGAAGCTCCGCACCGTGGGCGACGCGATGCAGTACCTCAACGCCAAGGTCCAGGGCTGATGAAGCGCAGGGTCGTCGTCACCGGCCTCGGTGTCATTTCGCCCGTCGGGAACGACGTGGCGACGACCTGGCGCTCCCTGATCGACGGGAAGTCGGGCGGCGCCCCGATCACGAAGTTCGACGCCGAGAAGTTCCCGGTCCGCTTCGCCTGCGAGGTGAAGGGCTTCGACCCGCTCGCCTACATGGACCGCAAGGAGGCGAAGCGCGCCGACCCGTACACGCAGTACGCCGTCGCCGGCGCGGTGCAGGCCATGCGCGACGCCGGCTTCGGCGAGGGCACCGGGTACGACAAGGAGCGCACGGGCGTGATCCTCGGCAGCGGCATCGGCGGGCTGAAGAGCTTCGAGGAGCAGCACGACGTCTACCGCGACCGCGGCCCGAGCAAGATCTCGCCGTTCTTCATCCCGATGTTCATCGCCGACATCGCGTCGGGCATCGTGTCGATGCACTACCAGGCGAAGGGGCCGAACTACGCCACGGTCTCGGCCTGCGCCACGAGCGCCCACGCCATCGGCGACGCCTTCCGCTGCATCCAGTACGGCGACGCCGACGTGATGATCAGCGGCGGCTCGGAGGCGACCGTCACCCCGATGGCGATCGGCGGGTTCGCGAACATGCAGGCGCTCTCCGAGCGCAACGACTCGCCGGCGACCGCCTCGCGCCCCTTCGACAAGACGCGCGACGGCTTCGTGATGGGCGAGGGCAGCGGGGTCGTCATCCTCGAGGAGCTGGAGCACGCCCGGCGGCGCGGGGCGCGCATCTACGCCGAGGTCGCCGGCTACGGCGCGACCGGCGACGCCTACCACCTCACCGGGCAGCCGCCCGAGCACGAGGGGTTGCAGCGCGCGATGCGCCGCGCGCTCGCCGACGGCGGGCTCACGCCCGCGGACGTGGACTACGTGAACGCGCACGGCACGTCCACCCCGCTCAACGACTCCAACGAGGCCAAGGCGATCGCCAAGGTGTTCGGCGAGCACGCGCGCTCGATCAACGTCTCGTCCACCAAGTCGGCGACCGGGCACATGCTCGGCGCCGCCGGCGGGCTGGAGTTCATCGCCTGCGTCCTCGCGCTGCGCGACCAGATCGTCCCGCCCACGATCAACCACAGCGAGACGGACCCGGAGTGCGCGGTCGTGGACCTGACCCCGAACGTCGCGAAGCGGCGCGAGGTGCGCGCCGCCCTCAGCAACAGCGCCGGCTTCGGCGGTCACAACGTCTCGGTGGCGGTCAAGCAGTACGCGGAGTGAGTGAGCCGTGCCGGCCTCCCCTCCCGTCGAGCTGTCCCGCCTCCGCGACGACCGGCTACGCCCGGTAGCGGAGAAGGTCGCGGCGGGGGAGCGGCTCCACGCGCACGACGCGCTCCTCCTCTTTCGCACGCCGGACCTGCTGGGCGTCGGCCACCTCGCGGACGCCGTCAACCGCGCGCGCCACGGCGACGTGGTCACCTTCGCCGCGAACCAGCACATCAACCCGACGAACGTCTGCTACCTGCGCACGACGTGCGTCTTCTGCTCCTTCGCCCGACTGCCGAAGGAGGAGGGTGCGTACCGCTACTCCCTCGAGCAGGTGTGGGACGAGGCGGCGGCGGCGAGCGGGCTGACGCGCGAGTTCCACATCGTCGGCGGGCTGGACATGCGGGCGGGCCTCGAGTACTACGCGGAGATGTTCCGCGGCCTCAAGGAGCGGCACCCGCACGTGCACATCAAGGCGCTCACGGCCGTGGAGATCGCCCACATCGCGCGCATCGAGAAGATGCCCGTGGAAGCGGTGCTCGTCGCTCTGCGCGAGGCGGGGCTCGACACCATGCCCGGCGGCGGGGCGGAGGTGTTCGGCCGCGGCGTGCGCATGGAGATCGCCGAGAAGAAGCTGGCCGGCGAGGAGTGGATCGCCGTCCACCGCGCCGCGCACCGCCTCGGCATCCGATCCAACTGCACCATGCTCTACGGGCACGTGGAGACGCTGGAGGACCGCGTGGAGCACCTCGCCATGCTGCGCGCCCTCCAGGACGAGACGGGGGGCTTCCTCGCCTACATCCCGCTCGCCTACCACCCCGATCACAACGAGCTGGGGCGGGAGCTCGGGCGCGAGGGAACGGCGACCACCGGATACGACGACCTGCGCAACCTGGCCGTGGGCCGGCTCTTCCTCGACAACTTCGCGCACGTCAAGACGCACTGGGTCATGGTCACCCCCTTTCTCTCCCAGGTCGCGCTCTCCTTCGGGGTGAACGACCTCGAGGGGACGGTGGTGCGGGAGAAGATCTACCACGAGGCGGGCGCCCACACCGCGCAGGGAATGTCGCTCGACGAGATCCTCCGCCTCATCCGCGGTGCCGGCAAGGTGCCCGCCGAGCGCGACTCGTACTATCGCGTGCTCCGCACCTTCGACCGGGCGGACGCGCCCGTGGCCGCCTGACGTGCGCGTCGGGCGCATCCCGTACATCAACTGCTACCCCGTCTACGCGGCCATCGACCGGGGCCTGGTGCCGCTGGACGGCACGCTGGTGGACGGCGTGCCCTCGGCGCTCAACCGCCGCATGCAGGAGGGGACGCTCGACGTCAGCGTCGTCTCCGCCGTCGAGTACGCGCGGGACTCGCGGCGCTACCTCCTGCTGCCGGACCTCGCCATCTCCTGCGACGGCCCGGTGCGCAGCGTCCTGCTCTTCTCCCGGCGTCCCGCCACGGAGCTCGGCGGCGCGCGCCTCGTGGTCAGCCGCAGCTCCATGACGAGCGTGGCGCTCCTCGAGCTGCTCTTCGAGCAGCGGTGGCGCTGCCGCCCGAGCTTCGTGCCGGGGGACGCCGAGCTCGAGGACCTGCGGTCGGCCCGGGAGGAGGTGCACGATGCCCGCCTCGTCATCGGCGACGCGGCGCTCTTCCTCCGCGCCGGCCCGCGGCGTGCCGCGCGCGACGGCGCGGAGCCTCGGGAGTACCCGTACGTCTACGACCTGGGCGAGGAATGGAAGCGCTGGACCGGGCTGCCGTTCGTCTTCGCGGTCTGGGTCGCGCAGCGCAGCGCGCCGGCCGCGCGCGCCCTGCGCGTTCACGCGGATCTCGTCGCCTCCCGCGACTGGGGGCTGGCGCACCTGGACCTGCTCGCGCGACAGGCCGCCGGCTACACCGGCTTCGACACCGCCGTGTGCGCGGAGTACCTCGCCGGGCTCGACTACGGCCTCTCGTACGGCCACCTTGCTGGCCTGACCGAGTTCTTCCGCCGCCTCGTCGCCGCCGGCCGCGTGCCGGACGGGACGCTCGCCTTCCTCCCCGCGGCCTGAGCGTCGGCAAGCGATGACCACCCTCTCCGACGCCGAGACCCGCGACCTGCTCGACCTCTACACGCGCGCGCCGCTCCTCGAGCTCGGCGCCGCCGCGCACGACGTCCGCCTCGCCAGGCACCCGGACGGCGTGGTGACGTACATCGTCGACCGCAACATCAATTACACGAATGTCTGCGTGGCCGACTGCGGCTTCTGCGCGTTCTACCGCCGCCCGAAGCACGGCGAGGGATACACGCTCTCGTTCGAGCAGATCGGCCGCAAGATCGAGGAGACCAAGGCCCTCGGCGGCGTGCAGATCCTCATCCAGGGCGGGCACAACCCGTACATCCCGTTCCAGTGGTACCTTGACCTGCTCCGCTACATCAAGGAGCACCACCCCATCCACGTCCACGGCTTCAGCCCGAGCGAAGTGGACTTCTTCGCCAAGCTGTTCCGCATGGATGCGCTGGACGTGATCCGCGAGCTCCAGCGCGCCGGCCTCGACTCGATCCCGGGCGGGGGCGGCGAGATTCTCGTGCAGCGCGTGCGCGACCAGGTGGCGAGAAAGAAGGCCGGGGCGGACCGGTGGCTCGAGATCATGGAGCTGGCCCACGGGGAGGGGATGAAGACGTCGGTGACGATGATGTACGGCATCGGCGAGACGCTGGAGGAGCGGCTCGAGCACCTGCGGCGCGTGCGCGAGGTGCAGGCGCGGACCGGCGGCTTCACCGCCTTCATCTGCTGGCCGCTGCAGCCCGAGAACACCCCGCGGATGAGCCACATGGCGAAGACCGACGCCGTGGAGTACCTGCGTACCGTCGCCATCGCGCGCCTCGCGCTCGACAACGTGCCCAACCTCCAGAGCAGCTGGGTGACGATGGGACTCAAGGTCGGTCAGCTCGCGCTCAGCTTCGGCTGCAACGACTTCGGCTCGCTCATGATCGAGGAGAACGTCGTGTCCGCGGCCAACACCACGCACCGCACGACCACGGACGAGTTGGAGCGGCTGATTCGCGACGCCGGTTTCACCCCGTCGCGCCGGCGCCAGGACTACTCGCTCCTGCCGGCGCACGCATGAGCGTCCGCTTCGACGCCCCCGCGCGCCACGCCATCGACCGGGCGCTCATCGAGGCCGAGCAGCGGGGGTCGAGCTCGATCGACTCCCTCTACCTCCTCCTCGGCCTCCTCGCCGCGCCGGCCTCCGGCGCGCGCGTGGCGCTGGCCGCGCTCGACCTGGACGCCGACGCGCTGCGCGAGCGGCTGCTGGCGGAGGTGGACGACGCCGCGGCGTCGCACCCGGACAGCCGCGAGCGGGCGGGCGCGCCGGAGCGCGTGCTCGAGCGCGCGCACCGCATCTCCCTGCAGTGCGGCGCGACGGAGGTCAGCGACGTCGACATCCTCGTCGCCTGCGCCCAGGACACCACGACGCGCGCCGCCGCGGTCCTCGCCGCCGCGGGCGCCACCGCGCCGCAGCTCTGGGCGGTGTACCCGCTGGCGCGCGGCCTGCTCTCCGCACCGCGCGGTGGGGACGCCGCCGAGGGGGGCGGGGCGGGCTCCGCGGGCGACGCGGCGCCCGCGGGCGAGGTCGCCGGCCCCTCCCCGCAGGCGCGGCAGCAAGCCGCGCCTCGCGCCGCGCTCCCGCGCTGCGGCATCGGCTACGACTCGCACCGGTTCGGACCGGGCGGACCGTTGGTGCTCGGCGGCGTGCGCATCGACGCCGACCGGCGCCTCGTCGGCCACTCGGACGGCGACGCGATCGCCCACGCGGTGACCGACGCGGTGCTCGGCGCCGCCGGCGCGGGCGACATTGGCGAGATGTTCTCCGACAGCGACCCGGCCAACGCGGGGCGGGACTCCGTCGGGATGCTCGCCGCCGCGGTCGCGCGCGTGCGGGACCGCGGCTTCGCGGTCCACCAGGTGGACGTCACCGTGGTCGCCGAGTGGCCGAAGATCGGACCACACCGCGAGGCCATGCGCAGCGCGCTCGCCGCCGCGCTCGGCGTGCCGGCCGCGGCGGTGAGCGTGAAGGGGAAGACCAACGAGGGGATGGGGTGGGTGGGACGCGGCGAGGGGCTCGCGTGCATCGCCGTCGCCACCCTCGCGCCGATCGCCCGCGGCTAGTCGTGGACGCGTTCTTCGCCTGGCTCACCGGCCTCCCGCCGGTCGCGCTGTACGTTGCCCTCGCCCTCACCGCCGCGCTCGAGAACTTCTTTCCGCCCGTGCCCGCGGACACGGTGGTGGCCTTCGGCAGCTTCCTCGCCGCGCGCGGGCATGGGACCGCGATCGGCTCCTTTCTCGCCACCTGGCTGGGCAACGTCGGCGGCGCCATGGCCATGTACTGGGCCGGCCGGCGCTTCGGCGGCGAGCGGATGCTGCGCCGCCTCGGCGGCGGCGCCGAGGCGCGCGCGCGTCTGGAGGGGCTGTACGGACGGCACGGCCTGTGGGCGATCTGCTTCACCCGCCTCCTCCCGGGCATCCGGGCGCTGGTCCCCCCCTTTGCGGGGGCCCTCCGCCTGCCCGCGGGGCGCACCGCCATCGCCATGGCGCTCGTCTCGGGTGTCTGGTACGGGGCGATCACCTACTTCGCCTTCCGCGTCGGCGCGAGCTGGGACGAGCTCTCGGCGCGCATCGCGTCCTGGGGGAAGGTGGTGGGGTTGGCGGCGGCCGCGGTGGCCGCCGTCGCGGTCGCCTGGTGGTGGCTGCGGAGGCGCAGGCGGCGGTGAGCGCCAGCGCCCTCGATCCCGCCGTGGCGCGCGCCTTCCTCGTGGAGCGGTACCAGGACTATCTCTCGCTCGAGCAGGGCTCCTCCCCGCGCACGCTCGAGGCGTACCTGCGCGACGTCGAGCGGTTCGCCACCTACGCCACCGTGCGGGGCGCCGCGACCCCCACCGACGTGGACGCGCGGGCGCTCCGCGAGTTCGTCTACCACCTCAAGGACCTGGGCCTCGCGCCAGCCTCCATTCGCCGCAACGTCTCCGCGGTGCGCGGCTACTTCCGCTTTCTCCTGGCGGAGGGGCTCGTCGTGCGCGACCCGAGCGAGCGGCTGGAGACGCCGAAGCGCTGGCGGTCCCTGCCCGAGGTGCTGAGCGTGAGCGACGTCGAGCGGCTGCTCGCCGCCCCCTCGCTCGACGAGCCCCTGGCCTTTCGCGACCGGGCCCTCCTCGAGCTGGCGTACGGCGCGGGCCTGCGCGTCTCCGAGTGGATCACCATCGGCGTCCGCGACCTGCTCCTCGAGGACTCCCTGGTCCGCGTCTTCGGAAAGGGGAGCAAGGAGCGCCTGGTGCCCATCGGCCGCACCGCCGTCGGCGCCGTCGCCGTCTACCTGCGCGAGCTGCGCCCGCGGCTGGAGTCCGGGGCGGGGGAGGGGATACTGTTCCTCAACGCCCGCGGCCAGCCGCTCACGCGCATGGGGGCGTGGAAGATTCTCCGCAAGTACGTCGAGCGTGCCGGCATCGAGAAGCACGTCTCGCCGCACACCCTTCGCCACTCGTTCGCCACGCACCTGCTGGAGGGCGGCGCAGACCTGCGGGCGGTCCAGGAAATGCTTGGGCACGCCGACATCTCCACCACGCAGATCTACACGCACGTGGACCGCGAGTACCTGCGCAGCGTCCACCGGCAGTATCACCCGCGAGCATGATCCTCGTCATCGACAACTACGACTCGTTCACGTACAACCTCGTGCAGTACCTGGGCGAGCTGGGTGAGGAGCCGCTCGTGCGTCGCAACGACGCCATCGACGTGGAGGAGGTGGCGGAGCTGCGTCCGCGCGCACTCGTGCTGTCGCCGGGCCCCTGCACACCGTCCGCCGCCGGCGTGACCGTCCCGATGATCCGGCGGTGGGGCGCCGAGATCCCCACGCTCGGCGTGTGCCTCGGCCACCAGGCGATCGGCGAGGCGTACGGCGGGCGCGTCGTGCGCGCCCAGCGCGTCATGCATGGCAAGACGTCCGCGGTGACGCACGACGGCACGGGGCTGTTCGCGGGGCTCCCCTCGCCGCTCTCGGTGATGCGCTACCACTCGCTCATCGTCGAGCGCGATTCGCTGCCGCGCGAGCTGGAGGTCATCGCGGCCGCTGCGGACGACCCGCGCGAGATCCACGCGCTACGCCACCGCGAGCATCCGGTGTGGGGGGTGCAGTTCCACCCCGAGTCGGTGCTCACGTCGGGCGGCAAGGACATCCTGCGCAACTTCCTCGCGATCGCCGGATGACGGCGGCGAGGCGCCGGACCCTGGCCCTCGCGCTCGCCGCCGGCGGCGTCTCCCCGTTCGCCGTCCCACCCCGCACCGCGGCCGCGCAGACGGTGGTGGTGGGGGACGTGGGGCCCGGCCGCCCCGGGCGCCTCCTGCGCAACGCGCTCGCGTCGCGCCACCTGACTTTGGTGCGCGATTCCCAGGCCGTCCTGCCGCGCGACACGACCTACGGGGCCACCGTCGTCGTCGTCGCGCCCAGCGCCACCGTCGCCAGCACGGTGCACGGCGACGTCGTGGTCGTCGGCGGGGACCTCTTCCTCCACCCGGGCGCCGTGATCGACGGGCAGGCGATCGCGATCGGCGGCGGAGTCTATAACTCCACGCTCGCCGTGGTGCGCGGGGGCCGGCAGCAGTTCCCCGATCAGACCTTCGCCACCGCCCGGGGGGACGACACGCTGCGGCTCGACTACCGGCGGATACCCTCCCGGCCGCGCGAGCCGGTCCAGCTCCCGGGCGTCTACGGCGTCGGCCTGCCGTCGTACGACCGCGTCAACGGCGTCGCGCTCCCCTTCGGCCCGCGCCTCTCGCTCGACACCGCGCGCATCGCGATCGACCCGCTCGTCACCTACCGCTCGCACCTGGGCGCGATCGACCCGTCGCTCGCCGTGTCGGCGGGCGTCGGCGGGCGGACGACGCTGGCGCTCGCGGCCGGCCGCGGCACGTTCACGAACGACGCGTGGATCCGGCCGGACGTGCTCAACGGCGTCATCACCCTCCTGGCCGCGAGGGACACGCGCAACTACTACCGCGCGGACCGCGCGGAGCTGAGGCTGGCGCGGGTGTGGGAGAC
>Ga0307409_100002210_pt1 | contig 10056 bp, 11 predicted proteins | sample 322Ometagenome_2_FD_203888 | JGI IMG/M metagenome (GOLD analysis project Ga0307409, IMG submission 203888) | Maize rhizosphere microbial communities from greenhouse at UC Davis, California, United States - 322HYB-O-2 | ecosystem: Host-associated > Plants > Roots > Rhizosphere > Soil | place... | reverse complement strand
ACTACTGAGGCGACTGAACCTTAACCGCGGGGCGCGGGGATCCCCATAGATCTTCGGAACTGTTGACTTCACCGGTGCCGGCTGCATCGCGGCGCACGGGCCAGCGCCGCGCGGCGGCCCGAATGCGGCGGCCGCGCGATTCGTTCCCGGCGTAAACTGCGCGCCCATGTTCCACATCGTGGTCTTCGAGCCCGAGATCCCGCCGAATACCGGCAACCTGATCCGCCTCGCGGCCAATACGGGTTGCGAGCTGCACCTGGTCAAGCCGCTGGGCTTCCGCCTGGACCGCAAGTCCGTGCGCCGCGCGGGGCTCGACTACGACGAGCTCGCCACCGTGCACGTGCACGACGATTTCGCCGCGGCGCGGGCCGCGCTGCCGGGCAACTGGTTCGCGATCGAGACGGGCGCGGCGCGCCGCCACGTCGACGCGAGTTTCTCCCGCGGTGACGTGCTGCTGTTCGGCTCGGAGCGGCGCGGCCTGCCGCCGGAAGTGCTGGCGCAGATCGCGCCGGCGAACGTGCTGACGCTGCCGATGCGTGCCGGCAACCGCAGTCTCAACCTGTCGAATGCCGCGGCGATCGCCGTCTACGAAGCCTGGCGCCAGGCGGGGTTCGCCGGCGCGGGCCTGCCGCCGGCCGCTCTCTAACTACTCGACCTCGCGGCGGATGGGCCGCGTCATCAGGTCTTTGACCACGTCGCGGGCCGGCTCGCCGTTGTACAACACGCGCCAGATGCCCTCGGCGATCGGCATGTCGACCTGCTCGCGCAGCGCCACGGCGTGCACGGCGCGCGCCGCCACGTACCCTTCGACCACCTGGCCGATCTCCTCCAGCGCCTGCTGCACGGTCTTGCCGGCGGCCAGCGCCAGGCCGAAGCGCCGGTTGCGCGACTGGTTGTCGGTGCTGGTCAGCACCAGGTCGCCGAGCCCGGCCAGTCCCATGAAGGTCTCGGGTTGCGCGCCCAGCGCCACGCCGAGCCGCATGATCTCGTTGAGCCCGCGCGTGATCAGCGCCACGCGCGTGTTGGCGCCGAAGCCGAGGCCGTCGCACAACCCGGCGCCCACGGCCAGCACGTTCTTGACCGCGCCGCCCACTTCCACGCCGACGATGTCCGTGGAGGTGTAGGCGCGGAAATTCGACGCGTGCAGGCTGTGCGCGAGCTGGGTGGCGTAATTGGAGTCGGGCGAGGCGATGGTCATCGCGGTCGGCAGTCCCATGCCCACTTCGCGCGCGAAGGTCGGGCCCGACAACACGGCCACCGGGTAGCGATCGCCCAGCACCTCGTACGCCACCTGGTGCGGCAGCTTGCCGCTGTCGAGCTCGAAGCCCTTGGTGGCCCAGGCCAGCCGCGCATCGCGGGCCAGCAGCGGCTTCAGTTGCAGCAGCAGCGAACGCAGCGCGTGGCTGGGCACCGCGACGATGATGGCGACGGCGCCGTCGACCGCGCCGGCGAGATCCTCGTGGATCTCGATGGCGTCGGGAAACTGGCCTTCGGGGAGATAGCGGCAATTGCGCCGCTCGGAGCGCATGGCCGCGGCGTCGGCGGCGCTGCGCGTCCAGAGGCGGGTGGGATGGCCGGCGCGCGCGAACTGGATCGCGAGCGCGGTGCCCCACGAACCGGCGCCGAGCACGGCGACCGGTTCATGCGACAGCCCGTTGTCAGGCCCTCCCACGAGCCTGTTCGATCAGTTCGCCGGACCCTGGGGGGCCGCCTGCGCGGCGGCCTGCTGCATGCCGCGCGCGAACAGCTGGTCGAAGTCCACCGGCGGCAGCACGAAGTTCGGGAATCCGCCCTGCGTCACCAGCTGCGACACGGCGACGCGCGCGTACGGGAACAGCACGTTCGGGCAGATCGTGCCGATGGCGCGGCGCAGGTCTTCCGGCGAGAGGCCTCGCATCACGAACAGGCCCGCCTGCTTGACCTCCACCAGGAACGCGGTGGCCTCACCCTGCTTGGCGCCCACGGTCACCGTGATCACGACTTCGTGCACCTCGGGAGCGACGACGTTCGCGGTCGTGTTGATGTCCAGCGAGATCTGCGGGCTCCAGTTGCCTTCGACGCGCGGACCCTTCGGGGCCTCGTACGAGCAGTCCTTGAGATACACCGACTGCACCGAGAGCATCGGGCCGTTCTGGTTTTCGTTCGCCGCGGGCGCGGTCTGGTTTTCCATGGGATTTTCCTGTGTTGTAAATCTATTTCCCGAGCATTGTATTGAGCCTGCCCGAGTCTTCGAGCGCCGCGAGATCGTCGCTGCCGCCCACGTGGTGTTCGCCGATGAATATCTGCGGCACGGTGCGCCGGCCGCTGCGCGCCTGCATCTCGGCGCGCTTCTCGGGCGCCGACTCGACGTCGATCTCCTCGAAGCTCGCGCCCTTCGAGCGCAGCAGGCGGCGTGCACGCTCGCAGTACGGACACCAGTTCGTGGTGTACATCACGATGCTCGGTTGGGACATCAGGCTGCCTTGGCGACCGGCAGGTTGTCGGCCCGCCAGCTGGCGAAGCCGCCACGCAGCGTGAACGCCTTGGTGAATCCCTGCGCATTGAGCTGGCGCACGGCGGCGGCCGCGAGCGAACCGCTGTCGTCGTAGACCACCACCGGCTTGTCCTTGAAGCGCTTGAACTGGTCGCCGGCGGTGAGGATCTGGTCGGAGGGCAGGTGCTTGGCTCCGTTCACGTGGCCCTGGGCGAAGTCGTCCGGCTTGCGGATGTCGAGCACCAGCGCGCCCTGGTTCATCAGGCGGATCAGGTCCTGCGCGGAGATCGAGGCGAATGCCGTGGCGCGGATGCGCGACTCGTAGGTGAGCACCACGACCAGCGCCAGCACGGCGGCGCCGGCCAGCAGGGGGTTATGGGTCACGTATTCGATGAGTCGTTCCATGTGGGCGCTGGGGTCCGGGGCCGAAAAAAGGGAGCGCATTATACCGGCGGGCATGGTTTTCGCCGATTTTCGAGGCGCTGCGTCTCTAGAATATGACCATGCCGCAGATCCGCCGGTTCTTGAGCCTCGTGTTGATATTGCCCCTGATGGCGGCGGCCGACGATCCGAACCCCGCCCGGGCGGAGGCGGAGCTCAAGGCCGTGCGCTCGCAGATCGACAAGGTCAAGGCCGAGATGGAGCGCGACGCCGGCCGGCGCGACCAGCTGACCCGCGAGCTCGAGGAGTCGGAGAAGACCGTCGGCGCGGCGCGCGGGGCGCTCGAGAAACTGCGCCGCGAGCGCGCCACGCACACCGCGCGGCGCACGGACCTGGCCACCGAGAAGCGCACCGCGGAGGCGGCGCTGGCCAGGGATCGCGCGGCGCTCGCCGGGCAGATCCGCGCGGCGTCGATGATCGGCCGGCGCGAGCCCATCAAACTACTGCTCAACCAGCAGGACCCGGCGCAGACGGGCCGCGTGCTGGTCTATTACCAGTACTTCGGTCGCGCGCGCGCCAGCCAGATCGCCGCCATCGACGCGCACCTGGCCGAGATCGACGCGCTGGACGCGGAGCTGGCCGCCGAGGAACAACGCCTGCTGGAGCTGGAAGAGCAGCAGCGCGGCGAAGTGACCCGGTTGCAGACCGCGCGCGAACGGCGCGGCAAGGCACTGGTGTCGCTCGATGCCGAGTCGAAGAACCGCGCCAGGGAGCTCCAGCGCCTCAAGGACCAGCAGGGTGGGCTCGAGAAGCTGGTGCGCGAATTGCGGCGCGCGCTCGAGCGCATCGACAAGTTCCCCACCGACAGCAAGGATGCCTTCGCGAAGTTGCGCGGCAAACTCGCCTGGCCCGTGGCCGGCAAGCTGATCGCATCCTATGGGCAGACGCGCGCCGGCGGCATGAAGTGGGACGGCGTGTTGTTGGCCGGCGCGCAGGGCACGCCGGTGCGGGCCGTCTACCACGGCCGCGTGGTGTACGCCGACTGGCTGTCGGGCCTGGGACTGCTCACCATCATCGACCACGGCGACGGCTACCTCAGCCTGTACGGCCACAACGAGCGGCTCTACAAGGAAGTGGGCGAGCGCGTCACGGCCGGCGACACCATCGCCACGCTCGGAGATTCGGGCGGCCGGCCGCGCCCCGAGCTGTACTTCGAGATCCGCAAGGCCGGCAAGCCCGTCGACCCGCGCCCCTGGTTCAAGTCGGCCTCCCCATAGGAAGAGTGGTGCCGCTCTCCTAAGGGTCCGGCGCGCCAAAACGCCAACTGCATCAACGCAGTAGTTATGTCATTGGGCGATGGTCCCGCGTTGATGTCCTTCGAAGCCTCCATGGAGCCGTACGCCCAGCTGGTGCGCTCGCTGTTGCCGCGCGCCACCGCGCTGTGCCTGTTCGACCACGGCGGCAAGCTGCTCTGGTCGAGCGTGCCGAGCACCAACCCGGAGCTGTTCGCGCTGGTGCTGCAGGGGATCGCGCAGCCGGCGGAGACGGTGGGCCAGCACTGCCTGCTGCCCGACGAGGCGCCGGCCTATCTATTCTTCCTGCGTGACGAACGTGGCGCGCTCGCCGCGGTCGTGGCCGTGGTGTGCAACCGGCTGGCCAGCGACGCGAACGTGCTGCCGTTCTCGTACGTGCACGATCACCTGCGTCCCGCGCTCGAGCTGCTGCGCCGCGACCTGCTGGCGCGCGCCGACATCGAGAAGCTCAACGAACACCTGACCGCGCGCGACAAGGACCTCGAGCTGCTGCTGTCCGTGACCGGCAGCCATCCGCAGGCCTCGGGCTCCGACGACCTGCAGTCGCTGCTGTCGAACGCCGCCAGCCATCTCAAGTGCGTGCTGGCCGGCATCGTGGTGCCCGACAAGGGCCTCACGCTGACCTGGCCGGAGAACGGCGACGCCACCATCCTGACGCGCACCCAGAAACAATTGCTGGCCATCACGCAGACGCGGCGCGATCCGCTGGTCATCAACAAGATCGCCACGCAGGCCGGCCAGGTCGCGATTCCTTATCGCATCCTCGCCTGCCCGCTGCGCCAGGGTTCGGGCCGCACGTCGGGCGTGCTCGCCCTGTTTCGCCGCCTCGACGCGCCGGAGTTCATCGGCCGCGACGTGCATCTCGCCGACCTGCTGGCGCGCCGCGTCGCCGCCAGCATCGAGACCAGCTACGACTCGCTCTCCGGCCTGCTGACGCGCGCCGCGCTCGAGCAGCGCATGAAGCTGTACGCCGATCCCGACGCGCGCGCGCGCCGCTGGAGCCTGCTGTACGTCGACATCGACGAGCTGCACGTCATCAACGAAAACTTCGGCATGCACGTGGGCGACCAGGCCATCGCGCAGATCGGCGACCTGCTGCGCAAGCACCTGCCGCCGAATTCCGTGGCGGCGCGCATCTCCGGCGACCGCTTCGCCATCGCCATGCCCTCGGACATCGACGAAGCCGCCATGTTCGGCGAGGGGCTGCGCGAGGGCGTCACCCGTCTATCTACCGCCGGCATGGACGCGCGCTTCCGCCTGTCGATCAGCATCGGCGTGACGCCGTTCAACGGCCGCGACGCCGAGTTCGGCCGCTCGCTGGCCGAGGCCGAGACCGCCTGCAAGGCCGCCAAGGACCGCGGCCGCAACCGCCTCGAGACCTTCCAGGAAAACGACGTCAGCATCATCCGGCGTTTCACCGACATCAACGTGGCCACCGACGTGCGCGCCGCGCTGGCCGAGAACCGCCTGCGGCTCGAGGCGCAGCTGATCGCGCCGTTCGTCGACGACGGCCACACGCGGCCGCACTACGAGATGCTGCTGCGCATGCTGGATCCCGAGGGCAACACCATCGGGCCGGACCGATTCCTGTCGGCGGCGCTGCGCTACCAGATGATGCCGACCATCGATCGCTGGGTGATCTCCACCGTCATCGACCTGCTGCGTCCGCGCCGCGACCTGCTGGTGCACGCACCGGTGTGCTTCACCATCAACTTCTCCGGCCAGTCGCTGCACGACGACGAGTTCGCCGATTACGTGATCCGCAGCATCGAGAACAGCCGCATCAACCCGGCGGTGTTCTGCTTCGAGCTCACCGAGAGCGCGGCGGTGGCCAGCATCAACGACGCCGAGAAGCTCATGCAGCGCCTGCGCAAGCTCGGCTGCGGCGTGGCGCTGGACGACTTCGGCACCGGGCTGTCGTCGTTGTCGTACCTGCGCTCGATGCCGGTGTCCATCCTCAAGATCGACGGCAGCTTCGTGCGCGACATCCTGCGCGACGAGCGCGCCGAGTCGATGGTGCGCGCCATCGCCCAGCTGGCGCGGGCCATGAACATCACCACGGTCGCCGAATACGTCGAGACCGAGGAGATCCGCACCCGGATCCGGGCGCTGGGCGTCGACTACGGCCAGGGCTTTGCGATTGCCCGGCCCGTGCCGGTGGGCGAAGTGCTGGACGTGCTGCCGGTGCTGGCGGCGGCCACCCCCGGGGCGTTCCTGGCCGAAGAGCCGGCCAGCCGCGCCAGCTAATCCTTTCCCATTTAATGAGTTAGCATCAGCGCCCATGAAGATGCTGGCGCTCGGTTTGGCTTTGGGTGTGTTGATCGCGCTGGGCGGCGCGGTGTTCGCGCACCGCGAGGCGCCCGCCGCCGTGGCCGCCGGGCCCGCGGTCGTGTCCACGCCGAAAATCCCGCTGTCGGCCGCGGACTCCGCGCAGATTTCCGAAGTGCTCGAGCGCGTGCAGCGCGAATACGTCGACCCGGTGGACGGCCCGAAGCTCATCGACGATGCGCTGCGCGGCATGGTCGGCCGGCTCGATCCGTATTCCTCCTACCTCGACGCCGAGGAGTACGCCGACCTGCGCGTCAGCACGGCCGGCACCTACGCCGGCATCGGCATCGAGGTGTCCACCGCCGATCGTGCGCTGCGCGTGGTGCGGCCGTTCCGCGATTCGCCGGCCGCCGTGGCCGGCATCCTCAGCGGCGACATGATTTCCGCCATCGACGGCATGCCCGTGGGCAGCGACCTGGACACCGCCATGGCGCGCATGCGCGGGCCGCGCGGCTCCACCGTCAAGCTCGCCGTGGTGCGCGCCGGCTCGGCGCTGCCGCTGGAGTTCACCGTGATGCGCGCGCAGGTGGACGTGCACAGCGTGGCGCTGCTGCGGCTCGATGAAGGATTCCTCTACGCGCGCATCGTCACCTTCAGCGACACCACCGCGATGGACTTCGCGGCCGGCGTCGCACGCCTGCGGCGCGACCTCGGCAGCAAGCCGCGCGGCCTGATCCTGGACCTGCGCAACAACCCGGGCGGCGTGCTCGAGTCCGCCGTCGAAGTCGCCGACCAGATGCTCGAGGAAGGCGTGATCGTCACCGCCGACGGGCGTACGCCGTCGGCGCGGTTCAGCATGTCGGCCACGCCCGGCGAAGTGCTGTCCGGCGTGCCGGTGGTGGTGCTGGTCAATGGCGCCACGGCTTCCGCGGCGGAGATCCTCGCGGGCGCGCTGCAGGATCATCATCGCGCGGTGTTGCTGGGGCAGCGCACGTACGGCAAGGGCCTGGTGCAGACGGTGATGCCGCTGACCTCCGGCCGCGCCATCAAGCTGACCACCTCGCGCTATTTCACGCCTTCGGGCCGCTCCATCCAGGGCAGCGGCATCGAGCCGGACGAGGCCTTCGAAGTGGACGACCAGCCGCTCGACCTCGAAGACCCGCGCGCGCGCCACATGCTGGCGCAGCGCGACGACGGCGTGCGCGCGGCGCTCGAGGTGCTCAAGGGACGCAAGCCGCGAGCCGCGCCCCAGGGGCTCACGGCCAGCACCGCCGGCGCGAGGCACTGAAGACAAAAGCATGGAGCTGCTGACGTGGATCGCCGACCTGTTCATGCATTTCGTCGACTTCGTGCTCCACCTGGACGCACATCTCGTCGAGCTGCTGCGTGACTACGGCAACTGGATCTACCTGATCCTGTTCGCCATCGTGTTCGCCGAGACCGGCTTCGTGGTCACGCCCTTCCTGCCCGGGGACTCGCTGCTGTTCGCGGCCGGCGCGCTCGCGGCCATCGACACCTCGGGCACGCTGTCCGCGCCGCTGCTGTGCGTGGTGCTCACCATCGCCGCGCTCACCGGCAACACGACCAACTACCACGTGGGGCGGTGGATAGGCCCGCAGGCGTTCAGCGGCCGCTACCGCTTCCTCAAGGTGGACTACCTGCGGCGCACCGAGGACTTCTTCGCGAAATGGGGCTCGTGGACCATCGTGATGTCGCGCTTCGCACCGATCATCCGCACCTGCGCGCCGTTCGTGGCCGGGATCGGGCGCATGCCCTACGCGCGCTTCCAGGCGTCCAACGTGCTGGGCGGCCTCGGCTGGGTGCTCATCTTCATCTGGGCGGGCTACTTCTTCGGCAACATCCCGGTGATCAAGGACAACTTCGGACTCGTGACCATCGGGATCATCATTGCGTCACTGGTGCCGGTGGCGTGGGTGGCCTTCCGCGAGAAATAGGAGCCGAGGAGTGAGCAGCGCCTACCGCAGCTTCGCCCATCGCGTCGACATCGACGTGCCGGTGGAGCGCGTGTGGCGCGCATTCACGGACAGCCGCGTGCTGGCGCGCTGGGCGGCGCCCGGAGCCACGATCGCGCCGCGGGAACGGGGCCGGCTGCACATGGTGTTCGGTGCCGACGTCGAACTGGACGCGCACATCGACGTGCTGGTCACGCCGCAGCGCATGCGCCTGATCCTGCTGCCCACGCGCGGCATGCCCAGCTCCGAGGCAGTCATCGTCGAGGACTTCCTGTTCGAGCGCGGGAAAAACACCACCGTCTTACGCCTGCTGTCGAGCGGAGTGCCCTCGGCGCCGGTCTGGGTGACGTACTATCTGAACAAGCGCCGCTACTGGGAGCTGGCGCTGTCCCGGCTCAAGGTCTTCCTGGAGAAGGGCCTCGACCAGGACCGTTCGCAAGCATGAGGATTCCAAGACATGGCCGGTTTCATCCTGCGCGGGCTCATCGCGGCCCTGGGACTCTGGGCAGCCACCGAGATGCTCGACGGGTTCACGATCAACTCGCCCTGGACGCTGGTGGGTGCCGGATTGTTGCTGGGCGTGGTCAACGCCATCGTGCGGCCGTTCGCGCTGCTGCTGTCGTTGCCGGCGCTGCTGGTGACGCTGGGGCTGTTCCTGCTGGTGATCAACGCCGCGATGCTCGGCCTGGTGGCGGCGATGCTGCCGGGCTTCAAGATCGCCGGCTTCTGGACCGCGGTCGGCGGCGCGCTGATCGTCAGCATCGTGAGCTGGATCGGCTCGTGGTTCATCGGCTCGCGCGGCCGCGTCGAGGTCATTCGCCCGAAGCAATAATGGGGACATTCCTCGATTCCTAGCAAACGGGGACAGGTCCGGCGGACGCCTGCGGGCGAAGTGTCGCGAGTGCAGGTCCGTCCCCGTTTGCTAGGAATCGAGGAATGTCCCCATTAGCCACATCCCGCCGTCGACGGATCCTTCTGCTGGTCCGCGTCGAGCCGCTTCACTTCCTTCTGCGGCCAACTGACCAGCGCGACGCCCGCGAACATGACCGCCATGCCAATCAGCTGGTTGGCGCCTAACTGCTCACCCAGGAACCACCAGCCGAGCACGGCGGCGATAGCCGGGTTCACGTACGAATAGGTGCCGACCATCGCGGGCGTAGTGTTCCTCGCCAGCCACGAATACGCGGTGTAGGCGAGACAGGAGCTCGCGACGGTGAGATACGCCATCGCGGCAAGGCCTGGCGCTGACCAGTGCCACTCGTGCTGCTCGCCGAGCGCGAGTCCCGCGGCGGTCATCATCACGCCGCCGAGGAACATCTGCACCGCCGAGAACGGCAGCAGCTCGAGCTTCGAATGCACGTTGCGGATGTACACCGTCGTGGCCGACCACACGAACACCGCCAGCAGGATCAGCAGCTGCAGGCCGAAGTGGCTGGTGTCCAGGTCGCCGCGCGGCCAGACGATCAGCGTGGCGCCGGCGAAGCCGATCACGAGTCCGACGAGCGTGCGGCGGTCGAGCGCGTGCGCGCGCCGGCCCCGCGTGGCGAGCAGCGCGATCCACAACGCGGCCGAGGCATTGAGGATGGCGGTCTGGTTCGACGCCACGGTCTGCAACGCCCAGTTGGTGAGGCTGTTCGGGATGAACACG
>Ga0307409_100002209_pt1 | contig 10056 bp, 10 predicted proteins | sample 322Ometagenome_2_FD_203888 | JGI IMG/M metagenome (GOLD analysis project Ga0307409, IMG submission 203888) | Maize rhizosphere microbial communities from greenhouse at UC Davis, California, United States - 322HYB-O-2 | ecosystem: Host-associated > Plants > Roots > Rhizosphere > Soil | place... | reverse complement strand
CAAACCCCAGACCCTCAGACGCTATGTCTTCAGGTGTGCCAATTCACGTCGGAGCTCGTGCCGGGCGCGGTGGATGTAGGTCTTGACCGTCCCGAGGGGGAGGTCGAGCGTGGCGGCGATCTCCTCGTACGACCGCCCTTCCACGTGTCGCAAGAGGATGCAGGATCGATACTCGGGGCGAAGGCGAGCGATGGCCCGGTCGATGGCCGAGCCGAGCTCCCGGGACTCGATCTCGTCGAGTGCCGATTCGCCGCGGGAGACCAGGTCGAATGAGCTCGCCTCGGCCTCGGCGGCGGTGAGGGCGTGGGGGGATCCGTCGACGCTCACCGTGTTGATCCGGCGGCGGCGCAGGTGGTCGATGGCGACGTTGTTCGCAATCTTGAACAGCCAGCTCGAGAGCTTGAACTCCGGGCTGTACTTGTCGATGTGATTCAGGACCTTGATGAAGGTGTCCTGCGCGAGGTCCTCCGCCGTCTCCCGGTCGCGCACCATGCGAAAGATCAGGGAGAACACTGGCCGCTCGTAGCGGCGCACCAACTCCCGAAACGCCGCCTCCTGACCCTGCTGGGCGAGCGTGACGACGTCCGCGTCGGGGAGGTTGGCGAGATCGAGAACGGGAGGCATGAAGCGGGAACCGCCGGGAGACGCCGGCGTTGCGGCGCCGCAGCGCTGCGAGGAAGGTAGCCCGGCGCCAGAGCAGGGTCTAGCGGAGCAGGGTCCCGCGCGCTTGCCCGCGTGCGCCATCTGCGGCCACCTTTCAGCCGATGACAGTCACCGGCGCGGAGCGAGACGACCTCGAGGCGCGCAGCGCGGCCCGCGGCGGGGCGTCGAAGCGCGCGTACGTGCGCCGCATCTTCTCCGAGATCGCGCCACGCTACGACGTGCTCAACCACCTCCTGAGCTTCAACGTCGACAGGGCGTGGCGGCGTCAGGCGATCGCCGAGCTGGCGTGGCAGCGTCGGCCGACGGGAATCTACCTGGACCTGTGCGCCGGCACGCTCGACGTCGGCGCCCTGCTCACCCGCCAGCGCGGCTTCCGCGGCCTGGTGATCGGTGCCGATTTCGCCGAGCCGATGCTGCGAATGGGAGCGGGGAAGGCGCCGCGCGAGGCGCTCGCCCCGGTCGCCGCGGACGCGCAGGAGCTGCCGCTCGCGACCGGCAGCGCGGCGGGCGCGGTCGTCGCCTTCGGCATCCGCAACGTCGCCGACCTGGATGCCGCGTTAGGCGAGGTGCGGCGCGTCCTCGCCCCGCATGCCCGCTTGGTCGTCCTCGAGTTTTCGACGCCGGAGTCGGCGGTCGTCCGCGCGCTGTACCACGCGTACTTTCACCGCGTGCTCCCGGCGGTCGGGCGGCTGGTGAGCGGGCACCCGACGGCATACAGCTACTTGCCGCAATCCGTGGCCAACTTCCCCGCGCGGGACGAGCTGGCGCTTCGACTCGCCCGGGCCGGCTTCGCCAACGTGCGGTGGCGGCCGCTGACGTTCGGCATCGCGGCACTTCATTGCGGCGAGGTCGGGCCCGCGTGACGGCGCGCCGAGGTGAGTGACCGATGGCCGGTGACGCGCCGGACGTGACGGGCGGGCGCGCTCACGTCGTCGGCCTGATCTCCGACACGCACGGGCTCGTGCGGGCCGGCGTGCACGAGGCGCTCGCCGGCGTGGAGCTGATTCTGCACGCCGGCGACGTGGGCGGCGGCGACGTGCTCGACGAGCTCGCGCTCATCGCGCCGGTGCTCGCCGTCTTCGGGAACACCGACCCGCCCGGCGCGCCCGGGTTGAGCGCGGAGGTCGTGCGCACGGTCGGCGGCGTGACGATCCACGTCAGCCACGGCCACGAGCTCGGCAGCCCGACGCCGGCCAAGCTGCTCGACCGGTACGCGGGGGACGTGCTCGTCTACGGGCACACGCACCGGCAGCTCGTCGCGCGCGCCGCCGGCCGGCTGGTGGTGAATCCGGGCGCGGCCGGCCCGCGCCGCTTCGATCTCGTGCCGAGCGTTGCCCGGCTGACCGTCGCCGCCGGCGAGGCGGCCGTCGAAATCATCGAGCTCCGAGCGTAGACTCCAGCCTTCTGCGCGCCGCCGTGGCTCGCACGCGGCGACGCGCGGCCACCAATGAACGTGGGTACCGTCGAACTGCCCGAGGCGGCGAACGAACGAACGCGGGACCGCGGATGCACGCTGACGCACGCCCATCTGCCCCTACACGAGCAAAGCTCCTCTTCAGCGGTCCTGAAGGGGAGCTTCGAGTGGCGGCTGGAGCGATCCGCGTTGATCCGCGGCTGTTGCAATTCGTCCGCGTTCATCCGCGGCCGCCCGTGGCCGTGGACCTGGGGCCGGTCACACGATCCGGAAGTGCGACGCCGGATAGAGGAAGTCGTCGTCCGAGTCGTCGATGATCCGGTAGAACGACCCGTTGGCCTCGACGTTGAGCAGCTCGTAGATGCGCCCGAGGGTGAGGTCGTGACACCCCCCCGGTTCGTCACATCCCGGGTACACGAGCCACGGTTCGAGGCTGATGCATTGAACGAGGGTCGTCGCCTGCCAGTCCGACGCGGGTTGCCAAGTCGTCGCCATCGCTGCTCCGCTGCATCGCTGAGGTCCCGCTTGGCCCGCTACGACGTGCGTGCGGGCGGCCATGGACCCATCGAGAGTGCACGAGGCGGGCCACGCGGGCGCCTCCGGGGGGACGAAATTCGCGGCCGGAGCCGGCCGCGCCCGGCCCTCACGTCCCAAGACGCCTCGCTCGGGCCGCGGCGCCCGCGTATCGGCAGCGGCTACGCGGAGCGCGACAGCCGGCGGCCGAGCACGTCCTCGGGTCGCTCGACGGCAGCGAGCTGGTCCGGGTAGCGCCGGAACCACGAGGAAAGGAGGAGAAGCTCGTCGATCTCGTGGGTAGCGACCTGTGCCGTGTCACGCTCCGGCGGTGTGAACACCTCGCCGACCAGAGCCTTGCAGTTGGCGTGCTCGGCCCGCGAACGGGGCGCTGCACATTCCGCGCGAACCCGGCCGCGTCGGATCAAGTACAGCCGATCGTCGCCCTCCTCGCCCGGCACCCTGTACACGAAGGAGAGCGTCTCGACGGCGAAGCGGAGGCGGCTCAACTGCTCGCGGAGCAGCTCGAGCCGGCGGAGCTTGTCGCGGTAGTGCGCCGCGCGCTCGAACTCCAGGAGCTCGCTGGCCGCGTCCATCTTCAGGCGCAGCGCTTCGAGCGGCTCGTCGCTCGTGCCGTCGAGGAACGCGCGGGCGAGGGCGAGCTGCGCCTCGTATTCGCGCGACGAGCAGCCCGCGACGCACGGGCCCAGGCACTTCTTCACCTCGTAGCGGATGCAGCCGGGCGTGCGGGGCGTGAGTTGAAAGAGCTCCTGCTGATCGGAGAAGTGGGTCTTCGTGTCCTGCGCGCAATCGCGGAGGCCGAGCACGTCGTTGAGCTCTCGCACCGCCTCGCCGATGCGGTACGCCCCCATGTACGGTCCGAAGTAGGTGCCGCCGTCCTCACTGCCCGCGCCGCGCACGACGAGCAGCTTCGGCGCCGGCCCGCGCGTCACCTTGATGAAGGAGTAGTGCCGCGCGTCGCGCTTGAGGGTCACGTTATAGCGCGGCCGGAAGCGCTTGATCATTCGGAGCTCGTGCAGCAGCGCCGCGAACTCGCTCGGCTGGTACTCCCATTCGATGGCGGCGGCCGCCCGCACGATGCGCGCCCCCTTCTCCTCGGGCTCGCACCGGAAGTAGCTGAGGAGGCGCGACCGGACTCGCTTCGACTTGCCGACGTAGACGACTTCGCCGTCCGGAGACAGCCAGCGGTAGACGCCGGGCCGGTCCTGCGCGTCGGCGCGGACGTGCCCGCGCATCGCCGCCACCTGCTCGTCCGAACTGGGGCCGGCGGCCGGCGTGAGCACGTCGCGCGGGGCGCCCCGCGCCTGCTTTACCTTTGGCATCGGGCGCAGAATACCGTCATGCGTCCGTCCACCGCGTGCGTGTCCACGAGCCGCGCGCCGCAGCGAAGACAGGGGAGTCCGCCGCGCCCGTACGCCGCAAGGCGCGCCTCGAAGGCGCCCTCGTTCCCGGCCGCGTCGCGGTAGTCGCGGAAGCTGGTCCCCCGTGCCGCGATGGACTCGGTGAGCACGCCGACGACCGCGCCGCGCAGGCGGGCGCCTTCGTCGCGCGAGAGCGAGCGCGCCTCGCGCGAAGGGTCGATGCCGGCGCGCCAGAGCGCCTCGTTCGCGTAGATGTTGCCCACCCCCACCACGAGCCGCTGATCCATCAGCACTTTCTTGACCGCCTGCCGAGAGCCCCGAAGAAGGTCCGATAGATGGTCCGCCGAGAACGCCGGGTCAAGAGGCTCCACTCCGAGGGTGTCCGAGTAGCGGGCCCAGCGTTCCGGAGTCATCAGCGCCACGGTGCCGAGGCGACGAATGTCGCGGTAGTGCAGGGCGCGGCCGTCGTCGAGCTGGAACCGGAGCGTCGAGTAGCGGCGCTCGCGGTCGGGAAGGTCGCCGGCGTCGAGGAGAAGCGCCCCGGTGAAGCGCGGCTGCACGACGATCCGGTCGCCGCTGTCGAGGTCGAGGACCACCAGCTTCGCGCGACGCCAGGCGCGCCCGATGCGCGCCCCGGCGGTTCGGCGCGCCAACTCGTCGGCGGCCACCTCGCGCAACACGTCACCCTTCTCGACGTGCGCCCCGACGATGCGACGGCCCGCGACCTCGCGGTCGAGGTCGCGGGCGATCGTCTCGGTCTCAGGAAGCTCGGGCACGGCGCGCTACCTCGCGCCAACCGATGTCGGTGCGGAACTGCTTTCCGTCGAAGTCGACGAGCGCCGAGTACCGAAAGCTGAGCGCCTTTGCATCCTCGAATCTGTCGGCGACGCCCGTTACCGCCAGCACTCGACCGCCAGCGGTGACGAGCTCGCCGCGGTCGTTCAGCGCGGTGCCGGCGTGGAACAGGAGTACCCGCTCGTCGTCGATCGGTGGCAGCGTGATCGCGTCGCCCTTGCGCGGGGCTTCGGGGTAGTCCGCGGCGGCGAGGACCGTGGTCACGGCATGTCGCGGTGCTCGCAACGCCGTCAGCGCGCCCGGGTTGTCCCCGCGGGCAATCGCGTGCAAGGCCTCGGCGAGTCGTAACCCCCCCATGGCCGGGAGCACCGCCTGGGTCTCGGGGTCGCCGAAGCGGCAGTTGAACTCGACGACCTTCGGGCCGGTCGCGGTCAACATCAACCCGGCGTAGAGCACGCCGGTGAAGGCCGCGTGCCGCTCTCGAAGCGCGGCGAGTGTGGGCGTGACGATCTGCCGGCCGAAGCTCAGCGCGTGGGCGAGCGCCCGGGCGGCTGTCTCCTTGGGCTCGATCAGGGCGGAACCGAACTCGCCGTCGGCGAACGCGAGCTCGATCGTCACTGGTGCGTACGCGCCCATGCCGCCCGTGTTCGGCCCGCGGTCACCGTCGAAGAGCCGCTTGTGGTCCTGCGCGGGGAGAAGCGGAATCGCGGCCTCGCCGTCGGTGAGGTAGAAAATCGACAGCTCCTCGCCCTCCATGAACTCCTCGACGAGGATCTCTGCGCCGGCCGCGCCGAAGCCCTCGTCGCGTAACATGAAGTCGATCGCCCGATCGGCCTCGTCGAGGGTCTGGCAGACGATCACGCCCTTGCCGGCGGCGAGGCCCGACGCCTTGATCACCACCGGCGGGCCGAGCGCACGCGCGGCGCGCTTGGCCGCGTCGGCGTTGGTGTGCCGGTACGCCGTCGCCGTCGGCACGCCGGCGTCGAGCATGAGCTGCTTGGCGAACGCCTTCGACGTCTCGATCCGCGCGGCAGCTTGCGTCGGTCCGAAGATGGGCAGTCCGCGTACACGGAACCGGTCGACGACGCCGAGGGCGAGCGGCGCCTCGGGCCCGACGAGCGTGAAGTCCGGGCGTTCGTGTTCGGCCAGCGCGACGAGGCGATCGACGTCCGTCGCCGCCACCGGCACGCACCGACCGAGCGCGGCGATCCCCGGGTTTCCCGGTGCCGCCACGATCTCCGTGTCCGGCGCTTCCTGCTTGAGCTTCCACGCCAACGCGTGCTCGCGGCCGCCGCCGCCAATGATCAGCACCTTCACGGGCCGAAAACTAGTTGCGCACGCACGCGACGCAAAAGTGGCCGCGGACGAACGCCGATGGCCGCTGACGCGGTCGGACGCGGATCGCTCCAGGGGCTAGTCAAAGCTCCTCCTCCGGCTTCCGGAAGAGGAGCTGTGTTGGTGCAAGGGCAGGCGCGGAGACGTTATCCGTGTTTGTCTGCGTCATCCGCGGCTGCCGTTGCAGTGCGCAAGTGTATCCTCGTCATCCCCGGCCGCGGCTCATTGCCCACCGTCCTTGCGGCCGCGGAAGGCCTGGTTGAAGGCGTCGGCGGCGCGGCCGAGTGAGTCGTTGATCGTGGCGAACGCGCCGCGGACCTCCCGACCGTAGTAGCCGGCGGCGTCGACATAGTCGTCGCTGAGCGGGCGCCGCCCGGTGCCGTCGCGCCGCGGGTAGTCGCCGTCGACGATTCGCGCGTACTCGCCGCTCGCCACCCAGCGCTGCAGCTCGGCCGCGCGCACGGTGTTGAAGGGGTGGTCGCGGAAGGCCGTGTTGATCGCCTTGAGCACCGAGTCCCAGGCGTTCCCGCCGGTCTCGTACTCGGCGGCCTGCGAGAGGAACTCGTCGAGGTCGATCTCGTCGTCACCACCGCCGCCGCCGGCCATCTTGAGAAAGGTGCGCATGGCGATGCTATTGTCCTGCACGCCGAGGAGGCCGGCGCGGTCGCTCGAGAGCTCCGCCTTCCGGTACCACTCGAGGAGGGCGAGCTGGAACGGGAGGATCGCCATGCCGGCCAGGAACGGCAGGTTGCGAATGCCGAGCGTGAGGAGGATGACGGCGATCGTCCGGTAGGTCACGTGCCCGCTCATGATGTGCCCCACCTCGTGCGCGAGGATGAAGCGCTGCTCCTCGCGGTCGAGCGTGCCGAGCGTGCCCGAGTTGATGATGATGAACGGCTCGTCGAAGCCGACCGCGCCGGCGTTCAGGAAGGGCGTCTGCGTGACGTAGAGCTGGGGGCGCCGGGTCCGGTCGACCCGCGGATCGGCGCCCCCGGGCCAGTCGAGCGTCTCCAGCACCTCGGAGTAGAGGGCGTCGAGCTGGGGGCGCTGGCGGGGCCCGACGCGCACGGCGTTGGCGAGGAACAGGTAGCGGATGCCGCGCTCGCCGAAGAAGCCGGCGATCTTGCGCACGACCTCATCGAAGCCCGGCAGGGCCCGCAAGGTGTTGAGCGCCGCCCGATCGGCCGGGTGCTCCCAGGCGGTGGAGGAGATCTGGGTGAGGGATCGACGGTCGGGCATGGCAACTCCAGGGAGGAGTGGTGAGTGGCGAGTGGCGAGGCCGGCGCATCCACCGGCCTCATCCCAGTTCCGGTTCTACCCTACGGATCTCGTTTCGGCAAAGTGTCTCAACACGGCCCACATGGCGCGAACGAGGGCGGCGCTCCCAACACGCCACTCGCCACTCTTCGCTCGCCTCACATCCCCTCGAACGCCCGCTCCACGTCGTTCAGGAGATCACCCACGTCTTCCACGCCGCAACTGAGCCGGACCATCCCCTCGGTGATGCCGAGCTGCGCGCGCCGGTCCGGCGGCACGGAGGCGTGGGTCATGGACGCGGGGTGGCTGATCAGGCTCTCGACACCGCCGAGCGACTCCGCGAGGGAGAAGACGCGAACCCGGCCGAGGACCTGCGCTGCGCGCTCCTTCGTTCCCAGCTCTACCGAGATCATCCCGCCCATCCCGGTCATCTGCCGGCAGGCGAGCTCGTGCTGGGGGTGCGAGCGGAGCCCGGGGTAGATCACGCGCTCGTCGCCCAGCCGCTCGGCGAGCCACGCTGCCACCTGGCGGCCGTTGCGGTCGTGGGCCGCCATGCGGAGGTGAAGCGTCTTCGTCCCGCGCAGGGCAAGCCACGAGTCGAAGGGACCGGGAACCGCGCCCGCCGCGTTCTGGATGAACTGGAGGCGGGCGGCGAGCTCGTCGTCCTGCACCGCAGCGATGCCGCCGATCATGTCGCTATGGCCGTTCAGGTATTTGGTCGTCGAGTGCCACACGATGTCGGCGCCGTACTCGAAGGGGCGCTGGAAGTACGGTGTGGCGAAGGTGTTGTCGACGACGAGCAAGGCGCCGGCGCGGCGGGCGATCTCGCCGGCGGCGGCGAGGTCGGTGAGGCGCATGAGCGGGTTGGTCGGCGTCTCGACGAGGATCGCGACCGTGCGGACAGTCAGCGCGTCCGCTATCCGCTGCGGGTCGCGCGTGTCGACGTACGTGAACGAGAGGCCCAGGTGCTGCAGGATCCGATCGAACAGGCGGAACGTCCCGCCGTAGACGTTCTCGCCGCAGACGATATGGTCGCCGGATTTGAAAAGCTTCATGATCGAGTCGACACAGCCGACGCCGCTGGCGAAGGCGAAGCCGTGTCGAGCACCCTCCAGGGCGGCGACGTTGCGCTCGAGCGCCTCCCGCGTGGGATTCTTGCCGCGCGCGTACTCGTACCCCTTGTGCTCGCCGAGCGCGTCCTGCACATACGTCGACGTGAGATACACCGGCGTCATGATCGCGCCCGCGAGCGGCTCGGGGCGCTGGCCCGCGTGAATCGCCCGCGTGCCGAACGCGGTGTCGAGGTCTTCGTCGTAGATGCGAGTCATTCAGGCACCAGCCGGGCGCTCGGTTGGGGAGGGCACTCCTCTGCGTGCGGCAAAGATAACCGGCGCGCCGCCGCGCCGGGAACCCGAGGCGGGACCCCCGTGGTAAGACCCCGCGCCGGCGCGCCAGACTTCCGGGCGCGTGCGGCGCGAACGGAGTAGACGGTGGCATTCAACGCATTAGGCGCGGGCGCCCCCGCGGCGGTAATCCCCGAGCCGCCACGCTGCCTCGTCGTGGACGACGAGCCGCACCTCCGGCAAGTGCTGGTGAGGCTCATGGAGGGCGACGGCTTCATTTGCGAGCAGGCCGCCTCCGGCGTGCAGGCGCTCGAGGCCCTGCGGCGGATGCCGGCCACGCTCGTCCTCACCGACCTGCGCATGCCGCAGATGGACGGCCGTGAGCTGCTGCGTCAAGTCCGCGCGCGCTACCCCGACACGGCCGTCGTGCTCATCACCGCCGTCGCCGACGTGGAGGCCGCCGTGAGCTGTCTCGCCATCGGGGCGATGGACTATCTCACCAAGCCGTTCCAGCTCGAGGAGGTGCGGGCCCGCGTGACGCAGGCGCTCGAGAAGCGGCGCCTGCTCATCGAGAACCGCGAGTACCACGAGCGACTCGAAGAGCGGGTGGCCGCGCAGGCGCGGCGGCTGGAGGAGCTGTTCATTGGCAGCATTCAGTCGCTCGCCGAGGCGCTGGAGCTCAAGGACCCGTACACGCGTGGCCACTCGGTGCGGGTCAGCCACTACTCCACGGTGGTCGCTCGCGCCCTCGAGCTGCATCCCGAGACGGTCCACGAGGTGGAGCTCGGCGGCCACGTCCACGACATCGGCAAGATCGGCGTGCGCGAGGCGGTGCTCAACAAACCCGGCCCGCTCACGGAGGACGAGTACGAGCACATCATGACGCACCCGCTGCTCGGCTGGCGCATCCTCTCGCCGCTGCTCGGGGACGCACCGTTGATCCTCAACATCGTGCGGTCGCACCACGAGCGATACGATGGCCGCGGCGTCCCCGACGGGCTCGCCGGTGACCGCATTCCGCTCGAGGCCCGGATCGTCGCCGTCGCCGACGCCTTCGACGCGATGACGAGCGGCCGCCCGTACCGGCGCGGGCAGCAGATGACGATGGAGCGGGCCGTGGCCGAGTTGGAGCGGTGCAGTGGCACGCAGTTCGACCCGGAAGTGCTGCGCGCTTTCCTCGGCGCCGTCGACAGGGGGGCGATCGGGCTGACGGCGGGGGTGTAAGAGCAGGGACGAGGGACGAGGGACGAGGGACGAGGGACGCGGGCCGCTAGTCCTCGTCCCTCGTCGCTCGTCCCTCGTCCCTGACGTTCACCTCCGTCGGCTGCTTGTAGGCGCTGAGGCGGGCCTCGCA
>Ga0307409_100002207_pt1 | contig 10061 bp, 8 predicted proteins | sample 322Ometagenome_2_FD_203888 | JGI IMG/M metagenome (GOLD analysis project Ga0307409, IMG submission 203888) | Maize rhizosphere microbial communities from greenhouse at UC Davis, California, United States - 322HYB-O-2 | ecosystem: Host-associated > Plants > Roots > Rhizosphere > Soil | place... | reverse complement strand
CAGCGGGTCGCCGTTCTGGAACGCGCCAGGCGTCCACGATGTAATCGGCGGAAGCGGCGTCGTGCCGATAGGCAGCCGGAACTCGGCGATCGGCGCGAGCGAGCGTCCGTTCAGCACCGGAGGCGTTGCGCCCATGCCCCGCAGCCACGAATGCGCGCCGAGGCGGAAGTCCAGAATCGCGGGATCGCCGAGCACGGAAGCGAACGCCGGATAGTTGCCATCGAAGCGGCCCGGCGCCGCGAGCGCGAACAGCCCGAGCCCGACCGTCAGGTTGTTGGCGGCGATGATCTCCGTCTCGGCGGGCAGCCGATCGGTCGACACGCGCAGAAACCACGCGCCGAGCGTACGGTCGCTCGTCAGCGTGTTGTTGACGAGGTAGAGCGCGTTGCGGTCCCACGCCGGGCCTTCGGTGCCGTACGAAATGACGACAGGATTCGTCGTCTCGGCGCTCTGGCCGATGACGTTGCCGATGACGTACGCGAGGCCGCCGTCGGGCAGCTCGAGCTCGTACGCCGCCCTGCCGCCTTGACCGTCGTAGAGCAGGTTGTTCGCGATGAGATTTTCGCGCGCGCGGGTTTTCACGAGATGGCCTTCGAATCCCTGGTGCAGCCGGCTGCCGGTGAGCGTCAGGCGGGCGATGCGGCCGACGTAGAGCAGATGCTTGAGCGAGCCGCGATCGCGCGGCGCACGCGCGAACTGGCTGTCCTCGATCACGAGCTCGCTTTCGGCCGAGTTGGCGGTGAGCAGGCCGTTCTCGTCGTCCTCGAAGCGGCAGCGGCGCACGGTCAGACGGCCCTTCTCGAAGCGGATGCCCGCGCCGTTGCGATCGGGCGCGCGCGCACCTTCGAACGCGAGGTTCTCGACGACGAACTCGCCATCGCGAAACACGAAGATCGCCTTGCCCTCGGCAATGCGGCCTGCGGCCTTCAGCACGGGCGTCTTGCCCATGCCGCGGATCGTGAGGCGCCTTTGCATCCATACGGCGACGTCGCCGCTGTACTCGCCGGCGGGAATCTCGACGACATCGCCGTCGCGGGCGAGCCGCGCGGCGTCGGCGATAGACGCGATACCCGGCGATTGGCCCACGGTCAGGATCGCTGCCGATGCGGCGTTACAGGCGATTGCCAGACAGGAGGCGAAGATGGCCGCGCGCGTCCGGCAGCGCGTGTCGGCAACGGGCGCCTGCGTTACATGGGGCCGCGAGCGCAAAGCAGGACGGCTGCCGACGGACTACTCGACTGCGCTGTCCGCAAGCTGCGGAAACAGCACGTCGGTGTAGCCGAAGCGGGTGAAGTCGCGCACGCGCATCGGATAGAGAATCCCGTCGAGATGGTCGCATTCGTGCTGGACGACGCGCGCATGGAAGCCATCGACGTCTCGGACGATCGTGTTGCCGGCGGGATCGAGCCCGCGATAGCGCAGGCGCCGATACCGTGGAACGACGCCGCGCAGCCCCGGCACCGACAGGCAGCCTTCCCAGCCCTCTTCCATTTCGTCGGACAGCGGCGCCAGCACCGGATTGATGAGCTCGGTATACGGCACCGGCTCGGCATCGGGATAGCGCGGATTGCGTTCGACGCCGAAGATCACGACGCGCAGGCCGACGCCGATCTGTGGCGCGGCGAGGCCCGCTCCGTCCTCGGCGCGCATCGTGTCGCGCATGTCAGCAAGAAGGGCCGCGATTTGCGGGTGAGCGACGTCGTCGACTTCCCGCGCGCGCGCAAAAAGGCGCGGATCGCCCATGCGCAGAACGTCACGGATCATCCGCTGCGACCTCCGGCTCGATCTCGACCACGTCCGGCGGATGCGCGCGCGCCTGCGACGGCACGAGCGCGACAACCTGCTGCACCAGCGCGCGCACGTTGTCCATCGCGTCCTCCAGCACGTTCGCGATGCGCTCCATCGATACTTCGACCGCACTGTCGCCGCGGCCCGCGGCGTGGTTGACGACGACGCATACGGACGCGTAGTCCACGCCGAGCTCGCGCGCCAGGCCCGCCTCCGGCATCCCGGTCATGCCGACCATCGTCGCGCCGTCGCGATCCATGCGGTCGATCTCCGCGGCCGTTTCGAGCCGCGGACCCGAGACGGCGCCGTACACGCCGCCGTCGCGCAATGCGATCCGCCCCCGGCGTGCCCCTGCGAGGCAGAGTTGGCGCAGGCGCTGCGAGTACGGATGCGTGAAATCGGCGTGCACGACCTGCTGGTCGCCGCCGTCGAAGAACGTCTGCGCGCGGCCGGACGTGTAGTCGATCAGCTGATGCGGCAGCACGAGGTCGCCGGGGTGGCAGTCGCGAATGCCGCCGACCGACGCCACCGCCAGAACGGCGCTCGCGCCCTGCTCCTTCAGCGCCCACAGATTGGCGCGGTAGTTGACGCGGTGCGGCGGTATCGTATGGCCATGGCCATGCCGGGCGAGGAAGATCGCTTCGTGCCCGTCGATCTCGCCGAACACCAGCGCGGCCGACGGTTCCCCGTACGGCGTCCGGATGACCTCGCGGTGCCGGACCGAGAGCGTCGAGAGGCGGGTCAGGCCGGTACCGCCGATGATGGCGAGCATGGAACTTGCTACGAACGTGGGTTAGTCGTCGGGGGGCGTGACGCGCGAACGACACGGGCGCCACGAATCTCCCGGCGAAGCCGGGCTCGCAGGCTACCCGAGCCGCAGCACCCATGACATCATCATCACGGGCTGCCACGGAGCCGACGCGGGGTTCGGCGCATTCTAGCCCGAAAGGTTGCCATGTATCTCGACCGACTCTTCAAGCTGATGGCCGACAAGCAGGCGTCGGACCTGTACATCACCTGCGGTGCGCCGATCAACATCAAGGTCAACGGCGTCGTCCAACCGGTGTCCAGCCAGTCGATGGACGTCGAGACGGTGCGCCGGATCGCCTACGATTTGATGTCGAAGGAGCAGGCGCGCGAGTTCGAGAACGAGCGCGAGATGAACCTCTCGCACCTCGACAAGGCGGTCGGCAACTTCCGGATCAACATCTTCCGCCAGCGCGGTTCGATTGCGCTCGTCATCCGCTACATCCGCAGCAGCGTGCCGCCGTTCGAGGCGCTGAAGCTGCCGCCGGTGCTGCTCGACCTCGTGATGCACAAGCGCGGGCTCGTCCTGGTCGCCGGCGCCACGGGCTCGGGCAAGTCGACGACGCTCGCGGCGATGATCGAGCACCGCAACATCCACCGTACCGGCCACATCCTGACGATCGAAGATCCGATCGAATACCTGTTCGAGCACAAGCAAAGTCTCGTCAACCAGCGCGAGATCGGCGTCGACACGCACAACTACCACCTGGCGCTGCAGAACGCGCTGCGCGAAGCGCCCGACCTGATCATGATCGGCGAGATCCGCGACAAGGAGACGATGCAGGCGGCGCTGCTGCATACACTGACCGGGCACCTGTGCCTGTCGACGATCCACGCGAACAACAGCTACCACGCGCTGTCGCGGATCATCAACCTGTTTCCGCACGACACGCGCTCGGCCGTGCTGTCCGACCTGTCGATCGCGCTGCGCGCCATCGTGTCGCAACGTCTCGTGCGCAACGCCGATGGCGGCCTGCAGCCGGCCGTGGAAATCCTGCTCAACACGACGCTGATCGCGGAACTCATCAAGAACGGTGAGTTCACGCAGATCAAGGAAGCGATGGAGCAGTCGCTCTATCCGGGATCGCAGACGTTCGAGCAGTCGCTGTGCAGGCTGGTCCTTGAAGAGCGCATCAGCTACGACGAGGCGATGATCGCGGCCGATTCGTCGACGAACCTGGCCTGGCTCATCAACCAGAACACGCCGACGTCCCGGGTCGACGGCGGCGGCGGCACGCGGGGGTCGCGGCCCGCCGCCGACTTCGGCGAGATGACGATCAACCCGGAGCTGCTCGAGCGCTCGACGTAGCACACCCGCCCTTAGCGGCGTTTCCGCTACTATCGCCGGATGGACACGGCGGCCACATCCGTTCTCGAACTGGCACGTGAGCTGATCGAGCGGCCGTCGGTCACGCCGGACGATGCCGGCTGCCAGGCAATACTGGCCTCGCGGCTCGCCGCGCTCGGCTTCCGGTGCGAGAGCCTGGCGTTCGGGGCCGTCACCAACCTGTGGGCGCAGCGCGGAGACGTGCATCCGGTGGTCTGTTTCGCCGGCCACACCGACGTGGTGCCGCCAGGGCCGCTCGCCTCGTGGCGCAGCGACCCGTTCGTGCCGGCCGTCCGCGACGGCTATCTGTACGGTCGGGGCGCGGCCGACATGAAGAGCTCGCTCGCCGCGTTCGTCGTCGCCATCGAGCAGTTCCTCGCCGCGCGCGAGCCCCGCGGCTCGATCGCCCTGCTGATCACGTCCGACGAGGAAGGACCTTCGATCGACGGCACCGCCCGCGTCGTCGACCGGCTCGCCGCCGCGCGCGAGACGATCGACTATTGCGTCGTCGGAGAGCCGTCGTCGGTGCAACGACTTGGCGACATGATCAAGAATGGCCGCCGCGGCACACTGTCGGGCACGCTCGTCGTCGAGGGCGTGCAGGGGCACGTCGCGTATCCGCATCTGGCGCGTAACCCGATTCACACGCTCGCGCCGGCGCTCGCCGAGCTTGCGCAAATGCGCTTCGACGACGGCAACGAGCACTTTCCGCCGACGACGTTCCAATGCTCGAATGTCCATGCGGGAACCGGCGCCACCAACGTCATTCCCGGGACGCTCGAGCTCAAGTTCAATTTCCGCTATGCGACGGCGAGCACGCGCGAGTCGCTCGCCGTGCGGCTCGAGGCCGTGCTGCGCCGGCACGGCGTCGACTACGCGCTCCATTGGACGGGGCACGGCGATCCCTTCATCACGGCGCGCGGGCGGCTCGTCGAGGCGGCCGGCGACGCGATCCGCGCAACGACCGGCGTGACGCCGACGCTCTCCCGCGAGGGTGGAACATCGGACGGCCGCTTCATCGCGCGGATCTGCAAGGAGATCGTCGAGATCGGGCCGGTGAACGAGACGATCCACAAGATCGACGAGCGCGTGGCGATGGCCGATCTAGCGCCGCTTGCCGCCATCTATCGCGGCGTGCTGGAGCGGCTGCTCTAGCGCGCCGTAGCTGCGCTGCGAACGCATTCGCGCCGCCATCGCCGTGAACGTGCCGCCGGAACTCGAAACGCTGCGCGACTATCTGCGTTTCGCGGTGTCGCGCTTCAACCACGCCGGGCTCGCGTTCGGACATGGATTCGCGAATGCGTACGACGAAGCGGCGTATTTGCTGCTGCACGCGCTGCACCTTCCCGACGATCGACTGGAGCCGTTCCTGGATGCACGGCTCGCAGCTTCCGAGCGGGCGGAACTCGCCGCGGTGCTCGAACGGCGCATCGACGATCGCGTCCCCGCCGCCTATCTGACGCACGAGGCGTGGCTCGGCGACTTTCGCTTCTACGTCGACGAGCGCGTCGTCATTCCACGCTCGTTCATCGCCGAGGTGCTGCACGAGGGGCTTGCGCCCTATCTGCCGGAGCCTGCGGCGGTGCGCTCGGCGCTCGACCTGTGCACCGGCTCGGGCTGCCTCGCCGTCCTGCTCGCGCACGCGTACCCCGAGGCCGACATCGACGCGGTGGACCTGAGCGCCGACGCGCTCGCCGTGGCCCAGCGCAACGTCAGCGATTACGGGCTCGCGGGGCGCATCAACCTGATCCGCTCCGATCTGTTCGACAACGTGCCGACGAAGTCGTACGACCTCGTCATCAGCAACCCGCCGTATGTCACGGCGGTCGCGATGGAAGAGCTGCCGACAGAGTATCGGCACGAGCCTGCTCTGGCACTCGCCGGCGGCGACGAGGGCCTCGACGCCGTGCACACGATCCTGCGCAAGGCGCCGCAATTCATGGAGCGCGACGGCGTGCTCGTCGTCGAGATTGGCCACAACCGCGCGGCCGTGGAAGCGGCGTATCCGAGGATGCCGTTCGTGTGGCTGGCGACCGCGTCGTCAGAGGCCTCGGTGTTCCTGCTGCGGCGTGACGAGATCGTCGCTGGCCGGTAGGGTACGCGTGCGCATGGCGGCGCTCGGCGCCGTGTTCGTCGTCGCGTCGTGCGCGCGGGTCGTCCAGCCGGAGACGCTTGCTCACGGTGCGATCGTCGAATGGCCGCATTACGCCGGCGACGCCGGCGGCAAGCGGTATTCGCCGCTGACGCAGATCGACAGGCGCAATGTCGCACGGCTCGAGGTCGCGTGGGAATACCACACCGGCGATGTTTCGGACGGCAAGGACGGCCGTCCGTGGAGCGCGTTCGAGGCCACGCCTATCGTCGTCGACGGCGTGATGTACCTGTCCACGCCTTTTTCGCGAGTCGTCGCGCTCGACGCGCAGACCGGTGAGCCGATCTGGCGCTTCGATCCCCATGCGGATCTGCGGACGCCACCCGACGGCCTCGTCAATCGCGGCGTCAGCCTGTGGATCGATGCCGATCGCTCGGAAGGCGATCGCTGCCGCAAGCGCATCTTCGTCGCGACGATCGACGCCCGCCTGATTGCGCTCGATGCCGCGGCGGGCGCGCCGTGCGCCGATTTCGGCGAACGCGGCTACGTCGACCTGGCGCGCGGCATCGCGCATTCCGGCCGCAGCGGCGAATACGCGGTGACTTCACCGCCGGCGATCGTGAACGATCTCGTGATCGTCGGCTCCTCGATTGCCGACAACGCGCGCGTCGACAGCCCGAGCGGTGTCGTCAGGGCCTTCGATGCGCGCAGCGGCGCTCTGCGCTGGAAATGGGATCCGATCCCGGCAGCGCTCGCATCGACCGGCGCTGCGAACGCGTGGGCACCCATTTCCACCGACGCCGCGAGCGGCCTCGTGTTCGTGCCCACCGGCAGCGCCAGTCCCGACCACTACGGCGGCGCACGGCCGGGCGACAACGCGTGGGCCGATTCCGTCGTGGCGTTGTCCGCCTCGACGGGCGAGCGCGTATGGGGCTTCCAGCTCGTGCATCACGACCTGTGGGATTACGACAGCGCGTCGCAGCCGATCGTCGCGACGCTGCAACGCGAAGGTGTCGAAGTCCCCGTCGTCATCCAGGGCAACAAGACGGGCAATGTGTTCGTGCTCGGCCGCGACACCGGCACACCCCTTTTCGGCGTCGAAGAGCGCGCCATCCCGACAAGCGACGTCGCGGGCGAAACATCGTCGGCCACGCAACCTTTTCCCATGGCGCCGCCGCCGCTCGTGCGGCAGACGCTCACGGTGGACGACGCGTGGGGTGCAACCCCGCAGGAACGCGATGATTGCCGCCGCAGGATCGGCAACCTGCGCTCGGACGGCATCTACACGCCGCCCAGCGTGCGGGGCAGCGTCCTGTATCCGGGCAGCCTCGGCGGCATGAACTGGAGCGGCGCGGCGTTCGATTCGCAGCGCCAGCGGCTCATTGCGAGCGTCAACAACGTCGCGGCCGAAGTACGGCTGATTCCACGCGGGCGCGATGAAGCGGCCGGTGTGCGAGCCAGACCCGGCGAACCTGGCACCTATGCCTGGCCCCAACAGGGTGCGCCTTACGGCGTTACGCGCCGGGTACTCGCGTCGGCGAGCGGACTGCCGTGCAATTCACCGCCGTGGGGATCGCTGGTGGCCGTCGACCTGCGGAGCGGCATGATCCTCTGGAGCGTACCGCTCGGAACGACCGCCGATGTGCGCCCGGGCCTCGCGCCCGCGATCCGCGGCACGCCCAACCTGGGCGGCCCGATCGTCACCGCGTCGGGGCTCGTGTTCATCGCGGCCGCGATGGACAACTGGCTGCGTGCGTTCGACAGCGAGACGGGCAAAGAGCTCTGGAAGGGTCGTTTGCCGGCCGGCGGACAGGCCGCGCCGATGACGTATCGCGCGCGCGACGGCAGGCAATTCGTCGTCATCGCCGCGGGCGGGCACGGCGCGCTCGGAACGACGCTCGGCGATTCGGTGATCGCGTTCTCGTTGCCGCGCGACGATCCCGCCGTGCGCAACTAGCGCGCAACGCTGTCGCGCGGCACGAGTCCGAAGAAGCCCTGGATGCGGCGCATCAGCTCCCGCGTGCGGCTGACGGTCGCTTCGGCGCGCGCCTGCTCGTCGAGCGCCTGCAGCGTCGCGTCGTTCTCGGCCTGTCGATCCGCGAGCACGCGAGCGAGCACGCCCGCGAGCTCGGGACGCGCCTGCAGGATGGCATCGAAGCCGCGCTTGTCGAGGCGATAGCAGAGCACGTCGCCGCTCGCCACGACCGTCGCGATGCGCGGCTGGCCGAGCAGAAGCCCCATCTCGCCGAAATAGGCCGGCGCCTCCAGCGACGCGAGCTTGACGGCTCCTCCGCGCGGACGCTCGCGCACGATCTCGACCTTGCCTTCGGCGAGGACGTACAGCGAATCGGCGGCTTCGCCGGCCTCGAAGATGCGATCGCCGGCGACGTACGGCGACGTCGTCAGCTCGCTTGCAAGCGATGCCCGTTCGCCGTCGGTGAGCGATGCGAACAGATCCATTGCCGCGAGCGTCTGCGCGCGGCCAGCGGCCTCGCGCTGCGCGGTCCGCGGGCGCTCGTCGTGGCGCACTTCGACGATGCGTCGCGGATACGAGATCCGAAACGACTGGCGCATAAGCGCCGCGTAAACGTGTGCGCGAACGCGCGAGTCGGTGATCCAGTACTCGGACGGCTCGGTGAGGTGGTACGCCACCGCGTACTCGATACCGCTGTCTTGGAACGAAATGCATGCGACGATTGGCGCCGGCCGCGGCGCGACGAACGGGATGCTCGCGTGCGCGAGCTCGCGCTCGACCTGCGCGATGACGCGCGCCGGCGGATGGTCGAATTCGACGGCGAACGGTACGTGGCGCAGCCACGTCGTGCGATCGTCGCCGTGGCGCGCGACGACGGTGATCCGGTTCTTCATCACCATCGAGTTCGGAATGACGATCGTCTCGTTCAGGATCGTCGCGATCGCCATGTAGCGCCAGCGAATGCCGACCACCTGTCCGGTGATCGAGTCGATGCGGACCCAGTCGCCGATCCGGCACGTCTTCTCGAGCTGCAACGCAATGCCGCCCCACAGGTTGCCGAGCGTCTCCTGCGCCGAGAACGCCAGCGCCCCGGTCACGAGCGCCGACGTCGTGATCAGACTCGCGAGGTTCACGCCCACGGCGTTCAGCCGGTAGATCGCATAGCCGATCAACGAGAGCGCGAAGACGAAATCGTTCAGGATGCGCGGGATGCGCCGATGCGCGAGCAGCGTCTGGAACAGGAACAGGATGAAGATCTGCAGCACGCCGAACGTGACGATCGCGAGCCCGGCTTCCCGCGCGAGCAGCGATCCCGTCGCCGAGCGGATCGATGCGCCGAACCGCTCGTAGCTCCACAGGCCGAGCACGCCGACCGCCGTGACGATCAGCATCGCGAGCATCGCCTGCCGTGCCGGCGAGCGCACGGCGAGCGCGATCAGCACCAGTGCGAGTGCGACCAGTGCAAACAGCAATGCATCGTTGAGATGCGATTCGAACGGCATGACGGCAATGGTCCCCGGCCGCGAAACGCCGCGATTATAGGGCCCGCGGCTCGCGCCGCAGCGGCCGGCGGTCGCAGTCCTGTGCGCCCGGGCATCCGGGCTACAATCCCCGCGAACCGCTCATCGAGCCAATCCAATGGCCCTACGCAACGGCGGCGAGATCCTCGTCGCGAACCTGGTCGCGCAGCGCGCGACCCACGCGTTCGGCGTACCCGGCGAAAGCTATCTGGCCGTGCTCGACGCGCTCCACGACGTGCGCGAGCGCTTGCCCTTCGTCATCTGCCGCCAGGAAGGCGGCGCGGCCTACATGGCGGAGGCGTATGGCAAGCTCACCGGCAGGCCGGGCGTCGTGTTCGTCACGCGCGGTCCCGGTGCGACGAACGCGGCGGTCGGCATTCACACCGCCGCACAGGACTCGACGCCGCTCGTCGCATTCGTGGGCCAGGTCGGCAGCGACACGGTCGATCGCGAGGCTTTCCAGGAGATCGACTACCGCCGCATGTATTCCGGCGTCGCGAAGTGGGCGGCGCAGATCGACCGCGCCGATCGGATCCCGGAATACGTCGCGCA
>Ga0307409_100002206_pt1 | contig 10063 bp, 7 predicted proteins | sample 322Ometagenome_2_FD_203888 | JGI IMG/M metagenome (GOLD analysis project Ga0307409, IMG submission 203888) | Maize rhizosphere microbial communities from greenhouse at UC Davis, California, United States - 322HYB-O-2 | ecosystem: Host-associated > Plants > Roots > Rhizosphere > Soil | place... | reverse complement strand
GTCGCGCTCACAGCCACCTCGGCATCCAGTAGATGATCAGGTACGGCACCACCCAGACGAGCACCATGAAGTACGTGTAGAAGGCGTTGTTGGTGGCGTCCACGAAGTGCTTCGGCTCGTGCCGGCCGAGCGTGAAGATCAGCGCCAGCGTGCCGGACTCGAAGAGGTCGGCGATGAGCAGCGTGAAGTGCGTGATGAGCGTCATCCACACCGCCGAGCCGTAGGCGTTGCTGTCCCACCGGACGTTGACGGCGCGGAACTCCAGGAACCGCAGCACGCAGGCGACGGCGGTGATTGCAGTAGCCACCCACAACCAGAGCCGGACCGCGTGCTCGTCGAGGCGCTTCCCCGCGCGATCGAACAGACGCGTGGGAATCAGAACCGCGAGGAGCACGGCCAGGCTCAGGGTGGGCGCGACGAGGCTCGGCATGGGCGTGCCGTGCGGCGGCCACGCGTCGAAGTTGCGCCGGACGTAGACGTATGCGATCAGGCAGATGGAGAGTGTGATTCCCTCGACGATCATGAAGCCGATCGTTCCCCACCAGATCAGGTCGCGGCTCCCGAAGACCACCGTCGGCAGGTCCGAGACGTCCAGCGCCGCCCGTGTCGGGCGCTCCAGGGCCGTGCCGATCGCGCGGTCCACGGGCCGCATCGTGCGGGCGGAAGGTGTGGTCATTCGGGCACCTCAATCACCTCGTGCTCCCTGGGCTTCTTCCCGCGGGGCCACGCCCAGACGAGCAGTGCGGGATACAGCAGCAGGCCACCGATGAAGAATCCCCAGACCGTGAAGATGCCGACGGTGAACGCGACGCCGGTGGCGAGCGCGGCCAACAGCGGTCCGACGGTGGGCTCCGGCGCCTCGTGTCGCGAGTCTGGCATGGCGTCGAGCATGGTCGTGACCAGCACCTCCCGACGGTCCTCGCGCAGGCCCGTGACGACTGGGAGCTCGTGCCCCGCCGCCCAGAGCGCCGCTCGTCCGCGCACGATCGGGATGTGCGCGAAGTTGTAGTCGGGCGGGGGCGAGCTCGTGGCCCACTCGAGCGTGTCGCCACCCCACGGGTCGGCGCCGGCCAGCCGGCCGTTCCGGAGGGCCCAGGCGACGTTGGCGAGGAAGATGACCACGCCGAGCGCGATCAGGGCGGCGCCGAGTGTGGCCGTGAAGTTCAGCCCGCCCCAGCCCATCTCCGGCAGATACGTGTAGACCCGCCGCGGCATCCCCGCGAAACCGAGCATGAGCATGGGGAAGAAGGCGACGTTCACGCCGGCGAAGAGGAACCAGAACTGCACCTTGCCGGCGCGATCGCTCAGCATTCGGCCCGTAATCTTCGGGAACCAGTAGTAGAAGGCCCCGAATAGCGGGAACACCATGCCGCCGAGGAGCACGTAGTGGATGTGCCCGGGGACGAAGAACGTGTCGGTGATCTGCAAGTCCAGTGGCACCGCGGCGAGCATCAGCCCCGTCATCCCACCGAACACGAATAGCACGACGAAGCCGACGACGAACAGGAGCGGGGTCGCGAAGCGCGCGCGCCCCGCCCAGATGGTCGCCAGCCAACAGAAGATCTGGACGCCGGTCGGCAGCGTGATCATGGCGCTCGAGGCGGTGAAGAAGCTTAGCCCCAGCTGCGGGAGCGGCGTGGCGAACATGTGGTGCACCCAGAGGCCGAACGACAGGAAGCCAGTCGCGACCAGGGAGAGCGTCATCGCGGTGTAGCCGAATACGGGCCGGCTCGTGAACGTCGCGACGATCGACGACACCATGCCGAGGGCGGGGATGAAAATGATGTAGACCTCGGGGTGGCCGAAGAACCAGAACAGGTGCTGCCAGAGCAGGGCGTCGCCCCCCTCGGCGACGTTGAAGAAGTGCGTCCCGATCAGCCGGTCCATCGCCAGGAACAGCGTCGACGCCGTGGCCACCCAGGGCATGGCGAAGAGCACCATGAACGACATCACCACCATCGCCCACACGAACAGGGGCACGCGGTTCAGCGACATGCCCGGCGCGCGCTGCTTGAACGTGGTGACGATGATCTCGATGCCACCGACGATGGCGGCGATCTCGGTGAACGTGACCATCTGCGCCCACACGTCGACGCGCTTGCCGGGCGCGTACTCGGGGCCGGCGAGCGGCACGTAGCTGAACCACCCCTGGTCGGGGCCCGTGTTGGTGAACAGGGCGACGTAGAGTAGCGCCCCGCCGATCAGGTAGGTCCAGTACCCGTAGGCGTTGAGGCGCGGGAAGGCGACATTGCGCGTGCCGATCATCAGCGGCACGAAGTAGAGGCCCATGGCCTCCACGATTGGGACGGCGAAGAGGAACATCATCGTCGACCCGTGAACCGTGAAGAGCTGGTTGTACAGGTCGGGGCCGATCAGGCCGTTCTCGGGCCGCGCGAGCTGCGCGCGCATCATCGCTGCTTCGATCCCGCCGAGAATGAAGAACACGAAGGCGGTGATGATGTAGCGTAGGGCGATCCGCTTGTGGTTGACCGACGTCACCCACCCCCAGAACCCCGGCTCGTCGCGCCACACGCGCTCGAGCCGGTCGTGCACGGTCTCCTCCTGCGCCTCAGGTAACGCCGGGGGGGCGCCGGGCGCGTCCAGCACCGCGACGCTGTCCGGCTCGTCCCTCGTCCCTCGTCCCTCGTCGCTCATTTCAGGCTCCGCAGGTAGTCGAGCAGGGCGTTCAAGTCGTCAGGCGTGAGCTGGTTGGACGGCATCCGCGCGCCGGGCTTGATTCCCTGTGGGTCCACAATCCACCCCGCGAGGTGCCCGCGCGTGTTGGGGAGCGTGCCGGCGGCGAGCGTGCGGCGGCTCGCCAGGTGCGTGAGGTCGGGCCCGACCCGACTGGCCGCCGGCGTGCCCCCGATCGCGTGGCACATGATGCAGGCGTTGCTCATGAAGACGGTCTGCCCGTGCTGCGCCGACGAATCGGTGGGGGGCGCGGACGGCGCGAGCTGGCTCTCGTACCAGCGAGCGAATTCGGCCGGCGACTCGGCGATTACGTCGAACGCCATGTGCGCATGCTGGTGGCCGCAGTACTCCGCGCACTGGCCCCGGTACACGCCCGGCCGGTCGGCCCGCAGCCAGAGCACGTTCTTGTAGCCGGGGATCATGTCCTGCTTGCCGTGGAGCTTCGGCACCCAGAAGCTGTGGATCACGTCGTACGACTGGGTGACGATCCGCACCGGCCGGCCGACCGGGATGTGCAGCTCGTTGGCGGTCGTCAGCATGCGCGACGGCGTGGGGTCGTCATACTTCATCTCCCACCACCACTGCCGCCCGGTGACCTCGACGGTGAGCGGGGCTCCTCCGGGGAAGGGGCCGCGCTCCGGTGGGAGGCCCGGCGGGGCGCCCGGTGGGCCGGCCCGCTCGGTCGGGCCGCCCTCGGCGGTCCACGCGAGCGCGCGCCCCGTGCGCACGGCCGCCACGAGGTAGACGAACAGCACCACGGTTGTTGCGGCCGCGGCCAGACCGATCGCGCGCCCCCGCCTCCGCTCGCCGTCAGGCGTCTCGTCCGGCGCCTCACCGCGGTCCGCCCGCCGACGCCCGTTCTGCACGGAGAGCGCGAGGGCGGCGAACACGATTGCGCACACGATGCCCGCCGTGACAAACAGGAAGGTCGCCAGGCGAGCGATGTGCTCGGCCTGCGGTCCGGCCGGGTCGAGCACGCGCTGCGGACCCGAGCACGCCGCGACCGAGGCGGCCACAGCCGCCGCCGCGGCTCGCGCGGCACTCCAGAATGGCCGGGCCGGCCGACGACAGGCGTGATTCACGGCGTCACCGACGCCGGCGGCGCCTCCTGGGCGCGCTTCGCGTCCTCGGGCTTCTTCGACTGCTCCTGCTGCTTGTACTGCATGTGGTCCGTGCGCCCGGGGCGGGCGTCCTTGGGCGTCAGCCCGCTCATCGAGCGGACGTATGCCGCGAGCTGCCAGACCTGCGGGGTCGAGACGCGGCCGCGGAACGACGGCATGCCGTTCGGCCGCCCCTCCAGGATCGTCGCGACGATGTTCTCCGGCTCGCTCCCGTAGATCCACTCGTCATCCATCAGCGGCGGGCCCATGCCGCCGCCGCCGTGCGCGTGGCACCCGGAGCAGTTCCACTGATTGAACAGGCGCTGACCCTCGGAGATGGCGTACGCGTTGTTCTCGTACGTCGTCGTCACGTCCACCTCGGTCGTGCGGGTGCCCGGCTGCAGATCGCTCATCACCACCGCTCCATACGACGTCGCGGTCGGCGGGACCTCCGAGAATCGGCGCTGCTCGCGCTCGCAGGACGAGAGACACGCTACGAGCGCGGCGCCGAGCAACAACGGCGCCGCACGCGGGGAAGGCGTGGGGGTGGGGCGAACGGCTTCAGGAGCGCACGACGCGACCATGGTCACTCTCCCTTGGCTACGCGGGCCGGGCGCGGCACGCGCGGAATCCCGTACGCATCGAGGATGCTGTCCACCGACTGGCGTCGACGAGCGAGGATCCGGTCGAGCGTGTCTCGGAGCGCCCGGTCGGCGCGCCGCACGCCCATGGCAATGTCGAAGGCGAGGGGGAGCCCCGGCGCGTCCACTTGCGGGCTGACGGGCACGACCTCCAGGGGGGGTCGCTCGCGCCGCGCGAAGTAGCCGGCCAGCGGCCCCCACACGACCGCCACGTCGACTTCCCCCCGGGCGACGGCGTGCACGATGCGGGCGGGCGGCGCCGGCTCGCGGTAGTCGCCGTAGACGGTGTAGCCGCGCACGTTGCGCACGATGCCGCGGCGCGCGAGCGCCGCGGCCGGCGGGGTGTTCGCGTAGTCGTCGCCGACGAGCTGCACGCCGATTCGCAGGTCGCGAAGGCGCGGGTCGTCGAACGACTGGATCGGGCGCTCCTGTCCGGGCGTCTGCCGGGCGACGAAGGCGTACGCTGACCGGTAGTACGGCTTAGTGGTCAGCACCGGGTCGAAGCCGCTCGGGACCCCGACGATCACGTCGCACGAGCCGGCATTCAGCGTGTTGCGCACGAAGCCGCGCCGCTGCGCCCACCAGGTGTAGTGCACGGTCGCGTGCAACTCTTTGGCGAGGAGCTCGGCGATAGCGTTCTCGAACCCGCCCCCGTCCCGCTCGGAGAAGGGCATGTTGTTCGGATCGGCACAGACCCGAAGAACGCGAGGGGCGAGGGACGAGGGGCGAGGGACGGAAGTTGCCGCGTAGGCCACCGTGGCGCCGACTCGCGGGGCGGGGGCCGAGCGGAACGCTGCCGCGGTGGCAAGCACCGCCAGCGGGAGCGCCAGCGCCAGGCGTTCTGTGCGCAGCCTCACGCCCCCTCGTCCCTCCTCCCTCGCCCCTCGCCCCTCGCCCCTCACGGGAGCGCGAACACATAGAGCATTCCGCCCTTCGTCGTGTACTCCGGGAGGTCGCGCGTGGCGTTGGCGAAGCCGAGGGCGGCGGAGGAGTCGCGGGGGTCGAGGCCCCCGGCGACGATCGCGCCCGCCCAGCCGCCGACGCCGGACATCACGGCCACGTACTGCTTGCCGTCGGGACCGCGGTAGGAGATCGGTTGACCGACGATTCCGGACCCGGTCTTGAACTGCCAGAGCTCCGCGCCGGTGCGAGCGTCGAGGGCCTTGAACCAGCCCTCCATGTTCCCGTAGAACACGACGTCCCCGGCGGTCACGAGGGCGCCGCTCCACACCGGGAAGCGCTCGGTCTTCTTCCAGACCGCGCGGCGGGCGACGGGGTCCCACGCCGTGAACTCGCCGCGGTGGCCGCCGGGCCCCGCGTACATCTTCACGTTCGCGCCGACGTAGGGCGTCCCGGCGATATAGTTCACCTCGACGCCCTCGTAGTCCATGCACAGGTTGTTGTGCGGCAGGTAGAGCAGCCGGGTGCGCGGCGAGTACGCCGACGGCGTCCAGTCCTTCCCGCCGGGTGCCGCCGGGCAGATATCGCGCACGACGCGCCCCGTGCCCGGCTCCTTCGCCTTGTTCTCGATCGGGCGCCCCGTCTTGAGGTCGATGCCGAGCGTGGACGTGATGTGCACGAACGGGTCGGCGGAGAGTGCCTGTCCAGTCGTGCGGTCGATCACATACACGTATCCGTCGCGCTCCGGGCGGATGAGCACCTGGCGCGTGCGCCCCTGCCACGGCAGGTCGACGACGATGCTCTCGTTGATGAGGTCGTAATCGAACAGGTCGTGCGGGCCGATCTGGTACGCCCACGCGGCCTCGCCGGTGTCGGGGTCGCGGGCGAACAGGGTGGCGCTCCACTTGTTGTCACCGGGTCGCATCTCAGGGTTCCACGGGCCGGGGTTCCCCGTGCCGTAGAATACCAGGTCCAGCGCGGGGTCGTACGAGATCCACCCCCACGCGGTCGCGCCGCCCTGCTGCCACGCGCCGGGTGGCCACGACGATACGCCGAGGTCCTTGCCCCGGTCCTGCGCGTAGAACGGCTTGAAGCTCGGGCCGATGAGGACGTCCGTGTCGGGCCCCGTGTGGTACGCCCGCCACGCGATCCGGCCGGTGCTCGCGTCGAGCGCCGTCAGCCACCCGCGCACGCCCATTTCACCGCCGCTGTTGCCGACGAGCACCTTCCCCTTCACGACGATCGGCGCCATGGTGATCGTCTCGCCCATGTTGATGTCGCCGAGCTTCGTCTTCCAGACTTGCTTGCCGGTCTTGGCGTCCACGGCGACCGTGTGCGCGTCGAGCGTGTTGTAGAAGAGCTTGCCGTCGGCGTAGGCGGCGCCGCGGTTCACAACGTCGCAGCACGCCACGCCCTGTGCCGACGCGTCCGGGCGTGGGTCGTACTTCCACTTCGTCGGCGCGCCCGGCTTCGTTAGGTCCAGCGCGTAAAGCAAGTTGGGGTACGGCGTGACGAGGTACATCGTACTGTCGACCACGAGCGGCGCCGCCTCATGTCCGCGCATGACGCCGGGCGAGAACGTCCACGCCACCCGCAGGTTGCGCACGTTGGCGGCGGTGATCTCTCCGAGACCGCTGAAGCGGGTGTTGGCGTAGTCTTTGGCTGCCATCACCCACTGGCCGTCGTCGGCGGCGGCCGTGCCGGAATCCGCGGGCCGGCCGGTCGAGGGCGTCGCGGCGGGCGTCGAGGAGGTGGCCGCAACGTCGCGCGCCGGTGCCTCGCGCGAGCAGCCGAGCGTCGAGACTAGCGTGAGGGCGGTGAACGCAGCGGCGGCGAGCGCGGCACGCGAGGGCGGCGCCTGACGAACGAGCGTACGATGGCGTGCGTGCATGGCTCCCTGGCAATGAGGTCCGCGCACAACGACGAGTTACGAACACCCAGTCCCATGGAAGACACTGGCCACGAGGCCGGTGCGCACGGCGAGATCTACACCCCGCCACCGCAGCGAGGCCTCGCGGCGCACTCAGGGGCGCCGCTTAGCGTCCGGCGGCCGCGCGCCCGAGCAGCAGAGTTGAACGCATGAACCGTTCCGCCGCTACGGACGTTTGTTGCGCTCCCATGCGCCGTGCGTCAGGCGCGACGCTTGACGCAACGCAGGGCGCGCTGGGTGCAAGGGCGGTGCCCCCTTTCAGCTCGGAGGGAAGCATCGCGTAACCCTCTCCAATTATCCCGCGCGCTATTGCGAGGCGCGCCGCTGCCTTGCGCGGCGCGGCGCCGCGGGCACGAGCTGCTCACCGACCCGCTGTCGTGGGACGAGCGGCACGCGGCCGCCGCCTCGACGTCGCCGGCGACGTTGCTCGGGCGGTCCGTCATGCGTCCGATCAGCACGCGGATGGACCCGCCGCTCGCCGTGCCGGTCCCGTAGTACCGTCGGTTGGGGGCCGCCGGAGAAAGCCGCGTGCCGCGAGGCGACCCTCGGTGCCGGGAGCGGCGCCCCCACGCCGGGCGAGCGCCAGCCGCCAGGGGAGCGCGTTGCGTTTCCTGTGGCTTGTTCGTGTCGTCTCAGGAATGAATGGTAGAGAACGCTCACCGTCCGGCCGTCCCCGCCCGAGAGGCGCCGGCCCGATACCGCCTTACGAGCCGAGGCTCCGAGCCAGCATGCAGGGTCCATCAGACACGAGCGAGCCGCACGGCGACGCGGATTCAGTCGTCACCCAGGCGCAGCTCCGCCGCGAGCGGCTGCGGTTGGCGAACTTTTCCTTTACTCGCACGCCGAATGGCCAGTGCGCGGCGACGGTAGAGGTCGAGTGGCTGGACGGCGAGCACGTGTCTGGGCGCTCCGGCGGGCAATCCAGCCCGACGTGCGACATGCGCATCTCGGCGGAGGCGACGCTGCACGCGCTGGAGAGCTTCGTCAAGCAGAGAGGCGGCGGCGAGGCCTTCCACTTCGACCTCCTCGGTGTGAAGGCGCTGCGCGCCTTCGACGCCAACGTAGTCATCGTGTCGGTCGGCCTGCGTCGCCCCGAGGGGCAGATTCGGCTGCTGGGCTGCCACCTGGCGGAGGAGGACCAGCTCCGCTCGACGGTGATCGCGATCCTCAACGCGACCAACCGAATCGTCGCCAGCTTCATCGCGTCTGCGTGACGCCGCCCGGCGCGCCATCGCGCCGAGGCTTGCGCCGAGTGCGGGCAGAGCGCCCCGGGGGTACACGCCCCGGGGCGCTCGCTCTTGCTCAACCAAGCGCTACGGGTTAATGAGAGTGCCGAGGCTGTCACGGTTGCGCGGGCGGGGCGGACATTCGTTGCGGGCGGCCGTCGTAATCGTTGTGTCGAAGGAACTCGAAACTCGGGGCCGCGGGGACTGGAACCCGGTGGCTCACTCTCGGACGCTTTGGTCGGACGCGACGCGCAGACGCGTCGCCGGCCCGGAGGAAGCCTTATCGTGAACGCCCGCCTCGTCGCTCCGCTCGCCGCCGCGCTCGCGCTCGCCTGCCAGGGCCCCGCCCGCCCCAAGACCGCTCCTGCCCCTCAGGGTGGAGGCGGCACCGCCGCGGGCTCCGCCTCGGTCACGACGCCCGCGCAAACGCCGGTTGGCGTGAGCGAAGCCGAAGTGGTGCGGCGGGCGATCGAAGTGTTCGGCGAGCCGGTCGCGGTCGCGCCCGACTCGACGGCCCCCGAATCCACGGGGCTGGGGGCAGACACCCTCGAGGCCGCGGACGCCGCGCCGACGTGGGACATCGACGTGCACTCGTACGAGACGCACGCGCGCGTCGAGCATTACGTGAACGCGTTCACGAGTCCCGGGGCGCGCGAGCGCACGGCGCAGCGCCTCGAGCGCGGGACGCGGTACGACGCGATGATTCGCGCGAAGTTCCGCGCCGCCGGACTGCCCGAGGACATGACCTACCTCGCGCTCATCGAGAGCGGCTACAACCCGCACGCCTACTCACGGGCCGCCGCAGTCGGCATGTGGCAGTTCATGGCGTCGACGGCGCGGGGGATGGGGCTGCGGGTGGACTGGTGGGTGGACGAGCGGCGCGATCCCGTGCGCTCCACCGACGGCGCGATCAAGTTCCTCGGGCTGCTGAGGGAGCAGATGGGATCCCTCTACCTCGCCGCGGCGGCGTACAACGGCGGGCCGGGGCGCGTCTCGCGCGGGCTCACGCGCTTTGCCGACGACCTCGAGGGGACCACCGGCGACGCCATGTTCTTCGCCCTCGCCGAGAAGAACTACCTGCCGTCGGAGACGAAGAACTACGTTCCCCAGCTCATCGCGGCGGCGCTGATCGGCAAGGAGCCCGAGAAGTACGGCCTCACCGTCGACCCGCAGCCGCCCTTCGAGTACGACTCGGTGCGCGTCGGGCCGTCCACCCCCCTCGTGGCGGTCGCCCACGCCAGCGGCGCTTCGACGAGCGAGATCACCGACCTGAACGCTTTTCTGCTCCGCGGCGTGACACCGCCGGGTAAGCCGATGTACGTCCGCGTCCCGGTCGGGCGGGCCGACGGCTTCGACTCCGCGTTCGCGGCGCTGCCGAAGGCCGAGCGCTCGGCGTACACCACGGTCGTGTCCAAGAAGCGGCAGTCGCTCGGCGCCATCGCCGCGGCACACGACCTGACGGCGCGGGAGCTCGGGTGGTACAACCCCAACGCGCGGAAGTTGAAGAGCGGCAACCTTCATCCCGGCCAGACGATTCTGGTGCCGTCGCGCGCCGTGGTCTCTATGGCGTTG
>Ga0307409_100002205_pt1 | contig 10064 bp, 8 predicted proteins | sample 322Ometagenome_2_FD_203888 | JGI IMG/M metagenome (GOLD analysis project Ga0307409, IMG submission 203888) | Maize rhizosphere microbial communities from greenhouse at UC Davis, California, United States - 322HYB-O-2 | ecosystem: Host-associated > Plants > Roots > Rhizosphere > Soil | place... | reverse complement strand
CGGACGGATCCGGGTTCACGTTGCAGCCGACGAAGCCGAGCTCCTCGACGCAGCGCACCAACTCCGGGACGCAATTCGCCGGCGCGACACCCGGCGACTGCGGCAGCTGCGCGACGCCGGCGAAAGCGCGCGGATGCATCCGGCAGATCCGCGCGATCAGGTCGTTGCAGATCACCGACCAGGTCGCGCTCGTCGCCGCATCGCCGATGTGGTGCGACATGCTGGCCGCGCGGTGAGAACAGGGTCAGGTCGACGCCGCGCTCGCGCTGGATCGGCAGCTGGCGCGACTCGATGCTGTCGCGCAGCTGGTCGTCGCTGATGCGCGGCGGCTCCAGCGCCGCCAGCTGCGCGGCGTCCGGGAACAGCGCCGCCTGCCGCTCGCGATAGGCCTCGAGCGCGCGCGGCGCCGTCGTGTAGTGGCCATGGCAGTCGATGATCATCGGCGGCGGCTATTCGGTCGTGACGTTGGCCTTGCGGATCAGGTCACCGAGGCGCACGGTCTCGCTGCTCAGCAGCGCCTGGAACGCTTCCGGCGCGGTGGAAGGCCGGTCCGAGCCGAGGCTCGCCAGGCGCGCCTGCACCTCGGGTGTCGCCAGGATCGCCGCGATCTCCTCGTTGAGGCGGCGGACCATCTCGTTCGGCGTCTTGCTCGGCACCATCACGCCGTACCAGAGGCTGATGTCGGCATAGCCGACGCCCTGCTCGGCGAACGTCGGCACGTCGGGCAACGCCGACGAGCGACTGCGTCCGGTGACGCCGAGCGCGCGCACGCTGCCGTTTCGGATGTGCGGCACGAGCGGGATCAGCGAATCCGACGAGCTCTGGATCTGTCCCGAGACGACGTCGAGCGTGGCCGGCCCGGCCCCGCGGTACGGGACATGGATGATGCGCGTGCCGGCCTGCGCGTTGATCATCTCGACGATCAGATGGGTCGGCGTGCCGTTGCCGGCGCTCGAGAAACTGACCTTGTCCGGCATCGCCTTCGCGTAGTCGATGAACTCCTTCATCGTCTTCGCCGGCACGCTCGGATGCACGAACAGCACGACCGGCACCGCGGCGACCTGGATCACCGCGCGCAGGTCCTGCTCGACGTCGAAGCTGAGCTTGAACAGGCTCTTGTTCAGCGCCATCGAGATGTTGCCGAGCAGCATCGTGCAGCCATCGGGCGGCGAGCGGACGACGAACTCGTTGCCGATGTTGGTCGACGCGCCGCCCTTGTTCTCGACGATCACCGGGATGCCGGTGCGCAGCTGCAGCGGGGTCGCGATCATCCGCGACAACACGTCGGTCGCCCCGCCGGGTGGATTCGGCGCGACGATGCGGATCGTCTTGCACGGCAGCGGGTCGGCCGCCTGAACCCCGGTCGCATGGAGCGCGCATGCGACGAACGCTGCCAGGGCCACGGCAAGGGCCTTGCTCATTCGGTTGTCTCCTCGTCCAACCCGGCCTCTCAGCGGGCCGCTACCGCGTCATCTCATCCCGAACGAATCCAGCAGCTTCTGCACGCCCAGCAACTCGACCGTCGATGTCCCGCCGGCAAGTTGTTCGCGTGTCTTGTTTTCCTTTTCTTCCCGGGCCTCGGAGGCCGCGATCGCCGACTCGAGCTCCTCGGCGACCACGACGACCAGGCCGTCGCGATCACCGACGACGATGTCGCCGGTGCGCACGACGATGCCGCCGAGCACGATCGGCACGCCGACCTGACCCGGCTGGTACTTGTTGGTGCCCTTGATCGACAGCCCGCGCGAGAACACCGGGAACCCCATGTCGATGATCGCCTGCGAATCGCGCACCGAGCCGTCGATCACGAGGCCGGCGCAACCGCGCAGCTTCGCGGCGGCCGACATGATGTCGCCCCACGGTCCGGCTTCGACGAAGCCTTCGGCGTCGACGACGAGCACCTGTCCCGGCTGGACCTTCGTCAGCGCGTAATGGAGCACGAGGTTGTCGCCGGGCCGGCACCTCACGGTGAGTGCAGGTCCCGCGAGGCGCATCGCCGGATCGACCGGCCGGATCGCGCCATCCACGGCTCCCTTCTGCCCCTGAGCTTCGTGAACCGTCGCAGTGCCGAAGCGTTGCAAGGCCGCGCACTTCGATGCGAGCACGTCGTTCCTCACGTTGTCTCCTCCAGCGTGTCTTCGGATGGCGATCGAGGGGGCCGCCGCCACCGACCGCGAGCCTACCGGCCTGTCATCAAAAATAGAAATCGATTTTTCGGGACCGAGATGATAGAAAGATCCGATGATGAACATCACGCTGAACCAGCTGCGCGCGTTCGAGCGCATCGTCCGGCTCGGCGGCTTCTCGGCCGCCGGGAAGGAGCTCGGCCTGACCCAGCCGAGCATCTCGCAGCGCATCCGCGAGCTCGAATCGGCGCTCGACACCACGCTCTTCGTCCGCAACGGCCCGCGCGTCAGCCCGACGGCGGAGGCGCATGCCCTGCTCGCCTACGCCGACCGCGTGCTCGAGACCGAAACCGAGCTGCGCGAACGGTTCCGCTCGCGCGACCCGATGCGCGGCTTGCTGCGCATCGGCGTCAGCGAGAACTTCGCGCTGATCTGCATGGCCGAGATGTTCCGCCGCCTCGAGGAGCGCTATCCGGCGATCAAGGCGTCGGTGTTCGTCGGCGATTCCGGCGCGTTGAGCCACCAGCTCAACCAGCGCGAGCTCGACCTCGCGATCGTCTCCGAGCCGCATGTCGAGGCACATGTCGAGCAGGTGCCGGTCGGCATCAGCCGGCTCGCCTGGTTCGCTCGCGGCGACATCGCCTTGCCGCGCGACACCTTGACGCCGCGCCAGCTCGCGGGCTACCACCTGATGCTGGCGCCGCCGTCGGCGCGCCTGCATGCGACGGTGATGCAGTGGTTCGCCGACGCCGGCGCGGTGCCGGTGCGGGTCAGCCTGTGCAACAACGCTGCCGTGACGCGTCAGGCGATCGTCGGCGGCGCGGCGATCGGCGTGATGTCGGTGCGCCTCATGAAGGACGATCTCGAACGGCGCGCCGTCCGCGTGGTGCCGACCCGCCCGCCGCTGGCACCGCACCGGGTCTCGATCTGCTTCCAGCACAGCGAATCGGGGCCGGCACTGCGGTCGTTCGTCGATCTGATGCGTGGGCTGATCGTGCAGCACGGTCTGTTCGACACCACCGGCTTCGACCCGCCGGTGCCGCGCAAGGCCGCGGCGCGCCGCGCCGCGGCACCCGCTCGCTGAACGTGCGCACGGCTCAGTAGTCAGCGTCCCAGCGGCCGCGCGCGTCGTCGTGCCCGCTGTAGTCGCGCCGCTTCGCCTTGTGGCTGCCGAGCGCCCCGGTGTCGTGAACGACGACACCGTCGACGATCGTCATCACCGGGCGGATCGACTTGATGCCCTCGTCGGAAACGCTGAAGTAGTCGCGGTTCAGCACCAGCAGGTCGGCGAGCTTGCCGTTCTCGATCGAGCCGATCTTGTCTTCCATCCGCAGGAACCAGCTGTTGCCGCGGGTGAAGAGGCGCAGCGCTTCCTGCCGGGTCAGCTGCTGGCCCGGATTGACCTGCACGCCGTACGAATTGATGCCGGTGACGGCGTAGTAGATGTGCAGCCACGGATTCAGCGGCGCGATGTGCACGCCGTCGCCGTGGATGCCGACCTGGATGCCGTGGTCGACGATGGTCCGGAACGGCGCGCCGACATTGGTGGCGGTCGGACCGGAGCTGACCCAGCGGAACGCCGCCATCTCGACGCCGCCGCCGAGGTTCTTCAGCCGCGTCAGCAGGTCGTTGCTGACGAACGGCACGTGGTGGACCATCCAGCGCAGGCCCTTGATGCCGAACTCCTGGTCGACCGCCTCGTAGGCCTCGACGACCTGCTGCAGCTGGGCCAGCGAGCCGACCGCGTTCTCGTTGCGCCACTGGTACTGGCCGACGAGGCGCTGCGCTTCGCGCCAGACCGCACCCGAACCGATCGGCGCTGCCCACTCGCCGATCGCGCCCGTCATCATCATCGGGTCGCCGAAGAACTGGAACTGGTTGCGCAGCCGCTCGCGCAGCTCGGGCAGCGCCGGGTCGTTCTGGTTCTGCAGGAAGTTCATCTGCAGCCGCACGATCGTCTTGCCCTCGCGGTGCAGCGCGAGCCACGGGTTGTACATCGTGTACTGGTCGAGGTTCGACAGCGCCTGGGTCGGTGCCAACGGCCCCGGCGTCGGGAACAGCGTCTCGTCGAGGTGCGCGGTCACGCCGACACTGGCCGAGAACGCCATCGCGTCCATCGTGCTGCGCAGCTTGTCCTGGAAGGTCTGGCGCACCCGCAGGTGGTAGAGCGCAGTCGTCGATTGCAAGCCGGCTGTGATGGTGCCGTTGTCGGCCACGGTAACGGGTCCGGCCAGCGGCGACGTCACGTTCTCGAGGAAGGCCTTGCCGAGGCTGTTGACGACAGCCGGGCCGGTGAACTGGAAGAACAGCATCACGGGCCGGTCCGACACCGCGGCGTCGAGCTCGGCCCGCGTCGGCGCGCGCCGCACGTCGGTGAACTGGTTCGCGTGCCAGCCGCCCATCGCGGTGATCCATTGCCCTTCCGGCACGCCGGGGCGGCGCGCCGCGAGGATCTGCTGGACCTGCGCGATCGACGTCGCGCTCTCGATCGGCGTGTGATAGCCGACCCGGTTCGCCATGCTGACGATGTGATCGTGCCCTTCGATGACGCCGGGCACGACGGTGCGGCCGCCGAGATCGATCACGGTCGCGTTCGGGCTCGCCGGGCGGCCGTTGTGGCCGACGTAGAGGAACTTGCCGTGGCGGATGGTCACCGACGAGACGACCCGGTTCTTGTCGTCCATCGTGTGGATCCGGCCGTTGACCAGCACCAGGTCTTCCGGATCGTCGTTCGGCGCGATCGCGTTGCCGCACGCCGCCGCACTGACGGGTCCGGCGGCGCCGCCGGTCAGTGCGGCGACGCCGGAGATCGCGCCGGCGCGCAGCAGGTTGCGGCGCGACAGGCGCCCGGCATCGTCGTGCGATGAATCGCTCATGGTGTGCCTCCTCAATAGAGCCGCTCGCAGCGACTTCGTGTGGTTCGTTGCGGACCGCAACGGCGCCAGCATAGGGGCAGGCTTCTATCTGCAGAAGTGGTTGTTTTCCATGACGATCATCGACAGCGTCGATGGTCGCAAGACGTTTCGATCGCCGAAAACGACACCGGGACCCGATCGGGCCCCGGCATCGCGGATCGATCCGTGGCCGCCGGTTGGCGACCGCGCGTCAGGTCACTGGCAGAACGGGACGTTGCCCATCGCGGACAGGATGCCGTTGACGATCATCTGCTTGAACGCCGCCTGACCCGGGAAGCCCGAGCCGTCGGTGAACGCCAGCCGGTCGTGGCCCAAGGTCGTCACCCACGAGCGCCCGCCGTCGTAGTACTGGCACCAGGTCACCGGGTGGAAATCGCCGTGTCCCGGATGCGTGGTGCGGCGGGTCGCCAGCGTGTTCTCGTCGACGTTGGCGAGAAACTTCACGTTGGTCGGGAACGGCACCAGGTTGTACCACTCGTCCTGGAAGCCGAAGCGCGCCGGCAGCCCGCTGGTCGACGAGTCCTTGCTGACGATCACGACGTCGCCCGGCTGGTTCGCGCCGTGGTCGTAGTAGTTCGCGTTGCCGAGCAGACCCTCGTAGTACGGCCAGTTGTATTCGGTGCCGAACGCGTTGTGGATGCCGACGAAGCCGCCGCCCGCGCGCATGTACTGGCGCAGCGCGGTCTTCGCGGCGTCGAGGTGCGCACCGGTCGTCGTGTTGACGGCCGAGGCCGTGGCGATCGCGGTGCCGTGCTTCCACAGCGTGTCGCGGCTGGTGCTCGCGAAGATCACCGCCTTGTAGCTGTTCAGGCCGGACAGCCGGGTCACGTCCTCGGTCCAGTCGACCGTGACGCCCTGCTCCTTCATCCACGCGATGATCGCGTTCTGCAGGGTGTGCGAGGCGGTCAGCGGCGGGTTCAGGCCGGCCGCCAGCGCCGGGCCCAGGTTCGCGTGACGCGGACCGGCGGTGCGGGTGTAGAGCAGGACCTTGTTCTGGCGATCGTCGACCCACGGGTGGTAGCAGCGCGGGTCGGTGCCGCGGCAGACGTTGTAGACCGGGTCGAAGTTGTCGCGCGCGCCCGGCGCCTCCTTGCCGTTGGTCGGCACCGCGACGGTCGGCTCGCCGGTCGCCGGACCCGCGTGGCTCGCGGAGGCCAGCGCCAACGCGACGGCTCCGAGAGCAGACCGGAACAGGGGTTTCGTCATCCTCATTCTCCTTGGGTGTGAACTGACTGGTGGTGGGGCCCGGGCGAGTGCCGGCCGTGGAATGCCTCGATCTCTGGTGCGGTTCTGTCTGGCGGAACGGTGTTGCGTTTTGCTGGTTCGAGTATAGGGAGGGCGGTCTCGAAGTCAATCGGGAACGGCGAGGGAAACCCCTCGGTCGCGGGTGCCGACGGCGCGCGATGACGAGCGGCGGCGAGCTCGCGCGCAGTAGCCGGCGTCGCAGGTGGGATGCCGCTGCAGCGGCGAAGAGAAGGGGCGTCCGCTCGGGCGCCCGCGCCGCGCTATTCGGTCGTGCTGCCGTGGATGCGGCCGCCGGCCGCGCGCCGCTTCGCCGGCACCTTTCGTGCCGCGGGCGCTGCGCCGGAGATCGCCCGCCCCGTCGCGCGGGCCGGTTTCAGCCAGCCCGCAAAGGCCGGCGCGGCGCTGTTTCCGCCGAACGAGCGCGTCAGTTCCTGCGCATGCTTGAACAGCACGGGCACGATCTTCGCCTCGCCCAGGGCCTCGATCCGGTAGCGCGGGCCCGAGACGCTCAGCGCGCCGACGACCCGGTTGCCGTGACCGAACACCGGCGCGGCGACAGCGGCGATCTCGGCATCGCGTTCGCCGTACGACGCGGCGAACATCGCCTCGCGGATGGCGTCGAAGCGCTCGCCGCGCACGCCGTCGAACGCGCGCAGAACATGGCCCGAGGCGCCGTTCGTCATCGGGAAGCGGTCGCCTTCGTGGACCAGGTCGCGGACCGCGCGCGACGCGTCGATGCGATGCAACACGACCCGCTGATCGCCGTCGGCGATGTAGAACGACGCACCCTCGTGCAACTCGTCGACGAGGCGGCGCAGGACCGGTGGAACGATCTCGGTGGTGTTGAAGTGGCGCTGGTACAGGGAACCGAGGTACAGCACCTTCGGGCCGAGCCGGTAGCCGCCGTCGTCGGAGCGCCGCACGTAGCCGAAACGTTCGAGCGACTTGGCGAGCCGCAGCACCGTGCTCTTGTAGAGGCCGGTACGCTTCGAGACCTCCGCCAGAGTGACTTTCTCGTCCGTCAGGGCATCGAGGATGGTCAGGGCCCGATCGACTGCCGCCACCCCGCCTTCGTCACTCATGCCGTTCGCTCCCGTGCCTCTGCACGCGTCCGAGTCTATCAGCGGCACCTCTTCCAACGAGGTGTTCCTCCGGCTCGACCCGTGCCGCGAACCGCACCGATCGATTGCCGTCTCGGCCCAGTATAGAACCTTGTTGTGCAGAACAGAACACGGCGGATCGGCGTGATCGCGCCTCCACCGAGCGCCCTCCGGCCTGCCGCTCTCCACCGAAGCGAGGCCCGACAATCGAACGATGACCACCCAAGCTGCCGACTCCCGATACGCCTGGATGCGACTCGCCGTCACGCTCGCGCTGATGACCATCGGCAGCAGCGCGATGTACGTCGTCGCGGTCGTGTTGCCCGCGGTGCAGGCCGAATTCGGCGCGCCGCGCGCCGACGCGTCGCTGCCCTACACGTTGATGATGGTCGGCTTCGGCTTCGGCGGCATCGCGATGGGCAAGCTCGCCGACAAGCGCGGCGTGATGCTGGTCGTGCTGATCGGCGCGCTCGGCCTCGGGACCGGCTTCGTCGCCGCCGCTTACGTGAACAGCCTCGGCGCATTCGTGCTCGTGCACGGCCTGCTGCTCGGTGCGCTCGGCAGCTCGACGACGTTCGCGCCGCTGGTCGCCGACACGTCGCTCTGGTTCGTGCGCCGCCGCGGCATCGCGGTCGCGATCTGCGCGAGCGGCAACTACCTCGCCGGCGCGATCTGGCCGCCGATCGTGCAGCACTTCGTCGAGCTCGTCGGCTGGCGCCAGACCTACATCGGTCTCGGCATCTTCAGCATCGTCACGATCCCGCTGCTCGCGATCTGGATGCGGCCGCGACCGCCCGCCGTCGCCAGTGCCACCGGCACCACCGCGGCGACCGGCTCGCTCGCCTCGACGCGTCCGTTCGGGCTGAGCATGAACCATGCGCAGGCCCTGCTCTGCCTCGCCGGCATCGCCTGCTGCGTCGCGATGTCGATGCCGCAGGTGCACATCGTCGCGTACTGCACCGACCTCGGCTACGGCGCCGCGCGCGGCGCGCAGATGCTCTCGGTGATGCTCGCGTTCGGCATCGTCAGCCGGCTGATCTCGGGTGCAATCTGCGACCGCATCGGCGGGCTGCGCACCCTGCTGCTCGGCTCGGTGCTGCAGGGGCTCGCGCTGCTCCTCTTCATCCCGTTCGACGGCATCTCGTCGCTGTTCCTGATCTCGGCGCTGTTCGGCCTCTTCCAGGGCGGCATCGTGCCGAGCTACGCGATCATCGTGCGCGAGTACTTCCCGCCGGCGGAGGCCGGCGCCCGCGTCGGCACCGTCCTGATGTCGACGCTGTTCGGGATGGCGCTCGGCGGCTGGATGTCGGGCAAGGTGTTCGACCTGACCGGCTCGTACCAGGCGGCGTTCCTGAACGGCATCGGCTGGAACCTGCTGAACCTGGCGATCGCATTGTTCCTGCTGAGCCGGGTGCGACGGCGACCCCGGCGCATCGAAGCGGCCGTCGGTCCTGCGACCTGAAGCGGTCAGCGTCGGAACGCGATCTCGACAGAGTTCGAGACGCAGAATAGCGGTCAGCACAACACCGGAGACAAACCATGGTCCGAACCCTTCTCGCCGCGCTTGCGCTCGGCGCCGTCGTCACCGCACCGGCCTTCGCGCAAAGCCCGGCCTGCCCCGACAAGAACCTGATGTACTGGCAGGCGTTTCCGCCCGGCGGCGAGTCGGATCTGTCGGCACGCCACCAGCAGGTCGTGCTGAAGAAGAAGTGCGCCGCGATCGAGACCGTGATCCAGTACAAGGCCGGCGCCGGCGGCGGCCTGCTGTGGAGCCAGATGAACACGCTGCCGGGCGATGGCGTCAACGTCGTCGGCATCAACCTGCCGCACATGGTGCTGCAGCCGATGGAAGGCACGGTCTCGTACAAGACCGAGGACGTCACGCCGGTGTTCTGGTTCCACTACACGCCCGACGTGCTGGTCGTCGGCGAGGCGAGCCCGATCAGGAACTTCGCCGATTTCATCAAGGCCGCGAAGGCCGAGCCAGGCAAGATCAACCTCGGCGGCTCGGGCCTCAACTCGGCGAACCACGCGGCGCACGAGCGCCTCGACCAGGCGTTCGGCATCAAGACCACCTATGTGCCGTACAAGGGCACCGGCGACCTCGCGCTGGCGGTGCTCGGCAACCACATCAACGGCGCGATGACGTACACGCCGTTCGCGATCGCGAACAAGGACAAGGTCCGGCCGCTCGCCGTCGCGATGGAGGCGCGCCATCCGCTGCTGCCCGACGTGCCGACCTTCAAGGAACTCGGCGTCGACTGGGTCGATGGCGCCTACCGCGGCATCGGCGTGCCGAAGTCGACGCCGGCCGATGCGAGGAGGCGCCTGTCCGAACTGTTCGCGGCGCTGAACGCCGACCCCGAGATGAAGGAGCTCGCCGCGAAGTCCGGCTTCGAGCTCGTCAACGTCGGCCTCGCGGACATGGACAACTTCATGCGCACCCGCACGAAGGTCTACACCGAGGTCGGCAAGCGGATGGGGCTCGGCGGCGCGAAATGAGGATCGTCGAGGTTCGCGAGAAGACGGTGCCGATCGCCTCGCCGATCCGCAACGCCTACATCGACTTCAGCAAGATGACGGCGAGCGTCGTCGCCGTCGTCACCGACGTCGTGCGCGACGGCAAACCGGTCGTCGGCTACGGCTTCAACTCGAACGGCCGCTACGGCCAGGGCATG
>Ga0307409_100002204_pt1 | contig 10064 bp, 7 predicted proteins | sample 322Ometagenome_2_FD_203888 | JGI IMG/M metagenome (GOLD analysis project Ga0307409, IMG submission 203888) | Maize rhizosphere microbial communities from greenhouse at UC Davis, California, United States - 322HYB-O-2 | ecosystem: Host-associated > Plants > Roots > Rhizosphere > Soil | place... | reverse complement strand
CCCGCAACGGCTGCGACGGAGATCAGCGCAGCCGCCCACCCGGCGCCGACGGCGTCGAACGCGCTCGCGATGGGGGCCCCCTCGTCGATGGTGCGGTAGTCGACCATCGCGGTGATGACGAACGAGACGCCCATGTAGAGCACGGTGCACAGCGCCAGCGTGCCGAGCAGGCCGACCGGCAGGTCGCGGCTGGGGTTGCGGGTCTCCTCGCCGAGGTTGGCCACGGCCTCGAAGCCGGTGTAGGCGAAGAACACGACAGCGGCGGCGGTCAGCACCCCGGCGAAACCGAAGGCGGTCGGCTCGAGGCCGAACACCGCCTGGCTGAGCGGCTGGGCGAGCCCGGAAGTGCCCTCCTTCACCGGCTCCGACGGGGGGATGAAGGGCGTGAGGTTGGCCCTGTCGATGAAGAACAGGCCGACGACCACCACGAAGACGCAGATGACGACCTTCACGACGACGAGGGCGTTGGTGACGCGAGCACTCTCGCGGATGCCCACCGTGGCGACGGCCCCGAGCACGAGCACGATGGCCACGGCCCCGATGTTGACGGTGGCGTCCTCGCCGAACAGCGTGGGGGGAAGGTCGAAGAGGTTGGCGAGGTAGCCCGACCAGCCACGGGCCACCACGGCCGCGCCGAGGGCGAACTCGAGGATGAGGTCCCAGCCGATGATCCAGGCGAAGATCTCCCCGATGGTGGCGTAGGCGTAGGTGTAGGCGCTGCCGGCAGTCGGCACGGCCGAGGCCATCTCGGCGTAGCAGAGGGCGGCGAGCAGGCTGACCAGCCCGGCGATGCCGAAGGAGACGACGACCCCGGGTCCGGCGTGCTGCTTCGCCTCGACCCCGGTCAGCGTGAAGATGCCTGTGCCGATGACGATGCCGATGCCGAACCCCATGAGGTCCTTGGCGGTGAGCCGCCGCGCCAGCCTGTGCGCGACCCCCTCGTGGGCCTCACCCTCGACGGGGTCTGCGGCCTGGGCGATGACGTCCTCGACGGGTTTGGTCCGCAGGACCGAGTCCGTGGTGCTCATTCCGAACACGGTAGGGGCAGGTGGTGAAGGCCGCACACGATGCGCGGGCCGCCGCCGGACGACGCCGTCGTGCGTGAGAGGCTGTCGCCATGGCGACCCCGCAGTCGCCGGGCTGGTACGACGACCCGGAGGACCCGCAGCAGCTGCGGTACTTCGACGGCGTCGTGTGGACCCGGCACACGACCCCGCGCAGCACCCGGCCCTCGTCGGCCGATGTCCAGCAGGCCGATGTCCGGCAGGCCGAGGTCCGGCACGGCACCGCGCCGGAGCGCCCCGTCGCGCCGGGCACCCAGCCGTGGGGCCAGCACCCGCAGTACCCGCCGCAGCAGCCGTACGGCCGGCCGCCGGGTCAGGAGCCAGGTCAGCAGCCCTATGGCCAGGGCGGCTGGAGCATGCCGCCGGCGCCCACCGTCTACGGGACGCGCGCCCGCACGCCGGACGGCGAGCCCCTCGCCGGCTGGTGGAAGCGCGCCGCCGCACGGATCATCGACTGGATCATCGTGTGGGTGGGCTCGCTGCCCCTGACCGGCTACTTCCTCTACCGCGCGTTCGCCGAGCTGTGGCCCGCCGTCCAGGACTACGCGCGCGAGCTCGAAGCCGGGAACAGCAACGCGGTGCCGCCGGTCGCGACGACCGAGATGATCAAGTGGCTCGTCGCCTACTCGGTGATCCTGACTCTCGTGGCCATGGCCTACGAGGTGTTCTTCACGACCCGCAGCGGAGCCACGCCGGGGAAGAAGGCGCTCGGCCTTCGCGTACGACTGCGTGAGCGGCCCGGCCCGCTGCCGGTGCAGGCGGCGCTGACCCGCACGATCATCCCCATCGGCGGCAACCTGGTGTCCAGCCTGCCGCTGCTGAGCCAGCTCGTCGGGCTGCTCCAGGTGGCCGACGTCCTGCTGCCGCTGGTCAACGAGCGCAAGCAGGCCATCCACGACCTGATGGCGAAGACCAACGTCGTCGACACCCGGCAGTACTAGCCGGCACCCGGCAGTACCAGCCGGGCACCCCGGAGCACCAGCCGGGCACCCGGCAGTCCTAGCGGGCCGGGCGGATCGTGCCGGTCACCTCGTCGAGTCCGATGCGGCTCCCGCCGGGTCCGGGTGCCCAGGCCCGCAGCGTGACGACGTCGCCGTCCTCGAGGAAGGTGCGCGTGGAGCCGTCGTCGAGCGCGATGGGCTCCGCGCCGTTCCACGACAGCTCGAGCAGGCTCCCGCGGGTCCCCTTCTCGGCGCCGGAGATGGTGCCGGACGCGAACAGGTCGCCGTTGCGCAGCGAGGCGCCGTTCACGGTGAGGTGGGCCAGCATCTGTGTCGGCGACCAGTAGATGTCGCGGTACTCCGGCCGCGCGACGACGGTGCCGTTGATGACCACCTCGTAGTGCAGGTCGAGTCCGAAGACGCTGCGGTCGTCGCCGCGCAGGTAGGGGAGTGGCTCGGGGTCCTGCCCGGGCAGCGGCACCCGCGCCGACTCCAGCGCGTCGAGGGTGACGACCCACGGCGAGATGCTGGTGGCGAAGGACTTGCCGAGGAACGGCCCGAGCGGCACGTACTCCCACGCCTGGATGTCGCGGGCGCTCCAGTCGTTGAGCAGCGTCACCCCGAAGAGGTGGTCGGCAGCCTGGGCCACGCCGACCTTCTCGCCGAGGGAGGTGGCCCCGCCCACGACGAAGCCGAGCTCGGCCTCGATGTCGAGGCGGATGCTGGGGCCGAACGTGGGCGCCGGCTCCGAGGGCGCCTTGCGCTGGCCCTGCGGCCGCACGACGTCGGTGCCCGAGACGACCACCGTGCCGGCACGGCCGTGGTACCCGATCGGCAGGTGCTTCCAGTTGGGTGTGAGCGCCTCGCCGTCGGGGCGGAAGATCTTCCCGACGTTGGTGGCGTGGTGCTCGCCGGCGTAGAAGTCGACGTAGTCGGCGACCTCGACCGGCAGGTGCATCTGCGCCTCGGCGAGCGGCACCAGGTGGGGCTCGACGCAGTCGCGACGCGCCTCGTTGGTCAGCAGCTCCACCAGCCACGCCCGCCCGCTCGTCCAGGCGTCGCGGCCCTCGGCGAGGAACGCGTTGAGGCTCGGCTGGAGCCATACCTCGCCGGACTCCATGCCGGCCAGCTCGGCCGCGGCACCCGCATCGAGCACCCAGTCACCGACCCGCACGCCGACGCGAGGCGTGCGGTCGGCGGTGGAGAAGACGCCGTAGGGCAGGTTGCCCACGCCGTAGGGGTGGGCGTCGGGCAGGTCCAGCCAGGTGGTCACTTACATCTCCTCGATGAGGTCGAGCTCGGACAGTTCCGTGACGGGCTCGGTGACGCCGCAGCAGCCGTAGGCCGTGAAGAGCGCCCGCACCCGGGTCACGTCCGGAGCGGTGAGGGCGGCGACCTCCCGCACCAGCGGGCGGGGGTCACGCTCGGACAGCAGACGCACCAGGGCGGTGGGTGAGAGGCCGTCGACGGCCGCCTGCACGGCGCACACGACGTTGAGCAGGCCGTGCTGCTCCTCGGGGCGGTCCTTCACCGTGTAGCTGCCCCGGACAGCGTGGTGCAGGCCGCCGGTCAGCTTGAAGGGGAGGTGGCGGGTGGCGGCGGCGTGGAGGAACGCAGCGAGCTCCTCCTCGTCGGGCCAGTCCCAGGCCGGGGTGGCCCCGGTTCGGAACTTGGCGAGGAGAGGGCCGGTGCCGTCGTCGGGGGCATCACCGCTGCCGGCGGCCTCGGGGGCGATGTCGTCGAGGGCCCGCACCTGGTCCTCACCCCGCGGCACCTCGAGCACCAGTGCCGGGGCGCGGTCGAGCACGCCGAGGTCGAGCTCGCGCCAGTCAGGCGTCCACCCCACCTCGACCGCGGCGACCTGCACCTGCGGGTGCTCGCGGAGCAGGTGGAGGGCGTCGGTCACCGTGTGCAGCGGGGTGCCCGGGCGAGCGATGAGCCCCACGCGGAGAGGGTCGGCGCCGTGGGGCACCAGCTCCACGAGCTCGGCCGCGCCGGAGGCCGGCACGAGCAGCGGGCCGATGAGCGCGGCATACCCGCTGGTGCGGTGGACGCGGTGCTCGCGGACCGCGACGGGCAGCGGGGCCAGCCCCGGTGGGAAGACGGCGGCGTCGTCGATGAGTGCTGCGAACAGGGCCGACTCGGCGCGCGAGCCGGTGGCGGCGTCCGACAGCGGTGTCATGAGCCGCAGGCTACTAGGGTGGCGCTCGGGCAGACCCGCCCGGTGACCAGCACGACCCAGGCCCGACCCAGGCCTGACCACAGTGAGGTGGAGCAGTGGCGCACTACCAGCAGCAGGGCGACATCCCGCCCAAGCGGCACACCCAGCACCGCCGACCCCTGGACGGTGACGTGGGCGGCGCCGACGCGAAGGGCGAGCTCTACTACGAGGAGCTCATGGGGGAGGAGGGCTTCTCCTCCGACTCCTCGCTGCTCTACCACCGCAACATCCCCTCGACCATCGCAGGCGCCCGCGAGTGGGAGGTCGGCGACCTGGGCACCACCCCGAACCACCCGCTGGTGCCCCGGCACCTCAAGCTGCACGACCTGTTCACCGCCGACGACGTGCCCCTGACCGACGTCGTCACGGGTCGGCGGCTGGTGCTCGGCAACGGCGACGTGCGCATCTCGTATGCCGTCGCCGGCGCCACCAGCCCGTGGTACCGCAACGGGATCGGCGACGAGTGCGTCTACGTCGAGCGCGGCGCCGCGCGCGTCGAGACCGTGTTCGGCGCCTTCGACGTCGCGCAGGGCGACTACCTCGTCATCCCGAGGGCGACCACCCACCGCTGGATCCCCGTCACCGACGGGGACGATCCGCTGCGGACCTACTGCATCGAGGCCAACAGCCACATCGCGCCGCCGAGGCGCTACCTCAGCAAGTTCGGCCAGTTCCTCGAGCACGCGCCCTACTGCGAGCGCGACCTGCGCCCGCCGTTGGGGACCCTGCTCGCCGAGGACATCGGTGCGGACCCGGCCGAGGAGACCGAGGTCTTCATCAAGCACCGCGGCAACGGCCCCAGCGGGATCGTCGGCACCGTGCACACGCTGCCGTTCCACCCGCTCGACGTCGTCGGCTGGGACGGCTGCCTGTATCCGTACGCCTTCAACATCAAGGACTTCGAGCCGATCACCGGCCGGGTGCACCAGCCGCCGCCGGTGCACCAGGTCTTCGAGGGCTGGAACTTCGTCATCTGCAACTTCGTGCCGCGCAAGGTCGACTACCACCCCTTGGCGATCCCGGTGCCCTACTACCACTCGAACGTCGACTCCGACGAGATCATGTTCTACGTCGACGGCGACTACGAGGCGCGCAAGGGCTCCGGCATCGCCCGCGGCTCGATCTCGGTGCACCCGGGGGGCCACGCGCACGGCCCGCAACCGGGCGCCACCGAGGCCTCGCTCGGGGTCGAGTACTTCGACGAGACCGCCGTCATGGTCGACACCTTCCGGCCGCTCGAGCTCGGAGAGGGCGGACGGGCGGTCGACGACGGGCAGTACGCGTGGTCGTGGTCGGCGGGCCAGCGGCGCACCGGCAGCGGCGGTCCGGGTGGCGTCGGCACGGACAGCGGCGGTCCGGGTGGCGGCGGAGGCGACTTCTCCATCGGCTAGTCAGCCGCTGGGAAATTCTTGCCGATGTCGGTTCCGTGGGACGGTCCCGCGGCTTAGGGTGTGCTCTCGCGTGGGCCCATCATGCCCACCCCTCACGCGCGCCGGACACCCCCGGCACACGCCCGAACTGGAGGCAACCCGTGTCCGACAAGTCCACCGCAGCCCTCGAGCGCCTCGTCTCGACGGAGCACTCCCGCCGCGCCATGCTCGGCATGGCTGCCGTCGGCGGCGCCAGCGCCGCGTTCTTCGCCGCGCCGGGCCGTGCCGCCGCGTCCCAGCAGAAGGGACCGGGCGGGTCCGGCACCTACCGGCTGACCGTGATGGGCACCACCGACACGCACGGCAACGTCTTCAACTGGGACTACTTCAAGGACGCGGAGTACAACGACAGCAAGAGCAACGACATCGGCCTGGCCAAGATCGCCACGCTGGTGAAGGCCGTGCGCGCCGAGCGCGGCGCCGACTCCTGCCTGCTGCTCGACGCCGGCGACACCATCCAGGGCACCCCGCTCTCCTACTACTACGCCAAGATCGACCCGATCACCGGTGGCTCGAAGCACCCGATGGCCACCGCGATGAACACCATCGGCTACGACGCCGCGGCGCTCGGCAACCACGAGTACAACTACGGCCTCGAGACGCTGCGGGCCTTCGAGGAGCAGCTCGACTTCCCGCTGCTCAGCGCGAACTCCCTCGACTGGGGCACCGGCGCGCCGGTCTTCCCGCCGCACCTCATCCGCAGCTTCAGGGTGCCCGGCGAGACGCGGCCGGTGAAGGTCGGCATCATCGGCCTAGTCACCCCCGGCGTGGCCATCTGGGACAGGGCGAACGTCGAGGGCCGGGTGAAGTTCGGCGGCATCGTCGAGCAGGGCAAGGTGTGGGTGCCCAAGCTCAAGCAGGCCGGCTGCGACATCGTCGTCGTGGCGTGCCACTCCGGCGCCACGCCCGGGTCGTCCTACGGTGACGCGCTGCCGTTCCCCGAGAACGCCTCCACGCAGCTGGCGCAGGAGGTGCCGGGCATCGACGCCATCCTCGTCGGCCACGCGCACGAGGAGATCGTCGAGCGGCTCGTGAAGAACACCGCCACCGGCAGGGACGTGCTGCTCACCGAGCCGTCGAAGTGGGGCATGCGCCTCGCGGTGATGGACTTCGACCTCGCCAAGGTCGACGGCCGTTGGACGGTGGCGCACAAGCACGCGCACCTGCTCAACGCCAACACGGTGCCCGAGGACGCCGCGGTCGCCGCCCTGCTCCAGCAGGACCACGACATCGTCGTCACCTACGTGAACTCCGTGATCGGCACCTGCACGAGCGCCATGTCGGCGCAGACCGCTCGCTTCGAGGACACCGCTGCGCTGGACTTCATCAACTACGTGCAGGGCCTCGTCGTGCGCGACGCCCTCGCGGGCACGCCCGAGGCGAGCCTGCCCATGCTGTCGATCGCCGCCCCCTTCAACCGCGACGCCGCCATCCCGGCCGGCGACGTGACGGTGCGCGACGTGGCGGGCCTGTACATCTACGACAACACGCTGCTCGGCATCAAGTTCACCGGCCAGCAGGTCAAGGACTACCTGGAGTTCTCCGCCAACTACTTCCAGCAGGTCGACGGCAGCAAGGCGACCTACCTGCCCGACGAGGTCACCAACGCCAGGACCGCCCTCGCCCCCAACGGCACGCCGGACTACAACTACGACGTCATGGCCGGCCTCGACGCGTCGCTGTCCTACGACATCGACATCGCCCAGGCCCCGGGCAGCCGCATCACCAACCTGAAGTACGCCGGTGAGCCGATCGACCTCGCGGGCGAGTTCGTGGTCGCCATCAACAACTACCGCCAGTCCGGCGGCGGCAACTTCCCCGGCGTCAAGACCGCTCCGGTGCTCTACAACGCCCAGCTCGAGATCCGCCAGGCGATCATCGACTGGGTGACGGAGAAGGGTGTCATCGACCCCTCGACCTTCACCGTCTACGACTGGCGCCTGGTCGCCAACGGCTCGCCGATCACGGTCGAGGGCGCGTCCGAGGGCGGCCGCCACTGACCCGAGTCCTCGTCACCGGCGCCAGCGGAGCCCTCGGCCGCGTCGTGGCCGCGCAGGCCGCTGACGTCGGGCACGAGGTCGTCGGAACCCGTGTGACACAGGCGGTCCCGGACGTTCGCGTCCGGGATCGCCTGCTCGATGTGCGTGACCGGTATGCCGTGGAGCGGCTCTTCGAGGATGTGCCACCGGACGTGGTGGTGCACACGGCCTACCGCCAGGACTCGTGGGCAGTCACCGCCGCCGGTGCCGCCCATGTGGCGCTGGCGGCGGCCGCGTGCGGCGCGCGGCTCGTGCACGTCTCGAGCGACGTGGTCTTCTCCGGTGCCGTCGTCACGTACGCCGAGGACGCGGAGCCCGACCCGGTGAGCCCCTACGGCGCGGCGAAGGCGGCAGCGGAGGTGGCCGTGGCCGCTGTGGCGCCCGGCGCGGTGGTGGCGCGCACGTCGCTCATCATGGGGCGACCGGACGCGCCGATGGAGCGTCGCGTCCACGACCTCCTGACGGGCCGGGCGAGCGGCGTGCTCTTCGACGACGACATCCGGTGCCCGGTGCACGTCGACGACCTCGCCGCGGCGCTGCTGGAGCTCGCCTTCTCCGACGCCACCGGCGTGCGGCACCTCGCCGGGCCGGACGCCGTCAGCCGACTGGAGATCGGTCACCTCATCGCCGAGCGCGACGGGCTGGACCCGGCTGTGCTGCAGGCTGGTTCGCGCCGGGCCGCCGGAGTGCCGGGGCCCCTCGACGTACGGCTCGACGGCAGGTGGACCCGGTCGACACTGCGCACCCGCCTGAGGGGTGCGCGGGAGTTCCTGGCCTCCCGTTGACGGCCGGCGCCGACGCCGTCAGCTGAGGGCGAGGCGGTAGCCGCGCTTCACGACCGTCTGCACGAGGCGGCGGTCGGGCACCGCGTCGCGCAGGCGGGCGATGGCCACCTCGGCGGCGTGCGGGTCGCGGGAGTCACCCGGCAGCGCGGCGAGCACCTGCCCGCGGGTGACCACGTCGCCCGCCGCGCCGGCCAGCAGCCGCAGCAGCTCCAGGCTGGTGGGGGAGAGGGGCAGCACGTGGCCGTTGAGGAGCGCCACGGTGCGCCGCACCTGCAGCGGTCCGGCCACGGTGGAGACCGCCGCGGTGGCGGCTTCGTCGTAGTGGGCGACCAGGGTGCGCACGAGCGCTCCGAGGCGCCCCCGCTCAGGCATGATCGGCTCGACACCTCTGTCGCGCAACGGCTTCGCGGTCACCGGGCCCACAGCGGCGGCGACCATGACGCCCTGCCGCAGCCGAGCGAGCACGAGGTCGCCGACCCCGCAGGCGTCTGCCGCCTCCAGCCAGGCGTGCGCTCCGGGGGCGGACGTGAAGACCACGGCGTCGATCTCGCCGGCAGCGGCCGCGGCCACCGAGGCGCTGAGGGCCTCGGGGTCGGGCGGTGGTCCCCACCGGTAGACCACCAGGCTGGCGACGTCCGCGCCGGCGGCGGCGAGCTCGACGTCGAGGCCGTCGGCGCCCGCGCCGTGGTGCTGCACGGCGATGCGCTGGCCCGCCACGCCCTCGCGCAGCAGCGTGTCGAGGATCTCCGCCGAGGTCTCCGACTCGGCCACCCAGTCGGCGTGCAGGCCCGTCGCCTGGATCGCCCCGCGCGCCTTGGGGCCCCGCGCCACCACGCGGGCACCGCTCAGCACGGCCAGGAGGTCGTCGGCGAGCCCGGCGGCGTCGGCCGCCTCCACCCAGCCGCGGAAGCCGATCCCGGTCGTGACGACCACCGTGTCGGGTGGTTCGGCGATCACCGCCTTGGTGTCGGCGAGCAGCTGGTCGTCGTGCTCGGTGGGCTCGATGCTGAGCGCCGGCGCGTGGCGCACCGTGGCGCCCCGGCGCGTCAGGGCCGCGGCCAGCTCGCCGGAGCGCCGGTCGGCGGTCACCAGCACCACGCAGCCGGCCATCACCTGGCCCAGGCTGCTGCTGCTCACCTCGCCTCCAGCAGCCCGGGTGCTGCGACCCCGCCGACCACGATGACCGCCGGCGCCTGCACCTCGGCCGCCGCGGCAGCGTCGACGATCCGGCAGAGCGGGGCCCGGGTCGTGCGCTGCGTCGGGAGCGTGCCGTTCTCGACCACGGCCACCGGTGTGGCGGGGTCGGCCCCGGCCTCGAGCAGGTGCTGCACGTGCCGCGCGAGCAGCCCGACACCCATGAGCACCACCAGGGTCGCCGTCCCGTCGACGACGGCGGCCACTGCGTGTGCGGCGAGCGTCCCGTGACCGTGGGTGACGTGCGCGCCGGCGACCACGCCGCGGTGGGTGAGCGGGATGCCGGCCGCGGCTGGGGCGGCCAGGGCGCTGCTGACGCCCGGCACCACCTCGACCGGTATGCCGTGGGCCCGGCACGCGAGCACCTCCTCGCCACCCCGGCCGAAGAGG
>Ga0307409_100002203_pt1 | contig 10065 bp, 7 predicted proteins | sample 322Ometagenome_2_FD_203888 | JGI IMG/M metagenome (GOLD analysis project Ga0307409, IMG submission 203888) | Maize rhizosphere microbial communities from greenhouse at UC Davis, California, United States - 322HYB-O-2 | ecosystem: Host-associated > Plants > Roots > Rhizosphere > Soil | place... | reverse complement strand
GCGCCCGGGAGTGTCGCGGACGCGCGCCGACTACCTCTCGCCGCGCCGCGGGGCGTGCCGCCCGGCGGCGTGCATCTGCTGGGACGCCTTCGAACTTCCCGTGCAGTCGATGACGCGCTCGAAGCTTCGCCGGGGTGTCCCCCGCCGCTCCGTGGCCTCACGCCGCGCCGTGCTCCGTGTCTCGTCGCTCGCCCGCTCCCCGTGATGAGGGCGGTGGTGTGTCGGTTCCATCATGCGCCTCGAGTCCTCCATGTCGCCGTGCACCGGCATCTCGCCGCCGGCTCGCCGCGCGCCGCCACGCCCAGGCGGTGTCACGCGAGACGTGGGGCCCGACTGCGCAGCAACCGTGCTACGTACGACGGCGAACCGTCTCGTCGGTACGCCGGCGGACTGTGTACGGAATCGAACGCACCGAGGCGCATATGTCATTGAAGGGCAACGCCTTGCGGCTCCGACAGAACATATGTATCGTGTTCGCACAGCTCGTTGCGGCGCCTTGGATGGCCGCGGTGCTCGAGCACGAACGCTCGACCTCCAGGAGGACGCGATCATGCAGGACACGCAGCAGCAGGAACAGCACGTAGCAGTCGGCACGTCGGTCGTCGCCGACAGCCATGAGCCGGTCGTCGTCTCGACCGCCGACCTCCGCGAGGTGCGACGCGCGCTCGCGCGCGGGGCGCGGCGGAACACCGACGTTGCCGTTCCCTTGCGCGTCGTCTGCGAGCGCGCGCACCACGCCGGCATTCGCGCCGAGCAGCTGCTCGTGCAGGTGAAGCGCGCCTGGCGGGAGCTCCCGGAAGTGCGCCGCGTCGAGTCGCTGGCGACTCGCGACGAGGAGCTCGACGACCTGGTCAGCGCGCTGATCGAGCAGTTCTACCTGATGCCGGACAAGCGCACGGCCTGACCAACGCCGCCTTCCAGCGGAACCGAGGAGTCATGGAGAGCGAGAGACGAGAGGAGACTTCGCCGCAGGAGGTGCTCGTGCCGACGTCGCGAGTGCCCGGACTGGCCGACGTCGCTCATGGCCATCCGGCTCCCCCCACGCTGTCCGAGCCGCAGCGACGCCACGTCGCCGTCGCCGCCGCCGCCAAGTTCCTCGGCCGGCTCTCGCGCCTCGCCATCGGGGACTTGCGCGAGCCGATCGAGCGGTGGCGGCGCGCCGTCGTCACCTCGACCGAGCAGTGGTTCGCCGCCGAGAGCGCCCTCGCGCACGCGGTCGCGCGAAGCCGCCGGCACCAGGAGCAGGAGCGCCTGCTGGAGCAGCTCGTCGAGACGCTGCGCGGCGCCGGCTGGTTCCGGCACACGGCGGCTGTCGAGCGGATCGGCGCGTCGGAGGCCAGCATCCAGTACACATCCACGCTGGCCATGCTTGCCCTCCTCGTCCGCGATCATCTCGGCCCGGCGGAGTTCTCGACCCTGTATGGGCCCTTCGCGCCGCTCATTCCGCTCGACGAGCTGGGGCGCGAGTAGGAAAGAGGGCAAAGCGGGCGAAGAGGGAGAGGGGAGCGGGACCAGCAGCCGCTTACGGAACGGCGAAGGTGCCGGGGGCCAAGTGCCGGGGAACGACCGACACCCGACCCCCGGCACCTTCGCCGTTCCCTCGGCCCGTCCTCCCCGTTCCCTCTACCCTAGCCTAGATAGCTCTCGAGCGCGCGAGCGCGGCTGACGTGGCGGAGCCGTGAGAGGGCCTTCTCCTTGATCTGGCGGACGCGCTCGCGGGTGATGCCGAGCAGGGAGCCGATCTGCTCGAGCGTCATCGGCTCCTCGCCGTCGAGGCCGAAGTAGAGGCGGAGGATCTTGGCCTCGCGCTCCTTGAGCCCGGAGAGCGCCTCCTCGATGGACTCGGTGAGCGCCTTCTCGAACGTCTGCTCGTCGGGCGTCGCGTTGATCGTGTCGGGGAGGTAGTCGAGGAGCTTGTTGTCCTCCCCCGGCGTGAGCGGCGCGTCGAGCGAGAGGTGGGTCTGGGAGATGGACATCGTCTTCGCCACCTCCTCCTCGGTGATGTCCATCCCGTCGGCGATCTCGGCGTGCGTCGCCTCGCGCCCGAGCTCCTGGAGGAGGGCGTTGGCCCGCTTGCCGATGCGGTGCAGCGTGCCGGCGCGGTTGAGCGGGACGCGGACGATGCGCGACTGCTCGGCGAGCGCCTGCAGGATCGCCTGCCGGATCCACCACACGGCGTAGGAGATGAACTTGATCCCCTTCGTCTCGTCGAACTTGTGGGCGGCGCGGATCAGGCCGAGGTTCCCCTCGTTGATCAGGTCGGAGAGCGACACGCCCTGGTTCTGGTACTTCTTGGCGACCGAGACGACGAAGCGCAGGTTCGAGCGCACGAGCTTGTCGAGCGCCTCCTGGTCGTTCTGCCGGATGCGCTGCGCGAGGCGCACCTCCTCCTCGCGGTTGATCAGCGGGTAGACGCTGATGTCGCGCAGGTACTGATCGAGCGAGCCTTCGTCGAAGGCGGACTTCTTCTTGGTCGTCACGGCCATGCGAATCGGCTGCTCCTTCGGTGCGGCAGGTGCGGCGGGGAAGCGCCGGCAACGTACGGGTCTCTTGGCACCGCGTGTCGGGCGGGCGGGCCCGGCGGCGGGTTGGCGTCGGAGCCGTTCGTCGAGGAGCGGCCGGCGGCGCGGCGGCGGTCCGGCCGCCGCCTAGCGAATCTGCTCTCCCAGCCGCTCCCAGCGGATTCGCGTGAGCCACGCGAAGCGCTGCTCGGAGTCTGGAGCGTAGCTGTAATAGACGAACAGGGGCTGCCCGCGGACGAGCGAGTCGGGGACGAAGCCCCAGTACCGGCTGTCGAGCGAGTTGTCCCGGTTGTCGCCCAAGACGAAGTAACTCTTCGCAGGGACGATCAACGGACCCCAGTTGTTACGCGACGGGTGATAGCCGCTGCGCGACGCCTCGACCGTGCGCACGAGGTAGTCGCGCTGCCAGCGGAAGTCTTCCTCGGAGGTGGACGCCTCGGGGTCGGTGTGGACGACGTAGCGCTCGCGCTGCGCGACGCCGTTCACGTAGAGCGCCCCGCCGTGCATCTCTAGCGTGTCCCCGGGCATTCCGACGAGCCGCTTGACGAAGTCCTTCTCCGGCTCGATCGGGTACTGGAAGACGATGACGTCGCCGCGCTGCGGCTGGCGGACGGCGGGGAGCCGGCGCTCGGTGAATGGTACTTCGGCGCCGTAGACCAGCTTGTTGACGATGAGGAAGTCGCCGACGAGCAGCGTCCGCTCCATGCTCCCGCTGGGGATCTTGAAGGCCTGGACGAGGAATGCGCGCACGACGACGAACAGGCCGACGGCGATGACGAACGACTTCGCCCACTCCCAGAGCCAGCGAGCACCGGTGCGATTCACCCGGCGCAGCGCCTCGGCGCGCGTGTGCTGCGAGATGCGGGGGGCCGCCGGCAGCATCTCCTCGGCGGCGGGGGCGACGGCTGCGGGCGGCGGGGCGGCCGACTCGCGCTCGCTCACGCGGTCCTCCGCGCGACGTCGCCGGAGCGCGATGGGATGAGCGCGCTGGTCCGGCACGACGCCGCGCGGTGCGCGTGAGTCGGACGGACGGCGCCTCCGCGAAGACGCGCCTGGCGAGGTAGGAGCGAGCGCTCGATCACCATACGAGATTTAACGATGGCCAAACGGGGAACGCAAGACGACGCCCCGCCCCCCTAACGGGACGGATCGCCCCCGACAATCGGTCCACGTCCGACGTGGTTCTACCCAGGGACGAGCCGGGGGTGCCGTAGGTAAGGACGGCCCCCCGCCCGGCCCTGGCTGACGGCGGTTGACGGTTCTCGGTGGATGGTTCACGGAAGACGGTCCGTGACGGGTGGATGACCGTCCACCGTCATCAGCCCAGGACCGCCAACCGTGAACTGCCTTGGCCGAGCGTGGACCGCCGGCCTCCCTCCCCCTCCGCCCTCAGCTCGGCGTCCCGAGATAGTTGTCGATCTGCGCCCGCTGAAGCGTGCCCGAGAAGTCCACGTAGCCGACCTTCGTCTCCGAGTAGAACTCGTAGACCTCCCAGCCGCCCTCGCGGTGGCCGTTGCCGGTCTGCTTCACGCCGCCGAACGGGAGGTGCGCCTCGGCGCCAATCGTCGGCGCGTTGACGTAGGTGATGCCGTTGTCCAGGTCGGTCAGCGCGCGGAAGGCGACGTTGACGTCGCGCGTGTAGACCGACGAGGAGAGGCCGTACTTCACGCCGTTGTTGACGGCGAACGCCTCCTCGGCGCTCGAGACGCGGACGACCGAGAGTACGGGGCCGAAGATCTCCTCCTGCTCGATCCGGTAGCCCTGCTCGACGCGGGAGAAGATCGTCGGCTCGAAGAAGAACCCCTTCTCGAACCCCTTCCCCTCCGGCCGCCGGCCGCCGCACAGCAGGTCGGCGCCGTCCTCCTGCCCGACGTCGATGTAGCGCTCGACCTTGGCGCGCGACGCCTCGTTGACGAGCGGGCCGACGTCCGTCCCCTTTTTCCGCCCGTCGCCCAGCTTGAGCGCCCTGGCCTTGTCCACCAGCATGCCGAGGAAGCGATCGTGGATCCCCTTCTGGAGGACGAGGCGCGACGTCGCCGTGCACCGCTGTCCGGTGGTCCCGAACGCCCCCCAGAGCACGCCTTCGAGGGCGAGGTCGAGGTCCGCGTCGTCGAGCACGATCTGCGCGTTCTTGCCGCCCATCTCGAGCGACAGCCGCTTGTGCATCCGGCCCGCCACCTGCCCGACGATGCGCCCCGTCTCCGTGGAGCCGGTGAACGAGAGCAGCGGCACCCGCGGGTGTTCGACGATCGCCGCGCCCACCGTCTCGCCGACGCCGTGCACGAGCTGGATCACCTCGGGCGGGAGTCCCGCCTCGAGCAGGATCTCGACCAGCACGTGCCCCGTGTGCGGCACATCTTCGGCCGGCTTGAAGACGCACGCGTTCCCGCAGACGAGGGCCGGGAACATTTTCCACGTCGGGATGGCGAGCGGGAAGTTGAACGGCGTGATGATGCCGGCGACACCGATCGGCCGCCGGAAGCTCATCGCCCACTTCGAGCGCAGCTCGCTCGGCACGGTGTGGCCGAACAGCTGCCGGCCCTGAGTCGCCGCGTAGTACGCGGTGTCGATCCCCTCCTGCACGTCGCCGCGCGTCTCGTTGAGCGGCTTCCCCATCTCGCGCGTCATGAGGTCGGCGATGTCCTCCTTGCGCTGCGTGAGGAGGTCGCCGACGCGGCGCAGGATATCGCCGCGGGCGGGCGCGGGCGTCTTGCGCCACTGCTCGAAGCCGCGCTGCGCCGAGGCGACGGCGCGGTCCACGTCCTCGCGCCCCGAGAGCGGGAAGCGGCCGATCACGTCGCTCGTGTCGGCCGGGTTGACGTTGTCGAAGTACTCGTCGGTCGCCGGCGCGACCCACTGGCCGGCGATGAAGTTCTTGAAGGTCTTCATGTGTCGAATGAGTCGGTAAAGTGACTGCGACGAAAGCTAACACGCGCGTCCCCTCGCCCGAGGCACACTCTGGCTGGCGAAGCGCGGGAGGTCTATGATAGGGCCGGCCCTTCCAGACGGGCCCGACCCCTTTCGGGAGCCTACTACGGCATGACAGCGGAGCTGCGGGAGCGCTTGCAGACGACGCTCGGGGCTTCCCTCACGCTCGAGCGTGAGCTCGGGGGCGGCGGGATGTCGCGCGTCTTCGTCGCCCGCGACCAGACGCTCGGCCGGCGGGTCGTCGTCAAGGTGCTCTCCCCGGAGCTCGCGGCCGGCGTCAACGCCGACCGCTTTCGCCGCGAGATCCAGCTCGCGGCGCGGCTGCAGCACCCGCACATCGTCCCGCTCCTCGCCGCCGGCGAGGTGGACGGCCTGCCGTACTACACGATGCCGCACGTCGAGGGCGAGTCGCTGCGCGCCCGGCTCACCGGCGGCGGCGAGCTTCCGATGCGCGACGCCGTCCGCCTGCTCCACGACGTCGCCGACGCGCTCGCCTACGCCCACGACCAACGCGTCGTCCACCGCGACATCAAGCCGGAGAACGTGCTGCTCTCCGGCAAGCACGCCCTCGTCACCGACTTCGGCGTCGCCAAGGCGCTCGTCGCGTCGACGGGCGACGGCGGTAGTCTCGGGCCGACGCCGCTCGGCCTCGCGATCGGCACGCCGGCCTACATGGCGCCCGAGCAGGCGGCGGGCGACCCGAGCGTGGACCAGCGGGCCGACATCTACGCGTTCGGCGTGCTCGCGTACGAGATCCTCGCCGGGCAGCCTCCCTTCGGGAGCCGCTCCGCGCAGGCGCTGATCGCCGCGCACGTGGCCGAGCGCCCGGCGCCGGTCGAGACGCGCCGACCGGCCGTGCCCCCGGCGCTCGCGGCGCTCGTCGGGCGCTGCCTCGAGAAGAACCCCGCTGACCGCCCACAGGACGCGGGCGAGCTGCTCGAGCTCCTCGAGTCGGTCGCGACGGGGGTGCCGAGCAGCGTGACGACGCCGGCCGCACCGGCCGGCGCGCGCGCGCCGGCCGGACTGGGGCGCGTGGCGCTCCTCTATGCGGTCGCGTTCGCCGCGACGATACTCGCGGCGTGGGCCGCGCGCGACCTGCTCGGGCTCCCCGACTGGGTGGTGCCGGGCGCGGCGGTCGTCATGCTGCTCGGCATTCCCGTCCTCGTCGCCACGGCGATCGTGCAGCGGATGATTCACCCCGCCGGCCGCCCCTCCGGTGGGGCGAGCGCCGAGTCACCGCGACGCCCCTCCGTCGGGATTCGACTCGCGACGGCGGCGCGCCCCTGGCTCACCTGGCGACGGGCGGCGCTCGGCGGCGCCGCGGCCGTCGCCGCGTTCGCCCTGCTCGTCGTGGCGTACCTCGGCGCGCGCGCTCTCGGCGTCGGGCCCGCGGGCTCGCTGCTCGCGGCCGGCAAGATGAAGGAGCGCGAGCGGCTGCTCGTCGTCGACTTCGCCAGTCCCCCGAGCGACACGCTGCTCGGCACCGTCCTGTCGGAGGCGCTGCGGACGGACCTCACCCAGTCCACCGTCGTGCGTCCCGTGCCGGCGAGCCTCGTGCGCGACGTCCTCCAGCGGATGGAGCGCCCACCCGCGTCGCGCGTCGACTTCGCGCTCGGGCGCGAGGTGGCGTCGCGCGAGGGGATCGCGGTCCTCCTCGACGGCGACGTCAGCCCAGTGGGCAGCGGATACGTGGTCTCCGCACGTCTCGTCTCGACGCAGTCCGGGGAGGCGCTCGCCGCGTTCCGAGAGACGGCCGCCGACTCCAGGGACCTTCTGCCGGCCCTCGACCGCCTGTCCCGCGCCCTACGCGCCAAGGCCGGCGAATCGCTGCGGGCCGTGCGGCGCAGCCCTCCGCTCGAGCGCGTCACGACGTCGTCCCTCGAAGCACTCCGACGCTACACGCAGGGAGTCCGCGCGATCGAGATCGAGGGCGACTTCACCAAGGGCTACAGCCTACTGGAGGAGGCGATCGCGCTCGACACGAGCTTCGCGATGGCCTACCGGAAGCTCGGGATCGACATGGGCAACCGGGACGAGCCGCCCGACCGCGTGTACGCGCTGCTCCGGAAGGCGTACGACCACCGCGATCGCCTGACCGACGCCGAGCGCTACCTGACGATCGGCTCGTTCCACACGGCCGCCGAGTACGACCCCGAGCTGGCGCTGACCGCCTATACCAAGCTCGTGGACCTGGCGCCCGACAACTCCGCCGCGCAGAACAACCTGGGTGAGGTCTACCGAGACCTGCGCGACCCCGTGCGCGCCGAGTCGAGCTACGCGCGGGGCGCCGCGGTCGAGGCGGGCGTGCTCTCCGCCCTGAACCTCGCCGCCACGCAGTTCGAACTCGGAAAGTTCGACGCGGCCAAGGCGACCATCCGCGCGACCGCGGAGAAGTATCCGCTCAGCCGCGGCCCTCTCGTCTACTCGGCTCTCGTCGCGGCGTCGAGCGGAAACTTCGACAGCGCCGCCGCGACGATTGGCGCGCTGCGCGAGGCGCGCCGATCGAGCCCTCGCATCGTGGCCAACTTTTCCTTCCGGCTGGCCGCACTCTCGGCGGCGCGCGGGAGGATCGCCGAGAGCGACCGTTTCCATCGGGACGCCGCCGAGGCCAACCGCGAGCGGCCAAACCCGGGAGGCACGCTCGTCAATCTCGCGCTCGTCGGATGGAACGACGCGTGGTATCGCGGCCAGCGCGAGCGCGGCGTCGCGACCATGGAGCGGGCGCTGACGGACATACCGCTATCCTCCCTCGCACCGCTCGCACGCCCCTACGGAGTGCTGGCCTGGCGGTTCGCGCTCGTCGGCCGGCCGGACCGCGCGAAGTCGCTCCTCGCCGAGTGGGAGCGCGCCGTTCCGCTGCAGCAGCGACGCCAGCTCGAGCCGCTGCGGCACACGACGCTGGGCGAGATTGCGTTCGCCGAGCGACGCTACGCCGACGCGCTGGAGGAGTTCCGCGCCGGCGACGAGGGACGATGCATCGTCTGCGCGCTCCCTCACCTCGGACGCGCCTTCGACGCGCTCGGCCAGGGCGACTCGGCGATCGCCGCCTACGAGCGCTACGTGCAGACCCGCGAATTCGAGCGCTTGCCGACGGACGCGGTCTTCCTCGCCGGCGTGCACAAGCGGCTCGGCGAGTTGTACGAGGTCCGTGGCGACACGGCGAGGGCGACCGACCACTACGGGCGCTTCGTCGACCTCTGGAAGCGCGCCGACGCCGAGCTTCAGCCGCAGGTGGTCGAGGTGCGTCGCCGGATGGACGCGCTGTTCCGAGGGCGGCGCTAGGCGGCTCGGCGCCTCACGCGCCGCAGCTCCACGCCGCCGGCCGCTCCGGCGTCGGCACGGCGTAGCCGGCGCGTGGCAGGATTTCGATCGCGGCGAGCGCGATTCCCCACACGACCAGCAGCAGCGCCAGGACGTGGGCGCGCCCCGAGCGGTGGCGCCACGTCCAGACGGCCGTCCAGACGCCGGCGCCGACGACGACCGCGGTCGCCGCGAGGTACCCGGCGAGCCCCGGCCCGCAGCGCGCGGCGTATGGCCAGAAGAGCATCCCGACACCGAGCGCCACAGCGAGCAGGAGCCGCGCGAAGACGCCGAACGTCGTCGTCTCCTTGCGCACCTGCGCCGTCTGCGCGGCGGCGGCGGGCGACGCGCCGCGCGGCGTCGGCAGGAGCGCCTCGTCGGACGTCCGCTCCAGCTTCCGGTCGATCTTGGCCAGCTCGCGGTCCCAGTCTCGGTCGCTCACGCCCTCTCGTCTCCCCGTTCGGTCGTTTCGGCCGGCCCAGCGATTTCGGCACCCGGCGCGTAGTGCCTTACGAGACCGGATCTTGTCGGTGTCACCCGGTGCCCGTATCGTGCTGCAAGATACGCCCCGGCGGCCACGACCTCTCGAATGGCAGGTGCCAGATGCGTCTTCCCCGACGTCTCTCGATCGCGCTCCTCGCCTCGCTGCTCGCGGCCTGCGCCGGACGCGTGCCGCTCGTCGCCACGTCGAACGGCGTCGCGCCGGCGGAGCCTGGTCCGCTCGTCGCGCGACTGCTCCCGCCGACCGGGCGCACCCTCTGGCTCCAACTCAGCGAGCCCGCCTACGTCACGGTGTTCGAGATCGTACCGGGGCGCGGGACGAGCATCGTCTACCCGGCAGCGTACGACGCGGCCGCCACGAAGCCGCTGTCCGCCGGCTCGCACTTCGTGAACGCGGTCCCGGTCAACGTCGGGCGGTGGTTCTACGAGAACGTGCCCGCGGCGCAGCCGGGCCCGACCTATCTCTACCTCGTCGCGTCACGGGAGCCGCTGCGCACCGCCGAGGTGCTGCGCGAGCCGGCGAGGCTGCGTCGCGTGGTAGGCTTTGCCAGCTTCTCGCGGGCCGACGGGATGCGGATGATGGACGTCCTTGACGAGCGGTTCGTCCCCGCGCACCTGAGCGACGACGACTGGACGTCCGACTGGCTGGCCATCTGGCCCGACCCGCTGCGCGAGTCGCGCCGCATCGAGAGCGCCGCACTACACGTCGTCCAGTGCGGCGACGGACACGTCTACGTCGGCGTTCGGCCGTCGGAGCTGTCCAGCGTTTGTGGACGGCGCGGGCTGAAGCGCGTCGAGCCGCAGGCCCCCAAGC
>Ga0307409_100002202_pt1 | contig 10067 bp, 9 predicted proteins | sample 322Ometagenome_2_FD_203888 | JGI IMG/M metagenome (GOLD analysis project Ga0307409, IMG submission 203888) | Maize rhizosphere microbial communities from greenhouse at UC Davis, California, United States - 322HYB-O-2 | ecosystem: Host-associated > Plants > Roots > Rhizosphere > Soil | place... | reverse complement strand
ATCGCATTCCTGACCCCGCGACCGGAACCGGCTTGAATTAGAAGGCAGGACCGTCTAAGCTTAGGGCATTAGCACTCTCGCATTGTGAGTGCTAATGCCCTTTTTCATGCCATTTCCAGCAGGAGGGATGCACAATATGGCTACAAAGACCAGTACCAACGTGTCACCGCTCGCGGACCGGATCGTCGTTCGCGCCCTCGAGGAGACCGAGCAGATGCGCGGCGGGCTTTTCATCCCCGACACCGCCAAAGAGAAGCCGATGCAGGGCGAGGTAATCGCCGTCGGCCCCGGTCGCTTCGACGAAGGCAAGCGCGTTCCCATGGAGCTCAAGGTCGGAGACAAGGTTCTCTATGGTAAGTACAGCGGAACCGAAGTCACGATCGACAACGAGCAGCTCCTGATCCTCCGCGAAGCCGATGTGCTCGCGGTAGTCAGCTAACCGTCACAACAGGAAACTGAATCCATGGCAGCCAAGGAACTCCATTTCAACACTGACGCGCGCGCTGCATTGAAGCGCGGCGTCGACCAGCTCGCCGAGGCCGTGAAGGTCACCCTCGGACCGAAGGGACGAAACGTCGTAATCGACAAGAAGTTCGGTGCACCGACCGTCACCAAGGACGGCGTGACCGTGGCCAAGGAGATCGAGCTTTCCGATGCGCTCGAGAACATGGGCGCGCAGATGGTGAAAGAAGTTGCGACGAAGACGTCTGATCTCGCCGGCGACGGCACCACCACCGCTACAGTTCTTGCGCAGGCGATTTTCCGCGAAGGTCTCAAGAACGTCACCGCCGGCGTCAATCCGATGGCACTGAAGCGCGGCATCGACAAGGCCGTCGCCACTGTCGTCGAAGAGCTCAAGAACATGAGCGTCGTAACGCAGGGCAAGAAAGAGATCGCGCAGGTTGGATCGATCTCTGCCAATAACGACAAGGAAATCGGCGATCTCATCGCTGAAGCGATGGAGAAGGTCGGCAAGGACGGCGTCATCACAGTCGAAGAGGCAAAGGGCCTCGAGACAACGCTCGAGACAGTCGAGGGCATGCAGTTCGACCGCGGCTATCTCTCACCGTACTTCGTTACGGATCCCGAGAAGATGGAAGCCGTACTCGAAGACGCGATGATCCTCATTCACGACAAGAAGATCTCGTCGATGAAGGATCTCCTCCCGATCCTCGAGAAGGTTGCGCAGCTCGGCAAGCCTTTGCTCATCATTGCGGAGGACATCGAAGGTGAAGCACTCGCGACTCTCGTCGTGAACAAGCTTCGCGGAACACTTCGCGTTGCCGCAGTGAAGGCGCCTGGCTTTGGCGATCGCCGCAAGGCGATGCTGGCCGACATCGCGATCCTGACGAATGGTCAGGTGATCAGCGAGGAAGTCGGGTTCAAGCTCGAGAACGCAGTCGTCACCGACCTTGGCAAGGCGAAGAGAATCGTCGTCGACAAGGACAACACCACGCTGATCGATGGCGCTGGTGACGACGACAAGATTCAGGGCCGTGTGAAGGAGATCAAGGCAGCGATCGACAAGACCACGTCCGACTACGACAAGGAGAAGCTGCAGGAGCGTCTCGCGAAGATCTCGGGCGGTGTGGCCGTCATCAACGTTGGCGCAGCAACCGAGAGCGAGATGAAGGAGAAGAAGGCTCGCGTCGAGGATGCCCTGCACGCGACTCGCGCTGCGGTTGAAGAGGGGATTGTCCCCGGCGGCGGTGTTGCACTCGTCCGCGCGCAGAAGGCACTCAAGACGCTCAAGCTCGAGGATTCCGACGAGCAGATTGGCGTCGGCATCATCAGCCGCGCAATCGAGGAGCCGATCCGCATGATCGTACAGAACGCAGGCGGCGAAGGCTCGATCGTAATCGAGAAGGTTCGCAACTCGAAGGAGTCGAACTACGGTTACAACGCTCTTACCGACGAGTACGAGAACCTGGTCGAGGCCGGCGTCATCGATCCGACCAAGGTTACGCGTACTGCTCTTCAGAATGCCGCGTCGATCGCGGGTCTTCTGCTCACGACCGAAGCATTGATCGTCGAGAAGAAGGAAGAGAAGAACGGCGGTGCTCCGGGTGGCCCGCCGGGCGGCATGGGCGGAATGTACTAGTAGAACGCAGATCTCTGCCGGTATGTACCTTGCTTTGTTCCCCGTTATCAGACTTTACCGATAACGGGGAACTTTTTGATGAATAGATCGATCCGAACTTCACTTCTGGGCGGCGCACTCCTGCTCGGCGCAGGGTCGATCGCCGGAATGAAAGCGTACAGCGAACCGGCGGTGCCGGCGGGCAATGCATATCTGCTTGCGGATTTGTCCGACAAGATTCTCTACGTGTATGAGGGCGATTCGGTGTCGTACATGTACGACATCTCCGACGGCAAGGATCCGTATCCGACGCCGCGCGGAAACTTCAAGATCCGCAAGCTCAACTGGAATCCAAGCTGGACTCCTCCGGATTCGAAGTGGGCGGCGAAGAAGCGGCCAACACCGCCGGGCGATCCGAAAAATCCGATGAAGGTTGTGAAAATCTTCTTCAAGGAACCCGACTATTACATCCACGGCACTGCCGACATCGGAAGCCTGGGAGCATCGGAGTCCCACGGCTGCCTCAGAATGCACCCTGAGGATGTAATGAAAGTCGGCCAGTGGGTGATGGCGCACGGCGGCCAGCCCCACGAGGAGAACTGGTTCATGCGACTCATCCATTCGCGCCGCGAGGAGAAAGTGATATATCTCAGCAGGCCCGTACCCATCAGAGTTCAGGAGTGACGCACAATGAGTGAGCCGGCTTTCGTCGAAAGATCACGCTATTACCTGGCATACGAGTATCCGACGAAAATCCGGCTCGCTCTCGAACCTCTGGATGAGACGACTATCTGGAAGCGCGAGACTCCCGAATCCAACAGCATCGGCAACCTTCTGCTTCATCTCGCCGGCAATGTTCGCGAGTGGGTCGTGAGCGGCATTGGAGGCGAGCCCTCGGATCGAAACCGCGCTCAAGAATTCGCGGTGTCATCCGGTTTTACAAAGAGCGAGCTGCTCTCGGACCTTGCGTCGAGTGTGAGAGATGCCGACAAGATATTGTCGCGTGTGTCGGAAGCAGATCTCGATAGAGAAGTATCGATTCAAGGTCGTGACACTACGGTACTGGCCGCCGTGTATCATGTCGTGGAGCATTTCTCGATGCATACCGGCCAGATCATCATGCTTGCCAAGATGTACTCGGCGCGTCCGATCAGGTTCTATGACGATGCGGGCGGAACGGCGATTCCTCTCTGGGGCGGCACCGAGAGAATGGGCAGCAAGTCGTGAGATAGAGGTTGCGGCCATGTGTGCATGGTCGCAGAATCATAGCCAGCTGCCCTCTAACTCCGGATTCCGCATCATGTCGGCAAAATTCTTCCTGTGCGTTGCTTCCTTCATCGCCTTGAGCGCGTCACGTGCTCAAACACCGTCAGTGACCGGTACGTTCGTGTCGACTCTCGGCAAGGATACGATACAGATCGAGAGATACACGAGAACGGGCGACAGGCTCGAAGGCGATATCCTGCGGCGTGCTCCGCGCGTGCAGGTCGTTCACTACGTCGCTGATCTTGCGACGAACAAGGTGAAGGGAATTTCGGTCTCGACGCGACGCCTGGGCGCAGACGCCACAACGCCTCCGACATTTTCCATGGTCGCGCTGCTTGCAGACTCGACCGCGAACGTCGAAGTGCAGCGCGGTGGCCGGCCCGATACAGCAAACACCGGCACGAGATCATTCAAGGGACCAGCAGTGCCTGGAGTTCCGGGATTGCCGCCATCACTCGCGCTGTATGAGCAGACGATGATGTTCAATCCTCTCACTGGACGCGACAGCGTAAGCGTGAATGTCGTAACTGTGGGATTTGGACCCAATCCGACGATGACCATGATTCGCCGGGGACGTGATACCGTTGCATTCGTCAGCAGTTTTTCACCGGGCTGGACGGAGATCGCAACTGTAGACGCGAACGGGAGGATTCAATCGCTCGATGCTTCAGCCACGACGGTGAAATCAGTTACGCGCCGCGCAGCGAATCTCGATTTCGATGCAATCGCGAAAGCGTGGGGCGCGTATGAAGTGGCACATGGACCGGCGGGAGCAATGTCTCCTCCCGACACGGTTCGAGCCAGCGTCGGGACAGCCACTGTCGAGGTCGCGTACAGCAGACCGTTCAAGCGCGGTCGCGTAATTTTTGGAAATGTGGTTCCGTGGAATCAGGTGTGGCGCACAGGTGCGAATGCGGCGACTCAGCTCAGCACTTCCGCTGATCTCGTGTTCGGCACTACTGTGATTCCCGCCGGTAAGTACACACTGTGGTCGCTTCCAACCGCGACCGGCGCCAAGCTCATCATCAACAGTCAAACCGGGCAGTGGGGAACGGAATACGACATGAGCAAGGACGTCGCGCGTCTCGACCTGACGCAAACGAGTCTGTCCGCGCCCGTGGAGGAATTCACATTCGCAATCGTGCCGCAAGGTGCTAACGGAGTTTTGAAATTCTCCTGGGACGACCGCGAGTATTCGATCCCGTTTCGCGTCAAGTGATCCACAGGAAGAGCTGACACCGCGTTGAGCTCTTCGCCACTGGATCTGGATGAACAGACAATGCAGCGACTCGGACATCGAGTCGCTGACATCGTAGCACGGCATCTGGCAAATATCAGGTCCGATCCCGTGATCGCATCGCTGCCGCGCGCCGATCTCAACAAGGCGTTGATGGCGCCCGCCCCGGCGGGGCCGACTGATTTCGATTCCATTGTCGCGACGCTCGAGCAGCATGTATTTCCGTATCATGCTCGCGAGCCGCATCCGGGATTTCTCGCCTACATCCCAAGCTGTCCGACATTTCCCGCGCTGCTCGGTGACTGGATCGCGACGGGCTATAATTTTTTTTCAGGAGTGTGGCCGGTCGCCGCGGGTCCCAACGAGATAGAGATGGTCGTGCTCGAGTGGATTCGCGAGTGGATGGGTCTCGATTCCGGCGCGAGCGGACTGCTCACCAGCGGCGGCTCAGCCGCCAACACCACCGCTGTCGTCGCCGCGAGACATGCTGCTGTAGAGAAGGGCGGCGACATTCGAAAGCTCGTCGTCTACACTTCCGCGCAGGCACACTCTTCTGTTGTGCGCGCCGCGTGGGTTGCCGGCATCGCGCGCGACAATGTACGCGTTGTGGATATGGACGATCGCTTTCGCATGAATGCCGAGTCCCTCCGCATGGCGATCGAAAGCGACCGCGCGCAGGGAGCCGAGCCGTTTCTTGTCGTCGCGAGCGCAGGCACAACCAACACTGGCTCGGTCGATCCGATCGATGACATTGCGAATGTTTGCCTGCAATACGGTTTGTGGCTTCACGTCGACGCTGCATACGCAGGATTTGCGGCCCTTACAGCCGAAGGAAAGAAACTGCTCGGCCGCCTCGATCGTGCCGACAGTCTCACCCTCGATCCGCACAAGTGGCTTTTCGTTCCATTCGAGTGCGGTTGTCTCATGGTTCGCGAGCCTTCGCGGCTCGCCGATGCATTTCGCATCTCCCCTGAATATCTGCGCGATGTCGAGCCGGGTGAGGAGGAGGTGAATTTTGCCGATCGTGGAGTTCAGCTCACACGATACTCACGCGCACTGAAGATCTGGTTTTCGGTGAAATACTTCGGGACCGAAGTGATCGCCGCTGCGATCCAGGATGCAATGGAGCGGGCGCGCCTGCTCGAGTCTCTCGTAAAGTCCTCTCCGGATTTTGAGATTCTCTCTCCGGCGCAGTTCGGCATCGTGTGCTTCAGAGCGCGACCCGCTTCAGCGGATGAGGCGGATATCGATTCGCTGAACGAAAAAATCAATGCACGGGTGGTTGAAGGCGCCCGGTTCCTCATTTCATCTACGCGTCTCAACGGCATGTTTTCGCTGCGCATCTGCACGCTCGGCTACCGCACGACGCATGATGATATCCGCAATCTTTTCGAGACGATTCAGCGTGCGCTTCACGACCTGCGCCATTGACCGTCGTTTGACTGATTGTATTTGGGGATTGTTCCGGGAAAGGTTACAATAGAGGGCAGCCGAACCTCTTCGGCTGCAATCCACCCGAGAGAGGGAACTGAGTGCTGCGACTGCCGATAATGGGGGGCTGCGCTTCACAGGCGATGCCTCAGGTGGCCTCGCGATGATGGCGACAGTCTTCATCCGATTCTCGACGGCGACATCGATCGGGCGAGCGAGATCCTCGCCGTGCCGGACGGCGCCATAGCGTGACGTCGCTTTCGGTCGTCGTTTCGACTTACGATCGACCGGCATTTCTCGAGAAAGTCCTGCGCGGCTACGCCGTTCAGTCGGACAAAGACTTCGAGCTGCTGGTTGCGGATGATGGCTCGGGCCCGGAAACGGCTGCGCTGATTGCGCGCGCGCGGCTGTCGACCGGTCTTTCGATAGTGCATGTCTGGCACTGTCACCAGGGATTCAGGAAATCGCTCATCCTGAACCGCGCAATTGCCGCCGCATCCGGTGACTATCTCGTTTTTACCGACGGCGACTGCATACCGCGCGAAGATCTCGTCGCGACGCACCGGCGGCTCGCTCGCCGCGGACGCTACGTTGCAGGCGGATACCTGAAGCTGCCGCGCGAAGTATGCGATGCAATCGAGCTCGCGGACATCGACTCACACCGGATTACCGATCTCGCGTGGCTGCGATCGAAAGGATGGAAGCCGGGCAAACGGGCGTTGAGACTCACCAGATCACCATGGCTTGGTGCGTTCTGCGATGCGGTTACAACCACCTCGGCCGACTTTCAGGGAAACAACGCATCGACGTGGCGTGAGGCGTTGTATGTAGTGAACGGGTTCGAGTCCGATATGGGATATGGCGGCCTCGACCAGGCGCTGGGGTATCGGCTTCACAATGCAGGCATCATTGGACGTCAGGCGCGCCATCGCGCGGTGACGATGCACCTGCATCACGATCGGCCGTACAAGGATCCTGAAGTAATCAAGAAAAACCGCGAGATAAAAAAACGAATCCGCAAAGACGGTGAAACGCGCGCGCACAATGGACTCGCCGAGCTAGGGCCTGATCCTTCGTTGAAGATCGATCGCGGTTGACTCTTTCTTCGAAGCTTCGATTTTAGAGTGCAAGCGTGAGCTGAGCCGGACCGAAGGCCGCTGCACGATCCGCTGAAATAGTATTCGACGGAACATCCTGCATCGCGGCAACTATCGACCCCTTGAATGGCGTGCGGCGAAGAGCAAGGCGCATCGATTCAGTGGCTGTGCGAGGCGTGTTGTTCGTCTCACTCAGATGAGCGAGAACGATGTGCGACATCCCGCGATGTGCGCACTCGGCTGCCGCGACGCCCGCTGCGCGATTGCTCAGATGCCCTTCGCGACCGGCAATCCTGCGCTTGAGGACGGCGGGATAGGGACCGTTGCGAAGCATTTCGCCATCGTGATTCGATTCGAGAACAAGGATGTCCACGCGATCCAGTGCGCTCTGGAGGGAGTGCGTGACGACGCCGAGATCGTAAACGAATCCGGCTCTCACTCCTGTCGACTGTGCCGTGGCAACGAATGCGACGGGCTCCGACGCGTCGTGCGAGACCCGGACGACACTCATGTTGATGTCGCCAACCTGGAAATCAATTCCCGGGCAAATGGTCTGCGCGCCGAATTCCTCGAGCAATCCACACTCGATCTGAGTGCCGTGCGTCGCATAGACGTTCCAGCCCCAGTTCTGCGCCGATCTCGAAGCGCCTTTGGAGTGATCAGTGTGCTCGTGCGTAAGCACGACTGCCTGAATCGACTGGGGCGCGACGCCAATCGAGGCCAGTCGCCGCGCGAGCGTGCGTGGCGCAAAGCCGGCATCGATCAAGATTCTGGTATCGCCGGACTGCATCAGTATCGCGTTACCGCGACTGCCGCTGCCCAGCACGCAAAGCTTCACTTCGTCTGTGCTCCACTTGATTCGCACGCAGCAAGGAGATGTCTGCGCGCCTTGACGCCGAGAGTCACATGACGGCGAGCCATCATGCGCTCGGCAACTTCGACGAATTTGTCACTCTCGAATCTATCGTAGGGCTCGGCATTTCCCCAGGCAAATGGCGGAATGTATTTGGGCGATGCTTCTGATCCGTAGATGTTCGCTCCCGCGCCAATCACACAGCCGGTAGTAAGCATCGATCCGATTCCGGTCTTTGCATGGTCGCCGATCAGGCTTCCAAGAAACTGAAGCCCCGTGTTCCGAGTGCCTGTTGGTGTCCAGAGCTGAACAGAGCCGTACGTGTTCTTGAGATTGCTCGTGGTGGTGCCTGCTCCAAGGTTCACCCATCGTCCGATATACGAGCTTCCGACGAACCCCGTGTGCCCCTTGTTGGAGTGGCCGAGCATGACCGTCTGCGAAATCTCGCCGCGGACCTTGCACACATCGCCAATCGAGCACGCGCGAATGGCGTCGCCGATGACCTGCGAATCTTCGCCGATATAGCACGGTCCAACGATTCTGCTGAACGATGCGATCGTCGCTCCCCGTCGTATGAGAATCGGGCCATCGTTCGCGTCGAAAACGACAAACGGCTCGATGCCGACTCCGGTCTCACAATAGATGGGATGCTTGCCAATGATCATCGCCTTCTCGATCACAGCGCCGGAAAGCAGTCCTCCCATTATTGGAATGTCGTCCGACAGCTGCGCTCCGAGATCGCCGATCAGGTCCCACACTTCGTCCAGCCATCGCCCCGAAATCACCGTCGCGGTGACATCCGGTTCAACAAAATCTTCGAGTGACGCCGAGCCGTCGGCGAGCGATCTCATGTCAATCGATTTGCGGACCCTCACCGCGCATAAACGTTCGCCGCAAGCGAACGCGGGACTCGTATCGTCCAGTATTGCCTCGAGTGATACAGCGCAGCGCGAGTTGACGACGACCGACCCTGCAGGTATCGTCGATTCATTCTGCACCGCCGGTGGTGCGTCCAGCTCGTCGAACCAGATCAGATGCGGTGCACCGATAAACCCGTACGCTTTCGTCCGTGCTGCGCGCTCCCAGCGAAGCCGGATCAGCTCCGCGCCGGCCCGCAGCTCCGACACCGGCCGCGTAAGCGCGAAAGGCTCGAACTCGCGTGCCTTCGCATCGTCATAGAGATACAACCGCTTCACGCGAGATCCCGAAGATGCGTCGGAAGGGAATCGATGAGTCGCTTGAGGTCAGAAGAGTGATCTGTTGTGGTTACCAGTGTCATTCCATTCCTTGTAACCACCACCAGGTCGTTCACGCCATAGAGAACGACTGGACCGCCTTCAGCATGAACCACATTTCCCCTGGCATCGAGTGACAATACCTCGCCGCTCGTGACGTTGCCGGAATTGTCTCCCGGCTTGACTCGACGAAGCGCGCCCCATGTTCCAACGTCATCCCATCCGAAATCTCCGGAGAGAACGCGCACACGATCACTGCGCTCCAGAAGGCCAACGTCTACCGATATTGGAACTACTGCTTCGAAGAATCCCGCGAGGCTCCGTGATTCCTGTGTTTCAAGGGCCGACGACACTTCGGGAGTCAGCCTTCTGATCTCGTCGAGAAAGTCGCTGACACGCCATGCGAAGATTCCCGAGTTCCAGAGATAACCGTCGTGCATCATTGACTCGGCACGCGCGCGATCCGGTTTCTCGACGAATCGAATCACTCTTCGTGCGCCGCTTTCAGTTTTCTCCCCCGGCTCGATGTATCCGAATCCGGGATCAGGCCGTGTAGGCACCACTCCCACGGTGACGAGAGCCTGCTCCTCGCGCGCAACGCGCTCGGCGCTCGACAAGGCAGCGCGGAACCCTTCGTCATCGGCAATTGCCCAGTCGGCATGAACGCAGATCATCGTCGGTTCCGCAGACGAGCGCTTCTCGATGACGAGTGCAGCCCACGTCAACGCCGCAGCAGTTCCCGCCGGCTTCGGCTCCGCAATGATGTTCTCCCGCGGAATCGATGGAGCAGCTTCGGCTACCGCGTCGGCGAGCGATGCATTCGTAAGAATGAGCGTGCGATCCGGATGCACCAGATCGCGAAGCCGGT